>Ga0105240_10015812_pt1 | contig 10238 bp, 8 predicted proteins | sample KBSC54metaG_FD_80426 | JGI IMG/M metagenome (GOLD analysis project Ga0105240, IMG submission 80426) | Corn rhizosphere microbial communities from Kellogg Biological Station, Michigan, USA - KBS C5-4 metaG | ecosystem: Host-associated > Plants > Roots > Rhizosphere > Soil | place: Michigan, USA... | reverse complement strand
CCTGCGTGCCTTGAAAGGAAAAGATGGTGATGATATCCTGCCGGTGATCTTCAGCGATAATTACCTGGAACTGGCTCCCGGAGAAACACGGGTGATCCATTGCAAGTATGCGGATAAAGATGCGGCGCATGCCGAACCCTATTTTGTTACTTCTGCATGGAATATCAATATGGGTGCAAGCAAAACGGAAAAGCAGTCAGGCTTTGCTGAAGGATTGGTGAAGTAGCAAAACATTATAGCGGTGTTGTCCCACTGCTGGGTATCTGCACCCACACAAGACGGCCTGGCGGGTATTTTTGTAACTTTATATTTCCGGTTGTCGCTGTTAGGAGATCATCCCCAATTTATGATCTTTTAGCATCCTGCTCTATTGCCCTGCATATCATCTGTGTAAATGAACTTAGATTAATAAGATAATGTTACAAAAGGTTTTATCATACCAGATAGCTGATAATATCGACATAAAAGCATTCAAAGCAGCTTTTAAAGCTGAGCTACATTATAGCGATTCTGACGAATTGTTTTATAAAACCGGGTTCGATCAGTTCATATACGTTTTTAAATATGGCGTGGTATGTTTCCTGAATTATGATACCATTAGGGTTAGCGAATTTTTACAGCTAATCTCTTCTTATTGCAAAAACGCGTTCAACCGAAACCTGACCGAAGAGTTTGAAATACATACCGATGCGGGGAAAAACAAGATCGCCTTTAATTCGATCGAGATCATCGGGGCGGATATTGAAGTGATACGGCTAATTATGCTGACTGTCTCGCAATCCGTTGCGCTTGACTATTACGAGGAACAAACAACCAAACTGTTGGAAGAGACCAATCACCATACCCAAATACTGGAGGCAAAGGGAAGTCTTAATATATCGGGTATCAACCTGAAAAAATATATTGGGAAAAGCCTTGTCCTGAAAAACCGTATTGCCGAGAACCTGTACATTTTTGATTCGCCGCCCGAGACGTGGGATGATGAGAATCTGAATAAACTATATAACGACCTGAAACGTACCTTCGATCTGCAGGAGCGATTTCGGGATATTCAGGAAGGATTGAGTATAGTAAAAGACAACCTGGAGCTTTTTAGGGACCTGCTGCAATACCGCAATAGCTATCGCCTCGAGATCATCGTTATCATTTTGATCCTAATGGAGGTGTTGAATATTTTAGCGCAGAAAATATTTAGTTGAATCCGCTTCGGCTTCTTTAATGCAATAAGTTATACTTAGAACAGTCACATTCAAACCCATTTCAAATGCCGGTTATTAATCATTGATTTATAATAACCTATACCGCGTTTTGGCCGTATAAGTAAGCCTTTACCAAGTACGCGTTTTCGCATAATATGAATATTAGAATATCTTTCTTCCTCTTTTTGATTGTTTTATGTAAAACATCTTTTGCCCAGACAGGGCTTTCATCAGATGAGTTATTCCAACGGGCGCGTAAAGCTGCTTTTGACGAAAAAAATTATCCCAAAGCCATAGGTTTGAGTAAACAGGCTTTAGCAAAAAGTCCGGATTATTCAGATATCCGTGTTTTTTTAGGCAGAGTGTATACCTGGTCGGATAAAACGGATAGCGCAAGAACTGAATTCAAAAAGGTATTGAGCAAACATCCTGATAATGAGGACGCCGCTTTTGCCTACGGCAGTCTTGAATACTGGAATAATGATTCGAATGGTGCATTAGGTATCGTAAGCAACGGGTTGAAATATCATCCCCGCTCTAAGGACCTGCTATTGCTGAAAGCAAAAGTATTAAACGATCTGAAGCGTTACCCTGAAGCCGGCAACACGCTGGATACTTTAATAAAAGCTGACCCGGGAAATTCGGATGCGCGTGCCCTGGCTGACAGGATAAAGGATAATACTTCAAAAAATAAGGTGGGGGTTACTTATGATTATATTTCTTTTGATAAACAAGGTAATGCCCCCTGGCACCTGGCAAGTCTTGAATATGCAAGACAAACCGATATAGGATCAATTATAGGCTACCTGAATTATGCCAATCGCTTCGGCAAAAACGGTTTACAATGCGAGATCGACGCTTATCCGCATATATCAAAGATCTTTTATGCTTACATGAGCGGAGGCTATTCAAATCAACTTAGCGTTTTCCCTAAAACAAGAGCGGGATTTTCGCTATATGCGAATTTGCCGGCAAGCTTTGAGGCCGAGGCTGGTTTCAGGTACCTGCATTTTACGGGCGATACCTGGATATATACCGCTTCCATCGGTAAATATTATAAAAATTTCTGGTTCAATTTCCGTACTTATTTAACACCTTCTAACAATTCGGTTTCGCAGTCTTATTCTGTAAAGGCAAGGTATTATACCGGTGGCGCTGATGACTATATCTCGCTGGGTCTCGGTACAGGTATTTCACCGGACGATCCGCGTAATATTGTCTTGCTGAACAATGGTCAGAATTACAAGCTTCATTCAAATAATATCTCAGCTGCATACTACCGTTCGTTCAAGAAGCGCAACATCATATTTGTCACGGCCAGTGTAGACCATCAGGAATATAGGTTTCAAACCTGGGGTAATCAGTTTGATTTAGGTATAGGTTATCAAAGAAGATTTTAAGTCAAATGAAGAAAAGAAAATTTTTACAACTGATTATACCTGCCATCATTATTTTGCCGGTAGTGATGTGGCTGGGATGGTTTTTCACACCCAAGAAAAAGCTGGTTGTTGCAATAGTTGATAAAACAGTGCTAAATACTGATGCGCAGGAACATATCTCGCTTTGGTGGATACTTAATCACAACCGTTTTACCAAAACATCAACTCAACCCTATAAGAATAGCCGCGATTATTTTGGGTTTTTCCCGAAAGATGACGAAAAATTCAAGTTGAAGGGGCTGGAAAGATTTTCATCAGAGCAATTAAAGCAACTGGCTAGCGATGCCGATCTGGCTTACTATACTGATACCTACGGTATATACCGGAACGAGTGGTACAGCCAAAAGCAGAATACAGAACGTTCCAATGTCATTTACGGTGGGATGAGTTCACAGGATATTGAGTTTTTGCAGCATATGAAAGATAAGCATAAACTCATTATTACCGAGTTTAACACCATAGGCTCACCGACTAATGCCGATAACCGCAATAAATTCGAGAAAATGTTCGGTATGCATTGGACCGGCTGGACCGCACGATACTTTGACAGTTTCGATACCATAAGGAATAAAGAATTGCCCCGCTGGCTTATAAATAATTATAAAAGGCAGCACGAACAAAAGTGGCCTTTCCATAAAGCCGGCCTTGCGTTTGTGAGCAATGGCAACGACCGGATTGTTATCCTGGAAGACAGTACACATTTAACCGATCCTATACCACATATCATATCATTTGGCTACGGACAAAAAGCATTCGGATTGCCCGAAAAGATGAAGTACCCGTTTTGGTTTGATATCATTGAGCCTTCATTATCGATCAATCACGCGGTATCACGATTTGATATCAGCCTGAATGCTGCTGGTACTGCCGAATTGAAGAAATACAATATTCCTGCTTCTTTTCCGGCCATTATAATGCATAAGGATAAAGATTACCAGTTCTATTACTTTTCGGGTGATTTTTGTGATAATCCTATCGGGATGGGAACATCTTATTTTAAAGGCATAAATATGTTTAGATGGATGTTCTATAACTCCGACGACCCTGCTGAACGTAAAAGCTTTTTTTGGACATTTTACCGGCCTATGATAACTGCTATTCTGGACGAGCAGAAGGCTGTAAAGAAATAAGTCCTGATGACAAGCTGATACGGGAAGTTATAAATGAAAATTGGGGAAGAATTGCCACACTTTAAAAAATTGACATATGATACCGTTATCTATCGATTAGCTTAAGAATCAATAATTTTTTACGAAAGGTTAAGTAATTGAGCGCTATGGTTAATAATTTAATTGAATATAAAAAGTTATGGCATGCTTTTTTCATAAGCATTAACTATATCGAGGAACAGTACATTTAATACCTAAATAAAATCAGTATGTTAAGTAAAACTAAACTTTATTCCGGTATAGCTATCATGGGTTTGATAGCGCTGGGCGGGTGCAGCAAATCTGGTGATGGAACCAGCAAAAAGAAGCCAAGTAACACGACGAATATAAACCCGGTCACGGCAACAGCAGTCTGTGATTTCGATGTCAACGATACCACTTTAACTAATCACGGTTGGACCAAAGCCTTCGATGACGAATTTAATGATCTTTCAAACTGGAATGTGCTTACCGGCGGCCAGCAGGGCGTAATACAATGTAATGAACCGGCGAATGCCCAAATCGTCAATGGAGTTTTGCAGATCGCGACCAAACGTGAGGCAGTTACCGGACCAACAACGGTAGGTAGTTCCAATACTTCATCATTCGATTTTACTTCCGCATGGCTTACCTCAAAACAGACTTTTTCAGCTAACACCACGGCGCCCAAAGTTCGCATAGTGGCAAGAATAAAAATAGCGAAGGGTACGGGGATTACTTCGTTGCTCTGGACATACGGTGCCGGAGTATGGCCTACCGGCGGCGAAATTGATTGTGTTGAAGCACAGGGCAACACTACTACAATGTATTCAACTGACTATAAATTTGGTACTTCGGCTAACGTTAGCCTGGCCACCGGCTCCCATTATTTTAATCCTACCAGTGAAGATCTCGCTAACTGTTATCATGTATATACTATGGAATGGACGCAAAATTCACTTAACTCCTATCTTGACGGAAAGCTTGTTGAAGTGAAAACTGCGGGAGGGTATATTGGTAACCTTTTCGGCACATTGCAGACGCTTTCATTGACCGCACCTATAGGAGGATGGTTTTACGATTCGTCACTAACATCAGCAAACATACAGGCAGGCGGGATAATGTATGTTGATTATGTGAAGGTATTCACATCAAAATAATATCCTTTTGATAAAATAGATATAAGACATTTTACTTTTTTTAATCTTCTTAAAGTCCTCTGCGGTAAGTAAACTACAGGGGGCTTTAATTTTTTACATAGATTGAACTTATTTAAAATATAGTTGATATAAAGTGGAGTTTCACTGCCGTTATACCGCAGTGGCTACCAAACTAGCGGAAGCTCAAACATTGAGTATTACAAGTGTTTTAAATGGAAGTGTGTATCATTTAAATGACGACCGGCAACCGCAGCACCTGCATTTCCGGCAAAATAATGCCGGCCTGAACTATGAAGTTAACCGGGTAAAAGATAGAAATTGAGCATGATAGCCGGTCATACTTTTATGCAAAAACTGGAGACGTTCAACATGGACCAAAAAGTACCTTTTGATAAGTTTAACAAATTGAATGACCGTGTAGTCAGCGTATCTTACCACCAAAACTCATTTATATTCCAGGTGGAGCTAGCTACGAATTCTGATTAAATATCGAATACAAACGGTAATAAAAAAGGTGACTTCATGTGAAGCCACCTTTTCGCTTTTATCGGATGTTAATTATTGATGTTTAACAGGATTATAATGCTGATGAATTGAATCCGGTATGATCCAATTGCCGGTAAGGATCTGTGTATTCTTTTTCTTGAATTGATCGAAAGCATTTTTAAGCTGGTTGGCCTTCGCCTGATCCTGTATCGGATCTTCTCCAAGCTCCGCATTCAGTTTAAACAGGTTATCGCCATTCAGGTGATAATCGTCCATAATAAAGTCGATCATATCTGTTTTGGTTTGGAGCAGCGGGTAATTGTGTATGTTCTCGAAATTACGGTTGGTATCCAAACCTTGTCCCATCCAGCTTACCAGTGAAGGGCCTTTCACCTGATAGTTGTGCTGCAAATAAGCCATCAAGCTTGGACTAATATCGAAATGCGTTGAAACAGACGACATCTGAGCTGTGCGCTTAAGCATTGGCGAATACACAATCAGCGGCACATGGTAACGGTCGATCTTATCACTCATCGGGATCTCCGGCATGCGGTGGTCACCGGTGATCAGGAATATGGTATTGTTGTAATCGCTGCGCTTGCTGTATGCATTAAAGAAGCTGCGCAAGGCATCATCCATGTACAAGATACTGGCATATTGCAATTTATAATTGCGGCATTCATTCTTTTTAGTGTCATCATAACCTAGTTCGGTCAGGCGTTTTTCAAACCTGGCCAGGTATTTATCTTCCTCGTTTATAACAAAAGGGCTGTGGGTTGATACGGTTAATACAACACTCAGCTGTGGTGTTGTTGCCTTTTCATCGCGGGTAACCAGGTAATGCCTGAACAATTCTTTGTCATTATAACCCCATGAAAAGCCGTTAGGCGCAGGCAATTTGGTATACCCGGCCGGGAACGATTTCCCATCATTCAGCTCATCAATAGCGTTTTGATTTAGGAAGGTTGCCATGTTGTCAAACCTGGCATCGCCACCATAATAAAATGAAGTATGGTAACCGTTATATTTTAAGAGACTTAGTAGAGATAAATGTGAAGGCATTTTATCGCCCAACTCGAGAAAGCCATTTTGGGCAAACGGCAGCGAGCCAAGTACGGATGGTAAAACCGCAAAAGTACGGCCACCTTCGCTCAAGAAGTTTTTCCAGTAAAGGCTTTTTCCGGATAATGAATCGATAAATGGCGTAAAATTTCCCAGGTAAGCACCTTCATTGGTAAATGCACGGCCCAAACCCTCCACCAGGATAATTACAATATTTGGAGGGGTTGAATTTCCTTTGATAAACGGACCCAAAACATCCGAAGAAGCATCGCTGTGTAAAAAAGGATAATGAGCCGGATCAGTATATTTAAATGCAGTTTTGCTGGTTGCGTTGTTATCGTAATCACTTATATAGCTATCGGCGTAAATATCAAGTTCATCATTTGAAAGGAAAAAGTGCTTGTAAGATTCACTCCAGAAATGATCTGATTTATTAATAACTAAGTTGTTTGCATAGTCTGATTTGAAACTTCCGGGATGGATCATCGCGCCGGCATTGGTTACAAATAAAAGGAGTGATAACAGCGGTAAAGCTATTACGACATATCGACTTACCCTCAGCCTGGCGGGCAGCATCCGCAATGCGGTAATAGTTCCCCCAATGACTACGATAAAACCGATGATCTGGAAAAAGCTTACACCACCTGCCGCACCAACAGTTTGTTTAATATCGGCCATTGAATAGCCATACAGATCGGCCCCAAGCGGAACCATCGCTGTAGTAAAATAGGAGGTTAGGCTAAGTTGCACGATCGCCATAAGGACAATAAATACACAATAGATTATGCGTGCAAGCTTTGCTGAAATGAGGTGGAGCACCACATACACCAGTAAAAAGTAAATCAAACCCTTGCACCAGAATACCAGGTCATTCAGGAATGACCAGCCTAATACTGCGAAAAGACTTTTAGGTAACTCATGAGCAATGCCATTATAAATGACTTCAAAAATACTCAATATAAAAATGATCATCAGCCATATGATCGAAAGCTGGGCGAACGATAAGGCCGCAGGCACAAGCTTTCTTGAAAGCGGTTTTCTTTTAGTTTTTTTATTTTCCATTGTTTAGTACTATGACGCTTTTTTTTCTGTAGCCAGACCCGTTCTTGTCATTTCGCCCCAGGAATTGCGTTTTCTTAATAAGTCTATATTACCTCGTATGGCCGACCATACCACAAAGGGATGGAACACAAAGGGCTCCAGGATGGCAACACCTACCAGTCCTAAAATATCTTTCCGGCCCCTGTATTGGTTGTAGGTAAGCACTTCCATCATGATGGCAAAAATGGAGTAGAGTATACCCAAACACAACACGCCTATCAGGATCAAAATAGCCGACCAGTTAATGGAATAAGTGAAACAATAATAGATCATGCCTATGGTTCCGAAAAATTCAATTATAGGTGCCAGGAACTCAAAGAACAGCCAATAAGGATAGCTCAGCATTCCTAAAATTCCATAGCGGGGATTGAAAAGCATTACCTTGTGTAAACGCAGGGTTTCAATTGTTCCACGGGTCCAGCGGTTGCGCTGGCGGCCCAGAATTTTGAAAGTTGACGGTGCTTCGGTCCAGCATAAAGGATCGGGAATAAATGCAACTTTGTATGGCTCGTCAAGCTCTTCCATATAGCGACGCATACGCACCACTAGTTCCATATCTTCACCAACCGTATTTGTATTATAACCACCGCACTGGATCACAATCTCGCGGTCAAACGCACCAAAAGCTCCTGAAATAAGCAATAAACCATTCAGCTTTGTCCAGGCCATACGGCTAAGCAAGAAGGCCCGGATATATTCGAGCGTTTGGATTCTTGGCAAAAACTGTTTGGGCAGGTGTACCTTTACCAATCGCCCGCCTTCAATTTCGCAACTGTTGGCAATACGTACTACCCCGCCTGCAGCTATCACCCGCTGATTAGTACTTTCAAGGAAAGGTTTGGCAAGTTTTAAAAGCGAATCCTGTTCCAGCACGCAATCCACATCAATACAAACAAAGTAATCGTTTTTGGCGATGTTAACGCCTACGTTAAGTGCGTCAGCTTTACCACCGTTTTCTTTGTCCACTACGATCAGTTTACGATATACCGGGTTGGTGCTTTTATAAACACCCCTAACCGGTTTGGTTTTTATTTGTTGGTTTACAAAGAAATCTACTTTATACAGGTCATACGCCCGGATCAGTTTCTCAAGCGAGTCATCTTTGCTGCCATCGTTAATGATAATAACCTCGAGATTGTTATAATGCAGAGAGAGCAATGACCGGACGTTTTCAATAATATTCGTACCTTCATTATATGCCGGAGCCAGTATGCTCATGCTTGGTGTTTCGGTTGAAGACGCCAGCATGCGATAATCTGTAAAGCTGTTTTTATGCAGATAGGAACGTGTTTCGCTAATGGAAAACGCACCTATTAAAAGATAGCATATCAAAAGTATAATGGAGTATAGCAGAATGCCATAGGTAAAAAAGTGAAATATAAATGTTTGCCAACTCATGCCGCTATTTCTCCTTTTATATGCATTACTATTTCGTTAATAGATTGATTTGACTCGTTTGAATATTTCTCAAGGGATGTCATTCCGTCCTTGTTGCTTTGCACAAGAGCACGGGCAGCGCTAATCTTGATTTCGTCATTTTCGTGAGTTAACAGATCGAGCAGGAACATTACGTCTTTTTCCGTACCGACGGTCTCCATTACTTTTATAATCGCCAGCTGGTTCTTCAAAACTTCGCCAATAAATCTTGATATCAGGTCGTCAGATGTTTCTTCAATATAGATCTCATTAAGACAATGGATAGATTCAAATCGTACCGTTGGATCTGAATGATCGAGGCAAGATATTATATCGTAATAGCAGTCAAACCGCTGATAAATCCTTGCCAGTTTTAATGCAAACACAATTACACTACTGTTGGCTGATTTAAACCACTGGGCCATTTCAACATTCGCAGGTGGCAAATGTGACAATTGCTGCAATAATTTTATTTGATGCCAGTTTGAAATAGGAGAAGTTACTGTATCCAAAAAATGAAGACCCTCAAAACCATAGAATGCAATCAGCGCCGACTGGGCCTCCATACGTACCAGGTCATTCTTGTCATCAGTATACGGATATAACTGGTCTATCAGTTCGCTCATGCCCATAACGGTGAGTTCCTGTATAGCCTTTGCTCTTATATACCATCTGCTGCTCGCTAAATTATCTATCGCATATTTATCAAGGCCCAGTTGCACATAAAGAAGTTTCAGATTATCAGCCGATATGCCCGAAATGCTTCTTTTAGCCGACATGATCTCGTTTACAAGCAGTTTTCTGAAATGCTTGTTGCTCATCAGTTTTTCGGCGCGTGAAGTAACCGGGATCATAGCATCCCCATTTAATTCTTCGTCGTCATAGAACACTGCTTTGCGTATCAGCAAGTCTGATATCAGGCTCCATTTATCAAACTTTTTATCATAGAGATTTTTGAAATACAGGTAAGATAACATATAAACCAAAAGCCCTAAGATCAATAGAATAATACTCGCAAGTACAACGTTTTGTAAATGCCAGATATGATATACTGAAAGTAAATAAACTTTGCTGACCAATTTCGTATTGTTATAAGCCGGGTACATTTATTTAACTACGGGAGCTTCAAACCGGCGTACACGTACTGATAGCTCGTTGGGGCTGAACGGTTTTGTCATATAATCATCAGCGCCGAGCTGGAACGCTTCAAGCACCACGTTTTCCTGGCCCATTCCAGACAGGACGATT
>Ga0105240_10015811_pt1 | contig 10238 bp, 7 predicted proteins | sample KBSC54metaG_FD_80426 | JGI IMG/M metagenome (GOLD analysis project Ga0105240, IMG submission 80426) | Corn rhizosphere microbial communities from Kellogg Biological Station, Michigan, USA - KBS C5-4 metaG | ecosystem: Host-associated > Plants > Roots > Rhizosphere > Soil | place: Michigan, USA... | reverse complement strand
TCTCGGCCATGTCGGCGTCGCGCACCACCGCCTGATACCAGTCGGCAAAATTTTCGCGGGTGACATTTAAGGCGCGCTGCATGATCGGTCCGATTGAGGATGGGAGCTGTCTTAGCCGTTTGGCGCGGGCGGTTCCAGCACCGGCGCGCTCCAGAAATGATTGGCCGCCAGCGCCGCAAAACCGCACAGGCAGATCAAGGCGGCCATGGGCACCGGGGTGGCGGGTGTGAAGGAGCCCATCACCAGGGAGGCGATCGTACCGCCGCCATACACGATGATGCCCATCAAGGCCGAGGCCATGCCGGCGCTGGTACCGAACCCCATTAGCGCCAGGCCCGAGGCGGTGGGACTGACGGCGCCGATCAAGGAGCAATAGAGGAACACCCAGGGCAGAAGGCCGAACAGCCCGCCCCAGCCCATCCAACTGAACAAAAGGGCGAGGCCCCCGAAACTGGCTTGCGCAACCAGCGCCCAGAACAACAGGCGCGGCGCGGGGCGATGATGCAAAAGCCTGGCCGTCATCTGCGACACGATGATCAGCCCGATGCCGTTGAGCAGGAAGGTGAAGCCGAAATATTCGGGCGGCACATGGAAGATATCGATCACCACATGCGGCCAGCCGGTGAGATAGACATAGAGACCTGCGCCGGAAAGCGTGGACGCCATCACATAACCCAGAAAGCGCCGGTCGCGGGCGATCGCGGCATAGTCCTTCACGACGGCCACTGGATGGATGGCACGGTTGGAGCCGGGATGGCTTTCCGGCAGACGTATGAACACCATCAGCGCGGTCAGCGCACAGAGGGCGCCCTGAATCCAGAACAGGTAACGCCAGCTGGTGATCAACAGCAGCCAGCCGCCAAACAACGGCGCGAACAGCGGCGACACCGACAGCACCAGCAGCATCTGGGCGAAGATGCGCGCCGCCTCGCCGGGTGGAAAAATGTCGCGCACACAGGCGCGCGCCAAAACCGTGCCGGCACAGCCGCCGGTGGCTTGGACGAAGCGGGCGACATCCAGGCTGAACGGACCCGGCGCCAGCGCGCAGCCGGCGGAGCCCAGCACATAAAACCCCAAGCCGATCAGCAAGGGAGTCTTGCGGCCGAAGCGGTCGGAAAGAGGACCGACTATTGCCTGACCAACCGCCACGCCCAGAAAATAGGACGCCAGCGAATGCTCGATCACGGCGATGGAGGAATGAAATTCATCCGCGATGGCCGGCAGCGCCGGCAGATACATATCGATGGCGATGGGGGTGAAAACGGTTAAGGCGCCGAACAGAAAAATCAGTTCGAAGCGGCGTGCCGCTGTCAAAGTCTCGCCCCGGATCATGAATGTCGCTTAAGGGGCGGCCTCCTGATAAGCAAGTGGACGGGAGAGGGCTCCCCCCTTAACCTGCCGGCCCATGGCCGAATCACGAAATGTCGGGGCGTTTGCGCCTTTCGAATGGATGCTGGCGCTGCGCTATCTGCGCGCCAAGCGGCAGGAAAGCTTCGTTTCGGTGATCTCTGGATTTTCCCTGGTCGGCATCGCTTTGGGCGTGGCCACCCTGATCATTGTGATGTCGGTGATGAACGGCTTCCGCCACGAATTGCTGAAGAGCATTCTGGGGCTCAACGGCCATGTCACGGTTCAAGCCATGGGCGGACCCTTGCCCAATTATGACGCCGTGGCGACAAGGCTGCGCGCCGTACCCGGCGTGACCCGCGCCGCGCCGGTGGTGGATGGCGAAGTGATGGCCAGCCAGAATGGCGTCAATCAGGGCGTGATCGTGCGAGGCATGCATACCGCCGATCTCAAGAACCTCACCATCGTGTCGAACACTTTGTCGGCCGGTGCGCTGAACGGTTTCGACACCGGCGAAGAGGTGGTGATCGGTGCCGGCCTGGCGCGGAAGATGGGCATCCGTCCCGGCGGCTCCATCACCCTGATCGCGCCCAAGGGCAATGTCACGCCGTTCGGCACCACGCCCCGGATCAAGACCTATACCGTAGCCGGGGTCTTCCGCATCGGCATGACGCAATATGACAGCAGCTTCATCTTCATGCCGCTAACTGAAGCGCAGCTTTTCTTCAACTCGGAGACCGGCGCCAGCGGCATCGAAGTGATGGTCACCGATCCCGACAATGATCTCGGCATGCTGCCTGGGCTTGCGCAGGCGGCAGGGAAGGGCACGCGCCTAGTGCCGTGGCAGGACACCAATTCCAGTTTCTTCGAAGCGCTGCAGGTGGAGCGCAATGTGATGTTCCTGATCCTGACCCTGATCATCCTGGTGGCGGCGCTCAACATCGTCTCCGGCCTGATCATGCTGGTGAAGGATAAATCGCAGGACATCGCCGTTCTGCGCACCATGGGCGCTTCGCGCGGCGCGGTGATGCGGGTCTTCCTGATCGCGGGCGCCAGCATAGGGGTGATCGGCACGGCAGTGGGTTTCGCCATTGGTGTTGTGTTCTGTGCCAATATCGAAAGCATCCGCCAATTCCTGTCGCGGCTGACCGGCACCACCCTGTTCGATCCCACCATCTATTTTCTGTCCCGGATGCCGGCGGAGTTGGATGCGGGAGAAGTCACCGCCGTGGTGGTGATGGCGCTGACTTTGACCTTCCTGGCGACGCTCTATCCATCGTGGCGCGCCGCCAAGCTCGATCCGGTCGAGGCCTTGCGTTATGAGTGAAGTCCTCAGGCTGGAAAATGTCTCGCGCCGCTACCGGGAAGGCGAGGGCCAGCTGGAAGTTTTCCGCGATCTGAATCTGTCGCTCAAGGCGGGCGAGATCGTGGCGCTGGTGGGCCAGTCTGGCGCGGGCAAATCCTCGCTTCTGCACATGGCGGGTTTGCTGGAAGAGCCGTCGGCGGGCGAAATCTATATCAACGGCGCCGCCGCCTCGCGCTTGCCGGAGCAGGACCGTACCCGCATCCGCCGCGACATGATCGGCTTCGTCTATCAAGCGCATCATCTCCTGCCGGAATTCACTGCCCTGGAGAATGTCGTGCTGCCCCAGATGATCGCCGGCAAGAGCCGCGATCAGGCAGCGGAAGAAGCCAAGCGGTTGCTGAGTCTGCTGGGGCTTGGCGCGCGCCTTACCCACCGTCCGGCGCAATTGTCCGGCGGCGAGCAGCAGCGGGTCGCCATCGTCCGCGCCCTGGCCAATCGGCCCCGTATCCTTCTGGCTGACGAGCCCACCGGCAATCTTGATCCCAGGACATCGGGCGGGGTGTTCGACGCCCTGCTGGAGATCACCCGGGCCCAGGGCCTGGCCGCCTTGATCGCCACCCACAATTTTCAGTTGGCGGCCCGCATGGACCGCGCTCTGGTGCTGGAACAGGGCAGGCTGGTGGATGGCGCAGAATTGGGCCATCCGGCCTGAAATTCGGCAGAATCTCCTCACCAAACCTCGAAAATTATAGTTAACGCATTTCTCGCGCTGGGCCTTTTGGCGAGCATGATCTCGTTTTGTTCTTGTCAAACGACGAGAACCAAACTAGAACAAAAGCTGGACAACGGGAGGCAACATTCATGTGGCTCAAGGACGTGGCGGCGGGCGCGGGACTGATCATTTTCATGGTGTCGTCTTTTGTTCTGGCCAGCGGGGCGCATGCGGTTCTTTCCATCCTCTGATTGTGGATAGAGAGCTGGGCGGCCGCACAGGGCGCCTCTGACGCGTAATAGTGACGGCGATTCCTTGGATTTGCCGCAGCTATGACCACCTCTCGCAAAATGGCTCCCTTCGTTCATCTGCGGGTAAAAAGCGCCTATTCGCTGCTGGAAGGCGCGGTCAGGCCCAAGGAACTGGCGACGCTGGCAATGGAAGCGGGCATGCCCGCCGTCGCCGTCACCGACACCAACAATCTCTTCGGCGTCTATGAGATCGCCGACACGTTGGCCAAGGCGGGGGTCCAGCCCATCGTCGGCGCGCTTTTGTCGGTGGAGCTGGTGCCGTCGCCGGTGACGCAGCAGGGCAGCCGCAAGAAGCCGCCGCATCTGCCGCTCCTGGTGCAGGACGAGGTGGGTTATCAAAATCTCACCAAGCTGCTCAGCGCCGCCTATCTCAAAGCGGAGCCGGGCGACTGGCCCCATGTGAAGGGTCCAACCCTGGCCGATCACGCCGAAGGGCTGATCGCACTCACCGGTGGCCCCGGCGGCCCCGTCAACGCGCTTCTGCTGGAAGGTCAGACGGATGCGGCGTCGGTGCTGCTGGACCGGTTGGCGGCAATGTTTCCCAACCGGCTTTATGTCGAACTGCAACGCCATGGCCTTCCCGAGGAACGCGCGACCGAAGCGGCGCTGATCGATCTGGCCTACGCCAAAAATTTGCCGCTGGTTGCCACCAACGACGTGCATTTTGGCGGTTCGGCGATGTACGAGGCGCATGACGCGCTTTTGTGCATCGCCGACGGCAGCTTCGTGTCGCAAGATGATCGCCGCCGGTTGACGCGGGAACATCGCTTCAAAAGTCCGGCGGAGATGGCGGTGCAGTTCTCCGACCTGCCGGAAGCTTTGGACAACACCATCGAGATCGCCCGCCGCTGTGCGTTCCGCCCGGTAAAGCGCAAACCGATCCTGCCCGTATTCGTGCCGGAATCCGGCCGCGATCCTGAAGCGGAGTTGAAGGCGCAAGCCGAAGAAGGATTGACGCGGCGTCTCAGCGCCCATGCGCTGGCGGCTGACGAGAAAGTCTATCACGAGCGGCTGGCCTATGAGCTTTCGATCATCAACCGCATGGGTTTTCCCGGCTATTTCTTGATCGTCTCCGACTTTATGAAGTGGACCAAAGGACGGGGCATTCCGGTGGGCGTGCGCGGCTCGGGCGCTTCCTCGCTGGTGGCCTGGGCGCTCGACATCACCAATCTCGATCCGCTGCGCTTTGGTCTCTTCTTCGAGCGCTTCCTCAATCCCGAACGTATCTCGATGCCGGACTTCGATATCGATTTCTGCCAAGAGCGGCGGGACGAAGTGGTGCGCTATGTCCGCGACAAATATGGCGCCGACCGCGTCGCCCATATCATCGCCCTGGGATCGCTGCAGGCGCGCGCCGCCGTGCGCGACGCGGGCCGGGTGCTGCAGATGCCGCTCGGCCTGGTCGACCGCATCGCCAAGCTGATCCCCAATCCGCCGGGAAAACCCGTTTCGCTCAAGGACGCCATCGAAAGCGAGCCGCGTTTGCAGGCAATCGCGGAATCCGAACCCATCGCCCAGCGGCTGTTCGAGATCACCAGCCGCATCGAAGGGCTTTACCGCCATGCCTCGACCCATCCGGCCGGGGTGGTGATCGGGGATAGGCCGCTGGATGAGATCTTGCCGCTCTACCGCGATCCTCGCTCCGAAATGCCGGTGACGCAGTTCGACTATGAGGATGCGGAAAAAGCCGGGCTGGTGAAATTCGACTTTCTGGGCCTCAAGACCCTCACCGTGATTGCCAAAGCCGAAGAGCTGCTGAAGAACCGCGGTATCAGCCTCAACACCCAGACCATCGATTTCGACGATGGGGCGACCTTCGAGATGCTGGCGCGGGGCGACAGTATCGGTGTCTTCCAGCTGGAAGGCGCGGGCATGCGCGATCTGATGCGCAAGATGAAGCCCGACCACATCAACGATTTGGTGGCCTTGGTGGCGCTCTATCGGCCCGGCCCGATGGACTCGATCCCCAAATACATCGCCTGCAAGAACGGCAAAGAGGCGGTGGAATATCTCCACCCGCTGTTGGAGCCGATCCTGCGCGAGAGCTATGGCGTGATGACCTATCAGGACGATGTCATGCGCATCGCCCGCGAGTTGGCCGGCTACACCATGGGTGAAGCGGATCTCTTGCGCCGCGCCATGGGCAAGAAAATCCCGTCCGAGATGATCGTGCACCGGGAGAAGTTCCTCAAAGGAGCCGGCGAGCGCGGCATCCTTCCCTCGGTGGCGGAGCAGATTTTCGAACAGGCGGAAAAATTCGCCGGCTATGGCTTCAACAAGGGCCATGCCGCGGCCTATGCCCAGGTCGCCTATCAGACCGCTTATCTGAAGGCGAATTATCCGGTCGAATTCCTGGCCGCGTCGATGACGCTCGATATCGGTAACACCGACCGGCTCAACGTCTTCCGCCAGGAAGCGCAGCGCCTCAGCGTCAAGATCGCGCCGCCCGATATCAACCGCTCCGAATCCGTATTCGCCTGCGATGCCGAAGCGGGCACGGTGTTCTATGCGCTGGCCGCCGTCAAAGGCGTGGGTCGCCAAGCGATGGACCATGTGGTCGAGGTGCGCCAAGCAGGCGGCAAGTTCAAATCCATTTCCGATTTCGCGCGCCGGGTGGATCCCAAGCTTGTCAACAAACGCGCCTTCGAAAATCTGATACGGGCAGGGGCCTTCGACAGCCTCAACAAGAACCGCCGTCAGCTGGTCGAGAATTCCGATCGCATTCTGGGCGGCGCGCAAGCAGCCGCGCGCGAGCGCGAAAGCGGGCAGGTCAGCTTGTTCGGCGGCGGCGATGCCCAGAACGAGGAATTGCGTCTCACCTCCGTTCCCGATTGGCCGGCGCATGAGCGTCTCAGCGAAGAATTCAGCGCCATGGGTTTCTATCTGTCGGGTCACCCGTTGGATGCCTATGGCGCGGCGCTCAAGCGGCTGGGCGTCACCACCTATGCGAGCTTGCTCGAAGATCGCCGCGCCGGCTTCAAGGCCAAACTGGCGGGCACCATGATCAAAAAGTCAGAGCGCCGCGGCCGCAACGACCAGATGTACGCCTTCGTGTCATTCTCCGACTCAACCGGCATGTATGAAGTGATGCTTTTTCCCGAAGTGCTGGCGGCGAGCCGGCCGCTGCTGGAGGCGGGCAAGAGCCTGGTCGTCACCGCCAGCGCCGATTGGGACGGCGACGAACTGAAACTGCGGGCCGCCTCCATCGCCGATCTCGATCAGGCCGCGGCCAGCGCAGGCGAGGGCATGGTGGTCCGATTGGAATCCACGGTCCCGCTCTCTTCCATCGCGGCCCAGCTGATGCAGCCGGGGAAGGGCCTAGTGAGCTTCGTCGTGCCGGGTGGCCCCGGCGAGGAAGTGGAAATCAGCCTCGCCAAGCGCCACGCCGTGACGGCGGTCTTGCGCAGCACCATCGCCGCCATTCCCGGCGTGGTGTCGGTCGAGGCTGTCTAGACGGACGCCAACGCGGTTTCGATCCGCTTCAAGCCTTCCGTCAATCCCTCTGGATCGCGGGCAAAACAGATGCGGACATAAGCTTCGTCGCGCGGGTCGCCCAAGCCGAAGGCCGAGCCCGGCGCCGTGCCGACATTGGCGCGCAAGACCATGTCCTTGGCAAAGGCAAGACTGTCTTTCAGGCCTTCGACTTCCAAATGGCCATAGAACGCACCCGCGGGCTCGATCCAGCGCACCCGGTTTTGACGGGCGATGAAATCAGCGACCAGGGCGCGATTTTTCTCGCAGCGCTGGCGCAGTTGCTCGCGGAAGACATCGCCTTCGGGTGTCAGCGCCGCCAGCGCGCCATATTGGTTGAAGGTGGTGGTGCCGGTGTTGGCGGCAGGCGACATCAGTTTCATGGTCTCGGCCAGATTGTGCGGGTGGGTGAGCCAGCCGATCCGCCAGCCCGTCATCGCCCAGGGTTTGGAGAAGGAATTGATCACAAAGACGGCGTCGTTTTCTTCCGCGATATGCAGGAAGGAAGGCGCATGGGCGCTGCCGTCATAGACCAAGGTGCCATAGACTTCGTCGCTGATGATGGCGATGCCGTGCTTGCGGGCGAAATCCAAAATCGCCTGCTGTTCTTCGCGGCTTGCCATCCAGCCGGTGGGATTGTTGGGTGAGGAAATGAAGATCGCCTTGGTGCGCGCATCGCACTGCGCGAACAGCTTGTCGAGATCGAGGTGCCAGCGGCGCGTGTGCCAATCCTCGTCCAATCGGACCAGCCGGACGTCCGCGCCGGCAATCTGGGCGGCATGAAAGATGTTGGGCCAGACCGGCGCCACGATCACCACATTGTCGCCCGTCTCCACCACGCAATTGAGCGCCATCACGATCGAAAGCATGGCGGCGCCGGGCACGGTGATGCGTTCGGGATCGATGGGGCGCCCCAGGGTGCGCTGATGGTATCCGGCGATGGCTTCGCGCAGTTCCGGAATGCCGCGCGCCCACACGTAAAACGTCTTGCCGCCCTCCAGCGCCTTGATGGCGGCGTCGCGGATAAAGGCGGGCGTCACCAGGTCGGTTTCCCCGAACCAGAGGGGGATCAGCCCGGGCCGCTCCAGACCCAAATGGGCGACCTGGACGATGCCATTGGGGCGAAACTGGCTTAAAATCGGGCGGATCGGGCTTTTCATGGGGGTTCCTAGCATGGGAACCGCCTGAAAAGGCCGGATCATCGCGCAAATCTGGGTTGCGGCGAGGCCTGACCGGCCGTAGCAGCACTTGCGCTGCGAAGGCCGGAGGGGTCCATCCAAGGGTTGTCAGCCCGGGGGCTAGACCGTATAAGCCCGCCATCTCGCACGCGCGGGTGGGTCCAGGCCGGGTGTTCCGGCCTCCCCGTCCGGTGTCTCCGATAAAAAGGAGATAACCCGCGCGTCTGGCCAACCGGTAAAGGAGACTGAATCAATGGCTTTGCCAGAGTTTTCCATGCGTGGGCTGCTCGAGTCCGGCGCCCATTTCGGCCACCGCCAGCAGCGCTGGAATCCAAAAATGGCGCCCTACATCTATGGCGCCCGCAATGACATCCACATCCTGGACCTGACTCAGACCGTCCCTTTGCTGCATCAGGCCCTGGTCGCGCTCAGAGACGTCGCCGCTTCTGGTGGCCGCATTCTGTTCGTGGGCACCAAGCGCCAGGCGTCCGAGCCCATCGCAGCAGCTGCCAAGCGCTGCGCCCAATATTACGTGAACCATCGCTGGCTGGGCGGCACGCTCACCAACTGGCAGACCATCAGCCATTCCATTCGCCGTCTGCGGTCGATCGAAGAAACCCTGACCACGGCGGAACAGTCCGGCCTTACCAAGAAGGAATTGCTGGGCCTCCTGCGCGAACAGGACAAGCTGGAACGCGCCCTGGGCGGTATCAAGGAAATGGGCGGCCTGCCCAACATGCTGTTCGTGATCGACACCAACAAGGAAGCGATCGCCATCGCGGAAGCCCGCAAGCTGGGCATCCCCGTGACTGCGATCCTGGATTCCAACTCCAACCCCGACGGCATCGCCTTCCCCATCCCCGGCAATGACGATGCCGCCCGCGCCATCGCGCTTTATTGCGATCTGGCGGCGCGCGCCATTATCGACGGGTTGGGCCAAAGCCAGGTCGATGCCGGCGTCGATATCGGTGCGGCGGCGGAAATCGAAGACACGTCCAGCCACGTCGCGGCCGCGCCCCAAGAAGCGACCGCCTGATCTTTCATTATTTTTGACTGTCGCATTGCCGAGGGGAAAAGCCGCCTAATTTTACCCGGCAATGAAGTTACGGAGGCCTCAATGGCGAACATCACCGCGAGCATGGTGAAAGATCTGCGCGACAAGACCGGCGCAGGCATGATGGATTGCAAGACCGCCCTGGGCGAAACCAACGGCGACATGGAAGCCGCCATCGACTGGCTTCGTAAGAAGGGTATTTCCAAGGCGGCCAAGAAGGCCGGCCGCGCCGCCGCTGAAGGACTGGTGGGTGTGGCGGTGGGCAAAGGCGCGGGCGCGCTGGTCGAGGTCAATGCCGAGACCGACTTCGTGGCCCGCAATGACGAGTTCAAGGCATTCGTCAAATCTGCCGCCGATCTGGCGCTTACCGAAGGCGGCGATCTGGGCAAGCTGCTCGCCGCCAAGCATGGTACAAGTAACGTCCAGCAGACGCTGACCGAGTTGGTGGCCAAGATCGGTGAGAATATGAGCGTGCGCCGCACTATGGCCTTGTCGGTCAATCCTGGCGTCGTGGGCGCCTATGTGCACAACGCGTCGTCGCCTGAGTTGGGCAAGATCGGCGTGCTGGTGGCGCTCAAATCCACTGCCGACGAAGCCAAGCTCTCGGCGCTGGCCAAGCAGCTCGCCATGCATATCGCCGCCGCTAGCCCGCTGGCGATCACGCCAGAACATCTTTCTAAGGATGTGGTGGAGCGCGAGCGCAATGTCCAATGGGAATTGGCCAAGCAATCCGGCAAGCCCGATGCGGTCATCGAGAAGATGATGGAAGGCCGCATGCGCAAATTCTACGAAGACACGGTGCTTCTGTCCCAGACCTTCGTGATCGATGGCGAAACTCAGGTCGGCAAGGTGATCGAGA
>Ga0105240_10015810_pt1 | contig 10239 bp, 10 predicted proteins | sample KBSC54metaG_FD_80426 | JGI IMG/M metagenome (GOLD analysis project Ga0105240, IMG submission 80426) | Corn rhizosphere microbial communities from Kellogg Biological Station, Michigan, USA - KBS C5-4 metaG | ecosystem: Host-associated > Plants > Roots > Rhizosphere > Soil | place: Michigan, USA... | reverse complement strand
TCGGACTTCACCGCGAAATCGCTAGAACCGAATAGCTGCGCGATGGGCTACCAGAGGGACGAGCGTGTAATCCGACTGTTATGACGTATTATCGGCGGCTATTTCACGGCGAAGTCTGGTTTACGAATCCAAGCCGCGTGAACCTAACGTCAGATCCGCATGGTACGGTGACAACATGACTGGGCTTCTTCGGTCCACGATGGTCTTCATGTGTACGGTCGCTCTAGCGGAAGCACAAGGGGATCTATCTGAGCTGTTCTCAATCATACGGACGGAAGGGACAGCACTTTCCGAAAGCTCCCGAAAGCGGACCTTTGAAATTCTGGCCCCTTATTCAACAGGTGGAAAGAGTCTCGCCGGCGAATGGCCAGCGATCAATGATGCCCTGGGTGACCCTAGGCCCTTTGTGCGCGATCAAGCGTGCGCTGTGTTGAGCACGGTAATGATCTTAAATGCCCCCAAGCCTATTGAATTGCCAGACAGTACCAAGCAGCTCGTTCTCCAACGGTTCAGCGAAGAGAGTCCAAATCTTAGAGAGAATGCTGTGCGGATTGTGACGCTTATGGCCGGAGGTGTACCTCCGGCCTTGGAGCCACGTCTACTCCAATTGGCTCGGATTGATTCTGCACCAAGCGTTCGAAGAATGGCAATTGAAGCGTTAGCTTCCGTGCGCCCTACTCCAGAGATCACAGTTTTTTGGGTTCAGAGCTTGGGTCCCGAAAAGGACAGGGAGCTGCGTGGAGCGGTTCTTAGCGCCTTTCGCTTTCACGCTCAAACCGATCCTCAGATCATCAAATTGGTGATCGGCGCGCTTGGAGACAACGACGGCTTCGTTCGCCAGGAAGCGATCGCCGTGACGCAAATTGGCAAAGCCGCAGTAGCCGCGGTACCGCTGCTTCTTGAAATCCGTGAAGCCCCGGCAACCGACGAGAGCATGCGGCTTAACGCTGAAGCGGCGATTCGAGCCTTAACGGCGGACAAGCAGTAAGGCTTCAAGACGGTCCCGCAACCGGACATGTGGAATCCGGTAGACGAGTTGTGGTGGCGCCTTCGGAAAGTGCCCGATAACACTTATCGGAAGCTGTTTTTAGACTCGGTGCGCCTGAGCGATGTAGTGCGAGAATCACCGTCAAATTGCAAGCACTCGTCCCGCGCCGACGGCAAACTGGGCATTCGAATCGCCGGGTTTCAGAAAACGCCATTCTTCGCCATCTGACGAACCGCACGGGATCAGCTCTAGGCAATAGTTCGGTGACAATTTGATCCGGACACCGCCGTACGGATCGGTTTGAACTTGCGTGACAACGAGACTTTCGGTGCTGTTGACGATTGATCTGGTGTCAGCGTCATACCCATGCAATAGTTCGCCGAGCTTTTTGTTCTGCAGGTTGCCATCCCTCTCGTGCATTGCGGTGTCCGGATCAAAGTCGGATGTGGATCGTTGATTCGCAGGCCCGTAGAGGTCCGCACTTCCCGTAACTATTTCTTCGGACGCTACAATCCGCCACGGGCATTGAACATGAACGGCGTAGGCCCCCACAGTACCTTTGCCGTTCGGGTGTGGCCGGACCGTTCCAAAATGAAAGACTTTCATCGCTCCGGCATTCCTAGCGATCGCTAGTCTGAGGCCGATTAAGACGCTAAGAACCTCCAAGGCTCGTTCTTCCAGGCTCATCTCTAGAGACCTCCTTTGAATGCAAAAAGGTATCATGCCGGACCACCGACGGTTTGCCGAGGCTGATCGGTCCGTCGCCAGTGGGCGTTTTCAAGAGCCTACCTTAGTATCCCCAAGCTCCCACGCGGCGAGTTCGCCGGGATCAAGCCAACCGATGCAGCCCTCAGAGTTCACCGCCATACCGGCGTTCGCATTCCCCACGAACTCGGGGGGAACCCAAGAATAGAGAGTGTGTTGTCCGTCCCGAACCTCGTACCAGATCCAAATGTCCCAGGGCGGAATATTCCAGGTGTCAAAAAGCCCTCGGGACGCACCGCTAGCCGCGCCGTCTGCCAAAGTCTCTTCGGGGTGAAAATACATGATGCGTCCACCAGCAAGAGGATCCAGTTCAGATTCAGCGTTCGCATGCGGCGTTCCCTGTAAGGCCAGGCGTCTTTGACAGAGGGCATTGATTTCGGCCACAGGGTCCAATACATCGTAGTTCCAGCGACCTTCGTTGGGGGCATCCGCAAACAAGATGATCAACGAGGGGCGCAAGGACAGTGTCCGGAGACAACCTGCTGGATCGGCCGCGACCACGCGCTCGCGGCACCACATCCGAGTTTCGCCCATCCGATCGATTAAGAGTTGACGGTCTTCTCGACGACCATGTATGTTCCCCTGCATGATAGTCAACGTCTAGAGCGACGAGAGTCCCTCCGACTAAACTCACTGCTTCCCGCTTCACAGATTGTAGAACGTTATTTGGTTGGTTGGCTCCACGCCGTTAAGCGTCATTATCGGTAGTCAGCTAAATTCAGAGTCAAAACCCATCCCGCGCTTTCCGAGAGTCCGTTAACAGGCGGGATTTGGAACCGAATGGGCAACTTTCGCACTACCAATCGTGTAGTACTGAGTGCAAAATCTGAAGAAGCGGCCTGGATCCGTCGTCTAATGGGTTGGCAAGTGAGTCAGAGCGACCGCGAGGTCAGCGCCGAGATCATCGAATGTTGCCGTCGGGGCGACCGGGCGGCGTTCCATGCGCTCTACCAGGCGTATAAGGACAAGGTGTATTCGATTTCGCTGTATTTCTTTCACGGAGACGACGCCGCGGCCAGCGACGCGACGCAGCAGGTCTTTCTGAAGCTGATCACCGGCATAGGGCAGTTTAAAGGCGACTCCGAGTTCTCGACTTGGCTCTACCGGATGGTGGTCAACACATGCCTGGATAGCGCCAAGGCAGCAAAACGGCGGGAACCGCTCGCGGACGCCGCGAAGCTGGCTAGGATCGCCGCGCCGCAGTCGGCCGAGGAGGATCGGGCGCGGGCGGAAGTCGCTGGAAAGGTGCAAATCGCGCTGTCTTCCTTACCGCCGAAGCTTCGCCTCCCCGTGCTGCTTCGGTACTTTCACGATCTGTCCTACGGCGAGATGGCGGAGGCCTTGAACTGTTCGATGGGAACGGTCGCCTCGCGTTTGCACCAGGGGCACAAACTGCTCGCCGAGAAGCTGGCGAAGTTGCGCGGCGCGGCAACTGGGCCATCGACAGGGCGATAATGATACGCGACGAAAAACCGCCTTTGGGTCCCCTCGAACCCGGACAGTTGCCGGTGATCAAAGCGCCAGACGCGATCTGGGATTCGATCCTAGCTTCGCTTGATTCAACTTCGTTCAACCCGGAGAGCACGCCGACGCCCCGCGGATTCCGCTGGTGGCAATTTGCGGCTGCCTTCTCTTTGTTGATCGGCATAGCCTTATTGTGGTATTCGACGCGGCCGCAGCCGACAAGTTGGGAAGTAGTGCGGCTGGATGGGTCGCCTTCCGTGGGATCGAAGCGCGTTGCAGATACCGGCAGGATCGCGGTTGGTGAGTGGTTACAGACGGATGCGTCGTCTCGCGCCCGAATCAGCATAGGCGAGACCGGCGCAGCCGAGATCGGCACCGTGGAGGTCGAGCCGAACTCGCGGGTTCGCTTAGTAGTCGCCAAGCCTAACGAGCATCGGCTGTCGCTGGCCCGAGGAGAGATCAGTGCGGTCGTCTCGGCTCCGCCACGATTGTTCTTTGTCGATACGCCGGCCAGCACTGCCGTGGATCTCGGCTGCGCGTACAGGATGAAGACGGACGAATCCGGCTCCGGGCTGTTGCGTGTGACCGTGGGCTGGGTAGCTCTCGAGTGGAAGGGCCGCGAGTCGCTGGTGCCGGCCGGGGCGAACTGCCGGAGCAAATCAGGGGCAGGGCCCGGTACGCCCTATTTCAGCGACGCTTCGGAGGCCCTGCAGGATGCATTGGCTGCGTTCGACTTCGAAAAGGGCGGCCCTGAAGCCCTGCGTGTGATTCGCGCCGAATCGCGCGTACGAGACACGCTGACGCTATGGCATCTGCTTTCACGAGTGGATCCCGATGAGCGCGTTCGCGTATTCGATCGCATGGTAGAGCTGACGCCGTTGCCGGACGGCGTTTCGCGCGAGAAGGTTCTGGAACTGGACAAAGATACTCTGCAACGTTGGCGCCAGGAACTGGCATGGAAATGGTGAGGAACATGAAACAGACATGGATTCTGGCAATGCTGTTCTCCCTTGTGGTGCCGGCGCTGTGGGCCAAAGGAGACATGGTGCTGATCGAGGTCAAAAGCGCGACCATGCCCACGCTGATCAGGATCACCGATCCAAAGATTCAGGATTTCACGCCGTGGGCCGGTCCGGGCGTCAACGGCGGCAGAGTTCCCAACGCCGAAGGCTTCATCGTCGATTGGCACGCAGGCATTGTGTCGCAACAAGCCGCGCAACCCGCCCCTGGACTCCAACATTACGAAATCTCCTTTTACGAGGGCTGTCGTACGAGGAACGATTGGTGCACCGAGAAGGAGCCGCGTCTGGTTTACGTGGTGTCTTACGATTATGACCCGGCCTCGCCAAGGGGCTTCGTTTATCTCCCGGGTAGACGCGATCCGTTGTACTACCTCAACATGGGTACGATCTCGCGTTGGGTTGAGGGCAACTGGTTCTTAGCAAGCAATTCATGGGAACAATTCATAAGGCCGGTTATAGCGAAGGCGATAAATCCGCGTGCATCTCTTGCGGATGGCAAACAAGCATGCCTCGTTACTGCCGCGCCCGATCCGCCATTCGTGCCGCCAGCGCCCTTTCGCGCAGATTCGAGTAGCGGCGAGTTTTTGTACGGGACCCAGGAACTTTGGGCCGTGGTACAACGTCACTGGCAAATCCATGGCTTTACCGGATCAAAACTGCCGTATTTTCACCAAGGCTATGATTGGACGAAAGCGAATAATCCCCGATTGACGGTCGTGGCCAGACGCCTCGACGGTCCGGAACCATTGGTCTGGGCGGGCCCGGCACACGGCGCGGGTGCCACTGACGGCGCGACGAAAGTCAGTTTTATGACGACCGGATTGGATATTCCGGCGGCAGGCTGCTGGGAAATCGCCGCACACTACACGCCTCTCGACGGCAACAGTCAAACCCTAACTTATACGGTATGGGTCGAGCCCTAAAAGGCACATAGAAAGGTGAGGAATATGAAACACACGTTGATTCTGATGGCGTTGTCCGTTTCCGCATTCGCGGCCGATTTCACGCTGGCTATCGGGAGTCCGGTTGCCGCCAGCCTTCCGGGAGCGCCAACCACTTCGGGTGGAGCTCCGGTTCAGGTCCGTAAAGTCGATGCGTTGTTTGCCGTTCGCACTGAGAACTGTGCCGATCCTGCAAATGCGCTGATCACCGCCACTGCGGAGGGTCTGGTGAATGGCGAGCGGCAATCCGCTGCGCTGCGGCTGATCCCTGGCTCGGGCCCCGGAGTATACCTGGTTCCGCGAGGATGGTCGGCGCAAGGCGTGTGGGTTGTGAGGCTCATCGGGTCGTGCCACGAGGCGAAAGCCGGAGCGTTGGTCCCGATCGGCCCCGGCGGTTTCATTCGGGAATCCTCGAAGGTTTTCCCGCGATTCGCGACGGAAGCGGATATTGAAGCGTCGTTAAAGTCCCTGGCAGGAGGTGCCAAATGAAAATGATGAGAGTACTCGTTGCCTTTGCTCTTGGCGCGTTCATGCTTAGCGCGGCGCAGCCCGATACGCTGGTCGCCCACGAGTGGGGAACCTTCACTTCGGTGGCAGATGAGGGAGGAAACCCCGTCGAATGGGCGCCGTGGTTGGGGCCCAGTGACCTGCCGTGTTTTGTCGAACGCATGGATGGCAAGAATTGGAAGGTGGTCTTGTCCGGCTTGGTGCGGATGGAGACGCCTGTCCTTTACTTTTACTCCACGCGCCCGGTAACACTCTCCGTTCACGTGGACTTCCCACAAGGCTGGATCACGGAGTGGTATCCCAAGGCGACCGTGACAGCCGGCGGCCAATTCAGCTACGGAAGGATCGGCTGGAACTCGGTGGAGGTGTTGCCCGGAGCTAGTCTGGAATTTCCAACCGCCAGTGGCGACAGCCATTATTTCTACGCGCGCAACACCGATTCCGCTCCGTTGCGCGTCGGCGATCAGCAAGAGAAGCTGCTGTTCTACCGCGGCATCGGAGGATTCCAAGTCCCCCTTCGGCCAAAATTCTCAAGCGACGGAAAGCTGGAGATCCGCAATGCCGGGCCGAATCCGATTCCGCTGGCGATTGTGTTTGAAAATCGCGCAGGGAAGATCGGCTACCAGGTCGTGCACGGTATCGCTGATGTGGTGACCGTGGATCCGCCTGAAATGATGGGCGATTTCCAGCAGCTCCGGCAAGACCTGGCGAGCGAGCTAACGGGATTTGGCCTTTATAAAAAAGAAGCCGAGGCGATGGTCGAAACCTGGCGCGATTCGTGGTTCGAGGATGGAACTCGCGTGCTCTATGTTTATCCGCGGAACCAGGTCGATACTCTACTGCCGCTATCGATCGACCCGAAGCCCGTCGCAACCAGTCGCGTGTTCGTCGGACGAGTCGAGGTGCTCTCGCCGTGGACACAACAGACTATCCGCACTGCGATGAGCAGCGGCGATGTAGCAACGCTGACCAAGTTCGGGCGGTTCCTTAATCCGTTCCTCAATGAGATACGGCGCACGAACCTGGATGCGGCCGAGGCGCTGAGGAAGAACGCCTTCCTTCTTCAGGCGCGGCAGGAGATACAAAAGAGTTCATCGGCGACTAGCGGCTGGAACTCAGAATCTTGCATCGAGTAACAAGGAACCGCAGCTCGGATTCGGCCTCCCGCTGTTCCCAAGCGGGTGGGACCAAAGCGGACCGATATCCGCCATTGTCGGTAAAGGTATGCGCCTTCTCAAACGCCGACAGGACAGGGGTCATCCCGACGTTAGGATAGCCCTTTGCATACTCGTATTCAGACCAATTTTCACTCCGTCGAGCGGCGACCAGTGCTTGTGGTACTCTGCCTGAGAAATGTCCGCTCCGTTGAGCCGTTGTATCTATGAAGATCGATACTTCCAGGTCGTTGCGCCAGAATATCCTTTGAACTGCCGCGAGGATGGCGGACACCTAGTCGTTGTAAAGAAGGAGCCGGTTACCGATCGATCTGATCTGACCTACCAGGAGGCCATCGCCTTCATTCGGATTTCCATGGCAGCGGGTAAGGCCATGTACGATGTGCTCGGCATCGAACGGATGAACTACGAGGATCTCGGAAATTGGGGGCTCGACGACTCAGGAGGTGCGAAGATGCACCTGCATTTGTTCGGACGTTCACGCAAGCAAGTTCACCAGATCCGCGGCCATCACATATCCCTCTATCCCAAAGATCATCCCATCTACAAAGGGCACCTAAAGGCGTTAAGCCCAGATGATCTTGCTCGGCTGCAAGCGCACATCAAAGAAATATTGACTCAGCCGAAGTACGTGAAGATGGCGGAGTTGGCAGGGTTGTAGCGCGACTCACTCCGCTGACCCTCGCTTCCGGACACCAGTTTCTAGCCTCCCCAGTTGCTGCCGATCTGGAGATTGCGTGAAAAAGCTTGGGCGAAGCACGCCCGTTAATTATCATTATCGGAAGGCATCCCCCAAGATTCAGGTCAAGATAGCTCCGGATTCAGGTCGAGACAGCTTCGGATACGCCGTGATATAGGATTTATCCCTTCCACGGGAAAGTTGATTGGGATAGAATCAGTGCATCTTTTATGGAACTGTCTCCTGGCGAGCAGCTTGGTCACTATAAGATTCTGTCCATGATCGGCAAAGGCGGCATGGGCGAGGTGTACCTCGGCACCGACACACGGCTCGACCGGCCCGTCGCGATTAAGGTCTCTTCGCGCGAGTTCAACGACCGATTCGAGCGCGAGGCACGCGCCATCTCTGCGCTTAATCATCCCAACATCTGCACGCTGCACGATGTCGGCCCGAATTACCTGGTGATGGAGCACATCGAGGGCGATACGCTATCGAAGATCATCGGGCGAGGGCCGCTGCCGCTGGACAAAGCCTTAAGCTATGCCGTGCAGATCGTCGATGCGCTGGCGGCCGCGCACGCCAAGGGCGTAGTCCATCGCGACCTGAAGCCCGGCAACATAATCATCACCAAGCACGGCGTCAAGGTCCTGGACTTTGGCCTCGCGAAGCTCAGTACGGAGAGGCTCAGCAGTGATTCCGCGAGCAGTATCGATACGATGACCGAGCCGATCACGCGAGCTGGCGCCATCCTCGGAACGCTGTACTACATGTCGCCGGAGCAAGTGGAAGGCAAGGAAACCGACGAGCGGAGCGACATTTTCTCTTTCGGCGCGGTCTTCTACGAAATGATCACCGGCCAGCGTCCCTTCACCGGCGACACACAAGCGGCCGTCCTGGCCTCGGTGCTTAAGGAGCCGCCGCCTCCGATGAGACAATCGCAGCCTGCCGTACCGCGGCAGCTTGAGCGGGTGGTGAGGAAGTGCCTGGAAAAAAAGCCCGACGCCCGTTGGCAGTCCGCGCGGGACTTGAAGCCGATGCTGGAGATGATCGATCTGGATGCGCCGCAGGTAGGCACAGGCAGCAGCAGCGTTCCGATACCCATCCACACTCTCTCCCGCAAGCGTTGGATGTGGCCCGGCATCGCCGCAGTCGCCGTGCTCAGCGGGGCTGCCGCGCTATGGACTCTTTGGCCCAAGCCGGCTCCCACGCTCGCGCGCTTCCAGGTCACACTTCCCGAGAACGTCGACTTCAGCGAGTATGTATCCGTCTCGCCCGATGGCCGCAAACTGGTCTTCAATGCCACCGGCGCCCAAAGCGGTCTGTGGATTCATGACCTGAATACGTTGGAGTGGCGAAAGCTGGCGGGCACCGAAGGCGCAACCTCGCCTTTCTGGTCTCCGGACAGCCGCTACCTCGGGTTTGCAGTCAGAAACGAGTTAAAGAAGATCGAGGCCGCGGGCGGCCCTGCGCAGACTCTGTGCACAATTAACGCGATTATAGGGAGTGGCGCCTGGAGCAAGGACGGCGTTATCCTCTTCGGGAGCCGCGGCGGGAGCGGACCCCTTCGCCGGGTTTCCGCTGCGGGCGGCGTGGCTACTGATGTGACCGCTATCGACAGAACCCGTGGAGAAAATGCTCACTCTTTTCCAAGTTTCCTGCCGGATGGAGAACACTTCCTGTATCTTCGCGCCACCGGTCCCGCGACGGGCGGCATTTATGCCGGCTCCCTGGAAGCGAAGCCCGCGGAGCAATCACTGAATCTCGTCCTGGCAAGCGGGTATGGGGCTCCTTTTGTAAACGGAAATGTGTTTTTCATGCGCGAAGGCACCTTGATGGCCCAACCCTTCGACACCAGCAAGCTGCAGTTACGCGGTGAGCCGTTTCCCGTGGCTGAGCACGTCGGAACTACTGGGTCGTCCGGCATATTTTCGGTCTCGCCCACCGGCGTGCTCGCCTATCGCTCGGGTTCGACCGTGGAAGCCGGCGTCTTACAGCCTACCTGGTATGATCGCCAGGGCAAGACAACGGCCGCCTTCCCTGAGCCGAGTCAGACCACGGGGCTGGTATTGTCGCCGGATGCAACCCGTGCGGCGGGACGGGATGCGGGTCAGCAAGTGAAGGGCGACATCTGGCTGCTCGATTTTGCCCGCGCTGTCCGTACGCGCCTCACCTTCCGTCAAAGCCCGGGATCGTTTCCGGTCTGGACGCCGGATGGCGCTCAGATCATATTTGCGGCCGGCAATGGGCTGGACACGCTTTACGAAAAGTCCGCAAGCGGCGCGGGCGACGAAAAAGAATTGCTGAAAAAGCCGGGCGAGATCAAGCTGCCCACAAGTGTTTCCCGCGATGGGCGCTTCTTGATTTATTACACCGTGAATGTGGAGAAAACCGGGAGCGATTTATGGGTGCTGCCGCTCGAAGGCGATCGTAACCCGGTGCTCCTGTTGGGAACCAACTTTAACGAAACCAATGCCAGTTTCTCTCCGGATGGGCGCTGGATCGCGTACCGCTCCACCGAGTCCGGACGAGGTGAGCTTTATGTGCGACCCTTTGTTGCTTCAGGACCTGCACTAGGCGAAGGCAAATGGCAAGTATCCAGGGACGGAGCGGCAGGCTCGACTCCGAGATGGCGCAACGATGGCAAGGAACTCATCTTTATGGGTCCCAACGGTACCGTGATGGCCGTAGAAGTTAATGG
>Ga0105240_10015809_pt1 | contig 10240 bp, 8 predicted proteins | sample KBSC54metaG_FD_80426 | JGI IMG/M metagenome (GOLD analysis project Ga0105240, IMG submission 80426) | Corn rhizosphere microbial communities from Kellogg Biological Station, Michigan, USA - KBS C5-4 metaG | ecosystem: Host-associated > Plants > Roots > Rhizosphere > Soil | place: Michigan, USA... | reverse complement strand
GTTATTATTGAACTTTACGCGATAACCCCAGCAATAATAGTTTTTCTACAGCATACGGACAAGAGGTCACATCTCATAGCCTTTATCTCAGTAACGCTATTCATAGTTGGACTGGAGATTATTAATATGACTATCCCGCGCGCGAGAGTCATTACAGATAATAATATTTTGACTATTTTTATACCTTATGTGCCTTATTATCTTGGAGGGTATATGCTAAAGAATATATCATTATCATCTACTAAAAAAATCCTTTTAGCATTTGCTTATTGGCTTATTCTATTGTTTATTCTTCTTTCAACTGACACGACAGCTAATGTTATCAATTCACTCGATCGTCAATCGGAAAGTGTAACAATTCTTATAATGACTTTTCTTCTGTTTATACTTCTCATTGATTGGGAGTTTTTAAAACACACCTTATCCTCAAAAGTAAGTATTACTAGCATTAAGTTTTTAGCAAATTCAATATTTGGTATTTACCTTGTGCATGTATATGTTCTCGCAATATTTGATAACTTTACTCATTTATCACCAGGAACTATTCACCAATCAATACTTTTGATTGTTTTGATAAAAGCTATAGTCGTTTTTCTTGTAAGCTTTGGCGTTGTGGCTTTCATTAGAAAAATACCCCTTATAAAAATACTTCTAGGCTTCTAAGATTATCAATTTATATAGAGGTTTAGGAGCAGTTCCAACATCATAAAAACGAAGCGCGAAGCCAAAGAGGAAAATAAGACCTAGCAAAATGGAGGTATGCAGTTCCATTTAAAGGTTATCTCATGTATTATATCGATAGTGTCATTTATTATGCAACCATATAATCAACACAAGACATGAAAATGCGGATAGTATTACTAATGGTCGTTGTTATCGTTGGGTTATTGCTGCGTTTTATCGATGTGTCGAATGATCCACCGGGTCTTTACGTTGATGAAGTATCGATCGGTTATAATGCTTATCAGATTTTAACCACTGGAAAAGATGAATATGGAATTGCGCACCCACTTTGGTTTCGTTCGTATGGAGATTATAAATTACCAGTCTATATTTATATGGTTGCCGGATCGATGGCTATCTTTGGTAAGACAGAGTTTGCTGTACGTTTTCCATCTCTCATCGCAGGAATATTGACAATTCCACTCTTCTATTTATTTTTAGAAAAGCTGGTGTGTTTAGAAAAAGATACAGTATTGAGAAAACGATTAACATATGTTCCATTACTTGCCTCATTTCTCTTAGCAATTTCTTCCTGGCATATTCAATTCTCTCGAGGTGGTTTTGAAATTACAGTTGGAACATTATTCTACTTGCTCGGTGTTTACCTTTTTATTATGTGGTTAGAGAAAAAGAAAACATGGAGTATTCTTGTAAGTGTTCTTAGCTTTATTCTTGCAATGTACACCTATCACACGTTTCGTATACTTTCACCCTTAGCACTACTATTTATTGCCTACAGAGAAAAAGTATATAAGCATCCCAAAACACTTCCCGCTATTTTAGCGGTAGTTGTCTTATGTTTGCCAATAATTCTTTTTACTCTTTCACCACATGGAAGTGAACGTTTTTCTGCAACCTCGGCATTTGCGCAATTGAAAATGACGAATATTTGGCAACAATTAATCAATTATCCTTTGCTTTTTTTGAGTAACTATCTTTCATTTTTTTCATTCGACTTTTTATTCAGTTTTGGTGATGGGATAGGCAGACATCAGATCCCTCTTTTTGGAGAATTATATCGTTGGCAATTACCGTTTTTTTTAGCTGGAATTTATTTTTTACTTCGACAAAAAAAGTCAATTATTAAGAACACTACATTGTTGCTATTTTTAACAGCTCCACTGGCAGGAGCGCTCGCAGTTCCCAGTCCACACGCTTTACGTTCTTTACCGCTGGTTATTCCTTGTATGGTGCTTATTGCAATAGGAGTAGTATTTATTATTCAAAAAATACATCGCTTTAAAATTGTTCTTCTTTCACTGCTTATCATTATTGCGACATATGAATTTTTGTTTTATCTGCATTTTTATTATGTTCACTATCCCCAAGTAAATCAATTAGACTGGGGAGCCGGATATAAAGGAATAGTTCAAGCGACATCACAACAAAAATCAAAGTATACATACATTGTAGTCGATGATGTTTTGAATTATGCCCCTGAATATTTTCATTTTTATGATCCATCTATTAGGTATATGATGGTGAGCGAAAGCTGGCAGAAGCCGAAAAAGTGGGGAGACGCTCCAGTATTATATATTCGGCCCTTCTATGGTCAAAGAACAGGAAAAGATCTTGTTGCGAATATCTATCTAAAAGGTATTAATCATGATATCTATGCACAATTATGGGAAATAAAGTAACTAAAAGCATCATTGTCATTTTGTCAGCAATTGTAGAGGTATTGACTTTACAAGCGTGGTTTATCTGTAAAGCATTTACTGACATCTTCCATCGTACATCCATCAACCTTGCGCTACAACTTGACGACTATATTCATGCCGACAAAGGGACTCCTCTTTTATTTACTCGTCTATTTCATAACAAACTCATACAAATAGTCTTCGATTATTTGCGGTTTTACTTACAGTTCTGGGATGTTCGTTTCGGCAGCAATTGGTTCTCATTAATTGGTTATTTTGGAATTTTTAGTGGTTTTTATTATATTTTAGCTAATAAAAAGAAGAAAATATATCATTGGATTGCGGTAATTATTATACTTTTATTACCTTTTATAGAAATTATCGGAGAACCGCAAGTCAATGTTGTCGTAAAGAGTTTCTATTTGTGGTTTCCTTTTATTCTTTTCTCTATTTATGGTCTTTACCAATTTCTTTTGCATGGTAATCGTACTGTGCGGTTTATAGTCGTTCTATTACTCCTCTTGATCAGTTTCCTGTGGCTGATTACCTTGCATAATGGAATAGTCAGATATTGTATTATGATATAAACTAAGTGAGTGAAACGATCTATTTATTAGAAATTGTATGTTGTTGTACGATAATTCTAAGAAAAGATGTTGTAGCTGATGGAGTTGCAGCACATGCATTATGGTGTTTTATGCATAGTGCGATAATTTTTGTTGGTTAAGCTGTATGTAATTCAATATGTCCCGATATTGTATTCTCTAATTGTTCTATTATACAATGGATATTACAATGCGAGAGAAAAAACATCAGAAAATATCTTTTCGTAAACAATTAAGCATATGGACGCATCAGTATTGGCTGACTGTGAGTTTTTTGCTCTTGCTTCTGGCACATATTTTTTTCCAATTTTATAATTTATACCCATGGATCCAATTTGGCTGGGATCAAACAGATAGTGCTTGGGCAGCAAAACGAATAATAATAGATCATGGGTTGCCCTTAATTGGCTCAGTTGCGAAAGGGAACACTGGAATATTTGTTGGTCCACTATATTATTACTACATTAGTATTTTTTATTGGTTTACGAATATGAGTCCAATTGCTTCACCGATTGCGGCAGGTGTCGCAAGCATAATAACATTCATAGGTTTGTTCTTCCTTGTTAAAAAAATTTTTTCGCCGCAGGTTGCTTTAATTACAGTTTCTATAGATACCTTCTCATCATTTATTATTTTTGGTGATAGAGTACAGTGGCAGGTTAATTTTGTTCCCATAATTTCAGTGTTGATTTTTTATGCACTCTATCGTGTTTTACAAGGTCGTGTGAAGTTTATCATATTATTAGCATTGGGGATTGGGTTGTCTCTGCAAGCTCATTTTACCTCAGTATTTTATTTCCCAATACTATTTTTAACTTTACAATTCTTTCCAAGAAGAAAATCGACCATATTATATTCAATTATTGGTGTAGGTATTATTTTCCTTTTCTTTTTACCAATCATTATTTCTAACGCTCAGCAGCATAATAGTCAAGCGAGTAGTCTAGTAAATTATTTACATACATATTACCATGGTTTTCATTTACGCCGGGTACTCCAGTTGACGCATGATGCATTTATCGAATATATTCTTATTTTGCGTTTTCAATTTGTGAATTATATTTGTGCAATCTTTTTGCCACTATTCTCTGTTATATACTATTTGCGAAATAGAAACCGTAACAGTATATTCCTGATCTATCTTTGTTGGTTGTGGCTTTTAATTCCTTGGCTGGCCTTCTCCACATATAGTGGCGAGTTGACAAACTATTATTTTTATATGACCCGGCCAATTGTTCTGATGACACTAGGGTATATGACTTATGTTCTAATACTTCAGCGATACTTCGTTGTCAGGCTCGCAATTATAGGCTTCTGGGCATTGTATGTATATACAAACACATTGGATTTTTCATCCCACCAGTCTTATGGTCTTATAGATGCCGATAAGATTGCAAGAACGCATGTTCAGACAGGTAAGCCGATTTTACCAAATCAAAATATTCCTGAATCATACCTGTATTGGCTATACACACGAGACAAATAAGTAAATTAAAGTAAGAGGATTTTGTGTTACAATAATGATACGATGAAGATACTCGTTACAGGTGGTGCTGGCTACATCGGAAGCGTTACAGTCAAGAAATTGCTTCAAGAAGGTCATGATGTTGTCGTCTTTGATAACCTTATCTATGGTCATAAAGAAAATGTCCCGTGTAAGCTCATTATAGGAGATTTGACAGACAAAGAGTTTTTATTTAAAAGTTTTGAAAATGAGACATTTGATGGAGTAATTCATTTCGCAGCTTACGCATATGTTGGAGAATCGATGCAGGATCCTTACAAATATTTTTATAATAATTTGCTGGGTGGACTTAATCTTCTGGAACTCATGGTTGCCAGAAAAATTCCTTCAATCGTTTTTTCATCTAGTTGCACGATTTTTGGGACACCTACTAAATTACCAGTGAGTGAAGACGATCCACTGCAAACAGAAAATGTCTATGGGGAATCCAAATTGATGTTTGAGAAAATGCTTAGCTGGTATGATAATATTTTTAACATTAAATCAATTGCGCTTCGTTATTTTAATGCAGCTGGTGCTGCATTAGATGCCACACTCGGTGAAGCTCATAATCCGGAAACACATATTATTCCAAATGCACTGCAAATTGCCTTAGGAAAGAAGCAAAGCTTTGAACTTTTCGGAAATGATTATCCGACACCAGATGGAACATGTATTCGTGACTATATCCATGTTGAGGATTTAGCAGTAGCGCATGTACTCGCTTTACAAAAATTAGAGCGAAATAAAAAAAGCGATGCTTTCAATCTGGGTACAGGAAAGGGCTATTCCAATAAAGAGGTACTCGCGATGATTGAGAAGATAACAGGGAAGACTATTCCGACGGTTGTTAAACCACGTCGATTTGGTGATGCGCCGGAAATTTATGCAGACAATAGAAAAGCTCGTAATGAGCTAGGATTTGAACCAAAACATTCAGATTTAGAGACCATTATTCAAACTGCTTGGGATTGGCATAAGAAATAATGACGAGCTATCATGGTGTTGAAAAAGTTGGAAAATTATATTCATTCATATAAAAAGATTCTTATCGGTATTATTCTTGCACTTATTCTCTTCAGTATCGGATCCACTGTTTACTTTCATAGTAGTAGCTATGTAGCATTTAATTATTGGGAAAGATTCCCGGCTCTCAAATCTTCGTATCTGAATTCTCAATATGTGAATAAACACCCCAAGGGGTGGATTCCTGATGAAGCCGTAAATGCATATGCAGGTGGAGAATATATAAAAGGATTAAGTCCAGTTCTTATTGCACCAGACACGCCACCACTTGGACGTTATCTTATTGGTTTATCGGCAGTAGTTTTTGATAATGAAAATATCATTATTCTAATTGCTGGATGTTTCTCATTCTTTTTTATGTATCTGCTCGGGGAACAAATCTTTCATAATACCATGATAAGTTTGATTGCGCTTCTGTTGGTAAGCCTCGAACCAATTATAAAAAACCAATTTGTATATGTGCCTTTGCTTGATATTATGCAATTAGCTTTTTTGTTAGGAAGTTTTTATTATTTTAATAAAGGAATCAAATTTACAAAAAAAATGATAATCTATTTTTTATTAGCCACTGTTTTTTTAGGTTGTTTTATTTCAACGAAATTCTTTGCAACAGGGATTACTATTGTGCTCGCATGGTATATAGTTCTTTTGTTGCATAAAAAATGGTATGCCATCAAATGGCTTACAGCACTTCTACCTATATCAATCATTGTGCTTTTTCTTACATATAGTCGTGTATTCTCATTCAAATCATACACATTGTTTAGTTTTCTAGGAATTCAAAAATATATTTATTTATATCATAAGAGCCAATTTATTCTCCCTTTTAGTATTTGGCCACTTTTATTATTTAATCATTGGTATACGTGGTGGGGGAATATCCCTGTTATTTCTGACCCGCAATGGCAGTTTACCTGGCCCATTGTGACAATACTTTCCTTCGTGACACTGGTGCTGTATATTCTGCGTAAAATTCCACATGAATTAAGTATTGAAGTCTGTATGGTCTGGGCTGTTTGCTATGTTCTCTTTTTAAGTGTTGGACAAATTACTTCCAGGTATCTTATCATCTTATTACCGATTCTTTATCTGATTAGTATCTATGGTATTATCTCCGTAGTAAAAAAAATATGAATGTAGGAATTGATATCTCCCCAATTAGTACATTGAGTATATCTGCACATAAAGTTCGTGGTGTGGGATACTACATACAGCATTTAAAAGATGCATTAGTAAAATATGCTCCGCAAAATAAATATATGTTTCTTGAAGATCTGAAAAAAATTGATAGCAGTACTGATCTTTTGCATATTCCTTATTTTGACCCGTTTTTTCTGCATTTACCCAAAATAAAAAAGCGTCCGACAATCTTGACTATTCATGATCTGACACCCATAGTTTTCCCCAAACATTTTCCAGTAGGAATAAAAGGAAACATGAAATGGCAAATACAAAAAATCTTAGCCAAACAATGTGATGCAATTATCACTGATTCTAATGTATCTAAATATGATGTTGTTCGGTTACTTGGCGTTCCTGAAAAAAAAGTGCACACTATTTATTTAGCAGCTGATGAAGCATTTATGAAAAAAGAAGTATTAGTCAAACAAAAACTTGCTTTACTTGAAAAGTATGCATTACCTCCCAATTTTTTTCTCTATGTAGGAGATGTGACATGGAATAAAAATTTACCTCGTCTGTTACGTGCTTTAAAGAGAACATCAATTCCTTGTGTGATAGTAGGAAAAGCACTGCTTGAAAAGAACTATGACAGCCATAATCCCTGGAATGCAGACTTACGCGAGTCACAAGAGCTCATAGAGCAAAATAGAAGAATTTTCCCTCTGGGGTTTGTTCCGACCGATGATCTTGTACTGTTATATAATATTGCAACCTGTTTGCTTATGCCTTCGTTATATGAAGGTTTTGGATTACCAGTGCTAGAGGCTATGCAGAGTGGATGTCCAGTGATCACCAGCCGTTGCGGGTCTCTTCCGGAAGTTGTCGGAGACGCCTGTCTCTTTGTAAACCCTGATGATGAAGAGGATATTGCTACAACGATTGAAAATGTATATGAAAATACTGCATTACAAAAAGAATTATCACATAAAGGATTAGTGCAGGCGAATTCATTTAGTTGGGAAAAAACTGCGAAAGAAACAAATAACATTTATGAAAGCTACAGTTAATAGATTTTTGCAACATCCTCTTATCTCAGGAAGCACAATTATATTTTTTGGAAGTTTTCTGGCGAACGTCATCAACTTTTTCTTCAATCAACAAATGGCGGTTCGTCTTTCCTTAGAAGAGTATGGAATTTTGGCCAGTGTTATCGCATTCATTAGTCTTCCTAGCTTTGCTTTCGGAGCATTAGGTCCTATTATTAATAGCTTTGCCGGAAAATTCTTTGCTGAGAAAGAGTTTGGAAAAGTAAAGAGTTTCCTATTATATATTTATACATTTGCTTTCTATGTATGCGTTCCTGTTTGTATACTCTATATTTTCTTTATACATGCAATTGGTGATTTCTTCCATATTCAATCAATTCCTTTGCTTATTCTTGCATTAGGACTTATTCTTATTAGCCTTGTTAGCATTATTAATCAATCTTTTCTACAGGCAAAATTGAGTTTTGGTTTCCTAACAATTACCAATATAGTATCATCTAGTGCGAAATTATTGTTAGCAGTTATTTTAGTATATATGGGATTTGGCGTTAGTGGAGTGGTCTGGGGAATAGTAATTGCCTATATGATCTCTTATATTTTAACATATTTCCCCTTACGTTTCGTTTTTAGTCTTCCACGACAACATATTTCTATGCATCCTAAAGCACTCATTTCCTATAGTATACACACAGGAATAGCCTTGATTAGTCTAACGTTATTCATTTCAACAGACCTCATTTTAGTAAAACATTTTTTCTCATCTGAAGCAGCAGGATTATATGCAGGATTATCATTGATCGGAAAGGTTATTTTTTACTTCTCCGCACCTATTGGAACAGTTATGTTTCCTCTTATTGTGCATAAAAAAGAAAGAAATGAAAATTATTTTAATACATTCTTACTTTCCTTAGGTGTCGTCTTAGTACCATCAGTTGTTATTACAATTATTTATTTTTTTGCACCAACTTTTATTATTGAACTCTTCCTACGGCGTTCAGAGTACCTACATGTTTCGAATCTTGTTGGCTTCTTTGCATTATCTATGATTGTCTATTCACTACTCACTGTCACGGTTAATTTTTATCTTTCTATAAAAAAGACCTTTGTCTGGATTCCATTGTTGTGTGGTGCGTTGCTTCAAGGTATACTAATCTACACTTACCATGGATCATTTTTTACGATTATAATGATAAACTTAAGCATAGAGACCCTGTTATTTGCTATTTTACTGGGAGGATATTTTTTGGTAAAAGATTATGAAAAGCAGTGAAACAATTTCAATTGTTGTCCCAGTTTATCAACAGGAAAAAACAATTAAAAAAGATTTAGAAAACATTAGCTCTGCTGTAACGCTTCTACACATGCCTTATGAACTTGTCGTAATTGTGGATGGAATGACGGATAGAACACATAAACAGATAAAAAATATCCGAGATACACATATTAAAGTGACTTCCTTTAAGAAGAATTATGGGAAAGGACATGCAGTACGTTATGGAATGTTAAAGGCAAAAGGAGATATTATTGGTTTCATCGATGCGGGGATGGATTTGGACCCAAAAGAGCTAGCGACAATGTTAGCTATCATGAGAAAGAAAAATGCCGATATTGTCGTGGGAAGCAAACTTCATCCCGACTCTCATGTAAATTATCCTTTTTCAAGAACAATACTTTCGTGGGGATATAGAACTATAACCCATATTTTATTTGGGTTTTCTGTAAGAGACACCCAAGTTGGTATAAAGTTATTTAAAAGAAAGATTGCTAGGGATGTGTTTCCAAGAATACTAGTAAAAAGATTTGCGTTTGATGTGGAAGTGTTAGCTGTGGCATATCGACTTGGGTATCATAGGATCTATGAAGCACCTATTCATTTGAACTTTCAAGGAGTGAGTAGTATTACATCAAAAAATTTTTGGAGTATTATTTATTCAATGCTTTGGGATACTGCTGCCGTTTTTTATCGCCTTAAAATACTTAAATATTATGATAGAAAAAAATAGCAATCAGAAAAATATCCTTATACTTAATTGGCGTGATCTTTGGCATCCCTTGTCAGGAGGTGCCGAGATAATGTTACATGAACATATTAAGTATTGGCAAAAAAAAGGAGCAAATATCACATGGTTTACCTCTTTTTATGATGGTGCAATGAAAGAAGAAATAAAAGAAGGAATTCATTTTATTAGGCGAGGATCACAGTATTCAGTTCATATTTTATTTCTGTGGGAATATGTAGTAAAACGCATTCCAGAATTTGATGTTGTATTAGACTGTTTTCATTTTATTCCATTTTTTTCTCCACTATTTATACCTAGGAAGAAAATTATTGCAGTTATTCATGAAGTGGCAGGAAAAGTTTGGTTTAAAAATATTATGTTTCCCTTCTCATTATTTGGATATCTTATAGAACCATTATTTATTCGTTTATATAGTAAATGTACTTTCATAACTGTTTCTGAATCTACAAAATACGAATTAATACAAATCCATGTTTCAGCAAAGAATATTTTCGTTATCTACAATGGCATAAAAAGATCAAAAATAATCAAGAAACACTCTAAGAGTATTCAT
>Ga0105240_10015807_pt1 | contig 10241 bp, 10 predicted proteins | sample KBSC54metaG_FD_80426 | JGI IMG/M metagenome (GOLD analysis project Ga0105240, IMG submission 80426) | Corn rhizosphere microbial communities from Kellogg Biological Station, Michigan, USA - KBS C5-4 metaG | ecosystem: Host-associated > Plants > Roots > Rhizosphere > Soil | place: Michigan, USA... | reverse complement strand
GCGACGAGGCCCGCGATCTGATCAAGGGGACGCTCGCGGGCGTCACCGCGCCCGGCAAGGTCGCCATCGCCCACCAGCTGATCAAGGCCTGGTCGGAGGGCTGGGAAGGGTAGGGTCCCTCCGCCCGCCTTCACAATGTCATCCCGGCCGTAGCGTAGCGGAGAGCCGGGATCTCCTTGGGGTTGGCCGGTGGCGAGATCCCGGACAGCGGCTTCGTCGCTTCCGGGATGACACTGGTTGCGGATGGGGGCGCTACTGGAACAGCCCGATCGCGTCGCGGATCGCCAGCGCTCCCAGCACCAGGCTGGAGACCGCGAAGATCGAGAAGCGCAGCATCACGATGTTCACGGTCGCCTGCACCAGGCTGTGGATCACCCGCAGCCCGACGTAGGTCCAGGCCAGGACCATGTTCGGGCCGTTCTGCTGCCCGGCCAGGTAGCTGTAGAACACCAGGGCGTAGAACAGCGTCGGCTGCTCCATCAGGTGGGTGTAGTTGTAGCCCACCTGCCGGACCTTGAGGGGCAAGGCGTTCAGAGCCGAGGGCTCGCGGGCCTCGGCCACGTTCACCCTGGCCCTGGTGATCGCCGGGATGCGGGTGGCGTAGAGCCAGACCAGCATCACCAGGCTCCACAGGATCAGCGCCAGCGCCGGGGTTAGGATCGAGCGGAACAGCGGGTTGGCGTCGCCGGGGGGCAGCATGGTCATGACCTCCCACGGAACGGGTCGGCCGCATAGACGCCGAGCACCTCCACGTGGTCGGAGAAGTAGGCCATCTCGTGCAGCGCCCGGGCCAGTGGCGGGTCGTCCGGCCGCCCGTCGACCTCGGCGTAGAAGAAGGTGGCCGCGAAGGCGCCGTTCTCCATGTAGCTCTCGAGCTTGGTCATGTTGACGCCGTTGGTGGCGAAGCCGCCGAGCGCCTTGTAGAGCGCCGCCGGCAGGTTCTTCACCCGGAACACCAGGCTGGTGACGCAGGGGACGCCGGCCGGCGGGGCCGGCGGGTCCGCCTCGGCGGTCATCACCAGGAAGCGGGTGGTGTTGTGAGCCTCGTCCTCGACGTCGGTGAGCAGGATGTCGAGGCCGTAGATCTCGGCCGCCAGGGCCGGGGCGAGGGCGGCGCGGGTGGGATCGGGATGCTCGGCCAGGGCTTTGGCCGAGCCGGCGGTGTCGCTGCCCGCCTCGGCGCGAAGGCCGAGCCGGCGAATCAGCTTGCGACACTGGCCGAGCGCGATCGGCATGCTGGTGACGGTCTTCAGGTCTTCGACCCGCGCGCCGCGGTTGGCCATCAGCTGGAAGTGAATCGGCTTGAACCGCTCGCCGACGATCTTCAGCCCTGATTCGGGCAGCAGGTGGTGCACCTCGCTGACCCGGCCGGCGGTGGAGTTCTCCACCGGGATCAGGCCGAGCCGGCAGGCGCCGGACTTGATCGCGTCCAGGGCCGACTCGAAATCCCCGAACGATGTCGCCTCGTAATCGGGGAAGTAGACCCGGCAGGCCTCGTGGCTGAAGGCCCCGGGCTCGCCCTGGAAGGCGATCTTCGGGCGTTCGGTCATGGGTTCTGCTCCGCGTAGGCGCACGCGGCGGCCAGTTCGGCCGGCGTGTTGACTTCCATCGGCATCACCGGCGCGACGGCCGCCCAGATCGACATCCCCAGCTCAAGCGCTCGCAGCTGCTCCAGCTTTTCGCGCCGTTCGAGCGGGGAGGGCGGCGCGGCGGCGAACCGGGCCAGGGCGTCCCGGCGATAGGCATAGACGCCGATGTGCCGCCACACCGGCCCGTCGCCGTAGAGGGTTGAACGGGTGAAATAGTGCGCCCGCGCCATCCGGCCGGTGGGGTCGAGGGTGACGATCGCCTTGGGGCAGTCCGGGTCGTGGCGCTCGGCGGGCGAGCCCTCGGGTGCGATCAGAGTGGCGATGTCGCAGGCCGGCTCGGCCTTCAGCACCCAGACGCAGCCGGCCAGCAGGTCGGGGTCGAGGAAGGGGATGTCGCCCTGCAGGTTCACCACCACGTCGTGCTGCTCGTCCGGATCGATCTCGGCCAGCGCCGCCAGCACCCGGTCGGAGCCGGAGGGCAGGTCCGGGTCGGTGAGGATGGCGCGGCCGCCCGCCGACTCCACCGCCCAGGCGATTTCCGCGTCGCCCGCGGCCACCACCACCGGACCCACGCCGGCGGCCTGGGCCTGGCGCAGCACCCGCACGATCATCGGCGCGCCGCCGATGTCGGCCATCGGTTTGCCCGGCAGGCGGCTGGCCGCCATGCGAGCTGGAATGATCACGAGGGGGTTCATCCTGGGGCTTTTTCGGGGGCGGAATTTCGCGCGCGCTTGTATCGACTGGCCGGTTGCGCCAGCGGCGGTAGCGTGTCAGAGACGCCCACGCAACATGGGGGCGGAGACCAGGGTCCACGATGGCCGACGGATTGCTGTTCAATAAGGTCGCCGGCGCACTGCTGGCGACGGGCCTCGTGGTTTTCGGCCTGCAGAACCTCAGCCATGAGCTGTTCGAAAGAAAGCCGCCGGCCAAGCCCGGCTACGCCATCGCCGTGGCCGAAGAGGCCGGCGGCGGCGGCGAGGCGGCCGACGTGCTTCCCGACTGGGGCACGGTGCTGCCGACGGCCAATGTGGCCAACGGCCAGGCGATCACCGCCAAATGCGCCTCCTGCCACCAGTTCGACCCGGCCGGCACCAATGGCACCGGTCCCGGCCTGTTCGGCGTGGTGGGCCGCAAGCCCGGCTCGCATCCCGGCTTCGCCTATGACCAGGCGATGACCGACTTCGGGGGCAAGAACCCGGTCTGGACCTTCGACCTGCTCTACCAGTTCCTGAAGAATCCACAGGGCTTCATGCCCGGCACCAAGATGACCTTCGTCGGCCTGCGCGCGCCGCAGGACCGGATCGACGTCATCGCCTACCTGCATACCCTCGGCTCGACCCTGCCGGTTCCGGCGCCGAAGCCGGCGGCCGCGCCCGCGTCGAACGCCGCCGCTCCGGCCTCCAACTCGGCGGCGCCGGCGGCGAACTCTGCCGCCCCGGCAAGCAATGCCGCGGCGCCCGCGGCCAATTCTGCCGCCCCGGCGCACTAAGCGAAGCCGCGCCGGCGCCAGACTTTCGCGCTTCCTGAGCGACTCCAGCCTTTCAGTATTCCTCTCCCACGGCGTGGGAGAGGTGAGGTGAGGGCACGCGCCTGATCGATGGCGCGCCGGTGCGGAGCTTGCCGCGCTGTGCAGCGGAGAGGAGGTCCCCTCACCGCACCTCTCCCCGTGAACGGAGAGAGGGTTACTGAGAGCGAGATTCTCTCTCTGTCGCGTCGTCGCCTCCGTCGCGCTGGCGCGGAACTTGCTTAACGGCGGGGTAACCCTGTTGCCGCCGGAGATCGCATGTTCCTGTTCCGCGCCCTCGACCTGATCATCGTGGCGGTAATCATCTCAGCCCTGACCTGAGGCCGGGTCCAGCTCGCGGACATCGCCCGGGTTACGCGCCCGGGACCGCAGCCACATGACGCCCGCCAGGTCCGAGAACGAGGCCCAGAGGCGGCCAAGGTTGGTGTATTTCGACTGCCCCGCCTGGCGTGGCCGGTGGCCGACCGGCTCGAACGCGGTCTCGTAGCCCTCGCGCAGCATCAGGGCGGGCAGGAAGCGGTGCAGGTGGTCGAAGTAGGGCAGGCGCAGGAAGGCGTCGCGACGGAACGCCTTCAGGCCGCAGCCGGTGTCCGTGGCGGCGTCGTTCAGCAGTCGCTGGCGCACCCCGTTGGCGAAACGCGAGGCAAACCGCTTTGCGAAGCTGTCTCGCCGCTTGGCCCGCACCCCGCCCACCATCGCCAGGCTGGCCGGTCCCGCCGCCAGCCGGTCGGCCAGGCGGGGCGCGTCTGCGGGGTCGTTCTGGCCGTCGCCGTCCAGGGTGATCACGATCGGCGCCCGCGCGGCGATGACGCCGGTGCGGATCGCCCGGCTCTGCCCGGCGTTGCGGCCGTGGGCGATCAGCCGCAGCTGCGGAATCTCCGAGGCTAGGGCGCGCAGGGCGGCTCGTGTGTCGTCGCGGCTCGCGTCGTCGACGAAGATCAGCTCGAACGCGCGTCCGGCGAAGGCGGCGGCGATCTCGCGCGCCAGCAGCGGGGCCGCGCCGGCCTCGTCGAACACCGGAACGACCACGCTGAAATCGGGAGCAACTGCGACATCGGACGCCATGGCCGGCCTCATAGCCGAAAAGCGGGGCCGGCGCAGGATCATGCTATCAAGCGGCGATGAGTCTGAAGGACCTCTCCGACCAGATCACGGCCAAGGGGCGCGGGCCGCTGTTTGCGGCCTTTGTCGTCCTGCTGGCCAGCCTGCCCGGCCTGTTCACGCTGCCGCCGATGGACCGGGACGAATCGCGATTCGCCGAGGCCAGCGCGCAGATGCTGGAGACCCGCGACTTCACCACCATCAACTTCCAGGACGAGCCGCGCTTCAAGAAGCCGGTCGGCATCTACTGGCTGCAGGCGCTGAGCGTGCGGCTGCTCTCGTCCGTGGAGCGGCGCGAGATCTGGGCGTTCAGGATCCCCTCGCTGCTGGGCGCAATGCTGGCGGCGGGGGCCTGCGCCTGGGGCGCCGCGGCCTTCCTGCGGCCGTGGGGCGCGACGATGGCGGGCGCGCTGCTGGGGTCGACCACCGTACTGGGCGTCGAGGCCAACCTCGCGGCCACCGATGCGGCCCTTTGCGGCGTGACCACCCTGGCCATGGCGGCGCTCGCGCGGCTCTATCTGGCCGCCCACGGCGGGCCGCCGGCCGGGTGGCGGGTCAGGGCCCTGTTCTGGGTGGGGTTCGCGACGGCGGTGCTGATCAAGGGGCCGATCGGGCCGATGGTGATCGGGCTGACCTGCGTGGCCCTGGCCATCTGGGACCGCAAGGTCGCCTGGCTGAAGACGCTGGGCTGGAGCTGGGGCCTGATCATCTTCGCGGCGATCAACCTGCCCTGGGCGATGGCGATCACCGTGGCCACCGACGGCGCCTTCTGGGGGGTGGCGGTGGGTGGCGACCTGGCGCCCAAGCTGCTCGGCGGCCAGGAGGGCCACGGCGCGCCGCCGGGGACCTATGCGGTCTTGAGCCCGCTGCTGCTGTTTCCGACGGCGCTGCTGCTGCCGGCGGGCCTCGTGACCGGCTGGCGCGGCCGCGCCGAGCCCGGCCTGAGGTTCGCCCTCGCCTGGCTGATCCCCGCGTGGCTGGTGTTCGAGCTCGTGCCGACCAAGCTGCCGCACTACACCCTGCCCACCTTCGGGGCGATCGCCTGGCTGATGGCGGCCGCGCTCGCCGGCGAGATCGGCCGGCTCAGCCGCTGGGGCGGGGTGGCGCTGACGGCGATCGGGGCGTTCGGGTTCGCCGGCGCGGCGCTCTACGCCGCCCATGCCTACGGCGACGCCGCCAGCTGGGTCTGGGCCGGGCTGACGGCGATCCTGCTGGTAGGGGCGTTCGCGGCGGGCGCCGTGCTGCTGTTCCGGCGCAAGGCGGCCCGCGCCGTGGCGGTGGCCTGCGGCCTCGGGATTCTCGGCCACGACGTGATGATCGGCCTGCTTGCCCCTTCGCTTAAGCCGCTGTGGGTCTCCGAGCGGGTGGCCGAGGTGCTGGCGCGCGCAAGGATCAGCCCGCGGCAAGGACTCGCCGGGGGACCGGTGAGCGTCGCCGGCTACGGCGAGCCCAGCATCGTGTTCGCCCTCGGCGCCCACACCACCCTGGGCGACGCCAGCGACGCGGCGGACGCCATCGAGCAGGGCCGCCCGGCCGTGGTCGAGAACGCCGAGGAGGCGGCGTTCCGCGCCGGGCTCTCGGAACGGAACCTGGCCGCCCGGCTGACCGGGGTGGTCTCCGGGCTCGACTATTCCAACGGCAAGCCCCAACTGTTGCGCATCTACCAGCCCGTGCCGGACCGCGCGGGCCCGCAACCCTGAGACCGGGGCCAGGCCGATGAGCGGGTTCATCGAGATCGTCGAAGTGGGGCCGCGCGATGGCCTGCAGAACGAGTCGGCCATCCTGGAGGCGCCCGACAAGCTGGAGTTCGTCCGCCGGCTGGAGGCCTGCGGCGCGCGGCGGATCGAGGCGGTGTCGTTCGTCAACGAGCGGCGGGTGCCGCAGATGGCCGGCGCCGAGACGATCATGCAGGGCCTGCCGCGCCTGGGCGGCCGCTCGCGCATCGGCCTGGTGCTGAACGAGCGCGGCTGGGACCGGGCGGTGGCCGCGCGGGTCGACGAGGCGAACGTGGTGGTCTGCGCCACCGATGGCTTCGGTATCCGCAACCAGGGGGCGCCCGTGGCCGCCCAGATGGCGGCGCTGGCGGCGATCGTCGAGCGCCAGCGGACCGAGGGCGGCCCGCCGGTCAGCGTGACCTTCTCGGTCGCCTTCGGCTGCCCTTTCGACGGCGAGGTGAGCGAGGACCAGGTCGCAGCGCTGGCCCGCGAGGCCGGCGCCCTCGGCGTCACCGAGCTCGCACTGGCCGACACCATCGGCGTCGCCGACCCGTGGACCGTGCGGCGGCGCGTGGAGGCGGTCCGCAAGGTCGCGCCTTCGCCGCGCCTGCGGCTGCATTTCCACGACACCCGCAACACCGGCATCGCCAACGCCTTCGCCGGCGTGGAGGCGGGGGTCCGGGTGCTGGACGCCAGCTGCGGCGGCCTGGGTGGCTGTCCCTTCGCCCCGAACGCCACCGGCAACATCGCCACCGAGGACCTGGTCTACATGCTCACCCGCGCCGGCTTCGAGACCGGCTACGACCTGGGCGCGCTGATCGAGACCGGCCGCTGGATCGGCGCGAAGATCGGCAAGCCGCCGGTGTCGGCGCTCAGCCGGGCCGGCGGGTTTCCGGCCTAGGGCGTAGTTGGGATTTAACGTTCACCGCAAGAGGATGGCGATTGCTGCGAGTGTGACGAAGCCCATGAAGTTGGCGAGCAGCTTGTCGTAGCGGGTCGCCACGCGGCGAAACTGCTTGAGCTTGTTGAAGAAGCGTTCGACGCGGTTGCGCTCCTTGTAGAGGTCCCTGTCGTGGCGGGAGACGGCCACGCGGGAGCTGGTGAAGGGGATCACCGGTTCGGCCTGGGCGCGCCGTATGGCCTCTCGGAAATGATCGGCGTCGTAGCCCTTGTCGGCCAGGACGTGCTCGGGGTGGAAGCCGTCGATCAGGGCTGCGGCCTGGCCGATGTCGCTCGCCTGACCGGGACCGCCGAGAAGACGCACCGGATCGCCGAGGCCGTCGGTGCAGGCGTGGATCTTGGTGCTCAGGCCGCCGCGGGAGCGGCCCAGGCCCTGGGCATGCGCCCCCCTTTTTCCCGCCGGGCCCCGGCGGCATGCTGGTGGGCCCGCACGATGGTGGAGTCGACCATCAGCCACTCCATGTCCGCATCGCCGCTCAAGGCCTGGAAGATCTCGGCGAACACACCTCGCTCGATCCAGTCGTAGTAGCGGTCCTTCACCGTCGAGACCTTGCCGAACCGCTCGGGCAGGTCCTTCCAGCGGCCGCCGGAGCGGGCCATCCACAACACCGCGTCCATGAAGCGGCGGTTGTTGCTCCGCGGACCCCGCTTGCCCTTGCAGCCACCCGGCATCATCGGCGCGATCCGCGCCCACTGCTCGTCCGTCAGGACGTCGGAACCGGACACCGCACTCAAGGCTGACCTCCAAAAATCAGCCTTGAATCACGATCCGCCCTATGACCGGAATCCCCCCAGTCGTTAAATCCCGTCTACTTCCTAGTCCGCATTCAGAACCCGTTCAGGCTCGGCCTTGCATCACGCGGAGGCTTTGCGTCCGAAGCGCGACAGGCGAAACCTGTGACAGTTTCGTGGGCGCGCTCTAGAAACGGGGCGGGCTGGGGGTGGGCGTCACACGATGAGCGAGGATCGCGGCTCGGTTTCCTTTCGGGCGGTATGGGCCATTCCGCTGCTGGCCCTGATCACCCTGATCCTGGGGACCTGGGGCTGGGTCATCCACGGTTTTCCGGTCGACGAGTCGATCTATCGGGCGGTCGGACTGTTCGACAACAACAGCGACACCTACGGCGACGACTGGGGCATCAAGGAGTGGCGCTTCCGGGTCGGCCGGGTCACCGGCCTGACCGTGGTGTTCGCCACCGCCCTCGCCGCGCTGGGCGCCCTGTTGCAGGAACAGATCGCCACCGCCCTGGCGCGGCGCACCAAGCAGCAGGTGGTGGTCGTCGGCGGCGACATGCTGGCCACCGCGGCGTTCGAGATGGTGCGCCGCGCCCGACGCAGCACGCTCTGGCTGGGCGCGGCCTCCTTCGGCGCGTCGAGCCTGCGGGCCCTGGCCATGCCCTGGCCGGCGCAGGAGCGGGCCCAGGCGGTGATCGAGCACTCCCGCCGCGCCGACCACATCCTGATCGCCCATGAGGACGACGCCGAGGCCCTCACGCTGGCCCGAGCGGCCCGGATCGCCTCGCGCAACGCCTTCATCACGGTGATCATGCGCGACGTGCGGCTGGCCGAGGACGCCGGCGCGACCCTGAATGAATCGAAGACCCGCGTGCTGTCCCAGGCGGCCCTTGCGGCGCGGCGGCTGGCGCTGGAGAACCCGCCGTTCCTGATCGCCAAGGAGCGGCATCACCCCCGCATCCACGCCCTGATCATCGGCTTTGGCCAGATCGGCCAGGCCATCGCCCGCGACATGATCGTCAACTGCCGCACCACCTACCTCGGCCTGCCGCGGATCACCGTGATCGATCCCCAGGCCAGGGCGCTGGAGGGGGTCCTGCGGGTCCGGGCGCCGGAGATCGACGCCTGCGCCCAGTCCCACTTCATCCAGGGCGAGATCAGCGGCCGGGCGGTGCATCCCGAGCCGGCGAAGATCGCCCAGGCGATCGCCGAGGGCGGTCCGCTGACCGCGGCCTATGTGTGCCTGGCCACCGACCTGGAGGCGCTGTCCGCGGCGGCCATGCTGCAGTCGTTGCTGCGCAGCATCGACATCGAGCCGCCGCCGATCTTCGTGCGGGTGCGCGAGCTGAACACCATCGCGCCGGCGGGAGAGGCGGGCCATCGCGGCCTCGACGTGCTGAAGCCGTTCGGCGACCTGGCCTCGGTGCTGGAGGCCAGCGAGTTCCTGTCCAACGCGCCGGACGCCGCCGCCCGCGGCTTCAACGAGGCCTACCGCGCGTCGCTGCCGCCAGAACTGCGGGACGATCCCAACAACCGCTCGGCCGCGGCCTGGGACGTCCTCGACGAAACCTACCGCCAGGCGAGCCGGGACGCGGTGGCCCACATCGCGGCCAAACTGGCCAGCGCCGACATCGATCCCGTCCGCTGGCGCGCGGTCCCGGGCCTGCCCCGCCTGGCCGCGGGCGAGCAACTGTTCGACGACGACGTCCAGCTCGAGGCACTGGCCGAGCTGGAGCACGAGCGGTGGAATTCGCAGCGGCGGATGGACGGCTGGCGCTGGACCGACCAGCCGCGGAAGAACGAGGCGCGCCGCCTGCACCCGTCGCTGGTGCCCTACGAGGCGCTGACCGACGACGTGAAGGAATACGACCGGGTCTATGTGCGGCAGACCCAGTCGGCGGTGTCCGACGGCGGCTGAGCCGCGGGGCGCCCGTCAGAACGGGACGGGGGTCTCCGTATGCTGGCGCACCGGCCTGGGCGGCTTGTGCCGCGGCGGGGAAGGCGGCGCCATGGCGTTGGTGGCCGGCGGCATCGCATTGGTCTGGTCGATGTTCGCCACCGCGGTGTTCGCCGGCGGCGTCTGCGGCGCGATGGGCGCCGTGGGCGCTGTCGGCGTCGGCGTGGCGACCAGGGTGTTGGCGGGCGTCGGCGGCGCCTCGGGCGTCGGCGTGGTGGGTGTCGCGACGGGCTGCTCGACCACCTTCACCGGCGGCACGCCGGGGGGCTTCTTGCCGAGCAGGCCGGGCAACAGGAACACGCCCCCGGCGATCAACAGGGCGACCACCACCGCGGCGGCGATGATCAGCCCGATCGGCGACGATTTCTTGGCGCCGGCGGGGGCCGGCGCGGCCGCCGGAGCGGCGGGCGCAGGCTTCGCGGCTGGCGGCGGCGCCCTGGGGGGCTCCGGTCTTGCGGCCGGCGGCGTGATCGGACCCGGCTGGAGCACGGTGTGGCTCGAGGGCGCCGGGGCAGCCGGGGGAGCTTCCTTCGGCTTGGCGGGCTCGGGCGCAGGGCGCGCGGGCTCGGGGGCCTTGAGCGTGGCCGGAGCGGCGGACTCGGCGACCGCCAGCTCCCTGGCGACGGGTGTCGGGGCGGGCGCGGACGGCGCGGCCACCG
>Ga0105240_10015803_pt1 | contig 10241 bp, 16 predicted proteins | sample KBSC54metaG_FD_80426 | JGI IMG/M metagenome (GOLD analysis project Ga0105240, IMG submission 80426) | Corn rhizosphere microbial communities from Kellogg Biological Station, Michigan, USA - KBS C5-4 metaG | ecosystem: Host-associated > Plants > Roots > Rhizosphere > Soil | place: Michigan, USA... | reverse complement strand
TGCCCCGCTTCGGTCTGCCAGAGCCCGACGATCTTGGAATATTTTTCACGTTCCGGCAGCACCGCGGTGAATGCTTCGATCCACTGCCTGACGGGACCGATCGCCCTGGCGCGATAATTGCGGAATTCATAGATATTGCCCGAGCTGGCCGGGGCGACGGGTGCCCTGATCGCACTGAGCAGGCGGATGTCCTGGCGCACCACGATCGGGCGGATCAGCGGGATATACTCGTTGTTCCAGCGCGGGTCCTTAGCCAGTTCGCCGCGCAACCGCGTGCGCTCGTCGTAGCTTGCGTAGCTCCACATGTGCATGACCTGGTTGAGCGGCCCGATCTCGGTGAACCAGTAGCCTTCAAGCTTGCCGTAATTGTCGCCGCGGACATCGCGCGACACGGTAGAGGCCGCCTTGACGATGTCGCCGAGCGTGCCGGGCTTTACGGTGTAGGTTCGCAGTTCATAGAGCATGGCGCTTCCCTGCATTTCTTGTTGTTGGTTTCGTAGCCCTAGCAGGCGTTGGCGATGCGGGGAAGACGGGGCGAAGCACTAGAGATCGTCGTCCGAAATTTCTGCTAGCTTCACCAAATGTCGTAGCAGCCCGGTCTTCAAAGGCTTGCTGCCATGGATCGGAATTGAAAGCCGCACAACGCTACCGGCTTTGCCGTAGATATGGTGACTGCCGCTGACGCGCAGCAATATCCAACCGCGTCGCTCAATGATCCGAGCGAGCTCGCGGCCAGATACAGATTTCATGCAGGCAATTCCAGCATCCGCTCAGTACCCCCCGGTTCGGGCGGGGCGACTTCGATGGAAAGACATCCCTCAATCGCTTCATGCAGATTCTGCATCAGCTCTTCCATGCTGTCGCCCTGCGTGGCACAGCCCGGAATGGCAGGGACTTCGGCCCAAAAGCCCCCCTCTTCCGCCTCATGTACAACAATCTTGATCTTCATATCCGATCTCCGAAGCCAACCTTCGCGCGGACAGGCAACTAATTCAAGTCCTCGCCAGACGCCCCTGCCCTATTCCGCCGCCTGCGCGTTGATTTCGCCGGATACCTGACGGATGGCGCGGGCGAGCTGGTCGGCCGGCTGGGCGCCGGACACCGCGTATTTCTGGGCGAACACGAACGTCGGCACGCCGGAGATGCCCTTGTCGGCGGCTTCCTGCGCCTGCCCGGAAATCAGGGCGACGTCCTCGTCGGTTGCCAGACGCTTGCGCACGTCATCGGCATCGAGGCCGACATCGGCCGCCGCCTGCACCAGCACGTTGACGTCGGTCAGGTCGCCGCCATCGCGAAAGTACAGCTCCATCAGGCGCTGTTTCATTTCGGCGGATTTGCCCTGCGCGTCCGCCCAATGAATCAGGCGGTGGCAATCGATGGTGTTGGGCTGGCGTTTCACCAGCTCGGGGCGGTAGGTCAGCCCCTCTTCGCCAGCAGCAGTGACGACGCGGCCGGCAATGCCCTTGTAGGCCTCGACCGAACCGAACTTGGCGGTGAGATATTCGTCACGGCTGATGCCCTCGCGCGGCACCCAGTTATTGAGGAAGAACGGCCGCCAGCGCACTTCCACCGGCACATCGGGCACCAGCGCCAGCGCGTTCTCGATCCGGCGCTTGCCGATATAGCACCATGGGCAGACCACGTCGGAGACGATGTCGATCGTTAGCGGTTTCAGGGTGCTCATCGGCGGTCTCCCGGCTTTTTCATTGGAGCATCAAAACGATGCCCGGAAAATAAGCCGAATAAGCCGCCAGACAAGCCGCTATTTGAGATGATCTGCCATCTCCCGCATCCGCCGGGCGGTCAGTTCATCGGCAGGAAAGAACGTTTCCAGCGCCAATTCCGACAGCGTGATATCGACCGGGGTGCCGAAAATCATGGTGGTGGAGATGAAGCTGAGCACATCGCCACCCAACCTTAGCTTGAACGGGATCGCGACATTGTCCGACGACAGCGGCGCCGACCGCGCCGGCATCGGATAGGCCTTCAGCTCCTGATATAGTTTCAGCAGTTCCGGATCGGCGGTGGCCTCGCACTGGCGATGCAGCCGCTCCAGCAGATGGCTGGACCATTCGGCGAGATTGACGGTGCGCGGCGCCAGCGCCTCCGGATGAAAGGCGAGCCGCAGGATATTGAAGGGCTGCCCGAGCAAGTGCGCCGGAACGCCCTCGAGCAGCGGCGCCACCATCCGGTTGGCGGTGACCAGATTCCAGTGCCGGTCATAGGCCAGCGCCGGGTTTGGCTCGTGCGCCTTCAGCACCAGGTCGATCGCGGCGCGCGCCGATTTCAGCGCGGGATCGTCGAGTGCGCGCTGCGGAAACGCCGGTGCGAAGCCGGCGGCCACCAGAAGGACGTTGCGTTCGCGCAAGGGAACCTCCAGCCGTTCGGCCAGCTTCAGCACCATCTCGCGCGACGGTGCGGCGCGGCCGGTTTCGACAAAACTCAGGTGACGCGCGGATATCTCGGCGTCTCCGGCCAGATCGAGCTGGCTCAGATGACGGCGCTGCCGCCATTCGCGCAGGTGATCGCCGATATGGACGGGGTGGGTTCGTTCGGCTCGCGCCGTGGAAACATGTGCGTTCATGGTGAAAACCTACCACGCGGATTTCTTCGCTTCCATTACGTCGGAGGTAATCGAATTGGGTCGCCGACCGGGTCATCCTGAGCATCACAGGAGATGACCATGTTGATGCTTTCCCTCATCCGCCCCCTTGCCGCCGTGATCCCGTGGACGCTCAAGCTTGGCACCTGGGCATTGGCGCGATCGCTCTGCATGCCCGAACCCGTGGTGCACGACACCGGCCTGTTCGTATTCGCCCAGGTGCAGACCTTCGAAAACAAGGTCGGGAAGTCGCTGTGCCCGCTCCGGCTGCTGCGCCGGCTCCGCGCGCTGTTCACGACCTGATCCACCCCGTCCGTTTCGACCACCCCAAGCAACCAAAGGAGAGAACCGTCATGATCCACCCAACCACGTTCCTGAGCCGCGCCTTGCTGGCCGATGCCATCTTCAGCGGCGTATCGGCCGCAGGCCTCACGCTCGGCGCCGGCCTGCTGGCGCCGTTTCTCAACTTGCCGGAAGCCTTGCTGCGAGAGACCGGTCTGTTCCTGATTGCCTATACCGCGCTCGTCGGCTGGCTCGGCACCCGGTCGTCGGTGCCGAAGGCGCTGGTACTGATCGTGGTCACGGGCAACGCGGCGTGGACGCTGGCCAGCATCGCCTTGCTGTTCTCGGGTGCGGTATCGCCGAATTGGCTCGGTGAAATCGTCGTCGTTGCGCAGGCGATCGCCACCGGCGTGTTTGCGGAGCTGCAATATGTCGGCCTGCGCAAGAGTGCTGGCGCGGTGGCGGCGTAGCTGTCATTCCGGGGCGATGCGAAGCATCGAACCCGGAAGTTCGAGATTCCGGGTCTGGTGCTAACGCACCATCCCGGAATGACGATCAATCAGCTCAGGACCAGCGCCGCGATCATTCCGGCGAACGTCAGCACCAGCCCGATGATCAGCATCGGCACCAGGCTGCTGCCGGAGTAGGGATTGGCCGTTTGCTTCGGCGTCACGATATGTGCCCGGTTCGTCATTGCGCGGCTCCTGCTTCATTGCGCCGAAATCGTTCCCCGATGCCGAGCAGGACACCCTGCCCGTTGGCGATGCCGAGTTCGAGGCTCGCCGCGATCCGCCGCGCCCGCTCGACGAAATGCGCGGCCGCCTCGGGCGGACAAATTTCCTGCGCCGTAGTCTCGAACAGATCGAGCCAGCGGTCGAAATGCGCGGCATCGACCGGCAGCGGCATATGCTTGACCATCGGTGTGCCGTGATAGCGGCCGGTCATCAGCGCGACCGACGACCAGAACGCGCACATCTGGGCGAGATGCGGTTCCCAGTCGGCAATACGGGCGTCGAAGATCGGGCCCAGCACCGGATCGGCGCGGACCTTGTCGTAGAACGCCCGCACCAGGCGTTCGATCATGGCCTCGGTAATCCCCGTCCGCTCGCTGATCTCGGCTGTGATCTGTTCCCGCCGTTCTGCTGCCGTCACGACTAATTCCTCATGCATCGCTTAAATAGGTATTTCAAATACCTATTTAAGCCGCTATAGAGGATTTGCAAGCGAAACTTGCGAGGGGATCCCATGCGCCTGACATCATTCACGGATTTTGCATTGCGCGCCCTGATGCGGCTGGCGGGCGAGCCGACGCGCTCGTTTGCGACCAACGAGATCGCGGCCGAGTTCGGCATTTCCCGCAATCATCTGGCCAAGGTGGTGCGCGACCTCGCCGATGGCGGCTTCATCGCGACCCAGCGCGGCGCCGGCGGCGGGTTCTCGCTCGCACGCCCCGCCCGGTCGATCACGCTCGGCCAGGTCGTACGGGCGCTGGAAGGGCCGCATGCGCTGGTCGAATGTTTTCGTGACGATGGCGGTTCGTGTGTGCTGACGCCGCGCTGCCTACTGAAGGCGAAACTCGCCGCCGCGCGCGAGGCATTCATACGCGAACTCGACTCCACGACGCTTGACGAATGCGCTTATCCCGCACGCGTGAGACCCAGCGCGGTGCCCGCATCATGAAACCGATCGAATTCGAAAATGGCGAGGTTCAGATCGATGCGGCCATCGTCGCCGACGGGCTCGGCGTCACGCTGCCCCTGCTCCAGCAAGGGATGCGCGCAGGCGACATCACGAGCCTTGCCGAACGCGGGGTCGATGCGGATCTGGGCCGACATCGCCTGACCTTCTTCTCCGCGCACCGGCGGTTTCGCGTCGTGGTCGACGCATCAGGCGCGATCATCCAGCGTTCGGCACTCGACTTTGGTGATGCATCGCTGCCGAAATCGGTGCGCAAGCCCGGCGGATGACCCGCGCGGCGCCTAGGCCTGGAGAGCCGGCGCCGGAATAGAAGCAGCAACTGGAGCGGCCACCACAATCTGTCTCTTCGTGGTTGACGATCTTTTGCTGGCTACCCGGACCCGGCTGTTGCCGTTGGCCCTGGCGACCTTGGCGTAGCCGTTCAGCTCGCGCTTGCGCTTCAGCTTCTCCCTGGCCTTCTTCACCTTCGCCGCCTGCTTCTCGGCTTCCTTCAGCGCCTTGCGCTCGGCCTTGGCCTTCAGCCGCGCCTTCTCGGCCCGCGCCTCGGCGCGCTTCTTCTTGCGCTTCTTCTCGCAGGCCGCGCATTTGCAGCCGATCGGCTTCAGATAGGCTTTGAAATAGTCGGTGCCGTAATCGTAATTGATCTCTTCGCCCGGCTCGATGTTCTTGATGGCGCGGATAACCACCTTGCGCTTGCGCGGCTTGACGTCGGATTCGGCGTTCGGCTTGCAGGCATGGTTGATGTAGCGGGCGATGTTCTTGCGCACCGAACCGTCGATGGTCCAGCGGTTGTTGAGCTCGAACAGGTACTTGTTCTCGATCGCGTCGTCTTTTTTCTTCTTCGAATCCAGCAGCGGACCAAAATAGCGGATGATTTTGGCACCCTTCTTGATCGGCTTGGTGGCGAAGAGGCCGAGACCGGTGGAGGAGCGGCCGACCCGATAGGGCTTGTTCTTGGGAATGGCAGGCATGGGATTGAAGGCTACACGCGTCTGAGACAGGGAATGGCGAAGCCGCTCTTCTAGGACGATTCCGTGACGCTGTCAGGTATTTCGCGGGCTTGTCTTGAACCTTCCCCAGATTGCACACGTCACATCGCCGAGGTTCCCAAGTTGAAGAGTGGCAGATGAAACGCGCACCCTGCTCGCAGCCCATCGGATTGGCGATTGCGATGCTGTTCGGCGGCGCATTGGGCCTGATTTCGCCGGCCAGCGCCCAAACATTCGGCAGCAGCTACACGTCGACGGCGCCGAAGGATTGCCGTGTCACCAGCGCCGGCACCGAGGTCGACGACAGCACCATCCGGACCTGCCCCGGCAAGGCCGGTCTTGTAATTTTGATCAGCGAGGACGATCTGCGCGAAACCGTCTCGGTTGGCCGCAACCGTGCCGCGGCAGCCTGGGAGCCAGCCGCCCAAGTCCGGTTCGGCCCGTTCAATTCGACCGAACACACGGTCGAGTGGCGAACCATGAACGGCAAGCCGTTTGCGATCATCCAGCGCTGGCACATTGCCGACAACAGCGACGAGGACAAGAACGGACGGCCGATCGCCAAGCCGATGTTGGCCGTCACCCGGCTGCCGCCCGGGCAGGTCTGCCACGTCGCCTATGTCGACGCGCAGGCCAATCCAAATCCGAACGAGCTCGCCCGCAAGGCCGCTGATGAACTGGCGCGCGATTTCAAATGCGGCAAGGACGAAGTGAGCATGATCGGCGAAGCCGGCAAGGCCGTGAGCCTCGCCAAGCGCTAATCTGCTATGTCACCGGCAGACGGCCGACCGCCGCGCGCATCATCGCTTCCAGCAACTGGTCGGGGGTGGTGCCTGCGGGCAGCCGATGCAGGATGTCCTTCAGCCGTCCGTCGAGCAGCAGCATGGTGAAGCCGTGAACCAGCGACCAGTTGCGCGCAATCGCCGCGGCCTGGTCGAGCGACAAGGCCTCCAGCGCCTCGCCGGAAAGAGGCTCCTGAAGGCCGGCCTCCTGACGGCCGGCGCCGACCGAATTCGCCAGGCCCTGAAACGAAGCGCTCGCGGCCTCGTGCAGCGACGGTCGCGTCATGTCGAGCCGCTCGTTGCGGAACATCAGGCTGTACATGCCAGGATGCGCCTGCGCGTAGGCGACATAGGCCTTGGCGTTCGCCATCGCCTTCATCAGCGGATGGGTTTCGCTGGCGCGGGCGGCGATCATGGCGGTGTTGAACATCCGGAAGCCGATCGCAGCCAGTTCGCTCAGGAGACCCGTGAGGTCGCCGAAATGGTGGGTCGGTGCGGCATGCGATACGCCGGCCTCGCGCGCCACCGCCCGCAGCGTCAACCCGGCGATCCCGTCGCGCTCCAGCACCCGTTCGGCCGCCTGCAGCAGCGCCTCATGCAGATCGCCGTGATGATAGGGCGTATCGCCCGATGCGCGGCGGCGGACGACCGGCCGCTCAGCCGCGACCTTCGCCGGCCTGCGCAGGCGCGCTGCCGGGCGGCTCGTTCTGTTTTCTCTGGATAATCTTGCCATGCGAATCCTTATATGACGCTATTTTTACACTGTAAAGATTTTGCTTGACGACCTGCTGCATGACAGCTATCCACATCTTGACGATGTAAAGATAGAACCGGAGGAACGTGAGATGCTCGACCAGGTGGCGACCAACACGGCCCGCACCAACCTTGCGCCGATTCCGATGGAATGCGACGCACCGTTTCTCAAAGTGACCGGCGAACTGCCGCGCGAACTCAACGGCACGCTCTATCGCAACGGCCCCAACCCGCAATTCGATGCGCCGGGCGCGCACTGGTTCGTCGGCGACGGCATGCTGCACGCCTTCCATCTCGAGAACGGCCGCGCCAGCTACCGCAACCGCTGGGTCCGCACCCCGAAATGGCAGGCCGAACACGACGCCGGCCGCGCCCTGTTCGGCGGCTTCGGCCGCAAGCTGCCGGATGCGCCGCCATCGACCATCGATGACGGCGGCGTCGCCAACACCAACATCATCTTTCACGGTGGCCGCCTGCTGGCGCTGGAGGAAGGCCATCTGCCGACCGAGATCGAGCCGGGCACACTCAACCGCCTCGGCTATTGCGACTACAAGGGCGCCATCAAGGGCCCCTTCACCGCGCATCCGAAGATCGATCCGGTCACCGGCGAGATGGCGTTCTTCGGCTACAACGCCGCGGGACCTTTAACCCCTGCCCTCTCGTTCGGAACCGTCAACGCGTCGGGCGTGGTGACGCGGTTCGATCGCTTCGAGTCGCCCTATGCCAGCATGGTGCACGACTTCATCGTCACCGAAAATCATCTGCTGTTTCCGATCCTGCCCATCACCGGCAGCATGGACCGCGCGATGCGCGGCCGGCCGCCTTACGCCTGGGAGCCGGAGAAAGGCGCCTATGTCGGCGTCATGAAGCGCAACGGATCGGCTAGCGACCTCGTCTGGTTCCGCGCCGAGAGTTGCTATGTGTTCCACGTCATGAATGCCTGGGAAGAAGGCAACCTCATCGTCGCCGACGTGATGCAGTTCGAGGAAGCGCCACTGTTCACCCACCCCGACGGCTCGAAGACGGATCCGGAAAAGTCACGCGCGCGCTACTGCCGCTGGACCTTCGACCTCGCCGGGAATACCGACCGCTTCACCCAGACCTATCTGGACGACGACCTCACCGGCGAATTCCCGCGCATCGACGATCGCCGCGCCGGCCTTAGGAGCAGCCACGGCTGGTACGCCTGCGCCAATCCTGACCTGCCGATGTTCGGCGCGCTGTCGGGCATCGTCCATGTCGACGGTAACGGCAAGCGGCTCGGCAACTATCTGCTGCCCGCCGGCGACACCATTTCGGAGCCGGTGTTTGTCGAACGCGGTCCCGATGCCGCCGAGGGCGACGGCTGGCTGCTGTCGGCGGTCTGGCGCGCGCAGGAAAACCGCAGCGACCTTGCGGTGTTCAACGCCAAGGACGTCGAATCCGGCCCGGTGGCGCTGGTGCATCTCGGCCATCGGGTGCCCGATGGTTTTCACGGCAATTGGGTGGGCGCGGAGTGATTACCACCTCGTCAATATCTTTACGATGTAAAGATTAGCCTCGAGAGACTGCCATGACCATCTTCCTCATCCTTGCCCCCTACGGCGCCTACACCATGCTGATGCTGGTGACTTCGGCGGCCACGAGCCTGTTTGCGGCGGCGGCGATCTGCCTGGCCGTGATCGCGTTCGACGTTGCGCGCGGACGCTCGGTCAAGATCCTCGGCGTCGGCTCCGTGATCGTGTTCGCCTCGGTCGGTGGCTACGTGACCCTGGTCGACCCTTCGCTCAGTAATTCTGCCGTCAAGTTCGCGGTCGATGTCGGCATCTTCCTGGTCTCGCTGGGGTCGATCGTGATGCGCGCGCCCTTCACGCTGCAATATGCCCGCGAAGTGGTCGACGCCGAGACGGCGAAGCTGCCCGGCTTCCTGCGCGCGAACTACATCATCACCTGGGCATGGACCGGTGCAGCGTTGTTGATGATGGTCGGCAACATTGCGCTGATCTATGTTCCCGGCCTGCCGCTGTGGTCCAGCCTGCTGGTTGCGTTTGCCGCCCGCAACAGTGCAGTCTATTTCACCAAATGGTATCCGGAATATCGCAGGGTGAAGTACGGCGTGCCGCCGGCCAGCGCCCTGCCCGGCACCACCTGAGAACCATTCGACTCCGACGCACCATGCAACAGAGAGCAGGACGATGAAGGACGTATTCGCCAGACTGGGCGCCGATTTTTTCTCCACCATCCTGTTTCTTGCGATCTACCTTACGACCGACAACGTCCTGTTGGCGACCGGCGTCGCCATCGCCGGCGCGATCGCCCAGGTGATCTATTCGCGCGTCAAGGGCAAGCCGCTCGGCTACATGACCTATGCCAGCGTCGCGCTGGTGATCGTGCTCGGCAGTGCGACGCTTTTGACCCATGATCCGCGCTTCGTGCTGGCGAAACCCGCGATCGGGCATTTCGCCATCGGCGCCATCATGCTCAAGCGCGGCTGGCTGCTGCGCTACCTGCCCGCGATCGTGACCGACACCATTCCGGAATACGTCACGGTGGCCGGCTACGCCTGGGCCGCACTGATGTTCGTGCTCGGCACCGGCACCATCGGCGTCGCGATGACCGGCGACATGAAGCTGTGGACGTTCTATGTCACGGTGGTGCTGGTCGGCGCCAAGCTCGCCGCCTTTGCCGTGCAATATGTTGCGTTCCGCCTCATGATCGGCAGCCGCCTGCGCGCCGCCGCCCGCGCCTGAATCCGGCAAGGCAAGACCATAAACAGACCATTGGGCAAGGGCTGAGAGATAGGCTATACCGCCGCCGAGCTTGGCAGTCCCGGCGCCATACCGGTTGGCTGGGAAACGTTGGGGAGACCGAAATGGCCGTGGACGGAAACTGGAATATCACCATGAGCACGCCGATGGGCGAGCGCAAGGCGACGCTCAACGTGACGAGCGCCGGCGGCACGCTGACCGGCACGCAAGGCGCCGACGGCAATTCCGGCGAAATTTTTGACGGTACCGTTGCCGGCGACGACGTCGCCTGGAAGATCTCCATCACCAACCCGATGCCGCTGACGCTCTCCTTCACCGGCAAGGTTTCCGGCGACAGCATGTCCGGCGAAATGGGCATCGGCCCGATGGGCAGTTTTCCGTTCACGGG
>Ga0105240_10015801_pt1 | contig 10242 bp, 9 predicted proteins | sample KBSC54metaG_FD_80426 | JGI IMG/M metagenome (GOLD analysis project Ga0105240, IMG submission 80426) | Corn rhizosphere microbial communities from Kellogg Biological Station, Michigan, USA - KBS C5-4 metaG | ecosystem: Host-associated > Plants > Roots > Rhizosphere > Soil | place: Michigan, USA... | reverse complement strand
CACGCCACGCCCGCGTGCCGCGGGTGGGCTCAGCGTCCTCGGGGAAGAAAGACCAGGACAAGTCCGAATCCGATGAAGCGGATGGGGTGGAGATCCGCAGCGAGTGGCGGAAGCTTGCGGTCGATGCGGCGCCGGCCGCGGGAGCGGCACCGGCTGCAAGGTCCCTCGGGCGCGAGACTCGGAGGATTCGACGCCGCCCGGCCCGAGCCGCGCTCGCGGGCTTCGTCCGAAGGGGTCGCGTGTGCTCGCTTTTCGCGAGCTCCCCTGCGTCACCGTCCGCCGGCAGATCCCAACCGACCGGCAGCTCTCGGGTGAGCCGGCCATCTAACTCCACGGTCCCCCGAGCAGCCGCTCGTACGAACTCGCGGTCATAGTATTCCGGAATCTCGAGCGCACGCGCGAGATCGGAGCCTAAGTCCTGCGGCCTCGGCGTCCGGACCACTGCGATAATCCGGTGGCCGCAATCGCTCGCCAAGAGACACGCTTCGTGTAGCTGTTGTGCGGCCTCAAAGAGCTCGTGTTGCGAGAAGAACAGGGGGCCGATGACAACGAGCGTGCCACTGGGCTCTCGTGCCAGGTGCGGCGAGAAGATGCCGGTGGGCGCCTCGTGCCAGCGCGAGTGCCGCGAGTAAAAGCGGGTGTAGTCTCGTGAGGGTTGCAGATCGACCGTTTGCCCACCTGCAAATCGGGCCCAATCTGTGAAGGATGCCGCCCCACCCGTGGCGGCGGTGTAGCGAACAATCGCTGCCTGCGCCGCCTTCCAGGACAGAGTGACATACAGGCCCGGATCGGCGCCATCCGGCCAACGTAGGAGCGGCGGGGCGCGGTTTACAGATGTGAGCGCTTTCAGCGTCTCGAGCGGATCCAGAACCGCGCCGGTCGTGCGATGCATCTCATTCAGCATCCGACGCAACACACCATACGTTACGTGCGATCCGTCGTGCGGCCCACGGGGGCTTGCGGCTTGGGCGCGCACCAGATCTGCGGTTTCATCAGTGTGCGGCGCAACACTCGCCAGGAGGTCCACCGTCCTCAAGTACGTGGCCGACACCCCGTGCTGTCGGGATAACCGGACCATCACCCGGGCGAGGTGCAAGAGTTCCTTTCGGTCCATGACACTCTCCGTGGAAGATCCGATGAGGCTCCTTTCGCGTGTCCGGCACGCTCGGGCTCACCCACCCATCCCTCTGTCACGCTCCAATTCATTGCGAGGGGAGATCTTCCGTACGTTTCGGTCTCCTTGGAATAGTGAACTTCTAAGGGGTCCGGGGCAATACTGCAGCGCCCATGACCCCTAAGGCCATCTCATCCGATGGTCGGCTTCTGTCAGTATCCCAATCTCAGGTCTCCGGATCGCTGCGAGGTGTAGGGGTCCGAACGATTACTAATGACCCTTAGGCGAGGCTGATGAAGCGATGGCAGAATCCGACCAACATCGCCCATGACCGAAGCCACATGCCCAAACCGAAAATCGTCTGTGTCTTAGGCAGCGCGATTCTCACGCCACTGCTGCTGGGTGCCGTCGGTTGTCTCATGCTCGTGGTGATGGTGATCGCCGTTGCATACGGATGGATGCCTGAACCGCCGCCGCACCCGCCTGGCACCATCAATACCCTGGTCAATGTCCTCCTGGACATCGGCGTGCTTGTCATCGCCGCGATGACCTATCGGCGGTTATTTAGGAAGTGCTTCGGACAGGGAAATTTACGACCCCCGGCCCCCGGTGCGCAGACCGAGTAGGGCTAGCGCTGACGACCATCCTCGTGCCCAAGCAACAAACACAACTCGATAATGTGACTAGGGCGTCACTTGCCCGAATCCTCCTCCGATACCGTCTAGCCCTGCTGTTTGCGCTTGTTGCGATCCTCAACCTCCTCTCGAAGTACCAGCACGTTTTTCGGCGCATTGATACCAATTCGCACCTGATTTCCCTTCACGCCCAGTATTGTGACGGTGACATCGTTTCCGATCATCACCGTCTCCCCCACGCGTCTCGTCAGAATCAGCATTTTCGTGAGTCCTTTCTGCTGTTAGGCCGGCTTGCGCGATCTCCTGCGATCGGATTCCTGATTGCGCTAAGACTTTAGTTAGTGCCAGAAACCCTGGGCAATTGCAATCTTGAATTCACACGCCCTTAATCTGCGCGCGAAGAGATCCCGATGCTGCACATGCTCACCCACCACCGAGATTGTTGTTTTGTGTACGGGTGAGGCCGCCCGACCGCCGACCGAATACGATCCGCACGCACGCGCAGCTAGCTCGCGTATTGCACTGCATCACTCTTAATGCACAATCGATACTCGTATATCTGGGATCTGTGATCACTCCCTGACGCCTAAGTCCAAGTCGGTATCGCAATCCCTGGGCGGAAGCCGGCCGCTACTCGAGTAGCGCTACATCCGTGGCAAGGGAAGTTAGCGTTCCCGCAAGTAGAACCATAGTCTAATAGTCGTCGTACGCAGGCGGGGCCAGAATACCTCCCGGAGTGGCTTATACGTACGAGCAAGCCACTCTGCAGCAGCACTTTAGTTGTAGTACTCTCTGTCGCTCGCGATAGTGAGATTGCAAGAGCCACGGAAGCTAGGACGGCAACATGTTCATCAGCATGTTAGGTCACGGCGCACCGATCCGTATCATCCGACACCTAGTTAGGTGTCCGACTCACACGTCCGAAGCCTTGCTTTGCTCGCGCCGGCCGCATGCCACCGATTCCGAGCTCGACCACCTGCAGCCGGGAAGGCTCGCGCTCACCGTATCTACCAACGCCATCGTTGCCCATCGGCCACAAACCGACACATCGTTGGATCTTGGAAATCGATTAAATCGAGTCGATCGAGCGGAGGGACGCAGGGCACGCATCGCGCGAAACCCTTGCGCACGCAACAGAATCGTGTGGCCCGCTGTTAACGCAACGCAATGGTGCGCGTGCACACAGCCCACGCATCGTCCTCGTTACGCGAATGTCACAATGATAGAGTAAGTATATAGATACCAACGGTACTGGCTAACAGGCCAATATTCGACAACGCCAACACGGAGGAGTGGCGTATCTCATGAGCGCTGCAGGATTTCAGGCGCCCGCTGCATAAGCTAGCAACAGAATCCTCGCGGAGCCCACCTCGGCATCGTATTGCCGTCGGACTCGCTTGCGCTCGTGTTGTCACAACTTTAGGTAGGGAACGCCGTGCGATGCCAACTAGGACTTAAATCAAATGTCCGTGATAACGAAATCGTCCGAGTCAGTGTCACTTTCGCATAGACCACTAAGGGGGAGTTATGGTGGAGGTGGATCTGCAGGTTGGTGGCAGTGTTCGAATCGGCAAAGACATTCGAGTCCAAATCTGCCAGTTGTTCCTCCGCGCCCACGACTGCGACGTTCGCATCGGAATCGTCGCTCCCCGCAACGTCAGAGTGGACCGCGAAGAGATCTGGAAGATGCGGCAGGAGCGGGAGAGGAGGGAGAAGGAACAGAGAATCGGCACTGCCTCTTCAAAAGGTCCACCCCGCAGGCGCTGATCTCACAGGAGGGGTGCGACGCCCGTTAGAGAAGAAGCCGTGAGAGCCTTTCTCGTTCGTCACGGCGAACGAGGCAATCGCATCCTGATGTGCTCGCAGCTGGTAGTGCAACGGCAGTGTGCCCTCGGCGACGGCGAGCTGATCTCTCCGGTCCCAACACTCCCGCCGACCCCAATCACACCTATGCGATCTCCCAACTCCCTTATCGACGGGTCAATCAGCGTCCGCATGCTGCAATTGGCGTTGCCGACCTTGTATGCGAGCATCCTGCAAGCGCTGAATGCGTCGGTCAACTCGTTCTGGGTCGGCCGTTACCTGGGTGAGACGGCACTGGTCGCAACGTCCAATGCCAACACTGTCATGTTTCTGCTGGTTGGCGCTGCGTTCGGCATCGCTGCGGCCGCAACTATTTTGGTCGGGCAGCTCATGGGAACGGGAGACCTGCCCGAAGCAAAGCGAGTGGTCGGTACAGCCGCGATGTTCTTTGTCGCCGTGTCATTGGGCGTGTCCGCGGTAGGCCTCCTTCTTTGTCGACCGCTCCTCGTGGCAATGCAAACGCCCGCCGATTCGATGCCGCTGGCGGTCTCTTATATGCGCGTGATCTTCCTAACCTTACCGTGCATTTACGCGTATGCGTTTGTAATAGGCGTGCTACGCGGCGCTGGCGACGCTCAGACCCCGTTTTATTTCTTGCTGCTGGCAGTTGTGCTCGACATCATATTGAATCCTATGTTCATTTTCGGCCTGGGGCCGGTACCCAAACTTGGTATTACTGGCTCGGCTGCCGCTGCGTTCGTCGCGCAAGCCATAAGTCTCACTGCACTGATCGTATATCTCTACCGCCATAACCACATGCTGTGCTTACATCGTGACGAGCTGAGGGCGCTGCGGCTCGACCGCTCCATCGCCGCCACGCTCTTGAAAAAGGGCATTCCAATAGGAGTGCAGGTGTTGGTGTTCTCATTAAGTGGTGTGCTGATGATTGCGCTCGTCAATCGCTTCGGTATCGAGACCACAGCGGCGTTCGGCGCGGCCCTGCAGGTGTGGAACTATCTAGCCATGCCTGCCTCTGCTGTCAGTATGGCCGCCTCCTCCATGGCCGCTCAAAACGTGGGGGCAAACAAATGGGAACGAGTCCAATTGATTGCCCGGTTGGGGGTGATCTACAGCCTGCTGCTGACCGGTGTCGTCGTGTTAATCATCGAAGTGCTGAGTCCACGCGCTTTTGGACTATTCCTGCCGGCAGGATCCGAAGCGCTGCGGATCGCTGCTCATCTTGACCGCATCGTCGTAGGCTCGTTTCTGCTCCAAGGAACTGCTGTAGCGTTACTCAGTGTCGTGTCGGCGGCCGGGGAGGTTGTAGCGCCCGTCGTCATCCTCACCCTTTCGCTCCTAATTGTGCGCTTCTCATTCGCCGAAGCGCTGCTTGATCGTTATCAAGCGAATGCGATCTGGTGGAGTTTCCCGATCTCATCCGCACTGGCAGCGTTGCTCACTGCACTGTACTACAAACACGGTCGCTGGCGGACCGCCAGCATGCTCAACTCGCTCAAATTTCAGTGAATATCCCAGTAATTCGTTACCAGGAGCAACTGCCGAAGTGCCGATGAAAAGCGCGACTGAGCGGTGCGTTTCTGGCCAGCTATTGCGACGGAACATGAAGCTCCGATTCCGCCACAGTATCGTCGGTAAGGATCCCACTTTGGTATTGCAACATGTCTCTTTTCGAACGCGCCGCCGGCCCCGCAGGCATTGACAGCCAGGCCATTTAGAGGTAATTGTCATCACTTCATCGTCTCTGGACAGATCTCGCGATCGGGTCAGATGGCAACCACATGCTGCAGTGTACTACCTGCAGGCAGGTGGGCATTCAATTCACCACGGATGGACAATCCTCAGTGACGGGGACTCCGATGATTGACGCCCTCACCGATCAATGGGCACCGCGAACGTGCTTGCGGCCCCCTTGCCGCTCGTATCGCGCTGACTCAAGTTAACTTCTCAGCACTCCGCGGCCTCTTGATCGACAGCCGCTGTCGGCTGCGACGGCAGTACGTGAACACGCCTCACCAAAGTTAGGACCACGCGATGTCCGCATTACCCAGCGTCCGTTGCTGGTTGTCGTTAGCGTCATTCTCCGTGTGGCCGAAAGGAATGCTGGCATGGGCACTTCAATACCGGATGAAATATGAAACCCGAAATACAAAAACCAGCAGGTGGAACGAGCGACGCGCTCAGCGTGATCGAGCACGGTGTCGCAAGACTATGGAGTGAAGTTCTGCAGACTCCCGACCTACCCAATGCCGTCGACAACTTTTTTTCGCTGGGGGGTGACTCAATGGCAATGGTCATGCTCGAGCATCGAATTGCGGAAGAGTTCTCGATCGAGCTACCTGCAGGTTCGGTGTTAAGTGCCCCGACCGTACGCGAGCTGTCAGCACTCATTGAGAAAACTAACCAAGAACGCCACGGCTCCAGCACTTAGTCATCACAAGACCACCTACGGTATAGCGCTAGCTTACCTCACTTTTCTCGCTGAAGGTCCAGTTGTGGAACTAACGGCCTCGAGACACTTCCGAATTACGCCAAGGCCAGCCGGCAGCGCTGTGCCACTAACTGCGTTTCAACTCAAGTTCCTCAAGTGGACGCAGCGCAGACTCAGCGTTGCTCAGCTGCGCCTACTGGGATCATTGAATATTACCTACTTGCAAAAATGCCTAGATGCAGTAGTACAACGGCACGAACCGTTGCGTACCCGAATTGTTCAGAGTGATGGCGTACCATGCCAACACGTAGACCCGACTGGCGAATGTCACTTGAACGTAACGGATCTATCCATGATCTCTTCCGCAGAAATCGAGCGGGAGGCCAAACGCCTTGCTGAAGAATTCTTCATGAAGGAAAACGACGTATCAGCTGGGCCCTTATTCGATGCAATCGTGCTGAGACTAGCAGATTTCGATCACGTTCTGCTTGTAGCCGTCGACCATATAGTCTCTGACGGCATTTCATGCGCGATTCTCATGAGAGAGATTCAGGCCTTATATAATCAAATTTCACAAAGACTACCGTTTTCGCTTCCGAAGCTAAACGTACAGTTCGCAGACTATGCTGTTTGGCAACAACAGACATACAACGATTGGCTGGAGAAGCATGAAGCTTACTGGAGGGAGCGTCTCGCCCGTGCGCCTCAGATACGACTCCAACGCGACGATGTAGTAGTGAATACACATCGCGCCGCAGCCACACTACATTTCCCATTCGGGAAGGTGATGACAAATACGCTACGTGACTTGGCCAAACGCGAACGAACGCTACTACCCCTAGTATTTCTAACCGCATATGTCGCGACGATGGCGCGCTGGTGCAATCAACACGATCTAGTCCTGAAATTCATATCACATGGGCGGCATAGTGGCCCAGAATTTGGCGGCATGGTAGGTCTTCTAGCAACCGTCTTGCATCTTAGAACTGAGATTTCCAAAGGCGACTGTTTTCTTGACTTGTTGAAGCGAGTTACTCTGGAGTTCTTTTCTGCAAATCAACATCGTGACTTCGATCGAGTATCAACTTTGATTCCAGAGTGCACCACCGATCTATACTTCAATTGGGTAACTGCAAATCGCGAACGGTCTTCAGTCCGCAAAGATCAGGAGGTTTTACACGGACTCAGAGTGCTCCAGTTTACGACAGAGGGGACTTGGATACCTGAGTTTTTTACTCCAATTTTTTCTGATACCGCGGCCGGTGTTTGTTTATCGGTGCGATATCCCACCCATCTTTATGCAAAGAGCACGATAGAACGATTTGGTCGGCATCTACGGCTATTCGCAACAGAGTTCGCGCAACGGCCTAGCACGTCGGTCGAGTCAGTAATTTTACCTAAATGAGTCGCTTAGCGAATTTTCTTGAACAGCTGCGCAACTACTCGCATCGATTGTGTATCGAAGGCGGCGGTGGCCCTTCGTACACATACGGTGAAATGCTGGAACAGCTTGATCAGTGGACGTTGCGTTTTGACAAGTTGAACGTCGAACCGGGGTGCGTGATTGGGGTACGCGCTGACTACTCAGCGTCGGCCGTCTCCGCTCTACTGGCGATCTTCGCGCGCAATGCGATAGCGGCTCTGATTCCGCGGACTCACGATAGTACTCGGTTCCTTAGCGATGCATGTGCCGCAGCACTTCTTGAGTTGAGTGTCGACGGCGGCTACGAATGGTGGCCGATATCGTCGCCGAATACTCATCCATTGATGGATCGGCTGCGAGCGGCCGGTGAGTCTGGGGTCGTTATATTCACGTCCGGCTCGACTGGCCTTCCCAAGGCGGCGCTGCTAAGCATAGAGTCCTTCCTGTACAAGTTTCGCAGTACAGGCCGTTGTTTCCGCACGCTAGCATTTCTGCTGTTAGACCACGTAGCTGGACTGGACACGCTGTTTTATACTCTCGCAAGCGGTGGCACCCTAATATTGACGCTTCGGCGCGACCCGCCGTCAATACTTCAGCTGATCGACTCGCATAGGGTCGAAGTGCTTCCGACGTCGCCTAGTTTTCTACGTTTACTGTGCGCGTCCAGAGACGGAAACAAGCATGATCTCTCGAGTCTCAAAGTCATCACTTACGGGTCCGAGGCTATGGATCCCAGCACCCTGAGCCGACTGAACGCGCGGTTCCCTAACGCGCAGATCAGTCAAAAATATGGCACTACAGAAACAGGTTCCCCACGAAGCGTCTCGCGCGGCAACGACAGCCTTTGGCTCAAGATAAAGTCTGATGGTGTCGAAACAAACGTCATCGATAATGTCTTGTGGATACGCAGTGAAGGACTAATGCTTGGATATTTGAACGCACCCTCGCCGGTGAACGAACAGGGGTGGTATTGCACTGGTGATTTGGTCGACGTCGATGGGGACTGGATAAAATTTCGCGGTCGCGTGGCCGACACGATCAACGTTGGCGGCGAAAAGGTAGCGCCTGCCGAAGTCGAGCAATCAATCCTCGAGTTGGACTTCGTGCGTGACGCCTTGGTATCGGGCGAACTGCACACACTGCTGGGCCAGGTTGTTACGGCACAAGTTGCGCTGACACCTAGCTCTCCGAGCAGAGCCGAGGCGGTCAAACTCATCCGGCAGCATTGTCAAGCGTGCTTGGCACGCTATAAAGTGCCAGTGAGAATCGACATTGTAGTTGGAGAACTTACAAACGACAGGCAAAAGGCTCAGCGCGTACGAGCTTCAAGGGTCGAAGAGTAAGGCTAAGTGACGCGATCGCTACCCCGTACCCCTCCAAAGGGCCAGGACAGAACTTGTCGACCGTCACCATTCGGTACGGTGCCATCTATCTATCGCGCAAGGTGTTGGCTAAACCACCGAGCAATGTAAGCGTTGGCGTCGTGTGCCTCGGGCGTATCAACCGCCATAACGTGCACTGCGTGCGTGGCTCCTTCCATGACATATAGCGAAGAGTCCACTCCGAGTTTCAGCAGCTTTGCGTGTGCCGCGATGGCAGAACTCATCCCCACCTCGCGCGTGCCAATCAATATCAGGGATGGAGGGAACTTCGCGAGCACGGCATCATCTCGTCCTGGATAGGCATTCGAATCTTTGTCGTCCGCGCTCTCCATATACCAACCGAAAGGCTTCGCGGCTGTCTTCTGTGCGTCTGAAATTTCGCTCTTAGGCAGAAATCCCGACGCCCAGATCCTCGAGTCACCGATCTTGGCCTGTAATGCCGGTCCGATAGGTGGAGAAGAGCACAACATGGCAATAGCGCCTGGCCGCGGCAAGTTCTTGGTTTGAAACCGAGCAATCGCTTGCGCAGTAAGTACCCCTCCGGCAGAACAGCCAAAAATCCCGATGCCTTCGGGCCTATACTGCTTGAGAAGCTCCCTATAGACAGCCTCGACGTCCTCGCTCGCCGCGGGATATCCGTTAAACGGAGCTTGTCGATAGTCCACCGTGATGACTTTGATTCTGCCAAGCGATGCGACGGGAATAGATTCGAGCTCTCCAAAACTCAACCCGCGATTCACTAAGAAACCGCCTCCATGTAGATCAACAAGAACGCGGCGCAAATTGTCGGGTGCAATTCCGTCCTTGGGTTCTATGATCCCGACGTGAACTCCCGCAAGTGTGGTGTCCTCCACCCTTACCGGATACCGTTTCAAGGCTGCGGCCAACGTATTAGCGTATCGCCCGTTAATTTGTGCGTCAAATTTGACCCACTCTATTTTCGATGCGTCTCGAGTCGGAAACTTGAAATTTAGTTGTGCGGCCGTTCCCGCCACCATCTTTGCGTAGAACTCTTTGAACTCTGAGCTCCAAATATCGGAGGGCGGGATCGTGAGCTCACGAACATGCAGGGTTCCGTCGGGATCGATAGATGACCCTTCGCTTATTGCGAGGGTTGCAGGTGGTGTGGAGACCTCTAATGTCCCCAACGTAATGAATGTCGCAATCGCAAGCGGGGTGGTACGTCGGCGCAAGGTTTTCACGACCGAATCTTCACGTACAGTGAAAGACACATCGGCGGCTAGCGAGTGACGCGCGCACTGTGCTTTTCGGGTAGCCCGTCTGACGCCACAAAAGAACGCCATGAGTCGGCCTCAGGTGGGAACCACTCTGGGGGAACGCTTTTGACCGCGAGAGGGGTGCGCGGACAGCTGGGCGTGGCGCGAGCGCCGCCTACCGGCTGCGGCCGTAAGTTGCATCTATGGCGGACGAGAACT
>Ga0105240_10015799_pt1 | contig 10242 bp, 6 predicted proteins | sample KBSC54metaG_FD_80426 | JGI IMG/M metagenome (GOLD analysis project Ga0105240, IMG submission 80426) | Corn rhizosphere microbial communities from Kellogg Biological Station, Michigan, USA - KBS C5-4 metaG | ecosystem: Host-associated > Plants > Roots > Rhizosphere > Soil | place: Michigan, USA... | reverse complement strand
TCGCAACTTCGCCAGCGCATCGCTGTCCTTGCCCACCTGGAACCCTTCACAGCGGAAGAAACCGGGCTGTATATCCATCATCGTTTGAAAGTGGCTGGATTCCGGGGCGAGACGCTGTTTGATGACGCGGCGATCGGCATGATTGCGCAATACAGCCAGGGTATTCCGAGAAACATCAATAACATCTGCTATACAGCGTTGATGCTTTGCGCCGGCCAGGGGCATGCGCTTGCGAATTCTGAGAATGTGCGGGAGGCAGTACAGCGCCTGGACATGACTCCCCTGCTTTCAGAAGCGCTGGAGATTACAGGACCTTCAGACGAACTGGACAACGTTCCCGAACCGATCGTGCCGGCTGAACCAATGACGTCTTTCTTCGCCGTCGACGCTCCGGAAGTATCATCCGCGCCTGCGGCTGACCACGCCGGCTTGGGCGTTTTGATTCCGCACAACGCGCAACTTACGTACAATGCGGGTGGCCATGTTAACTTTGCGAAATGGATCTTTCGATTTTCGGCTGTAGCAGGCATCGTTTTGTTGGGGCTGTCGGTTCCCTCCATTCTGCGATTTGCGAATCAGAAGCAGCAAACTACGCCATCGATGCCGGTGAATTCGTCAAACGCACAAACCAACGTCGATCCCGCCCCGAAGGCGACCGGTGCTGCTGCCGGCTATGACGCTGCTCCGCAGGATACGGCCAACGGTCAGGTATTGACCGTCACCGCCGCTCCGCAACAAAGCCTAAAGGACCTCACCGTTCGATATCTGGGCCATTACGACGATCAACTCTCCCGGGAAATTTTAGCTTTGAATCCTGGCCTGAAAGACGCCGAGCACCTGGAAGCCGGCCAATTAATTCGAATTCCCCTCCCACCCGGCTCCATCAAGAAAGTGAACGATACGGCGGAATCGCCGGCTATTTCGTCTACTCCAAAACCTTCGAAGAGCCTATTTGACAAGTTTACCGCGCTGCTGCGAGAGCGAAAATAGATTCAAAGACCGCGGGCGTTCCGCGAGTGGAACTTTCGTTTAGGGCACGCTATAGTCATCCCCGCTAGTGCCTTTCTGTAAATAAGAAGAGCTCTCCGTGAACATAAGCGAAGTTTGAAAAGAGGACGACATGAAACTTTTAATCGCGACGGTCGCGATCATAGCCCTGATCATCGCGCCGTCCATTTCGGCGGACTCTCCGAGACCGGGCCTTCCGGCCGCCGTTCACTATGTCAGTCACAACACCGTGGATTCGATCATGTCCAAAGGCGGAGCCATTGTGAATGACCCTGGATTCGTGATTCTGGCCAACCGTCGCGAGGCAGCCGCAGTTGAATATCACGAGCACACCAATCACGTTTTCATCGTTGTCGAGGGCGCGCCTACTTTTGTGGCAGGCGGTACCATGGTCGGCGCCAAACAAACCGCACCGGGACAGATGCGCGCAACGTCGATCGAAGGCGGCGAGACGTTCCACGTCAGCAAGGGCGACGTCATCACCATTCCCGCCAAGGTCCCGCACTGGTGGAAGGAAGTTTCAACAAAAACCATCGGGTATTACGCAGTGAATATGGAAAGCGAGTAGCTGGCGCGAAGCTGCAGCAATAAGTTTCGCGGATTCTTTTATCTGCTGGAGGGCGAACTCTTTGCGGCCATGGGAAGAGGATTCTGGCTCAATGTGGCGGCTGCGTTTTGGCCGCGTTGCCGATATGCCAGGCCTGCTCCCAGGAATGCGTAGAACAACGGGTGCGCAGCAAGCGGCTTGGATTTAAATTCGGGATGGAATTGACACGCCAGGAACCACGGATGATCGGGAGCCTCGACGATTTCCACGTATTTGCCGTCCGGTGAATGACCAGTGATGCGGAATCCCGCATCCGTGAGCTTCTTTTCATACTCACAGTTGAATTCATAGCGATGGCGGTGCCGCTCACTGATTTCCGTTGTGCCGTAGGCGCGGAAAGCGGTGGAATCCGGCTCGATTTTGCAGGGCCACGCGCCGAGGCGCATGGTGCCGCCCATTTCGTCGACGCCCAACAACTCGCGCAGCTTGTAAATCACGCGATGCGGCGTCTGCGGATCGAACTCCGTGCTATCCGCTCCCGCCAGGCCGGAGACATTACGCGCGTATTCAATGGTGGCGCACTGCATCCCCAGGCAGATGCCAAAGAATGGAACTTTGTGCGTTCGCGCGTATTCAATAGCGTAAACCATTCCCTGAATGCCGCGCCGGCCGAAGCCGCCCGGCACCAGAATTCCGTCCGCATGCTGCAGCCGCGTGGCTGCAGTCTCGGCTGAATCGATATCTTCGGCTTCCACCCACTCCACCACGGTGCGCTGCCGGTGCGCCAGGCCGCCATGTATCAGTGCATCGCGCAAACTCTTGTAAGCATCTTCGAGTTGCACATATTTGCCCACCACGGCGATGCGAACCTGGCCCTGGGGATTGCGAATGCGATCCAGCAGTTCAATCCACTGGGTCATGTCGCGCTCGCTGGCTTGCAAATCCAGCATGCGCAAAATTTCATCGTCGACGTGTTCTTCAGAGAGGGCTACCGGAACGCCATAGATCGTATCCATGTCCTGCATGGAAATGACGTGCGACTCCGGGAGGTTGCAAAACTGCGCGATTTTCTTTTTCAGGTCCGGAGGCAGCCAGCGATCGGAGCGGCACAGCAGCAGGTCGGGTTGGATTCCGATGGAAAGTAATTCCTTCACGGAGTGCTGCGTGGGCTTGGTCTTCAGTTCGCCCGCAGTGGGAATAAACGGCACCAGCGTGACATGCGCATGGACGGAATTGTGCGGACCCAGCTCCAGGCGCATCTGGCGAACCGCCTCGAGAAACGGCAGCGATTCTATGTCTCCCACGGTTCCGCCAATTTCCACGATCACGACGTCCACATCAGTCGCGACCTTGCGAAACGCGTTCTTAATTTCGTCGGTGACGTGCGGAATTACCTGTACCGTCTTTCCCAGGTAATCCCCGCGGCGCTCTTTGGAAATGATGGATTCATAAATTCGGCCGGTGGTCCAGTTGTTGTCGCGCGTCAGCTTGGCGGAGGTAAATCGCTCGTAGTGGCCCAGGTCGAGATCGGTTTCGGCGCCGTCATCGGTGACGTATACCTCGCCGTGCTGATACGGGCTCATCGTACCCGGATCAACGTTCAGATAAGGATCGCATTTCTGGAGGGTAACCCGGAGACCGCGACTTTCCAGCAGGCAGCCAATCGACGCCGCTGCAACACCTTTTCCAAGGGAGGAAACAACGCCACCGGTAACAAATATATACTTCGGCCCCATCCGCTCAGTTTCGACCGTTCAAAAACACGAAGCCCGAAACTGGGTTAACTCCTCTATGAAGTTGTTGGCGTACAACGCATTCTACGGAGAATCCCCAAGTCTGTCAATCGTGCGCGAAATCTAAACTCAAAATTAAATATATTTCCAAGCCGCTCGAGATCTAAAGCTACTTCGGCAATCCAAAGTTACGCCGTTCCGCCTCGCGAATCAGTCTGTCTGCGTCTTTCGGCAGCAAGAAACCTTGCTGCTGCAGCTTCTGCGTCGCTGTCTTCACCGCGTCTAGGTAGCGGCTCTGTGTGCCGTAACGTTCTTCCAGGGATGGCCGCGGATCCGAGCCGCGTTCGACTTTGGTCTTAGCAAATGGAATGTACGACCCATTTGTGCCGCAGACTTCCCCGCCGATGAAGCCGGCCCGGCGCACGTTCCATCCTGTGTAAGTGCCGACCGGCGCCTGAATCAAAGTTGATCGCACCCCGGCAATGTCGTTGCCGTCGCCGTCCACCTTGGGCACCAGCACTTTGTATTCCGCCAAGGTGTGCTGCGCCGGCAACGTAAAATAATCGTTGATGAACAGATCGTTAACCTTGCCCGCGTAGTGGACCCCGGGAATCGCGGGAAATCCTTGGGCCGTTTGCGGAAGCGGAGGCACCAGCGTGCCGTCCGAAAGTTTTGGATATTCGCTCGCCGGCGGCGGCGCGCCTTTCGCGATCCAGGCGCGCATTGCGCCAAGTAGCGCCCGCTGCGTCTCGCGATAGGAATTTGGATTGGGAAGTTGCTCGCAGATACCGCGCGAGTCAGGCGGCGGATCAGCACCATTTCCGCCCATGTGCTGCGTGCCGGAAAAATAATAGAACCGAACATTTTCCGGCAATTCCAGATCTTTCATTCCCAGCGGGTCGGTGACGACCAGCGAGTCGCGTCCGATCCACGCCTCGCTCCCTGAATCCCACTGCATAATTTTCGGACACGTATCGGTGGCGCGACACTTTTCCAGCAGGCCATCGATCTTGCCACTCACCGGATCGGAGATTGTGTCGTAAGTGAATGGAAACGTGTCTCCCTCGAAATAATGATCCTCGACGGGCCTCTGGAACCGGCCTGGCTCCGCAAACACGTAGTTTGTAAATGTTCGGCGACCGCCCGCGGTGTGGGATATGGCGCCCTCCACGACTCGGCTGCCGTCGCGATCCCGGTTTCCGGTCTGATAGATCCAGTCCCTGACCATGCGTCCCGGCTGCGACTGGCCAAACATGATGACGGAGTGAATCGGATTCCCCGCGGCGTTCGAACCACGGCGTGCAATAAGGGGATTATTGCTGGTCGAGTCATGGCGAAGAAACGATATGAAATCGCGAATCGCGGCAAATCCAATTCCCATCACGTAGGGATCTTGGGCCTCGTACACAAGGTAGTAAATACAATCGGTGGAGAATCCCGCCGGCATGCATACATCCTTGTTGCTGGCCACCGAGGAATTGGAGGCTGAGCATTTTGCAAACGACCACGAATCGCGCGGAACGAGCTCCGCAGGAGCATGCGGGGCGGCGCGACGATATAATTTCGCGTTGGCCATCGATTCGGTTGCCGCCGGGTAGTCAATCTCGCCTGTGCGTGAAGCTTTCTCAAACAAAAGCTCGGTGGAAATCCAATGCAGGTAGGGACTGCCGTCAGGCATCTTGGCGATCGGCAGGCGAGCGACCAATCGGCCGTCGCCGGTGGGCGCGTCACCCTGCCACCCGCTCCACACCAGCGTGTATCCCTGTTCCAGCAAGAAACCGTCGCCCAGATTTTCCGGCTTCGGAGGATAGCTGCCGTACGCGCCTTTGAAATCCTCGTGGAGATTGAAGGCGCGTTGTGTTCCGCGATTCAGTATGTCGTAAAACATCGTTCCGTTGCCCAGCGACATTTTGACCGGCTTCAGGACTCGGAAGTCGGCGGAATATTCCACCATTCCCTCGGCATTGCGCGGGGCTCGATCGATATTGACGATGAAAGCGTTCTGCGGATCGTTGGGATCGAGCTGTCCCGAGAAGTGTCCAAGTAATCTTTCGTAAGTCCCGGAGCGGCCATAGGCATGGCCCTCAAAGGTCGGGGATTCGACGGAGTCGATCTTCACCTGCGTAATCCGGGCGCGCCGCGCCTGCGCCATGCCTGGGCGTGCTGCCGTTTGGATCGCGGATTTCTTCTGGGAAGTAGCCCTGACCGCGCTTCCCCAAATCCCGGCCATGCAACAGGCGCAGAGAAAAAAGCCAATCAGGCAATTTGCCAAACGGCGCATACGCGATCACCTCGTTGAAACTTCGTCTGTGGAAACACGGAGATCCGTGCTTGTTCAAGATACAGAATTACGCCCGCGCCAGCCGCTGCTTGATAATCGCATTGTATTCGTCGGCCGCGCGATTCATTCCCTGCACGTCCAGAACGGGCGTTTGCGAGCCGTCGAATTCCCCGTAGATACGGAACGTGTTCAGCAGGTTGCGTTCCGCTCCAATCCAGTTTTCAAATTTACCGAAGTTGATGTCGGTCGCGGCTTTCCCAGGACTCATGCCCGCATCGAAGCGCTTTCTTGCTTCGCGCTGGAGGAGCACGAAATATTCGCGCACCTCGGCCAGCTCTTTCTTGCCGCCGATTGGGCCGTGACCCGGAATAATCGTCTCCACGTCCATGCCCATGATTTTGTCGATGACTTCCAGCCACTGCGCGACGTTTCCATTGTGAGTCCACGGCGTCACGTTAAAAACGGCGATGTCCGCCGCAAACAGAATCTTGTGCTCGGGAAGATAAACCATCAGGTCGCCCCAGGTATTGGCGACGCCTGGATGGGACACCTCCACCGCGATTTTGTTGTAGTGATACGTTTGCCGGTTGGCAATCGTGGCAGTGGGCGCGATCAGTTTCTTTTCTTCAGTGCCATTGGCCCAACCCTCTATCCTGTCGAATTTAGCCCCTGGCGGCAGATCGGCGGCCATTTTGGCCACCGTGTCGCGACAAAACGGATGCCCGACGATTTCAACGGGCATGAAAAACTGGTTGCCGCCCACATGATCGCCGTGCTGATGCGTATCGATGATGCGACCCACCGGCTTGTTCCCTATCCTGTTCCGGATCGCCGTTTTGAGGGCATCGACCAGCATCGGTTCACCAAGGGTATCAATCAGCAATAAATGATCCGCGCCAACGATCACCCCGGCATTACTTACGCCCGCGCCGCTGCCACGGCCCACGCCGCCGGCTTGAACATAGGCGTACACGTTCGGACGAAGTTTTATGAGTTCCGTGTTCCAGCTTGCCGGCAATGGAAACTTGGGATCTTTCGGAGGTGTCACGACAGAGGGTGCTCCAACCTGGGCACTCGCGATATTTCCGTGCAACAAGGATGCCATTCCAAGTCCCGCAGCCATTAACCGCGCGACTGCTTCCCTCCGGCTCACCTTCGCGATTTCATTATTTTGCAACTTGGCCATTGAATCCTTCTCCAAAACGAAACGATTCATCGCAAATTCCGATTCCCTTTTCGTTTCCTAAAGCGCCACAAAGATACAGCCGCCTTCTTCCGCATGCAATCATTTGTGACGATAGATGTCGTAATTGTCGAGGCTGGCGAACTTCTCAAAATCGGGCCTTAGCTGTTCCAATACGCGGTTCTGGTCCGCGAAGGGCTGGTCACCGAGCTGAAGATTTCGTTTGATCACCAGCCATCGAATATTCTTTTCTCCGCTGAGCTCGACAATTTGTTCCGCGGTATAAGGATTCACCGTGTGATCGAACATCAATGCCGGGAAATGCGGCCTTCTGCCCGTGGTGAAATAAAAAAGATCCTCACCGGGCATCATCAACAGCCCGTCTTGAGCGGGAATTTCGCGCTCGCTAAAGCGAACAAGTTCCTCGAACTGCGCAATCCACGCCCCCCTCACCGATAATCCCTGCAATGCTGGGAGGCCGGAACGAGCGAGATCTCCGTCGAAAACATCTGCGTAGGAAAGTCGTTCATGGCTTGCGGCGTAGAAGCCTCCCGAAACCAGAACGGTCATGGCAATTACAGCAGTGAGTGCTCGATTTTCAAAAACATGTCGCTCGCTCGAGAGATACGAAATAACCGTCGCAAGTAAAATCATCAGGAGGGGCCAGATAGCATAGGTCGAACCCCATACCTGCTGCGACAGAAACGCTCCCTGAATTGTCGCGATCACAATCCAGGAAATCACCGACGATATGCCCGTTTTGCGCCGGATGCTCAGCACCGCAATGCCCAGCGACAAGATCAATATAATCGGCCAGAGAGCGAGCAGCCGCTCGGCCCTCTCCGAGGAGTCGCTATCCATAAACAAATAGATCACCGGCCAAATAAACAGCGACGACATCATCACGACGGAAACGACCCGGAAAACTCGACGCAGCGACCTCGATCTGGAAACATCAATTCGCAAACATGCCGCGCCTATCGCGAATCCGGCAACCCAGCACCACACAACCGGACTGGCGTATGCCTCAAACATTGCCCCCGGAGTGGGAGTGCGTCGCGACGCTGCAAACTGGATGGTCCAGTGCCAATAATTTTGCAGCCCGACCGTAACCTGAAGGAGCGATGCCGTAACGGCTAATCCGCAAGCCATTCCTGCCAGCAGCGATACGTAACCACGAATGGGCCGTCCGTGCCACGAGTCGATTACGGTTAACGCCACTAGGGCCAGCCCGGTGCTCGCCAGAAATGCCAAGCCGGTGTTTTGCTTTACAAACAAGGGAACCACAAAAACGACGCCGGCCAGAAAACAGGGCCAAGCCCGCAATTCGGCGTCTTCCAATCGTTGCAACAGCAAAATGCACAACAAAATGACAAACGTGCAGTCAGCGTCGTAAAAAGGATGCGGAAAAATACCGTAGATTCCCAGCACCGTGAGCGGCAGGCTCAAAACGAAGGCAATCAGGCGCGGTGTTTGCACCTGGTGCCGCAAAATATGCAAAAGAATTCGCCACGTAAGCACCGTGGCAATTCCTCCCGTGCACGCGGCATAAGCCACGTGGTGAAAAAATACCCGCCCGCTAAGCTTAATGATTGCAGCTTGGACCAGAAACGTGAGTGGCGCATACGGCAAGGGAAAATCGCGATAAGGATGGTCCCCGAGCGCAATTCGCTGCGCGTTTTCCAGTATATAGCTGAGGTCCCACAGGACTCCCACGTGGAAGTTCTGCCAAAGTACCACAGTCGCCGTGGCGAAAAACAGCAATGAAGCCGCAGCCCAATCCCATTTTTCCCAAGGGCGGGTCGCGTGTTTTTCACTGGTGGATACTTCCGGGCGCAACGTGATCGTAGGATCTCCCGAACTTCTGAACACCACTGCTGCCAGGCTTCGCGGTCCTTGTGGGCAATCGTTGTAAAACGGATATGATACGCGGCCGCGCGCCCCTGATGAAATCCTCTTCGGTGCCAAGCCGGTATTTGCGATTATTTGCGTGTAAGCACGGTGTCGCTTGGATTTCCCGTCCCAGCGGACGGACGCCTGGAACTGTTCAAAAGTCCCAAGCAGCCTGACGGGGATGGGGACCAAATCAATACAGCTATCCCAATGGCGAGGAACTTCCGGCATAATTCTCCAGCAGGCTGTACGCGATCGCGGCGCGCCGTCTATGAAAATAGCCTATTTCGATTGTTATTCCGGTATCAGCGGCGACATGGTGCTGGGCGCTCTGGTGGATGCCGGATGCGAGTTGGAAAAGATCGAGGCGGAGCTGCGCCGGTTGCCTCTTTCCGGCTGGAATATTTCCGCGCAAAGAGTTCATCGTCAAGGGTTGGCCGCGCATCATGTGACAATTGCGTATTCTGAAAATCATCACCATCGCTCCCTAACTACAATCCTGAAATTGATTCGGGAGGCAAATCTTTCGCAACGCGTTTCCGAGCGCGCCACGCAAATTTTCCAAAGGCTGGGTGAGGCGGAGGCTCGCGTCCACAACGTACCGATCGACAAGATACATTTTCATGAAGTGGGGGCGGTGGACGCCATTCTCGATATAGTGGGAGCTGCCATCGGGTTTGAATTGCTGGGAATCGAAGATTTTTTTGGTTCCCCTTTGAATGTGGGTGCGGGGCGCGTCTCCACGCAACACGGCATTTTGCCGGTGCCGGCCCCGGCCACCGCGGAAATGTTGCTGGGCGTGCCAACCTACTCCACTGGAATCCAGCGCGAACTGGTAACGCCGACGGGCGCGGCAATCATTACAGCCCTGGCCACCAAATTTGGTCCTCAACCGCGGATGACCACGCAGAGCATCGGCTATGGCGCGGGAACAGCTGACTTACCCGGGCAGGCCAACGTGCTCCGGTTGTTTATTGGCGAGAGCATTCCAGTGGAAATGGCAGACTCCTCTGAAAACATAATCGCTGTGCTTGAGGCTAATATCGATGACATGAGCCCGCAAATCTACGGGTACTTCGCACAGTGCGCCTTCGAAGCGGGCGCTTTGGATGTGTTTTCTACGGCTGTGCTGATGAAAAAGAATCGACCAGGGCAATTGATCACGGTGTTGTGCATGCCACCGCTGGCGGAGCAGCTGACTTCCCTGTTGTTTCGCGAAACGACAACGCTGGGCGTCCGGCGGTCCAATGTGCAGCGCACGGAACTGCAACGCGATATTGTTGACGTGGAGACTTCCTTCGGCACCATCCGCGTAAAGGTCGGCCGTTTGAACGGCCGCATACTCAACGTGGCTCCGGAATACGAAGATTGCAAAGTGATCGCAGCGAGCCGTGGGGTACCGCTCAAGCAAGTTCTGGCCGAGGCCGCGGCCCAATTCCAGAGAGACACCGGGGTTGCGAAAATAGATGCCGACTAACGTGCACGCAGCAACCAGCCCGAATGAGGACATTTTGCATTCGAATGAGAAGCAGGAGCGAAAGCAAGCGCGCCTGATCGACCATTTGCGATCACTTGGCTCCGTGATCGTAGCTTTCTC
>Ga0105240_10015796_pt1 | contig 10243 bp, 9 predicted proteins | sample KBSC54metaG_FD_80426 | JGI IMG/M metagenome (GOLD analysis project Ga0105240, IMG submission 80426) | Corn rhizosphere microbial communities from Kellogg Biological Station, Michigan, USA - KBS C5-4 metaG | ecosystem: Host-associated > Plants > Roots > Rhizosphere > Soil | place: Michigan, USA... | reverse complement strand
GCCGCGATCCACGGCCACTGCATGGGCGGCGGCACCGAACTCGCGCTCGCCTGCCGTTACCGCGTCGCTGCCGACGCGCCGAACACGCGCATCGCCCTGCCCGAAATCAAGCTCGGCATTTATCCGGGCTGGGGCGGCAGTGTGCGCTTGCCGCGATTGATCGGCGCACCCGCCGCGATGGACTTGATGCTGAGCGGCCGCAGCGTTTCGGCGAAGGCTGCGCTCGCGATGGGAATCGTCGACAAGATCGTCGATCCGGCGCAACTGCTCGATGCCGCGATCGCACTCGCCAGCCGCCGCACGCCGCGCCCGTTCAAGACGCGCATGCTCGGCTGGGCGACGAACACCTGGCCGGCGCGGCAAATCCTTGCGCCGATGCTGCTCAAGCAAGTCGCGCGCAAGGCGCGCAAGGAACACTACCCGGCGCCGTATGCACTGATCGCGACATGGAAACGCAGCGGCAGTGGCGGCACCGAATCGCAGCTCAAGGCCGAGGCGCGCGCGGTCGCGAAACTTGCGAAGACCGATACCGCGCGCAATCTGATCCGCGTGTACTTCCTGCAAGAGCGGCTGAAAGGACTTGGCGGCAAGGACGGCGTCGATAAAAGCGGGGGCATCAAGCACGTGCACGTGATCGGCGCCGGCGTAATGGGTGGCGACATCGCGGCGTGGTGCGCCTACAAGGGTTTCGACGTGACCTTGCAGGATCGCGAGATGCGTTACATCGAGCCGGCATTGCAGCGCGCCGACGCGCTGTACGCGAAGAAGATCAAGGACGATGCGAAGCGCGCCGAAACCCGCGCGCGGCTGCGTTCCGACGTCGGCGGCGCCGGCGCCGCGAAGGCGCAACTCGTGATCGAGGCGATCTACGAAAACCTCGAAGCCAAGCAGGAATTGCTCGATTCCGTCGAGAGCCAGATCGCCCCCGACGCATTGATGACGTCGAACACCTCATCCATTCCGCTCGATGCGCTCGGCGCGAAACTGCTGCAACCCGAACGTTTCGCCGGCCTGCACTATTTCAATCCGGTCGCGCTGATGCCGCTCGTTGAAATCGTGCGCCACGCCGACATGGCGCCCGCGACCGAACAACGCCTCGCCGCGTTCTGCCGTGCGATCGACAAGCTGCCGGTGCCGGTCGCGGGCACGCCGGGCTTCCTCGTCAACCGCATCCTGATGCCGTACATGATGGAAGCGATGACCGCTTATTCCGAAGGGATTCCCGGCCCGGTCATCGACAAGGCCGCGGTAAAATTCGGCATGCCGATGGGCCCGATCGAACTCGCCGACACCGTTGGCCTTGATGTCGCCGCGAGCGTCGGAAAAATCCTCGCCGAATTCCTCAAGCTTCCGACGCCTTCGGGGCTCGAAGAAAAACTCGCTGCCAACCAGCGCGGCCGCAAGGACGGCCAGGGCTTCTACAAATGGGAAAACGGCAAGGCGGTGAAGCCCGAAGTACCGGCTGGTTATCAGGTTCCTGCCGATCTCGAGGATCGCCTGATCCTGGCGCTACTCAACGAATCCGTTGCAGTGCTGCACGATGGCGTGGTGGCGGATGCGGATCTGCTCGATGCGGGCGTGATCTTCGGCACCGGGTTCGCGCCATTCCGCGGCGGCCCGATCAACTATGTTCGCAGCGTGGGCGCAGATGCGTTGCTGGCGAAGTTACAGGCCCTACAGGCGAAACATGGAGATCGCTTCGCGCCGCGCGATGGATGGCATTCGGAAGCGCTGCATTCATCATCCACACCGAAGGCCTGATCGTCACTTCGCCTGCGTCGCTTCCTTTAGAACCTCCAGGATCGCATCGTTGACTGCATCCGGCTGGGTCATCTGGATATAGTGATCGGAATCAGGAACGATGCGAACCACGCCACGAGTGGACAAGGCCGCCATCTGGTCCTCGATATACAGATGCAAGTGATTGATCGCGTCGCGGTGAAACTGTGTTTCGCCGCTGCCGAGCTTGGTTATTAGCGTCGACTTCAGCACGATCAGAGGCAAGTTTCCGTACCACCGACGCGCCGCGTGGACCTGTTTTTCGCTCGTAGTGCGAAAGCTTTCTTCTTCGGACAACACCGCCCGAAGATGGTCCGCAGATCGTTTCTGCTTTCGCCAGACCGCGTTGATCGCCCCGCTGTAACGGGGATCGGGGTCGGGAACGCAGCGCTTGTAGATGTTGGTACCTTCGACCAGTCCCTTTTCGGCCGCCACGACGCAGTCGCGATCCTGCTGCCAGCCCTGCTCGATCTTCGCGTAGAACTGTTCAAACGTAGGCTGCGTTGGCTCGAGCTTCCAGCCATTTTCCAGCCAATCTTCGTCAGCCGAATCAACGATCACCATGCCGGCGACTTCGTCCAAGTGTTGGTCGGCGTACAAGCGCACATTCATGCCTCCATACGAATGTCCGACCAGGATGTAGGGTGGTTTGACCGACGCGGCGACCAGCAGGCGGTGCAGGTCGTCGACGATGTTCGCGCTGTCGCCGGCGCGGCGACCAGGGTCGCTGAAACCCAGACCGGCGCGATCGTACGAGCAGGCCCGCGTATGCGTCGAAATCGTTGGCTGGACCAGAGCCCAGGCGCTGATGTCGTCGCCCATGCCGGAATCGAATATCACGGTCGGCGAGCCTTTGCCAATGCAGTAAAGATTAAGCCTGCGGCCAGGCTCGAGTTCGACGAGACGTTGCGCGTGGGTATATGCCGGATCGTCGACGACTTTCGTGTTTTTCGGGTTTTCTTCCGCAGCAAAAACCGTCGAAGAAGAAACGATAATGGCAACAAAAAATATCTTGCAGAATTTGCTGCTGAGCATGAGTCTCGCTCCCAATTGTCTGTAAGCGAGCACGAACGACCCGCCCACAGTGCAGGCATATTCTTGTCATCAACAAAAAACGAATACCTACATCGTCCCAGTCGGCTTATCCGAATTGGTGATGCCGGCCAGCAGCGCCTCGACCTTGCCGCGCGCAGCTTCGCCTTCGGCGGAGTCGGCGAATTGCACGCCGATGCCGGCTGCGCGATTGCCCTGGGCACCGGCCGGGGTGATCCAGACCACCTTGCCGGCGACCGGCAGGCGTTCGCTGCTTTCGGGCAATGTCATCAGCACGAAGACTTCGTCGCCGAGGTTGTAGCGCTTCGGGGTCGGCACGAAGATGCCGCCGCCTTTCACGAAAGAGAGGAACGCGGTGTACAGCGCGTTCTTGTCCTTCAACGCGAGTGACAGGATGCCTTGACGTGCTCCGCCTGCTCCGACCATGGCCGTTCCCCCGAAGACGATTCAGCGCAGTGTAACGCCGTCGATGCGGTTCGTGCGCATCATTCCGATCAAATCAGGCCGAACGCGCGGCGACCGCGATGCGCCAGTCGCGCAGCAGCCCGGCGAGCGCAAGGTCGCTGCGGATCGGAGTGCGCAAAAGGCTGCGCGTGCGATTGGCGGCATCGAACCAGGCGGACAGTTTCAAAAAATCGGGCACCGCGGTCGAACGCGTAGAAAGTGATGCCGCAGCGGCCGATGCACCAGGATGTGCAAGTGCAGCGGGCGCAGGATGCGCAGGAGCGGCAAGCGCTTCGGCATGCAGATCGACCGCAACATCGGCCGCGAATGCGAGCCGCTGGTCGGCCTGGTCGTCGGCGAGCCACGCGGCAGCGATATCGAGAGAGCGCGCGCGGCCCGTTGCGATCGCCGACAGATCCGCGCGCACCGAATCGCGCAGCGCGAGCAATCCTTCCTCGATCCAGTACGCGGCAAGGCCCGGGTGCCCACGCGCTGCGGTCAACGCCGACTGTGCGATGGCTTCTGCATGGCCGCGTGCACGCAACCACGCCAGGCCTTCCTGCATAGACGGCGGCTGCAGTTCGATGCGCTGGCAACGGCTGCGGATCGTCGCCGACAACTGCATCGGCGATTCGCAGAGCAGTAGCAGGTAGCGCTCGCGCATCGGTTCTTCGAGCGTTTTCAACAACGCGTTGGATGCGTTCTCATTCATCGCATTCGCTGGCTCGACCAATGCAACCTGTGCTCCGCCACGCTGCGAAGTAAGCGCAAACCAACTGCCGAGTTCGCGCATCTGTTCGACTGTAATGACGCCGAACATCTTGATCGGTTTCGCTTTCTCATTGAGCTCATAGCTCACAATCCTGAAATCCGGATGGCCACGCCTGCCCTCCGGATGAACAAGAGAGTTATCGGGCCGAACTTCTCGCGAATCCACTGGCGCGTGTGTGTTGAATAACTTGCAGTCGCGACAATGACCGCAAGCCAAACCATCGACGCGCTCGCGGCACAACAACGTCTGCGCCAGCGCATCGGCGACCGCGCGCTTGCCGATATGGCGCGGCCCGCAGATCAGCAACGCGTGCGCGAGACGCTCGCTGGCAAGCGTATCCAGCGCGCGACGCAGCGGCGCCTGCTGCCACGAAGCGAGTGCGTTCACGTCCACGCGGCGATCGCCCGGTCGAGTTGTTCGAGTACCGTGCGCAATACGCTTTCCTGCGGTTGACTTGCATCAATCATGCGGAATCGTTGCGGTTCCAATGCCGCGCGTTGCATGTAGGTCGCACGCACGCGCTCAAAGAAATCCTCGCGTTCGCACTCGATGCGGTCGCGCCCGGCGTCGCGCCCGGCAATACGCGCATGGCCCTGGCGCACGTCGATATCGAGCAGGAATGTCAGGTCGGGCTTGAAGCCGACGGCCCAGCGCTCAAGCTCGGCGATGCGTCCCGGATCGAGCCCGCGACCGCCGCCCTGGTACGCGAAACTCGCGTCGGTGAAGCGGTCGCTCAACACCCAGGCGCCGCGCGCCAATGCAGGCGCGATCAATTCGCGAACGAGTTGCGCGCGCGCTGCGAACATCAACAGCAGCTCGGTTTCAGCGCACAGCGAACGCGAAGGATCCAGCAACACGCCGCGAATCGCTTCACCCGCATCGGTACCGCCGGGCTCGCGCGTCTGCACGACCTCGATGCCGCGCTGTTCGAGCGCGGCGCGCAAGGCGCCGATCACACTGGACTTGCCCGCGCCCTCGCCGCCTTCGAGCGTGACCAGACGGCCTTTCACTGCGACTGCTTCTCGCGTTGCAGTTTCACGTAACGCGCGACCGCGGCGTTGTGCTCGGCAAGCGTCGCCGAAAACACATGGCCGCCACTGCCGCTTGCGACGAAATACAACGCATCGCCGGGCGCCGGATGCATTACCGCCTGCAACGCGGCGCGGCCCGGCATCGCGATCGGCGTCGGCGGCAGGCCATCGCGCGTGTACGTGTTGTAGGGCGTATCGACGATCAGATCGTGGCGCGTAATGTTGCCGTCGTAGCTGCCGCCGAGGCCATAGATCACGCTCGGGTCGGTCTGCAGTTTCATGCCGATCTTCAACCTGCGCAGGAAAACGCCAGCGATCTTGCCGCGCTCGTCCGGCACGCTGGTTTCCTTCTCGACGATCGACGCGAGCGTCAACGCATCGTCGGGCGTCTTCAAGGCCAGCGCCGGATCGCGTTGCGTCCACGCATTGGCGAGCTCGCGATCCATCGCATTCGCGGCACGCGAGAGCAGGTCAATGTCGCTGCTGTCGCGCGTATACGCATACGTCTCGGGCAGGAAGCGCCCTTCAGGCTGCCTGCCCATGCGCCCGAGTTGCTGCATCAATGCGGTATTGCTGGCACTGGCGAGCGCGTGGCGCAGCTTTGGCGCATGCAGCAGCGCAGCGCGCAGCTCGCGCATGTTCCAGCCTTCGACGATGGTGAAGTGGTACTGGATTACCTTGCCGGTGGAGATATTCCGCAGCAATTGGTCGGGCGTCATGTCCGGCGTGATCGCGTATTCGCCGATCTGCATCTTCGAGCGCACGCCCATCTGCGCGGCGAGCAGTTGCCATTCGATATCGTTGCCGTCGGCGACGCCCGCAGTGCGCAACGAATCGATCACGCGCTGCAGCGATTCGCCGCGCGAAATATCCACGCTCGTGGCAGCGCCGCCAATCGGCGTCGTCGTGAAGCGGCTGTAATGCCAATAGCCGATGCCTGCCGCGACAACGACGGCGAGCAAGCCGAGCTTGAACAGGCCGGAGACAATGCGGGCGAACATGCTGCGGGCTGGTTTCTCTGTCACGCGTCCTCCGATCAATCCTGCGCAATATGCATGGGGCCGAATGCAGGCTCCGCCTCGGCGAGGCTTTGCCGCAGCGCGATTGCCTGCGCGTTCGGCGGCCAGCGCCGCGACCCCAGAGCGGCAACTGGAAGGATACCGCGCACGGCGTTGCACAGGACGATCGCGTCGGCCGATTCGACATCGGCGCGCGCCACAACGGCTTCGGCGGTTTCCGTGATGTTGCCCAGAATCCAGCTGCGGCACACGCCCGCGATGCCGCAATCGGCGACCGGTGGTGTCAGCCAGCGCTCGTTGCGCAGGACGAACAGGTTTGCAGAAGTCGCGCCGACCACGCGCCCGGTTGTATCGCACTGCAGGCCTTCATGGAATACGGGTTCGTCCAAATCGCCGTCGTTCCATTCCGCACGCGCGAGCACCTGTTCCAGCCGGTTGAGGTGCTTGAGGCCGGCAAGTCGCGGCTGGATCGCGAGCGGCGTATCGCACCAGCGCAGGTTCAATCCATCGCGAGGCGGCGGGGCTGGCGCGTCCGACAACGACAGCACGATGGTCGGCGGCGCGTTCGACAACGGTGCATAGCCACGTTCGCCGACGCCGCGCGTGACGATGATCTTGAGCACGCCACATGCGCATTGTTCGATCAGCGCATCGGCTTCAACGCGCAGGAAATCGAGGATCGGCGCCACAATGCCAAGCGTCGCGCATCCACGTAGCAGGCGCGCGATATGCGCATCCCACCAGACCGGCACGCCGCGGTGAATCAGGATGGTTTCGAACACGCCATCGCCGTACGCAAGCCCGCGATCGCGTGGATCGAGCGCGTCGATGCGTTGTGTGCCGCAATAGATGCGCGTCGTCATGCGCTCGCATCCAGCGCACGCAACAGTCCGCGCGCTTTCGCACGGGTTTCGTCGAGTTCGAGTTCCGCGATCGAATCGGCGACGATGCCGGCGCCCGCGCGGAAATGCAGGCTGTCGCCGATCTGGCGGAAACTGCGGATCAAAATATTCAGATCCATGTCGCCGTTGCGGTCGAGATAACCCAGCGCGCCGGTGTATTCGCCGCGGCCGACGCCTTCGAGTTCGGCGATGATCTGCATGCAACGCACCTTCGGGCAACCGGTGATCGTGCCGCCCGGAAACACTGCGCGGATCGCATCGGCGGGCGTCACCTCATCGCGCAATTTGCCGCGCACGTTCGAGACGATGTGGTGCACGTGCGCGTAGCTTTCGACGACCATCAGCTCGTCGACTTCGACGCTGCCCGGCACGCAGACGCGGCCGAGGTCGTTGCGTTCGAGATCGATCAGCATCACGTGTTCGGCGCGTTCCTTCGGATGGCCGATCAGCTCCTTCATCCGAGCGGCTTCGTCGTCGGCAGCCAAGCGCGGGCGCGTCCCTGCGATCGGGCGTGTTTCGACGACTCCATCGCGCACGCTGATCAGTCGTTCCGGCGAAGAACTCGCAAGCGCCCATTCCGGCTGGATCAGCGACGCCGCGAACGGCGCCGGATTGGCCGCGCGCAAGCGTTGGTAGACAGCGCCTGCCGCCAGCGGTTCGGCGAATCGCGCGCGCCACGCACGCGAGAGATTGACCTGGAAGACATCTCCGGCAACGAGATGCTCGTGCACGCGCGCGACGCCATCGAGGAATTTTCGCGGATCGTCTTCTTCAAGCGCGACTGGCGGCGTCCATGCCGGCAATGCGCGATCGCGCGTTGCATCCAGGTCGTCGACGATCGCACCGAGCAGCGCTTCGAAACCTTTTTCTGCAACCGCAATCACCGTGCCAAGTTCGCGATCCCGCAGCAACGCAGCCGGGCAGCGCAGCGCGAGTGCGGTCGGCAACACGCCTGCATCGGGTGATGGAAGATGCAGGGTCGGTTCGATCTCGCCGACCAGCTCGTAACCCAGGTACAACGCCCAGCCGCCATGGAATGGTGGAATTTGCTGCGCTGACGCGATGCCTTGAATGGCATCGCGTGCAGCAACTTCCGAGGAGACAGGATGTCGACTGGATAGCGCTCCATGGATGGATTCTCGCGTGCGTTCTACACGCCACTGATCATCGAGCTGATCGAAAAAACCGCCCGCCAGCATGCTTCCATCGAGCGCAGTTACGGCGCCAGCGCCATTGCTGCGGAATCCCGTGCCATCGGCGACGAACAACAGATCCCATCGCGAGCGCGGCGTGCCGTCGGCCACGCTTTCGAGCAGCAGCGGATAACGATCCGGGAAACAACGATGCAGCGCGAGCAGATCGGTGTCGCCCGGCAGCATGCGCGTTTCGATCACGGACTGGTCTCGCGGCCCGCTCGCGCGGTCATGGCAGCTGCTTCGCGCGATCTCAGATCGCGCGGAAGATGAGGGTGCCGTTGGTTCCGCCAAAACCGAAACCGTTCGACACAGCGACCGAAATCTTTTTCTCGCGCGCGACGTTCGGCACGTAGTCGAGGTCGCAACCTTCGCCCGGATTGTCGAGGTTGATCGTCGGCGGGATGATGCCGTTGTGCAGCGCGAGCACGCTGAAGATCGCCTCGACGCCGCCAGCCGCGCCGAGCAAATGGCCGGTCATCGACTTGGTCGAGCTCACCATCGTCTTGTAGGCGTGGTCGCCGAGCGCGCGCTTGAGCGCCAGCGTTTCGGCAAGGTCGCCGAGCGGCGTCGACGTACCGTGCGCATTGACGTATTCGACATCGGTCGCGCCGATCTTCGCATCGCGCATCGCAATGCCCATGCAGCGCGCCGGGCCTTCGCCATTCTCGCTCGGCGCGGTCATGTGGAACGCGTCCGACGTCGCGCCGTAACCGGCAAGCTCGCAATAGATGCGCGCGCCGCGGGCCTTCGCCGATTCGTATTCCTCCAGCACCAGGATGCCGGCGCCATCGCCCAATACGAAACCGTCGCGGTCGCGATCCCACGGACGGCTCGCGCGCGTCGGATCGTCGTTGCGCGTGGACATCGCCTTCATCGCGCAGAAGCCGCCGACCGACGTCGGCGATGCGCCGTATTCGGCGCCGCCCGCGATCATGCAGTCGGCATCGCCGTACTGGATCATGCGCATCGCCGTGCCGATGCTGTGGTTCGAGGTCGCGCAAGCCGACACAGCCGAGAAGTTCGGGCCCTTGATGCCCTTGATGATGCACAACTGGCCGGAGACCATGTTGATGATCGTCGAGGGCACATAGAACGGCGATATCTTGCGTGGGCCGCCTTCATGCCACGCGATGGATGTTTTCTCGATGCCGGCGATGCCGCCGATGCCGGAACCGATGATCACGCCCGTGCGTTCGGCGTTCGCGTCGGTGATTTCGAGGCCAGCATCCTGCATCGCCATGATGCCAGCGGCGACGCCGTAATGGATGAACTGGTCCATCTTCTTGACGTCTTTCGGCGCCACGAACGCGGTTGGATCGAAACCGCGCACTTCACCGGCGATCGTCGTGGCGAAGCCTGTCGTATCGAAATGGGTGATCGGGCCGATGCCCGAATGGCCATTGACGATGTTGTCCCACGCGGTGGGCAGGTCGTTGCCGACCGGCGACACGATGCCCATTCCGGTGACCACGACGCGACGCTGGTTCATTCGATTCTCCCGCTGCGCTTGCGCGCTGGTTCCTGCTGCAAATTCTGTTCGTTACGCATGCGCATCGCGCCGCACAAATGCACAGGGCCGCGATGTGCGGCCCCGGCATGATTTATTCGACGACGCTACCGGTCACTCGCTTTCCCGTTGAAAGTCCAGCCAGGGATGGCCGGTTTCCGGTCAAGGATGACCGTCAAGATTTAACATGCGCCTTCACGTAGTCGATCGCCTGCTGAACGCTGGTGATCTTCTCCGCATCTTCGTCCGGGATCTCGCATTCGAATTCTTCTTCGAGCGCCATCACCAGTTCGACGGTGTCCAGCGAATCCGCGCCAAGATCGTCAACGAACGAGGCGTTCGTGGTGACGTCCTCTTCCTTCACGCCCAGCTGTTCAACGACGATTTTCTTGACGCGCTCTTCGATGGTGCTCATGGATTGACCTCAGTGATGAATTGCCAGCGGGCGTATTGTAGAGGAAACCTGCGTCCGCAACAGCCAGTGGCGGCTTTATGCCAGTTTGCCGCGCCATGCAGGCCCGTACGGTGCGATCAGGAGAT
>Ga0105240_10015795_pt1 | contig 10244 bp, 8 predicted proteins | sample KBSC54metaG_FD_80426 | JGI IMG/M metagenome (GOLD analysis project Ga0105240, IMG submission 80426) | Corn rhizosphere microbial communities from Kellogg Biological Station, Michigan, USA - KBS C5-4 metaG | ecosystem: Host-associated > Plants > Roots > Rhizosphere > Soil | place: Michigan, USA... | reverse complement strand
TATAAAACCGCCAATTATCGCAGCTATACCGCCTGCTGCCTGCTGCAAAGATGCGGTTATACTCATGAACGAACCGCGGTCTTCCATATCTGGCACGGCACTGATTAATGCTTGCTGTGGCACCATACGGCTGAGAACGCCCATCATCAGTAATACGTTAAATATAACCACCAAATAAAATGGAGTTATTGATAAATTGGTGTACAATACGCACATCACCATAGTCCATATTGATGCCAGGGCAAATAGCTTGAACTTGCTGATTTTATCACTAAGCCGGCCAACCAGCGGCATGATCACCAGCGAACTTACACCCGATATCATGAACAGCATAGGCAACTGCTGATTGGTAACCCCAAGGTTATTGATGGCGAACGCACTGCCAAAAGGCATCATCATAAAGCCGCCTATAGACATTAAAGCAGTGGCAGCAAAGCCTACGCGGTAATCCTGCTTGGAAACAGTATGCCACAAGTGAACGAATGCTGACTTATCATGCTGCACAGCCAAATGTGCGGTAACCGGCTTAAGCTTAATGATGATTGCTAATACAATAAGCCCGGCCAGGCCTGCGGTTAAAAAGAACGGTATTTCCCAGCCCCAGTGGTTAGCAAGATACAAACCCAGTGGTATGCCCAAAACCTGGCTGGCGCCGAAGCCCATCTGGGTAAAGCCCATAACCCGGCCGCGTTGTTGCAAAGCAAATAAGTCGGTTATAATAGCCATGGCGATGGAGCTTATAACACCGCCGAACAAGCCTGTGATGATACGTGCTGCAACTAATACAGTGTAGCTGTGTGCCAAACCACATAGTACAGTGCCGGCCGTAAAGCCGATGTAAAAGAACAGCAACAGCTTTTTACGGTCGAATTTATCGGCAAAGCCTGCGGTAAGCAAACCCGAAATTCCGGCGCTAAAAGCGTAGGCTGATACGGCCACGCCGAAAGCAGATGGCTTCAGGTTCATCGACTTCATCAACATATCACCTAAGGGCGACATAATCATAAAATCGAGGATTACGGTAAACTGGGTTAAGGTTAAAATTAATATTACCAGCTTTTGGTAGCCGGTAAATGGTATGGTTTCTTTTTGTGTTTTCATTTTTATCTAGGTTAATTCACAGCAGTAATAGCCGTGCTGGGTTAGTAAATTTATGATACGCTGGTGGTTGAGCGTGCGCGATATTATCCGCAGCACACGGTCGTCATCATCCATGTCGATATTCCAATCCTCTACGCCTTCAAGGTCGCCCATCAGTTTTTTAACGGCAGCCTTATCGCGTTTTTTAAAGCAATTGGTTTTAAAAAGCAATATGTGGTTAAAGTTTTTCATTAATAAATAAATATTCATTTAGTTATATGGGTAAATGTTTTATTCGTTCTTCGGGGATAACTAATCTCTAATCTCTGGTTAACTGATCTCTAACCCTAATTCTTCAGCGCTTTTACCACCAAATCGAACGTTGCCCAAAGTATCTTGTCCGACATTTTAAATGGCTTTCCGCCAATGCTATGGCCTTCGTTATGAAACCTTATCAGCGAATACAGCGGCGCAAAGGCAACCGACCAATAGGCCTCAAAAGGCATCTCGTTTAGCTCCCCGCGCTCCAGTGCATTGTGCATAAACTTGGTCACCACCGGCTCAAAGTTTCCTTTAAACGATTCCATAAACTTGGCATGGTAGCTCGACGTTCGCAGCTGGTCGAAAAACACACCTATAAACGGATTCGCCATCATGTGCTGGTAGCGGTTTCTCCATTGCACCCGCAAGCCATCTTCAAAACCCATATCCGGGTCAAAGCCGTCTATCATTGCTGCCCCCATGCGCTGCCCTTCATCTTCGGCGATTTTTAAAATCAGGTCGTCGCGGTCTTTATAATAGATATAAAGCGTCGCGACTGAAATATTGCACTCCTTTGCCAGCTTGTTCATGCTAAAGCCCTCCATACCATTTTTTACAATGCTTTCGATAGCTTTTTGCTTTACCAGGTTTTCTTTCTCTATGTCTCTTGTGCGCATTATTTTTCTTTCCGACGCAAATATAAATGAATATTCATTTAGTTATAAAATTTATTTTGAAATTTGATTTTTAGTAGAGACGCAACACTTGCGTCTTTGAAGATTTTGCATGGAAACACGTTTTGCGGGATTTGCATCGTTTGATTTGCATGTGGGAGACACAAGTATTGTGTCTCTACAAAAGAAATGCTTATCCTAACCCCAATCTAACCCTCATCTCATCCCTGTATGTGCTGCCAATCGGTATTTTATGGCCGGAGATTATTACCTGGTGATTTTCAACCATACTGATGTGCCTTATAGCCACTACGAAGGACTTGTGCACCCTTACAAAATTCTGCGCCGGTATCACCTCGAATATATCGGCCATGTTTTGGCGGATGAGTATCGTTTTATCTTTTAAAACTACGGAGATATAATTGCCATCTTTCTCTAAATACAAAATGTCGCTGATTTTTACCTGGTAGGTTTGCGGGCCGCTTTTTATGAAGGCGTATTCTGTTTCGGTTTCTTTGGGATTGCTTTTGTTTTTAAGCAGATGCAGGTTCATGGCCTTGTTTACAGCCGCCAGGAAACGTTCGAAGGTTATAGGTTTAAGCAGGTAATCAGTAGCATTAAGACTATAGCTCTCGACAGCGTAATCGCTGTAGGCGGTAGTGAAGATAACCATCGGCTTTACCGCCAGCGCCGAGAACAGCTCAATGCCGTTGATGCCGGGCATATTAATGTCCAGAAAAACAAGATCGACCGGGTTCCGGCTCAAAAACTCCAGCGCTTTTATAGGTTCGCGGAAAGTGGCCAGCAAATTTACAATGCCGCTTTTAGCACAGTAACGCTCGATCACCTCCAGCGCTTTAGGTTCATCGTCAATGGCAATGCAATTCATTAACTAGGGTTTATTTTTAACATAATGCGGAATTTATCCTCATCGCTTTTTATATCTAAGCTATGTTTTCCGGGGTAAAGCAGATCAAGTCTTCGCTTGACATTTTCCAGGCCGATACCGCTTTTTTCATCCTGCATTTTCTTTACCAGGCTATGGTTTTTATTACCACAGGTAAACAGCAGCTCCTTATCCTGCACGGTAATCGAAATATCGATGAATGAAGTGCTGTCGATGGTTACCCCATGCTTAAAAGCATTTTCCACAAAGGGGATAAATATCATTGGTGCAATAGCAAGTTCAGGTACAGGCTCACTGTAACGAAAATCAACTATGGCCTCATGGTCGGCGTAGCGCAGTTTATTAAGAGCAATGCAGCTGTTTATATATTCAATCTCTTTTTTTAGAGGGACGGTCTCCGCATTGCTTTCATAAATCATATAGCGCATCATGCCGGATAATTTGGAGATGCCATCTGCCAGTTCATCATTGCCTTTCGCCTGCGCCATCGAAAAAAGATTGTTCAGCGTATTAAACAGGAAATGCGGATTAATTTGCGATTTCAGGAATTTTACTTCCGTACTAAGCTGATGTGCCTCTATCTGTTTGCGAAGCAGGTCGCTCTTTATCCATTCCTTCGAAAAAAAGTAGGCAATGGCAATGCCGAGCATCGAAAGAAAGGTAATGATATTGGTAACCTGGAGAGGCCCGAACGGATTTATAGGCGGCGGCGCGGGCGACATAACCAGCGGCGTGAGCAAATAATTAAGCTCGAATATTAATATCGTCCAACCCAGTACCGCTGCAAAGCGGGCAATGTTGCTGTTAAAGGTCATTACTTTTTTCAGCAGCCAAAACGCGGTGCTGTAGAAAAGCAACATCAGCAAAAAAAGCGTTAAAAGCGATTGCGGGTAGGCGGTTTCGATCCTTACATCCTGCTGTAATTGTCCTTTCACGCTCCACCTTATCACCCGGAATTTTTTATTGGAAGTGCCGGTGGTATAAAACATAGCCGCCCAAAATAAAATGTGCAGCAATATTTCAACCAGGTGGTTCCTTTTAATTCGCTTCATATAAAAACTAAGGTAATATTAAATATTGCAGGCTGGAAATATGTGGTGGGTATAGGGTGTTTAGATGGGTGAATTTGAGGTTTTTGAGATTGGCTTCTGAAAAGAGCATTTGCCATGGCCCGTAGGGCCTACCGCTTTGTAGCAGACAGAAAAGCGATTTTATGCCCCGTAGGTGGCTACCCTTAACCGAATTTACCGGGTAGCACATTTCTGTTGGATGGGTAACCTCTACGAGGCAATCACATGTTTGCTATTTTTTTTCTACAAAGCGGTAGGCCCTAAGGGCCAATGTACTTCTATTTAATTTTCCATTTCAGATTAGCCTTCCAATACCAAATATCCCCACTTTCATCGTCTTAAATTCCCTGTTCGCACCTAAGTTTTTATAGGTTGAAATTCCCGCATTACCATTGCTTAACAAATTTAGATTATGAAAACTTCACGCACAATTTTCTTATTACTATTCACCTTTTCGATGGGAGCGTTAAGGGGAATGGCGCAGGGCAAGCCCGAAATGGCGCAGGCAATTATTCATTATAAATTCTCGCACGTAAGGGACACTGCTAACCGGCAGCAACCTTATACCGAGAACATGATTCTGTTTTTAGGCAGCCATTCCAGCGCCTACAAAAGCTACGACAAAAAGATGGCCGATGCGTTGGTCCGCAGGCAAATACAGGAACAAATGGCTAACAACCCGGGCGGCAATGTGCGGATAATGCGCGGTAAAAACTCGGGCTCGAATACGGAATATTACCAGTTTGCTGCTGATGGAAAACTGGTGCGCCGTGAGCGACTGATTAACAGCTACCTGATTGAAGAATCCATGCCGGCAATCAACTGGAAGATTGAAAATGATACGGCAAGCTTTGGCGGGCTGCACTGCCAAAAGGCAACCACCCATTTTAAAGGGCGGGATTATATCGCCTGGTTTTGCCCGGATTTGCCCTTTCATTCTGGTCCGTGGAAACTGAATGGTTTGCCGGGAGTTATTGTTGATGCACACGATACGAAGAACGAGGTAGTATTTAAGTTTGATGGCGTTGAGAAGGTCGCCGCTGCTGAGGTACCTGCGCCCGCGCCGGAAGCGACCGCCAATAACAAGCCATCGCTTCCGGCTTTGCCGATGATGGGCGGCGAAGACCCGGGAGACCCGAATATAATACAGCTTCCTGCCGGCGCGATTAAAACCACCGATAAGGAATACACCGACTTACGAGCAGCCATGCAAAAAGACCCCAACGCCTTTGCGAATGCAGCAATAGGCGCTGCGGGCGGCAACGGCGGTAACGGCCCGCAAATGAAGATGAATATAAAGGTTGCCCCTGGTCCAGTAATTAACAATCCTATCGAGCTGCCTGAAAAGAAATGAGCTTTCTAAGCAAATCTGCAAGCGCATTCCTTATCGGGATGCTGCTTGCACTTACGGGCATGGCACAGGTTATCAAAGGTTCTGTAAAAGATACCACAGGTAGGGGTGTGCCTTATGCCAACATGAACCTAAAGGGGCCAACTGGAACCATTTTGGCGTACACGGTAAGCAATGTAAAGGGCGAGTTTAGCCTGGCGATACCCGCAGGTACAGCGCAAACCGGGTTAACATTGGAGGTTACCTGCATAGGCTTCGCCAAACAAAATAAACCGGTAACTGATGTAGCAGCGCCCTATAACTTTGTATTAGTCGCCGCGGCCAATCAGCTTAAAGAAGTTATAGTTAAGGACTTCAGGCCGTTTATTAAAACCAATGGCGATACCACGAGCTACCGGGTAACTGACTATGCTAATAAGCAGGACAGGGTAATAGGTGATGTAATAAAAAAGCTGCCCGGTGTACAGGTAGCATCAGACGGGAAGATAACTTATAACGGCAAAGCCATATCAAACCTGTATATCGGCGGCGATAATTTACTGGATGATAAATATAACATCGCCACTAATACCATTCCGCAGGGTTCGGTAGATAAGGTGCAGGTTCTGGAGAATAATCAGCCGGTAAAAATGCTGCGCGATAAAACCGTGAGCGAGGATGTGGCGATGAACCTCACCTTTAAAAAGGAGGCTAAGCTGCAAATGGTAGGGCAGGAGGCCATCGGTGCAGGCATACCCGGCAAATACGATATAAACCTAAATGCCATGATGTTTAAGGATAAGTATAAAGCCATCAATTACATCAAAGGAAATAATATTGGTGTTGATGTGCAGGAGGATTTAATATCACATAACTTGTCGGACTACTTGCAGCGCATCGATAACAATAAGCCGTCTACTATGCTGTCGACTGGTACGGCCAACGACCCGGATTTGCCGCGTAACCGTTACCTGTTTAATAAATCCGGGTTAATTAACCTGAATAACCTGGTGCATTTAAAAAAAGATGTATTGCTGCGGGCTAATTTGTATTACCTGCACGATACGCAATTTCAGGATTATCAGAAACTGGCATCCGTCTATCTGCCTAACGATACCGTTAATTATGCCGAAACGCAGCATAACCGTCGCCGGCCTGATATATTGCACTGTCAGTTTACCCTGAACATCAATAAGGATAAATATTATCTGAATGATAACCTTACAGGCGATTATAATCATAATACAAGCTACTCGGCGCTGCTTACCAATGGCACACCAATCAACCAGGTTTTTAAGGATAATATTGCCGATTTTTCGAACGAGCTTAACCTGATGCAGACCTTCAGAACGAATAATATTTTGGAAGTCTATTCATACATCAACCACATAGCCGAGCCGGAAAATTTGCAGATAACGCCGGGTTTAAATCCGCAGATATTTAATGACGGAAATGCATACAATTGGCTTACCCAAAAAGTAAATGTGCCAACCTGGTTTACCAATAATTATATCGGTTACAAAATACCATCCAACGGCATTACGCAGACATACCATGCCGGTTTCAGCTGGCAGCAGCAAAAACTTGGGTCTGATTTGTTGGCAACACAATTTAATAGTGTGAGCAATGCTGCCATTGACAGCGCAATTAATAACCTAAGCTGGCGCAGGCAAAGACTGTACACCGAAGCGATTTATGATTACCCCGGCGATAAGCTGAAAGTGAATGTAACCTTACCGCTAAACCTGCAGCAAATCAGTTATAGCGATGCCAATTTTGCACTAAATAAACAGGCCACCCATCTGTATTTTAACCCGAGGCTTTACGTAAAATACCAGGTAAGCACCGAAAACTATTTCACGCTGCTTTATAGTTTCCGGAACCAAATTGGCAGCATTGCAGATATTTATAACGGGTACGTTTTAAAGGATTACCGCACGTTGTTTGCCAATAATGCTAATCTTACAGAGCAAAAAGACCAGTCGGCAGCTTTGGGTTTTAACTATCGCAAGGCCCTTACACTTTTCTTTTTTAGCTTATCGGCACGTTACGACCATATATCGGCCAATAGTATTTCGTCAAGCATCATCAATAACAGCTTCGAACAAAATGTAGTGCTGCCATTCGCCAACAGCACCAACTCCTGGCTGCTGAGTGCTTATATAAGTAAATACCTGTTTCCTTTACGCACAACGTTAAGCGGGGGGCTGAGCTGGCGTTCAGGCAGCTCGAACCAGGTACAAAATAATATCCTGCTGCCTTTTAAAACCATGACCACAACCGGAAACATAAGCGTGGAAACCAAGGTTAGCAGTATGGTTGATTTTAGTTATAAGGCGGTATTTAGCGAGCTAAGCAGCAAATCAGCTGCGGCGGCATCCCCGGCGGCAGTGCGGAGCTTCTTTCAGCAGGCAACTATAGGGTACAACCCGCTGGACAAGCTTTCGTTCAAATTATCCGCCGATGATTATTACGCGCATACAGGCACAAGCAATAGCGAGAAATACATTTTCGCCGATGCATCCGTAAAATACACATTCGCTAAGCCGAAAATGGACGTGGAGCTAAATTCTAATAACCTGTTCAATACGCGGAAATATAATGAGCTGTATCTTTCCGCCAATACATTTACCAGCAGTACCTATGTAATACCGGGAAGAATTATCTGGCTGAAGGTTTATTTTAATATTTAGGAATTGTGGTCCCACTAGAGAAGTTATTGGTAGAAAATAATGCAACCCATTTGTTCGTGCAGTAGGCCGGCCGTTTCGCGACGGGCGTTGCCCATCGCTGACATATTTATCCCCGTTGGGGAATTAAGATTTGGGTTCTACCTTAATCTACTTTCCCTGAAAGGGAAAAATACGTCAGCGCAGGGCACCGCCCTGCGTCATCGTTTATCGTATTCATCCAACATCTTTTTGCCAGCTCTGGTTCTCCATGCGTTTAATAATAATTCTGCCAGGTCATCGGGTTTTACTTCTTTAAGATCGACCAGCATGTAATTGGTATTTAGATAATGGTCGGTGACGTAAAAGACGGTAGGGTCGGCATCAATCCATTTGTCTCTATCGAGGTTGAAAATCACAAGCGTTTCACCATCTTCCCGTAACCGGCTAAACAGGTTTTTGCCCGCGTAAAAGCCCGGTGTGCCATAACATGGTTTTTCCTCAACGCCGGGCAGGGGCGCTATCGTTTTGCGGATGAACTCAAGATAAATAATGGTGGCTGGCTCCTGTAGCTTTTGAGCAACGGTAGCACGCCAGTGATGACGGTTGTTCATAAAAGAGTAATTTGTAGAGACGCATTAGATTCTAATATACAATTAAAAAAATCTCATCTCGATGTCCAATTCAATCAAATTGGTTTGATAAGTGGTTAATAAATTAATTTGATAACCGTTTAAAGAACAATTATGAGAAAATTAAGTGTTTTTAACCACATATCCCTCGACGGATATTTTGTAAGCGCCAACGGCGATATGAGCTGGGCACACCAGGGCAGCGACGATGCCGAATACCAGGCCTTTGTATCCAACAATGCCAGCGGCGATTCTGATATGTTATTTGGCCGGATAACTTACGATATGATGAAAAGCTTTTGGCCTACGCCAATCGCCCATCAGCAAATGCCGGTAGTAGCTGACAAGATGAACAACGGCCGCAAGGTAGTTTTCTCCCGCAAAATGGATAAAGCCGACTGGAATAACACCAAACTTGTAAAGGGTGATTTGGTTGAAGAGGTACGAAAAATGAAAGAAGAAGAGGGCCCGGGTATGGTAATAATGGGCAGCGGCAGCATTGTAGCCCAATTAGCTGCGGCCGGATTGATAGATGTCTACCAGGTAGTGGTAAACCCGGTGGCCCTTGGTGCGGGCCGTACTTTATTTGAAGGGCTGCCGGAGATGCTGCGGTTAAAGCTAACCAATAGCCGGGCTTTTAAAAATGGTAAAACGTTTTTGACGTTTGAGGTGTAAGAGATATGACGGCATTTAGGCTAAAGCCAATTTCAGGATTACTTTACCCGTCACTTAAAAGTGACGGCAATTGAAAGGAAGCATTTTTATTGATATTGCCGTCGGTTTTAACCGACGGGAGGAAAAATTGTTGAAAATGGCTTTAGCCAAAATCCGCCAAACTTATTAGTTTTACACTTCAATATAAACATCTGCCACCATGCCCGAATTACCCGACCTACAAGTTTTTAGCCATAACCTTACCAAATTATTTAAAGGTAAAAAGCTGAAAAAAATCGACATAAAAGTTGCGCAAAAACTGAATGTTTCCGAAGCAAAAGTAAAAGAAGCATTAGAAGGAAGCACCTTGAGTAAAGTTGTGCGTGTGGGTAAAGAATTGCAATTTAACTTTGATAACGGGCATGTGCTGGCGACGCACCTGATGCTGCATGGGCAACTGCATACATTTGAAAAAGATAATCCGCACAAATTTACCATTGTTGAAATGGTTTTTGAAGGAGACAAAGGCCTCGCTCTGACCGATTTTCAGAAAGCTGCCACCCCAACCCTCGACCCTGAAAAGCTGGATACGCCAGATGCGCTGGATTTCGACGAAAAATACCTGGAAGAAAAATTAAGCAAAACCAAAACGCCGGTCAAAACCGTTTTGATGGGCCAAAAGGTATTGCGCGGTATCGGCAATGCTTATGCTGATGAGATTTTGTACGATGCCAAATTATCGCCATTTTCTGCATCCAACAAAATTCCTGCAGATAAAGTAAAACAGTTGGCGAAATCGATAAAAAAGATATTGGAAGATGCCGAAAAGCAGATATTAAAAAATAACCCCGATATCATCAGCGGCGAGTTTCGCGATTTTATGCTGGTGCATCAGCCTAAAAAGAAACAAACCCCAGCAGGGGAGATCATACATCAAAAGCCGGTAGGGGCACGTAAAACCTATTAT
>Ga0105240_10015794_pt1 | contig 10244 bp, 9 predicted proteins | sample KBSC54metaG_FD_80426 | JGI IMG/M metagenome (GOLD analysis project Ga0105240, IMG submission 80426) | Corn rhizosphere microbial communities from Kellogg Biological Station, Michigan, USA - KBS C5-4 metaG | ecosystem: Host-associated > Plants > Roots > Rhizosphere > Soil | place: Michigan, USA... | reverse complement strand
CCCCCGAATTGGTGAAGAACACCGTGTCGGCGAAGGTCAGGTCGACCAGCCGTTGCGCCAGCGCCTCGCCCTGCGGGCTGCCGTAGAGATTGGAGACGTGGACCAGCGTCGCCGCCTGGTCCTGGATCGCCCTGGTCAGCACCGGATGGCCATGGCCGAGGATGTTGACCGCGATGCCGCTGGCGAAATCGAGATAGCGCCGGCCATCCTCGCCGATCAGATAGGCGCCCTCGCCGCGCACCGGGCGGAACTCGCACCGCGGGTAGACGGGCATGAGCGGCGTGATCGCCATGGCGCGGGCTCCTTCCAATCAGGGCCGGAACGCAAAAAGGCGGCCGGGTCGGGCCGCCTTGCGTCGGAGCGGGTAATTAGTCGTTCCGGACCCTGTTCGTCAATATTTCGGAGTTCAGGCCTTCAGCCGCCAACCTCGGGCGAGGAGCGTGTAGCATAGCGTACCCAGCGCTAGATTGACCGCTAGGAGCATGACCGCGCCGAACAGCACATGGGCGTCCGACACGCCGATGAAACCGTAGCGGAAGCCGGCGATGACATGGAAGAAGGGGTTGGCGTGGCTGGCGATGCGAAAGGCCGGCATCAGCTTGTCGACCGAGTAGAAGGTGCCCGAGAGCAGCGCCATCGGCTGGACGACGAAGTTCGTCACGGCGGCGGCATGATCGAACTTCTCCGCCCAGATCGAGGTCAGCACGCCGAGAAAGGCGAGCATCATCGCCCCCATCATGCCGAACCAGATGATCGCCAGCGGATTGCGCGGCAGGACGTGGACGCCGGGCCAGAACAGCATCGCCACCCAGACGGCGAGACCGACGCACCAGGCGCGGGTAATCGCCGCGCCGGTCAGCGCGGTGAGCAGCTCGCCGGTCGACAGCGGCGGCGTCAGATAATCGACGATCGTGCCCTGCATCTTGCCGGCGAGCAGCGAGAAGCTCGAATTGGCGAAGGCGTTCTGCATCATCCCCATGACGATGAGGCCGGGGGCGAGGAAATCGGCGAAGGGCAGGCCCATCACCATCCGCCCGCTGCGCCCGAGCGCGACGGTGAAGATGACGAGATAGAGCAAGGTGGTGATCGCCGGCGCGTAGACGGTCTGGAGCTGGACCTTGAAGAACCGCCGCACCTCCTTCACATAGAGGGTCGACAATCCCTGCCAGTTGACCCCGCGGAACACCGGGACGCCCGGCTCGGATCGAACATATGGTGACGTCTGGTCGTCCATCGGCCAGTCGCCTAGAGGCTGCGGACGATGCCCGCAACCCGTGGCGCCCAAGCAGCAAGGACTGAATGAATGTCGTGGACCGACGAGCGTATCGACCAGCTCAAATCGCTATGGGAACAGGGCATGACGGCGAGCCAGATCGCCGATGCCCTGGGCGGCGTCAGCCGCAATGCCGTGATCGGCAAGGCCCATCGGCTTGGCCTGCAGTCGCGCCCCTCGCCGGTCCGCAGCGCCGACGCCGCCGACGAGCCGGCGGCGCCGTCGCCACCGCCCCCCGCGGCCAAGGCTCCGTCGCGCCGCGCCGCGGCCGCCGCGCCGCCGCCCGAACCCGATCCCGCGCCGGCTCCGGTGAGCGCGCTGCACGAGCCGGCCGCCCCGGCCAGCCCGCCTGCCCCGCCGCGCCGGCTGGTCCCGGCCAAGCCGAACGCGGACGTCAAGGACAAGACCGGCCTGCTCGATCTCAACGACAAGATCTGCAAATGGCCGATCGGCCATCCCGGCGAGCCGGATTTCCACTTCTGCGGCCATCCGGTGAACCAGGGCTTCCCCTATTGCCTGCAGCATTGCGCGGTCGCCTATCAGGCGCAGCTGCCGCGGCGCGACCGGCGCCCGCCGCCGCTGCCGTTCGGCGGCCCGCGGATGCGTTGACCTCTACCCGTCACCCCGGGCCTGACCCGGGGTCCCGCTACCTTTTTCCACGCCCCTGTGTGCCGGGTCGACCGACAAGAAACAGCGGGACCCCGGGTCAAGCCCGGGGTGACGAAGAAGGTGGGGCTCTTCTCTCGCTTGCGTCGGAATTTAACCACTTTATAGCAAGCGCATGGCGGACCTCTTCAGCGCGTCGAAAATGAGTGACGACTACGACGCCTCTTCGATCGAGGTCCTCGAAGGGCTGGAGCCGGTGCGCCGGCGGCCGGGCATGTATGTCGGCGGAATCGACGAGCGCGCGCTGCACCATCTCGCCGCCGAAGTGCTCGACAATTCGATGGACGAGGCGGTCGCCGGCCACGCGAACCGGATCGAGGTCACGCTCGATGTCGGCAATCGACTGACGATCACCGATAACGGCCGCGGCATGCCGGTCGATCCGCATCCGAAGTTCCCCAAGAAGTCGGCGTTGGAGGTGATCCTCACAATGCTGCATTCCGGCGGCAAATTCTCGGACAAGGCCTATGCGACCAGCGGCGGCCTGCACGGCGTCGGCGTCTCGGTGGTCAATGCGCTGTCGTCGGAAACGATCGTCGAGGTCGCGCGCAACCGCGCGCTCTATCGCCAGACCTTCTCGCGCGGCGTTCCGACCAGCAAGCTCGAGCAGCTCGGCGGCACGCCCAATCGGCGTGGCACGCTGGTCACCTTCGTTCCGGACAGCCAGATTTTCGGCGCCGAGGCGAAGTTCAAGCCGCAGCGGCTCTACCGCCTCGCCCGCTCCAAGGCCTATCTCTTCGCCGGCGTCGAGATCCGCTGGCGTTGCGACCCGAAGCTGATCAGCGACGATACGCCGGCCGAGGCGGTGTTCCAGTTCCCGGGCGGCCTCGCCGATCATTTGAAGGAGCAGGTCGGCGACCGCGAATGCGCCACCAATCAATTCTTCGCCGGCCGCCAGGATTTCCCCAACGGCCAGGGCTCGGTCGAATGGGCGGTCGCCTGGCCGCTGTGGAGCGAGGGTGCCGCCTCCTACTACTGCAACACCATCCCGACGCCGGACGGCGGTACCCATGAGGCCGGGCTGCGCGCCGCGCTGGTCAAGGGACTGCGCGGCTTCGGCCAGCTCGTCGGCCAGAAGAAGGCGAACGACCTCCAGGCCGAGGACGTTATCACCGGTTCCGAGATCATGCTCTCGGTGGTCATCCGCGCCTCCCAATACAAGAGCAAGAACAAGGATCGCCTGACCAGCCCCGACGCGGCGCGGCTGGTCGAAGCGGCCGTGCGCGATCATTTCGACCATTTTCTCGCCGACCATATGGAGCGCGGGAAAGCGCTGCTCGGCCATGTCCTCGAGCGGATGGACGAACGGCTGCGGCGCAAGGCCGAGCGCGAGGTCAAGCGCAAGACCGCAACCAGCAAGCGCAATCTCCGCTTGCCCGGCAAGCTGACCGACTGCTCGGCGGATTCGCCCGACGGCACCGAGCTGTTCATCGTCGAGGGCGATAGCGCCGGCGGCTCTGCCAAGCAGGCGCGCGATCGCAAGACCCAGGCGATCCTGCCGATCCGCGGCAAGATCCTCAACGTCGCCAGCGCGACCGCCGACAAGGTGCGTGGCAATCAGGAGATCGCCGATCTCATCCAGGCGCTCGGCTGCGGCGTGCGCGACCGCTTCGATCCCGAGGCGATGCGCTATGAGCGCGTCGTGATCATGACCGACGCCGATGTCGACGGCGCGCATATCGCGACGCTGCTGATGACCTTCTTCTTCCAGGAGATGCCCGGCATGGTCCGTGCCGGCCGGCTCTACCTCGCCCAGCCGCCGCTCTACCGGCTGCAGAACGGCAGCCAGAGCGCCTATGCCCGTGACGACGCGCATCGCGCCGAGCTCGAAGAGACATTGTTCAAGGGCAAGAAGGTCGAGGTCAGCCGTTTCAAGGGCCTCGGCGAGATGGCGCCGCATCAGCTGCGCGAAACCACCATGGATCCGAGCAAGCGGACCTTGATCCGCGTCACCCTGCCCGAGGATTACGAGGCGCGCTCCGGCGTGCGCGATCTCGTCGATCGCTTGATGGGCCGCAGCCCCGAGCACCGCTTCGCCTTCATCCAGGAAAACGCCGGCCGCCTCGACGAAGACGCGATCGACGCCTAGTCCTTTCACCGTCATCCCGGCTCACGCATCGGGGGCCCGCCGGACGGCGAGGTTGGTCGCGGTCAGGAAGGCTGGGCGGAGAACAGCAGCGCTATATCCGGCGGGACCATCACCGGCATGGTTGCGTGACAGCGCTTTCCAAGCCCCTCGACGGACTGACCGCCCCATCGGCGCTGGCGGTGCGGCATCGCCGGAGGCAAGGCGTTGCCGTTCTATTGGCAGTGATCCCAATAACCCTGGGTATGCTCGGAACTGGTCCACGCCCAGCATACTTCCGGCGAGGGAGCGGGCGGTGCCGTTGTCGTTGCAATGAGCGTGCCGAGGGTCACCCCGGCGACGACGGTGCCGAAATACGGCCGCCGGACCCATGGACGGACGACGGCAGCCCTTGGCCTGGCTACGCCGACCGCTCGGCGCGGACCGGTAGCCGCGACGCCGCGGGGGCCCGCGACAGCCGCGCCGCCTGCTGGTCCGCGCACCGCGACCCTGGCCATGATTTCCGTTGACATCGATACGACGAGGAGAGCGGTGGACAGAAGTACGAGTTTACGGACCATCGTGGAATCTTCCTCGGCTGTTGCCGCATTCTGCGCCGGGTCGTGACCCTCGAGCATCGGAAGATACCCCGATTTCCCACATGCTTCGCTGTAGGGCCGCCTCAGCATCAGCTGTGGTGCGCTGCCCGCCAGAATGCGGTCGGTCGGCAATCGGCGAGAACGGATCGTTCAGCCGCGTCCGCGAATGGCGGCTTGGTTCCGCATTTCACCCGCAAGCGGACGGGCGGCAATCCACGCAAGTCCGTCATTCAGATGCCAATTCGCTCTGCCCTAAGGCGGACATTTCTGCTTACAGCCTCAGGTCACGACCGCCGAGAGTGCCAGTCCCCTTCCGAAGAAGGCAACGGGATCCCGGCTCGATGGCCGGGATGACGAAGAAAGATTCGGCTACTTCGTCCAGCTCGCCAGCCAGTCGGCCAGCGCCTGCGGTGTCATGCTGCGCGCATCGGCGAGCGCGAAGATGCGATTGCGGTTGACCAGCCGATCGCGCGAAACATCGACGATCAGCACCGCCGGAACCCCTTCGAGCTTGGCAATGCCGTAGCGTCTGGGGATCTGCTGATTCTTGTCCATCCGGCCGACATCGATCGCGACGATTTCGTAATGCGCGTCGAGAAAGCGTTTCATCGCCGGCTGGTGCATGACGCCGGCGAGGATCCGGCAGTCGAGGCACCAATTGCCGCCGAGATCGATCAGCAGCGGAACGCGGCGCGCCCTTGCCTTCGCGCGTGCCGCTTTGAATGCCGCATCGGCATTGGCTTTCTCGTCGTAGGGATAGGGCAAGGGCTTGGTCAGTTGCTCGAAGCTGGCGATCGGCAGCTTCGGCGCGGGGGCAGCATTTGCAATGCTGGCGCACAGCAACGCGGTCAGCGAGAGCGCGACGCGCTTCATTCGCCCGACAGCGCTGCGACCAGCGCCTTGACCTTCTTCTGGCGCCATTGCGGCAGCGGCGCGACCAGCCAATAGGCCGGATTGCTCGGCTGGGTGTCGACCACCTTGACGCGGCCGGCGGCGATATCGCCCTCGGCGAGCAGCGCCGGCACGCAGGCGCGGCCGATCCCGGCGATCGCCGCGTCGAGCGCCAGCCCGGCATCGGCCAGCATCATCGGCGAGGCGCGCGCCTCATCGATCGGGCAGCCGGGCCAGCCAATCGGCAGATCGGGCGCGCCGGGGGCGCTGACCGTCACCATCGCGCCCTCGGCAAGGCGCAGACCTTCATTCTCGCCCGGCCCGTCGACCAGACGGATGGCGAGATCGAGATTGGCTTCGGTGAAATCGAGATCGCTATCGGCCGCAATCAGGATGAAGCGCAGCTCGCCATCGGACTTCGCATAGCTCGCCAGCCGCGGCGCGAGCCATTTGGCGGTGAAGTCGCGCGGCGCGGCGATGGTCAGCGTCTTCGAGGATTGGCCGGCCTGCATCGCGCGGACCGATTCCTCGAGCTGGAGAAAGGCGTCGCGCAATGCGGGCAGCCCCGCTTCCGCCTCCGGCGTCAGTTCGAGACCCTTGGCGGTGCGGCGAAACAGCACGACGCCGAGCACATCCTCCAGCGCGCGCACCTGCTGGCCGACCGCGGCGGGGGTCACTGCCAGCTCATCGGCCGCCCGGGTGAACGAGAGATGCCGCGCCGCGGCGTCGAACACCCGCAGCCCGTTGAGCGGCAGGTGGGTGCGTTTCACCGGGCGACCACGGGCGCGATCAACGGAAAGCGCGGGATCACAGCGTCGAACGAGCTGCCGTCCTCGCCGACCATGCGATAGCTCCCCTCCATCGCGCCGGTGGGGGTCTCCAGCGGGCAGCCGGAGACATAGTCATAGGAGCCGCCCGGCTCGATCACCGGCTGCTCGCCGACGACGCCCTCGCCGCGCACCTCATGCTTCACGCCGCGCCCGTCGGTGATCTCCCAATGGCGATAGAGCAGCTGGACCGCCTGATTGCCGGCGTTCTCGAGCCGGATGTGATAGGCCCAGAACCAGCGCCCGCGCGGCAGATCGGACTGCTCCGGCAGGAAGCTGACCGAGACGCGCACGGTCACGCCCTGAGTGGTCGCGCTATGCGGAAACAACGCATTCATAGGCCAACCTTCCTCAGCGCCCGGTCGAGATCGTCGATCACGTCCAGCGGATCCTCCAGCCCGACCGACAAACGCAGCATGCCCTCGCCGATTTCCATCGACTCACGCACTTCCGCGGTGAGTCCGGCGTGAGTCGTCGATGCGGGATGGCACATCAGCGACCTTGAATCGCCGAGATTGTTCGAGATGTCGACCAGTTCAAGGGCGTCGAGCAATCCGTGTGCCTGCTCGCGGCCGCCGTCGAGCACCATGTTGATGACAGTTCCGCCCGCCTTCATCTGCCGCATTGCCAGCGCGTGCTGCGGAAATTTCTCCAGCGCGGGATAGCGCAGCACCGGCACCCGGTCCTCGAGAAAGCCGGCGACGGTCAGCGCGTTTTCGCATTGCCGCGTCATTCTCAGCTCGAGCGTCTCCAGGCCCTTGAGCACCACCCAGGCGTTGAACGGCGACAATGTCGGGCCAGTATTGCGCTGGAACGGCAGCAGCGTTTCGAGGATGAACTTTTCGGTCCCGACGACCGCGCCGGCGAGCACGCGCCCCTGCCCGTCCATCATCTTGGTCGCGGAATAGGCGACGACATCGGCGCCGAGCTCGAGCGGGCGCTGCAGCACCGGCGTGGCAAAGGCGTTGTCGACCACGACGGTCGCGCCGGCATCATGGCCGATGTCGCTGACCGCCTTGAGATCGACGATGTCGAGCGTCGGATTGGCCGGTGATTCCAGGAAGAACACCTTGGTGTTCGGCTTGCGCGCCTTCGCCCAGGCGTCGGTGTCGCGGCCGTCGACTGTCGTCGTCTCGATCCCGAATTTGGGCAGCAGCGTATCGGTCAGCCAGCGGCAGGAGCCGAAGGCAGCGCGCCCGGCGACGACATGATCGCCGGCCTGGAGCTGGCATAGCAGCGAGGCGGTCATCGCCGCCATGCCGCTTGCCTGGCAGCGCGCGGATTCGGCGCTCTCGAGCAGAGCGATCCGCTGCTCCAGCATCTCGACGGTCGGGTTTTGCAGGCGGGAATAGGTCATCCCGACCTGGTCGCCGCGGAAGCGGGCGGCCGCATCCTCGGCACAGTCATAGGCATAGCCCGAGGTGAGGAACATCGCCTCGGAGGTCTCGCCCCATTCGGAGCGCGCGGTGCCGCCGCGCACCGCCTGGGTCGCGGGGCGCCATTTACTGGTGATTTCCCGGTCCTGTCCGGTACGACGTTTCATCGTATCGCTTTGCCGCCCGACCTGCGCCCGCGTCAATGGCGCGACGTTGACGCGGGCACGGCCAGGGATAATCTAGTCACCCCCTGCCCCCCGAGGAGAGACCCGATGGCAACCGCTATCCAGGATATTCCGCTCAAGACGATCACCGGCGAGCCAAGCTCGCTCGGGAATTACGCCGGCAAGGTGCTGCTGGTGGTCAACGTTGCCTCGAAATGCGGCCTGACCCCGCAATATGAGGGTCTCGAGGCGCTTTACCGCAAATATCGCGATCAGGGCCTTGTCGTGATCGGCATGCCGGCCAACGATTTTGCCGGCCAGGAGCCCGGCACCAACGAGGAAATCGCCGAATTCTGCACGACCAACTACGGCGTCGATTTCCCGATGATGTCGAAGATCGCGGTGACCGGTGAGGAACAGCACCCGTTGTACAACGCACTGACCAACGAGCATCCCGACACCACCGGCGATACCCAGACCCAGCGCGACCGGCTGACCAGCTACGGCATCACCCCGACCGATCCGCCGAATGTGCTGTGGAACTTCGAGAAGTTCCTGATCGGCCGCGACGGCAAGGTCGCCGACCGCTTCGCGCCGGGCATGGCGCCGGATGATCCGACGCTGGTCGGCGCGATCGAGAAGGCGCTGAAAGCGTAACGTCTAGAGCTGGGCGATCACCGCATCGCCCATCGCCGTGGTGGTGTGCGTTCCCCCGAGATCCGGGGAGCGCGCACCGCCGGCGAGCGCCTGCGCCACCGCTGACTCGATGCGATCGGCGACATCGGCCTGGCCGAGCGAATAGCGCAGCATCATCGCCGCCGAGAGAATTGCGGCGAGCGGGTTGGCCTTGCCCTGCCCGGCGATATCCGGCGCCGAGCCGTGGATCGGCTCGTACAGCCCCTTGGCATTTTCATCGAGCGAAGCCGACGGCAGCATGCCGATCGAGCCGGCGCACATCGACGCCTGGTCGGACAAGATGTCGCCGAACAGATTGCCGGTGACGATGACGTCGAACTGGCCGGGATTGCGCACCAGCTGCATCGCCGCGTTGTCGACGTACATATGGCTGAGCTCGACCTCGGGATAGGCCGCCGAGATCTCGATCACCACGTCGCGCCAGAGCTGCGAGGTCTCCAGCACATTGGCCTTGTCGACCGAGCAGAGCTTGCGCCGCCGCGCCATCGCCGTTTCGAAGCCGCTGCGGGCGATGCGCGCGATCTCGTCCTCGTCGTAGCGCATCGTGTCATAGCCTTCGCGCTTGCCCTCCGGCGTCGTCCGCAGGCCGCGCGGCGTGCCGAAATAGACGTCGCCGGTCAGCTCGCGGATGATCACCAGGTCGATCGCCTTGGCGATCTCCGGCCTGAGCGCCGAGGCATCGGCCAGCTCGGGGAACAGCTTGGCCGGGCGGAGATTGGCGAACAGTTGCAGCTCCTTGCGCAGGCCGAGGATCGCCTGCTCCGGCCGCAACGCGCGTTCGAGCTTGTCGCAGCTGGGATCGCCGACCGCGCCGAACAGGATCGCATCGGCCCGTTTGGCCAGCGCCAGCGTCTCCGCCGGTAAGGGATGGCCGGTCGCATGATAGGCCGCGCCGCCGACCAGCGCCTCTTCATAGCTGAGGTCGCGCGCCCCGGCGGCATCGAGCACCCGCCGCGCCTCGGCCGTCACCTCGGGCCCGATCCCGTCCCCGCCCAGCACCGCAACCAGCATGTCGCATTCCCCTACGTGATGAGCGGCCATGCCAAGCTCACACGAAGCGCGCAACCTCAACTCCCCTCCCTGCCAAAGGGAGGGGAACTGACTGTGCTAGCTCGCAGCGCGGCGCAGTCTGTCCTCCAACCTTTCCCGCGCCGCCAGCACGTCCGCCCTCCGCCCCTCCAGCAGATCGCGTTCGAGGAAATGGCCGGTCAGGCGCAGGCCGGCGAAGATGTCGTCCCAATCCGCCGACCCGCCCTCGACGATGAACGTCGGCAATGCGAGGAGCTTGTCGGCATAGGGCTCGCCGGCGGCGCGGCTGACCGCCATGCCGCTCTTCGGGCTGACCCAGATCAGATCCTCGGTCGTGCCGCTGGCGGCGCAGCGGCTGAGGTCGAGGCCGAATCCCATCTCGGCGAGCAGCAGCATCTCATAGCGCACCAGCGCCGCCGCCCAGCCGCGCACCGAAGGCGCCGCCTCGATCGCGCTGAGCAGGCCATCGAGCGCCTGATGGATCCGCGGATAGGGATGCTGTTCCGACAGCACCGTCGCGGTCAGGGCGCAGGACCATTCGATCGCCGCGGCGGCGAGCGGCTCGCCGAGCAGCGGCGCGCGGCTGGTGACCAGCTCGACGGTCAGCGTCGCGAGCTGCTCCTCGCTGCGCGCGCGGAACTCGGCGGCGACAAGATTG
>Ga0105240_10015790_pt1 | contig 10245 bp, 9 predicted proteins | sample KBSC54metaG_FD_80426 | JGI IMG/M metagenome (GOLD analysis project Ga0105240, IMG submission 80426) | Corn rhizosphere microbial communities from Kellogg Biological Station, Michigan, USA - KBS C5-4 metaG | ecosystem: Host-associated > Plants > Roots > Rhizosphere > Soil | place: Michigan, USA... | reverse complement strand
GCGGGTCTGGGGCTTTCGGCGCGGCGAGACCGACTACTCGATCGGCGCCACGCCGCTCGGCGGCTACGTGCGGATGCTCGGCGACGAGATTGCCGAGGAGCCCAGCGCATCGACTCTCGAAGGTTACATCAAGGAAATCGAACTCGACCTCCTGGAGGGCGCGCGCCGTACCGGATGGCTGGCAACGTCGGGCAAGACCGGCGATGACGCGCTGGCCGCGCTCGCGAGTGCGCTCGCGCCCGCGGCGGACGGTGCGATTTCCCCTGAGCAGGCGATCGCGATCCTCGGACACGAGCCCAACGCCGAGGAGGCCCTGGTACTGCGCGAGGTCGCCAGAGCCGGCACCGTCAAACGTGCGCGCGAACTCCTCTGCGAAGGCCGTTCATCGACGCTGATCGAACGCTTCAACCTGCGCGCGTTTCCCAGTCAGCCGCTCTCGCGACGAATCGCGATTGTACTGGCCGGGCCGCTGGCCAACATCCTCTTCGCGCCCATCGTCCTCAGCCTCGTCTTTATGCTGGGAGTGCCGGTAACGCTGCCGGTCATCGGACAGATTCTGCCCAATAAGCCCGGCGCCACTTCCGGATTGCGCAGCGGCGACCAAATCATTTCGGTAGATGGGCAAGCGATCGGTACCTGGGAAGATCTGTCGCGCGTCATCCGGAGCAGCGACGGCAAGCCCTTGCAACTGACGATGCGCCGGCCGGCCGGGTCCGACAACCTGGTCAAGCTCACGATTCAGCCCAGGCAGGAAGTCGAGGAAGCCCAGATTTTCGGCGACAAAACGCCCGTCTGGATTATCGGAGTGTTGCCTCGCGGCGACGAGATCACCAGGCACGAGACCCCGTTGCATGCGGTCGAGCGGGGCGTCGTCGCCACCTGGAACATTTCGCACGACATCGTCGTGGGCATCTTCAAAATAATCAACGGCTCGACGCCGGCGCGCAAAGCTCTCGGCGGCCCGATCATGATCGCGCAGATGGCCGGCAAGGAAGCGCACCAGGGCTTCGCCGATGTGGCGATGTTTACCGTGATGCTGAGCCTCGAACTCGGCATCATCAATCTGCTGCCAGTGCCGTTGCTCGACGGCGGTCATCTGGCGTTTTTTGTGATCGAGGCGATTCGCGGTAAACCGCTCAAGCTGCGCCATCGCGAGATCGCGATGGAGGTGGGGTTGTTTCTGCTTTTCCTGTTGATGGCGTTCGTCATTCTGAATGATATATCGCGTATTATCGGCTGACCCCCTGCTCGCTGCCGGCTTGACGGCGGGCCCCGTGCTGGGCCTCGATACCGGCAGCGGAGTCGCTCGCCTCGGAGTGGTGAGCGGTGGCCGGGTCGTCGCCGCGCTCGCGCGGCCGGTCAAGTCCCATGGAGCCGACCTGCCGGCGGCGGTCGATGAACTCCTGCGCGCAGCCGGTATCGGAATTCGCGAGCTGTCGGCGATCGCCGTTGGGACGGGCCCTGGCTCATTTACTGGCCTTCGAGTGGGCCTGAGTTATGCCAAAGGTATTGCGACTGGCGCTGGTATCAAAATTGTAGGAATTTCCTCTTTAGACGCGATGGCGCTGTGCGGCATTAACTCCCCAACCGCTCGCCCCGGACTGAAAATCTGTCCGATCATCGACGCGCGCAAGGGGGAGGTTTACACTTCTCTTTACGAAGTTGTTACCGATGCGCTAGAAAAGATAACGGACGATCTGGTAATTCCGCTCGATGAATTCGCCTCTCGCATCACCGGCGAAGTTCTCTTCGTCGGAGAGTCAAAAGCCGAAGACGCACGTGTACTCGTCGTACGACGCGGTGGCCAGGCGACCGTCGTCGGAGCAGCGGAATTATGGCATCAGGGGAGCTTCATCGCCGCGCTGGGCGCGGCGCGGGTTGCGCGCGATGACGTGGACGACGCCAATACAGTGGAGCCGTTATACGTTCGCGCGCCCGAGGCGTCCGTCAAATCAACCGCCGTAAACCCGGGAGAAGGGACTCATGGAACACCGAGAGGAAGAGTTGATCCAGCAACATGCGGTTCATGACGAGGAGCTGCGGGGATTGTATGAGGAACATCTGGAACTAAAGCAGCAACTGGAAGCCTTTCGCCACAAACTGTACCTTACTCCGGAAGAGGAATTGGAAAAAAAACGGATTCAGAAACTGAAGCTGGCCTCGAAAGACCGGCTGATGGATCTGCTCAACCGCCATCAGCACGACGGAGCGCATTAGCCGCGGAGTTGAGAGGCCGGCCGTGGTCACCCACAAGAGATGCCAAGTCATACGATATCGGTACTGGTCGAAAACGAATTCGGCGTGCTCTCTCGCGTCGCCGGCCTCTTCTCGAGCCGCGGCTTCAACATAGAATCGTTGACCGTCAACGAGGATCCGCTCGATCCCACGGTTTCGCGGATGGTGGTGGTCGCCACCGGCGACGACCAGATCCTCGAGCAGATCAACAAGCAGCTCAACAAGCTCGTTTCGGTCATCAAGGTCACCGACTTCAAGGACGTCGAGACCGTCGATCGCGAGCTGGTGATGGTCAAGCTCGCGGTGGATGAACGCACGCGCATCGAACTCGACACCATCGTCAACGCGTTTCGCGCCCACGTGGTCGATATCGGGCAACGCTCGGTCACCGTCGAGGTGACCGGCGACAGCGGCAAGATCAAGGCGTTCATCGCGTTGGTGCGGCCGCTCGGAATCAAGGAGATCGTGCGCACGGGAAAAATCGCGGTCGCTCGCACGGTCCAGGCCGAAAACAATAACCATCGCCATGCCAGGGAATAAGCTCTCGGGAGAACAATCACGATGAAAGTCTTTTATGATCGCGACGCCGATCTGAGCGCGCTCCGGCCCAAAAAAATCGCGATCCTCGGCTTCGGTAGCCAGGGTCATGCCCACGCACTCAACCTGCGCGATAGCGGCATGGACGTGCGCGTCGGCCTGCGCAAGGGCAGCCCCACCTGGGACAAAGCCGCCAAGCAGGGCTTGCGCGTGCTCGAAACCGCCGAAGCCGCCAAGGAAGCCGACATCATCATGGTCCTGGTGCCCGACGAGATGGCGGGGGATATCTACAAGGACGAAATCGCGCCGCACATGACCACCGGCAAGTACCTCGCCTTTGGCCACGGCTTCAATATCCATTTCAAATTCGTTCAGGCGCCCAAGGACGTCAACGTATTCATGATCGCGCCCAAAGGCCCCGGCCATCTGGTGCGATCCGAATTCGTCAAGGGCCGCGGCGTGCCGTGCCTGCTCGCGATTGAGCAGGATCCTTCGGGCGACACCGGGAAGATCGGACTCGCCTACGGCTGCGCGATCGGCGGCGGACGCGCCGCGGTCATCGAGACCAGTTTCCGCGAGGAGACCGAAACCGACCTCTTCGGCGAACAGTCGGTCTTGTGCGGCGGCCTGACGGAATTGATTCGCGCGGGCTACGAGACCCTGGTCGACGCCGGCTATGCGCCCGAGATGGCGTACTTCGAATGTCTCCACGAGGTAAAGCTGATCGTCGATCTGATCTACGAGGGCGGCATCGCGAACATGCGCTACTCGATCAGCAACACCGCCGAATTCGGTGACATGACGCGCGGCAAACGGGTGGTCAACGAAGGCACGCGCGCCGCGATGAAGCAGATCCTCGCGGACATCCAGTCGGGCAAATTTGCCAACGAATGGATCGCGGAATATCGCGCCGGACTGCCGAATTTCAAGCGGCTGCGTAAAGAGGCCGAGACCCATCCGGTCGAGGAAGTCGGGCGCAAGCTGCGCTCCTTTATGCCGTGGCTCGGCAGCGACCGGCTGGTCGATCGTAGCAGGAACTAAGTACCGTTGGCCGATGCCAACGACATTGTGAGCACTTCGGCGCCGGCGGGATTTAGTGGACGACTCGCCGCGGCGGTCGGCATCGCGCCCGAAGGGCTGCCGCTCAGCCTCGCCGCGCTGGCGATTACGCTCGTGCTGCTGGCGTTCGGCCTGCATTGGCTGGCCGCGCTCGCATTGATAGCCGCGATCGCGATTGGCGCATTTTTCCGCGACCCCGAACGCGCGCCGATCGGCCCTGAAAATTCGATCGTGTCGGCGGCCGACGGCAAGGTCACCGATATTCGCGAAGGTGTGCTGCCGGGCGACCAATCGGGAGAGCAGTTCCGCCGCGTCTCGGTCTTCATGTCGCCGCTCAACGTGCACGTCAACCGCGCACCGGCGGCGGGCGAAGTGGTCACGGTGATACATACCGCGGGCGAATTCCGCGCGGCCTTTCGCGACGACGCCAACGAACATAACGAGCGCAATCTGATCGTTTTCGCCGATCCCGCCGGCCGCCGTTATGCCATCATGCAGATCGCGGGATACCTCGCGCGGCGCATCGTCTGTCGCATCCGCCCGCACGACCGGATCGCGCGTGGCCAACGGGTCGGCTTGATCATGTTCGGCAGCCGCGTCGATCATTTCATGCCGCTCGCCTACCGGGTCACGGTGCGCACCGGCGACCGCGTCAGCGCCGGCGAAAGTGTAATCGGAGAGCTACTGCAATGAATCGCAACGAATCGCGCCGCCAATTCGAGAGCCGCGCGCGCATGCGTCTTATCTCGGGACGGCTCAAGGTACAGCGCAGGAAAGTCGCCGATCCGCTGCGCCGCGGGGTCTTCGTGGTCCCCGCGACCATCACTTCGCTCGGACTGCTCGCCGGCTTCTACTCGCTGATCTCGTCGATCAATTCCCACTTCGAACTGGCCGCCATGATGATCGCTATCGCCTTCATCTGTGACGGTCTCGACGGTCGCGTCGCCCGCCTGTCGAACTCCTCGAGTCAGTTCGGCGTCGAGTACGACAGCCTCTCGGACGTGGTCGCGTTTGGCGTCGCGCCGGCCGGCCTGATCTATAGCTGGGCGCTGAAGCCGCTGGGCACTTTCGCGATCGTTATTTGCGGGCTTTATGTGGTCTGCGCGGCGCTGCGGCTGGCGCGCTTCAACGTTCAGACCGGCAGCACCGACAAACGTCGCTTCACCGGACTGCCGGTTCCCGGCGCCGCTATCCTGATTGCCGGAAGCGCACTGGCCTACAGCTATTTCGAGTTGAATTCGCCGCGCACGCTATGCGCCCTGATGGCGCCGATGACGCTGCTGCTGGCCGTCCTGATGATCTCGAGCGTGCCCTATCCGAGCTTCAAGTCGATTCATCCGCGCAAGCGGGCGCAAGTCGAAATCATGGCCGGCGTGCTGGTGGTTGCCGCGATGTTTCTCGCGATGCCGCAGTTTACGTTTTTCATCCTGGCGCTCGCCTACGTCGCCTCCGGGCCGATCCTCTTTGCACGCGGCGAGCGCATTCAAAAGCTCCCGTTCCTCAATCCTTTCGAGACCGAAACCGTAAACGGAGCGGACGCGGAAGCGACGCCCGACCACGACGACACCGACGCCGCGCTCTGACCCGCGTCGCAACCAGGACTGACCGAGGGTTGACGGGAGTTCGGACTCCCGCCTACAATGGCGCCAATGCGCAAGCGACTGCACCTCGAACTGCTACTTATTCTGGCCCTTAGATGGGCCCACGCCGCCGGCGTTGAGGTGCAGGCCTGACACAAGGCTTGAAACTGATGCATCAACGCCCCGGGTGGGCCGAGCGAGCCAACCCGGGGCGTTTTCTTTTTTAGAGCGCGCGGTTCGCCGGCCCGGCCCTCACGGGGCGTCAAACGAGGGAGAATTCCAATGGCCACGACCCACACCGACCAGACCGCCGCCGACTACGTCCGCATCTTCGATACCACTCTGCGCGACGGCGAGCAGGCGCCCGGCTGCACCATGAACGTCGAGGAGAAGGTCGCGATCGCGCGTCAACTCGAGCGGCTCAACGTTGACATCATCGAGGCCGGGTTCGCCGCGTCGTCCCCCGGCGACTTCGAATCGGTGCGCCGCGTCGCCGAAGCGATGAGCAATCCGACCGTGCTCAGCCTTTCACGCACGCGCGAAGAGGACGTCGATCAGGCGCTGCGCGCAGTCGAAAAGGCCAGACGGCCGGGCGTGCATATCTTCATCGCGACCTCCGAAATCCACATGAAGTACAAGCTCAACATGACGCGTGAGGATGTCCTCGACGCCGCCACCTGGGCGGTGACGCGCGCCAAGCAGCATCTCGACCATATCGAATTCTCGTGCGAAGACGCCTCGCGCAGCGACTGGGACTTCATGGCGAAGATCTGCACCGAGGTGATTCGCGCGGGCGCCCGCATCATCAACCTGCCCGATACCACCGGCCACGCGATCCCCGAGGAATTCGGCCGTATGTTTGCCTACATGCGCGAGCGCGTGCCCGGCGCCGACCAGGTCATCTGGAGCGCCCATTGCCATAACGACCTGGGCCTGGCGGTGGCCAACTCGCTCGCCGCGATTCGCAACGGCGCGCGCCAGGTCGAATGCACCATCAACGGTATCGGCGAGCGCGCAGGCAACACCTCGATGGAAGAAGTGGTGATGGCGCTCAAGACCCGTCACGATCTGATGGCCGCGCGCACCGGCATCGATACGCGGCAAATCTATCCGGCGTCGCGGCTGCTCTCGCAAATCATCGGGCAGCCGGTGCCGCCCAACAAGCCGATCGTCGGCGATAATGCGTTCGCGCACGAAGCCGGAATCCATCAGGACGGCGTACTGAAGAACAAGCTGACCTACGAGATCATGAAGCCGGAAGATATCGGGATCCCGTCGAACAAGCTGGTTCTCGGCAAACATTCGGGGCGCCATGCGTTCGTCAACCGCCTCGAAGAACTGGGCGTCGATCCGCTGACGATCGACGTGCAAAAGGCCTTCGCCGCGTTCAAGGAACTGTGCGACAAGAAGAAGATCGTTTACGACGACGATATCCTCGCGCTCGCGAATGAGGAGAGCCGCCGGACTGCCGACCAGTTCGAACTGGTCGATCTGATCGTCACCTCCTCGAGTCGTACGACGCCGCGCGCCGAGGTCACGATGCGGGTGGCGGGTGTCGAGCGCAACTCCGAGGCGACCGGCGATGGCATGGTGGACGCCTGCTACAAGGCAATTTACAAAATCGCGGAAATCACGCCGACCCTCGAGCGCTACTCGGTCAAGGCGATCACCGGTGGCACCGACGCGCTCGGCGAAGTGTCGTGCCTGGTGCGCGAAAACGGCATGACGGTCGCCGGCCAGGGAGCGCATAGCGACATCGTGATGGCGAGTGCGCTCGCCCTGGTCAACGCGCTCAATCGCCTGAAGGCGCGCGCCGAACGGATCGCCCAGCCGGGGAGCGAGGGTCCCTAGCAGGTCGGTTCTGGATGGCACCGGGGAATCGGGGAGGGACTTGCCGGAGCGATGCAGTTGGGCTAAGTGCTAATGCGTTGATCTTGGAGATTTGTAACACCTGCTTTGTGTTCGCATTGGCGCGGTGGCAGGATGATCCTGAACCACGGACTCGTGAGGCCCGCATGATTTCAGCCAGGCCTGCGCAGTGCCACGCGCGATCGCGAAGGAACAATTCACCCGCACGGAGAAACGCATCAGGTCCGCATGATTCGCGGCCAGGCTCTGGCATCTCGTAATGGCGTACAAAGTACTAGTGCTCAAAGGTGACGGTATCGGTCCTGAAGTCGTCGGCGAAGCCCTGCAAGTGCTCAAGGTGGTCGCCCGCCGGGACGCTGTCGATCTCGAATTCAAGGAAGGCTCAATTGGTGGCCACGCGATCGATGCTTTCGGCACCCCGCTGCCCGACAGCACGCTGGCAACTGCGCGCGATTGCGACGCGATTTTGCTGGGCGCGGTCGGCGGTCCCAAGTGGGACGATCCGAAGGCCAACGTACGCCCCGAACAGGCGCTGCTCGGATTGCGCAAGGAGCTCGGCCTCTTTGCCAACCTTCGTCCGGTCAAGACTGTGAAGGAACTGGTGCCATCATCGCCGCTGCGGCCCGAGATTATCGCGGGCGTCGATATGGTTGTCATCCGCGAGCTTACCGGCGGCATCTACTACGGTAAGCCGAGTGAACGGCGCGAGGGCGAAGCGGGGCGCGCGGCGATCGATACCTGTACGTATTCCGAACAGGAGATCACGCGGGTGCTGCGCTACGGCTTTGAGCTCGCGCGCGATCGGCGCAAAAAGCTGACCTCGGTGGACAAGGCCAACGTGCTCGCGACCTCCCGGCTGTGGCGCGAAATCGCGACCGAACTCAGCAAGGAGTTTCCCGACGTGCACTGCGAGCATCAGCTCGTTGATTCGATGGCGATGCATCTGATTCGCCGGCCGCGCGACTTCGACGTCGTCGTCACCGAGAACATGTTCGGTGACATCCTGACCGATGAAGCGTCCGTGCTCGCCGGTTCGATGGGCCTGCTGCCGTCGGCTTCGCTCGGCGAGGAAATGAACAGCGCCGGCTATCGCGTCGGCCTGTACGAACCGATTCACGGCAGCGCGCCCGACATCGCGGGACGCGACGAGGCCAATCCGCTCGCGGCCATACTCTCGGCGGCAATGCTGCTGGAGCATTCGCTCGGCATGCGCGGAGAGGCGGAATTGATCACACAAGCGGTCGAAGGGGTGGTGCGCGACGGCTTTCGCACGCGCGATCTGGGTGCCGGCGCGGGGGCTAAAATGGTGGGGTGCAAGGCGATGGGCAGGCTGGTGCGCGAACGTATCGAAAGTCTCAACGGTGAGAACTAAACGACGATGCCGAGTGGCCGTGAACCTCGGGTGGCGGTGGTTGGCGCCACCGGCACGGTTGGCAGCCAGGTCGCGGACCTGATCGGCGAGCGCGAATTTCCCTGCTCCGAATTATTGCTCTTCGCCTCCGAAGCCGGATCGTCGGACTCGGTCGAATCCGCCGGCCGCACGCTCACCGTCACGCGTCTCAACTCACCCGCCGATCTGGCGAATTGCGACATCGCGTTTCTCGCCGTGCCTGAAATCCGCGCCCTGGAAATAATCGAAGAGCGCCCCGGCCCCGTGCTGATCGACCTGAGTGCGACCGCGCGGCTGCCATCGTCGGTACCGATGATCGCGCCCGGACTGGTGGCGCGCGATCGCGTGCAGGATTTCAAAGCGCACAAGGTAATCGCCGTGCCCCATCCCGCGGCGCAGGTCATCGCCACCGTGATCGGCGCCCTCGGCATCGAGAGCGGCTTCATCGGCGCGACGGTACTGGCGGGGGCCAGCGCGGGCGGCCGCGAAAGGGTCTCCGATCTTTTCAACCAGACCGCCGACCTGCTCAACGCGCGGCTCGATCTCGGCGAGGAGCAAACGCAACTCGCCTTCAATCTCTTTATTCCGGAAAACGGCAACGCGCTGGCCGACGCGATTGGCGCGCAGGCGATCGCCCTCGCCGGCGGCGGCCCCGCGGTCGCGGTCCAATTCGTGCAAACGCCCGCCTTTCACGGCGAGGCGGTTGCGATCAGCGTGGCATCACCGATGGGCGAAGCGCACGAATGGATCGCCAAGATGCGCGCGGCGCCCGGGATCCTCTTCATCGAGGGCGACGACCCGGCGGGTTTCGTCGATGCGGTTGGCCAGGAGGCGGTCATCGTGCGCATGCGGCAAAGCGGCAACGGCGCCGTGATGTGGTGCGTGTTCGACAGCGCCCGCGTCGCGGCGACCACCGCGTTGTGGATTGCCGAGAGCCTCTGGTTTCCCTTCTCCTGAAATAGTTTATGGCGGTCCGTCGCTGATGACCGCGAATTCACGCGCCGCATGAAAATCCGGATTACGGTCGAGTACGACGGCTCGAATTATTCCGGATGGCAACTGCAGGCCGGGCAGGATTCGATTCAGGCACGGCTCGAAGCGGTACTCGAACAAATTTTCTCGCAGAAAATCCGGGTCCACGGCTCCGGGCGCACCGACGCGGGTGTGCATGCGCTCGGGCAGGTCGCGGCGTTCGATCTGCCGCGCGAATTCGCCCCGGCCGATCTCAGGCGCGCGATGAATTCGCTGTTGCCGCCGGACATCGCGATTAGCGCGGCCGCCGCCGCGAAAGATGATTTCGATCCGCGACGCGACGCGCGCGTGCGCGTGTACGAGTATCGCGTGATCAACCGCGATCGGCGCTCGGCGTTTGATTACCGCTACGCGTGGCTGGTGTCCGCGCCGTTGGATCTGGACGCCATGAACGCGGCGGCGCGCCGATTTATCGGCGACCACGACTTTACCGCATTTCGATCGCTCGGCTCCGAAGAAAAGACTACGCGGCGCCGCGTTTACGTGAGCGAGTGGAGTCGCGCGGAAAATCGCCTGGTGTATCGCGTCGAGGCCAGCGGCTTC
>Ga0105240_10015789_pt1 | contig 10246 bp, 7 predicted proteins | sample KBSC54metaG_FD_80426 | JGI IMG/M metagenome (GOLD analysis project Ga0105240, IMG submission 80426) | Corn rhizosphere microbial communities from Kellogg Biological Station, Michigan, USA - KBS C5-4 metaG | ecosystem: Host-associated > Plants > Roots > Rhizosphere > Soil | place: Michigan, USA... | reverse complement strand
TCCTTATGTCTCCACTCATAAAACGAACCATTCTCGTGATGGGCTGCCTGGTTTTGGGTTGCGGCGTGCCACGATCGAGTCTTGCGCAGAGTGGTCAGAATATATTGCCGCAGGCGTTTGGTGGCTGGACGGCGACGAGCCGTCAGACGTTTAAGCCAAGCCAGCAGCCGGCTGCGAACGGCGCGGCCGCCAATCCTGCCAACCCGGAACAGGCTTCGGCGGCTGCGCGCGAATACGGGCTGGTAGCGGGCGAGACGGCAAACTATTCGCATGGCGCGTCTGGCGCAAGCAGTTCCCTGACCGCAACAATTTATCGGATGAAGGATCCGAGCGGCGCGTATGGCGAATATTCATATCTGCGCACGCCGGACATGGCCGCAGCAGATTTTACGGACCACTCGGCAACGAAGCCGAATCAAGCTCTCGTGCTCGTCGGTAATTTGGTGCTGCAAGTCGACGGCATTAATGCGCGTCGCGATGCTGCCGATATCAAATCGCTCGTCTCGGCGATTGAGCCCAAATCTGAAAACGGCCTGTATCCTACGTTGCCGGATCATATGCCAGACCAGGGCCGTGTGGCGCATTCGGATCACTACGTCCTCGGACCCGCGACACTCGATCAGTTTTTTCCAGGCGGAATCGGTAATGCGCTCGGATTTTCGTATGGGCCGGAGGTGGAAACAGCGCACTTCCGCGTAGATGGGCGCGATCTCAGTATGTTGATTGCCGACTACCCTACTCCGCAAATCGCACAGGCGCAGCTCGATTTTCTCTCGAAACAATTCAACGTGAATAGCTCGCAGCCCAACGCAACTTCTGAGCCGTTTTTTGCGAGCCGGACGCAGACGATGCTTGCTCTCGTCGCCGGCGCGCAGTCAAGCGAACAAGCGAACAAGCTGCTCGATCAAATCCAGCCAGGCAGCGTGCTTACGTGGGATCAGCCTACCGCCGCACTGAAGGAGCCGCCCTTTTCGGTGATGGTGGTTGGGGCGTTTGTCGGTACGGGAGTGATCTGCCTGCTTACGATGGTGGGAGCGCTCGCATTTAGCGGTTTTCGGCTGACGGTAAAGAAAATGTTCCCGAATACGATCTTTGACCGCAGCACGCAGATAGATATTCTGCAGATGGGCTTGGTCAGCAAGCCTATCAAAGCAGAGGACTTCTATACGTTCGACGGAAAACGCGTGGATACCGGCACTGTGGACAAAAACCTGCCGGACCGCACGGCACTACGCCTATTCAAATGAAAACAAGCTAGTTACGGCGCTTTACGAATGGACCTAGAACTGCTTGACTTCCATTAGAACGCCCACTAGACTGCCGCTGAGGAAAGGGTTCTTGGCCATCCGCGCATTGGCCTGGGGCTTTCTCCCTTGAAGGCCCGCTGCGAGGCGGGCCTTCTGTTTTTGAGCCAAGGCTATGTTTAGGGCAGACCCAAACTGCCGTACGCACGCGGATACGTCACAATTCCCCACGGAAGATTGAAGCCACCGATTTGGCCGATCTCTTTATAAGAATTCGGATCCACAATATCGATAGCGTTCGACCGCCCGCACGCAAGAAGAATCTTCGAATCGTCCGGTGTGAAGGTGAAGTGCCAGCAGCGCTGGCCTATTGGCACCTCAGCGATCAGACTCAATGAATCCGCATCAAAAACTTGCAGCTTCCTCGCGGTCGCTGCGGCTACGAAAATGCGCTTTCCCGCGCGGTCAAACGATTCGCCGTAAGGTTTGGCGGCGGTCGGCACAGCCTTGAGTACGTTGAAATTCAAGTCGAGCTTGGCCAACGTCCCGGACGCCTCCATCGTCACGGCATAAAAGGTGTGCTGCGGCGATATCTTGATGTCGCGGGGGCGCAGTCCATAAGACTTCAAATCGATGTCACGAACGTGCGCCCCTGTCGCCGCATCGAAAATGCCCAGATTGTTCTGCGCCTCATTGCAAACAATGAGGTACTTCCCGTCGGGCGAAAATTCCATTCCTTCCGTTTCCTGCCCCGCGGTGGAAACCGGTCCAGGCGTCCAACTGCCCACATTGAAAGTAGCGATCTGCGCCGGCGGCTCATTCAGCTCGGCTGCATCGTTGTCGGCAGCGCCGTTGGCTGGTGGCGGACCGCCCGTCGAGCTCGGCTCGAACGTTACATAGACGCGCGAACCAGCCGGATTGAGCTTGACGAATTCCGGATTGTCGCCAGTCTTCGCCCGCGCCACGAGCTTGAGCCGCGGCGTGCTGAAGATCGCGATGTCGGCTGTGTCCTTGTCCGCTGTGATGATGTACTTCCCGTCGTAAGTCACGCCGATTCCACGGGGCGCGACATCGTTGGGTTTTACGGAGCGAACGACTTTCATCGTCGCAAGGTCAATCATGTCGATCTTGCCGTTTTCTTCGGTCACGTATGCCACGTTAGTGGGCACACGATAATCCCTTTCATAGATCACAACACCTGCGATTACCACCGCTATGATGACCACTGCACCGACTATCTTCCCCATTTCGAGCGCCTTTCTTCGCAGAGCGAGGATAGAGCATCGCGCAAATTAGCGACATGCGTCAACCCTTGCTCTCGGTTGATGCGGGACCTAAAAATCCGTTTCAAGGCGCAAACCGAAGCTTCGAGCGGGCCCGATTGCGTTTCCGGAGAAGAGTCCGCCGAAATCGATCACATCGAGAACGTTCGTCAAATTCTCTCCGTCAGCCTCGAAATGGGTTTTGAACCGGTCGTTCTTATAAAGGTCTGTGCCTAGTGAGGCGCTGATCAGTGTCGTGGGATAGATCCGACCGCGATCGAAATTGATGCGATTGAGCACTGGCTGACCGTACTGTTCGAGAACCGTTTGGGGGTCGCCGTCAAATTCGAACGGCAAGCCCGAATTGTACTGAATGCCGCCGGCCACCCACAGGCGCCGGGTGAGTTGATAGCGCAACCGCCCACGCAAGAAATTCCTTTGATCTTGAGTATCCGGAAAGTGGCCCGTGAGCTGCGATTCGGCGGCACTAGCGTCGTCGCCGAGGAATAATCCCCCCGTCACCGGAAACCAGACATTGCCGACTTGATACGAATAGCTCAGATATCCCGAGAAACGGTGCCACGGCTCGAGATCGAGTTTTGCTTCGGCACCGTAGGTGACTTGCTTATTGAATGAAACAGGAAAGCTAACAGCGGTATTTTGAATCTGGTCGTCATCGGCGGCGTTGTTTACGTCGCGGCGATAGTAATTTGCATCGAACCTGAGCTTTCCCGCAAACGCCTTCGTCACGCCCGCTTCGTAGTAGTTTCCAAGAGAGGGTTCGACCGGTAGCCGCAGAAAATTCTGGGGATCGATCGATTCAACCTGAGTGGAACTTGAGAGCAGGATATTGTCCGACGATGGCGTCTGAAAGACGCGGTCGTATGAAAAGTGGACCACAACTCCGGCAGAAGGTAAGAAACGTGCGATCGAAAAACGCGGGCTGAACGCCTCGCGATTTACCAGCAACTGATAGTGATCCCAGCGCAAACCGGCGTTGATGGTCCAGTTGTCAGCGTGAAAGAGATCTTGTACGAAAGCCGCCTGCTCCAAATCCGGCCGGTTGCCCGAGAAGGAGAACGGCTCGCATGCTGGATCCGTTGGAGAATCGCAGCCGAAGTCGTCGAGATTGGTGACGAAATAGGCGGTGTTTTCGTTGAGGAAGGTGTTGTCCAATTCGACTCCCGCCTTGATTTCATGGTGGCCGTGATCGAAAGTTACGGCGCCCCGGAAATACGCCTCCCGAAACCAGTTGTGCTGGCTGACGGAAATCGGCGTGGAATTCGCGTTGGAATAAAAATCGTTTGAGTTGTCGCGTATCATGCCGTGGACATCGGCAACAACATGCGGCGAGAAGATATGTTGATACGAGATGATGCCCATTGTTTCGAAATTATCGGCTGTCTGGAGCTGACCGGCCGTCTGCTGCACGTACTCGTTGGGAATCTCGTAGCGCGAAAGCTCGTGACGCACGCTCATTGTGAGGCGGTCGTTGGGGGTGAAATCGCGTTCGTAATTCACAGAAAAATCGCCCGTGGTGCCGCGATTCGTATAATTTTCGGGTACCACAGGATTTAAATAGTGGGCCGTAGCGCTGCCGTCGGCACTGCCACCGAGAGTATTTTTGCCCCACACGTATTGGCCCTGGAAAAACGCGCCAGTCGTATCGTAGCTCCCGCCCGAAAGCACGGCCGATCCATGAAAGCCGGGGTTTGTGTCGCGCAGCGTATTGACTTCGATCACGCCGCCCATTTTGCGTCCGTACTCGGCGGGAATTCCGGCCGTATAGATGGACATCGATGCCACGTCTTCGGATTCGAGCTCGGGGCCAAAACTCGGGGAGCGATTATCCTGAAGAGGTATGCCGTCGATCACAAATTGCGTCTGATATTCTGAACCGCGGGGGTGCAGCACCGCATTGCCTTCAAACAGCCATCCGGGCTGAGAATTCACGAGGTCCTGCAGCGACCGGCCTGGCAACGACGGAACTGCATTTTGTATCGTCGAGGCGCCAAGCTGGCTTTCCGAGCCTGCCTGCTCAGGGTCAATCAACGTCGAATTGCTTGTAACCTGAATTTGCGCGCTTACGGAAGCCAGTGTCAGCTGCAGTGCGACATCGATGGGTAACTCAGAATTGATCTGGACTGCTTTTGAAAGCGGTGCGAAGCCCGTGGCATTCACCTGAATTTGGTAGGACCCAAAAGGGAGGCGCTTGGCGTCGAGAAACCCAGTTGCGTCTGTTGTGAGCGTATTGTCGTACTGGTTGGCCGCGCTTTGGATTCGCACCGGGGTTTCGACGGCCGCGCCGGTCGGGTCAGTGACCTTAATGCGTAACTCCCCCGTATTCGTCTGGGCCGCCAGCGGAATTCCGCCTATTGCGAAGAAAACAAATACACTAGCCCACAGCAATGACTGGCACTTGAACCGAGCGGTTCCAAATGGCCGCGAATTTCGCCGGGGCTTAAAACTCATTCTTCCCCCGAGGTGACCGGATAAACGACCGGTCCACAATATCGACCTCATCCGCCGCATTTACAGTGATATGCATCACTCTTAATATTCCTCCAGCGACCGTTTCGTTCAGCATTTCTTTCGCTTTTTTGAAGATTTCCTGCTAAAAGTCTGAACGAAACGACCCCCGTAGGAATATCCAGATAGGACCGTATGTCCATACCTCCGGCAGACTCGCTCGATAGACGGCGCCTTTTTCCGCTGGCCGTTGTTCAGGCGGCTGAGGCAAAGCCATCAGAGGTTCAGTGCGAGGTTGTTCGCCTCTTTGACGAGCTCCGTACGCCGACTCTGCGGTATGTGCTGTCATTTGGCCTTTCCGTTCACGATGGAGAAGAGATCGTGCAGGAAGTTTTCCTGGCTCTTTTACGGCACCTCAGGCTGGGGCGTCGTCGCGATAACCTTCGAGGTTGGGTCTTCCGGGTGGCTCACAATCTGGCGCTGAAGCGCCGTCAAGCCAGCCATCGTTCGCCGGAGGGCACTGAAGCCGATTGGGAATCGGCGCAACGTCGTCCCGATCCCTCCAGCAATCCAGAACAGGAACTTTCTCAAAAGCAGAGACACAGCCGTCTGCTCGCTGTGTTCTGTTCTCTGCCCGAAGAGGACCGGTGTTGCTTGCGGCTGCGTGCCGAAGGACTGCGGTATCGAGAGATTGCAGCGGTGCTCGGCAAGTCGCTGGGATCGGTTTCGAACTCGCTCACAAGATCACTTGAGCGCATGTCTCGCGCGGACGAATGGTGATTCGATGAGAGAAAAATCATTTCACATCCCTGACAAAGATTTGGTGTTGGCTGCCGATAACGAGCTGCCCGCGCGTCGCGCGGCGAAGGTTCGGGCGCATCTGGGCATGTGCTGGAATTGCCGCGCACGCATGGCCGAACTCGAGGCCACAATCGTCGATTTCGTCCAAGCCACGCGCAAATCGGACGCCGAGATTCCTGGTATCGAAGGATCGCGCACGCTCCTGAAGGCGCGAATGGCCGAACTCGAACCGACGCTGCCGAACAGGCATCGCGGCTATGGGCACGTGCCCAGACTCGCCTATGCTGCCGCGCTGGTGCTGCTCATGGCGGGGGGAATGTTCCTTTTGCATCAGCAAAAGCAGAAGCCGACCGCATCGTCTGGCGATTCTTATGCTCTCCTCCTTCCCAATCCGAGGCTTACGCCGGGTGCCACGCAGCCCGTCGCTTTGTCCGCTATGTGTGCTTCCGACCATGATGAGGTCGTACGCTACGTCCCTGCACGCGTCAGCGAAGCCGTTTTTCGCGAATATGGCATTTCGAAAGCGCCGGCTTCCGATTATGAAGTGGACTACCTGATTACGCCGGGGCTCGGCGGCGCGGACGACATTCGCAATCTCTGGCCCGAACCGCACAACGATGTATGGAACTCCTATGTCAAAGACCAACTGGAAAATCGTCTGCATAGCATGGTGTGTAGCGGCCAGATGACCTTGCCGACAGCTCAACAGGAAATCGCCGCAAACTGGATTTCCGCTTACAAGCACTACTTCCACACGCAAGCGCCCGTTGGCGAGCGTGCAATCGCCGCAGATGGCAGAGGCGGCGCTTACCGTGACGTATCAGTTCGGTACCCGGCACAATTTTCAGGGAACTTGTCCGGACAAAGTAGTAATACAACCCGAAGAGCCCCGTCACGTTCTATTAGTCTTGCGCGGGTACCGAAGAGCAGCATAAGCGAGGTACGACAGTGGGCCGCTACGGACACCGTAAACTTCTCCTCCCAATTCTGTGTCTCATGCTCGTCTGGACCGCTCGAACGGCCGCAGCCCAGACGGGAACTAATGCCCATGACGCCGCTGCCGCCCCGACAGGAAGCATTACCGGCACCGTACTGGATGCGAGTGGCGCCGTCGTCTCAGGCGCTCGCATTCAACTCACGCGCCCCGATCAATCTGTAGCTTCAGAAGCACTGACGGACAACAATGGCCAGTTTTCTTTCGTTCAAGTACCTATCGGTGCTTTCCATCTCACGATCGCATCGCCCGGTTTCGTGACGCAAACGTCCACAGGCACTCTCAGCGCCGATCAAACGTTCATCGTCCCGCCTGTGACGCTTTCTGTTGCCGAGGTGACGACGCGCATAAACGTGGTTCCACAAGACCAGATAGCCGAACGGGAAATCAAGCAAGAGGAACAGCAGCGCGTTCTCGGTGTGTTCCCTAATTTTTACATCACTTATATTTCCGATGCCGTACCCCTCACTCCAAAGCAGAAATTCGAGCTCGCGTGGAAGACGACGGTGGATCCGGTCACGTTTGCAATCACTGCCGGAATTGCAGGCGTGGAACAGGCGCAAAACAGCTTCAGCGGATACGGCGGAGGTGCGCAAGGCTACGGCAAGCGCTTTGGCGCCTTTTATGCGGACACTGTTACCGGCACCTTCATCGGGAGCGCAATTTTGCCATCACTACTGAAGCAGGACCCGCGCTATTTTTACAAAGGGAGAGGTAGCATTCGTTCCCGCGTGCTTTACGCAATTGCGAATGCCGTAATTTGCCGCGGCGACAACCTGCGTTGGCAGCCGAATTATTCGAATATCCTAGGTAGCCTTGCCGTAGGCGGTATCTCGAACCTTTACTATCCGCAGCAAAATCGCGACGGGGCAGAGTTGACGTTTGAGAGCGCGCTCATCAACATCGGAGCGGGTGCTGCAACAAACGTGCTTCAGGAGTTTTTCGTGCGCAAGTTCACCCCAAAACTTCCGCGCGAGTCGAATGCCGCCTTACTCAAGCTGCGACGGCTAGCGCCAACACGTGCCAACGGATAACGGCTGGCCTAGGTCACTAACTTCGTCGGGAATTGAGTCGTTGGTGCGGAAGAAGGGACTCGAACCCCTACGGCCTTTCGGCCACCAGCTCCTAAGGCTGGCGCGTCTGCCAATTCCGCCACTTCCGCGAGCCCGGTCAGTATATCATCGCGTAAGAATCACACCATCGAGGACAGATGCGGATGACAACGTGATACAAGGTTAGCGTTGAGTGGACGGCTGTCGAGGGCGATTCTGCAGAACAAGAGCGCTATTGCTGGCAATGATGGTTGGCTTCGTGTTGCCGCAGAGCGCCGATACAGCGCTCCTTTTTCCCCATGGCATTTTCCAGGTCCTTATCGAGCCGCATAAACTCGGTTTGGTTTTGTTCTTGAAAAGCCTTAAGCTGCCGTCGCGTCAGTTCGCTAACGTGTTCGAGAATGGTGGTCACCTGGGCGGCAAGGATGGCGTACTCTTCGCAGTTTTCGTCCATGTGCAACGAATATCACATCAGGAATCGAATGCGCTCGGGGACTTGCCCGAACTCCAAATATGAGCGGCCCTCGGCGAAACACCCTAGAGCCTCCTTCGTTGTACTGAGCTCCTAAAGTGTAGCGGACCACACGTGTTTTTCTTTCGCGTCTCTGCTATCTTGTCCACCGCGTTTCAGTGCGTTCTTGGCGAGAGGTAAGGAGTTCGCTCGCAGCGGACGCTCCGAAATGAAATCGCGGATGCGTCGGCTAAGGAGGAAACAGTGTCGGACAGAGAATCGACTTGTCGGCGCACTCTCTTTACCGCCGTCCTCACTGACGTTCAATTTTGGGTGCCCGTTGTCGTGCTTGCAGCAGGTCTCCTTCTCCTGGTGTGGATCCGCTAAAAATGTCCGTTCCCTCACCCGTCGCTGACGCAAATCTCTCGTCCCGCTCCCGCACGCTCCAGCTTCTCGGCATTTTCTCGGGAATCACTGCCGGAGCCTGGCTCGGCGCTGCCGAAGCGCCCACAAAACTCGTCACGCTGGGCCTCTCGCCCATGATCATTTCACTCGTGATGGTGATGGGAGTCTTTCTGGCGCGCTGGAGCCTCCCCGCACTGATTCTTGGCACCAGTTCCATTCGCGCTGACGTCGGCCGTGCACCTCACCTTATCGTATGGGCGATTCTCGCCGGCTGCCTTTGGGCGGTTGCAAATACGCTTACCGTCTACGCGATCCGCGACATCGGTCTGAGCATCGCGTTTCCTCTCTGGAATTCAAATTCGCTTCTGGGCATCCTCTGGGGCTTTCTATTTTTCAACGAACTTCGCGGTGCTGGTCTTAGCCGTTGGCTGGGCGTTCTCGGCGGCACGCTCGTGATGTGCGTCGGCGCAGCGATTCTTGCAATCGCATCTGCGGGCGCTCACACCGCCGGGGCAAATCCCGCGCACGGCATTCTTGCTGCGCTTGGAGCCGGCGCCCTCTGGGGCACGATGTACATCCCGTATCGTAAAGCGTATCTTTCCGGGATAAACCCGCTCAGCTTTGTCACTTTTTTCACCATCGGTGAAGTTGCCATGATGTCCGCGCTATCCTTCGGCACCCTCGGCGCGCAACAGCTTTTCATCGAGCTGCACTCCGCGCGCGGCGTCATCTTCTGGCTCATGCTCGGCGGTTTCATCTGGGTCATCGGCGACCTTTTTCAACAATATGCGGCAAAATACGTCGGCATCAGCCGCGGCATTCCGCTTTCCAATACTAATCAACTCTGGGGCCTTCTCTGGGGCGTGCTCGTGTTTGGCGAACTCCACGGACGTAGCGCAGCCACTTACTCGCAGGTCATGGGTGGGTCGCTGCTCATGATTCTTGGTGTGGGCGCCATCGCTTTCTCCAGCGCCACCCAGCAGGAGAACGCACAGTGGCGCGTTGCGGCTCAACGCGAATCCGTTCGCTATGGTATCTCATCCGATTTTGTCGAAGCTCGCCTCGACGGCCGCCAATCCGCCGGCGAATCAGCGCCTTCTCGCAGCCTGCTTGATTGGTTTTTTGTCGCGCTCGCCACCGGAGTGTTTGTCTACTTCGCCTCGATCGCACAAGTCCCTAACATCCGTGCGAATTGGGGACCAGCAGCATTGCTCACTTTACTTTCGCTTATTTTACTAGTCTCTGGCGGCATTTACTTATGGCGCGTCACTCGCTTCCAATGAGCGCTGTCCCACAAGTCGATGTCGTGGGCGTGGGCCTCAACGCTACAGATACGCTTATCCCTCTGGCGGAATTTCCCGCACGCGGGTCGAAAGTCGAGTTCGAGTCCGCCGCCATTCTCCCTGGAGGAGAAGTCGCCAGCGCCATGGTGGCCTGCCAAACCTGGGGCCTTCAAACGCGTTACGTCGGTAAGTTCGGCGACGACTACGCCGCTCACATCCATGGCGCTGCATTCGAACGCGCCGGCGTCGAAACGCATCTCTTCACCGCACCAGGCTGCCCCAGCT
>Ga0105240_10015786_pt1 | contig 10248 bp, 8 predicted proteins | sample KBSC54metaG_FD_80426 | JGI IMG/M metagenome (GOLD analysis project Ga0105240, IMG submission 80426) | Corn rhizosphere microbial communities from Kellogg Biological Station, Michigan, USA - KBS C5-4 metaG | ecosystem: Host-associated > Plants > Roots > Rhizosphere > Soil | place: Michigan, USA... | reverse complement strand
TGATTTCGAAGCGGCGCGCGCTTTCACCAGGAGGCGATGCTTCTGGATTTTGCTTCGCGAAGCGGCGGCGTATTGAAGATTGACCTTGTGTAGATCCGAACCGGGTTGGCCCACGCTGGCCTGCGGCTGGGTTTCAAGATTGGCCAAGGGGTTATCGAAGTGGAATCCAAATAGGCGTGGGTTCTCTCCGATGACCGCGGCAGAGACGATGTAGAAGACGTAGTCGTAGGTCTGCTGGGGGATCTGGCTGCGATGTTTCTTCAAGAGCATCCAGAAGTTTCGGTCCCTGGGATTGAGCGGCATGCTGCGCACGAGGGGAAGGACCTGATCCTCGCCCCAGTTGTAACAGGCCATGACTAAGAGTCCCGACGCTTGCGCGTCGCTGCCGTAGAGATCTTTGATGTACCTGGCCGCAGCTACGGTTTCGCGGTCGTAGTGGTGGCGATCGTCGAGCGTGTCGGGGCGCGCCATATCGACCAGCGGACCCAGATGCAGGCCGTACTTCACGGCAGTCTCCGGGATGAATTGCCACATGCCTTTGGCAATTCCTTTCCTCGTGGGAGGGCCGCTGATATAGGGATCGAAGTCGCTCTCCTGCAGAGCGAGGTAGAAGAACTGCGGTGGGAGGCCTTCTGCCAGCATGTCGCGCGAGATCGTCGAGGAGTAGTTGTTGGCGCGGGCTCGGGTGATCGCCTTTTCGAGTCTTCCCGATGACTGCCAGTACTTGATGTACTTATTCACTTCGGTGACAAAGTCCGGCGGCATGTCCAATTCGCACTCGCCGAAGATTCTGGCGACACGAAGGATGAGGCGATCCTGCTCCGACATCTTTGGACTGTAGACATGCAGGCTCGCGAGGTAACGGTCGTAGCTGTTCTCCATCTCGCCGCGCTGCGTCTCGATCCGCTTGATCTGATCGATGCCCTGTTGATTGTTCGAGGCCTTCACCGCCTCTCGAAGATTGGCGATGTCGACATCGAGAGACTTCATGGAATAAAAGATGTCTTTCGCGAGGGCTTTTTGCTTGCTCGCCTGCTGATACTGATACAAGGCGAAGCCTCCAAGGCAGACCATCAAGGTGAGCAGAGCGGCGATTACGCCTCCGTACTTTCTTTTTTGCTTCTTCTGCACCTGAGCGAAGGCCGTTCGGATAATCATCGTGTGCTCGCCCGCGCCCTCGCCCTGGCCGAAGTAGTGTTGCGCGTAGTCGGTGACGATCTTCTTTGTGGCAGTGGGCGGAGGCACAACGACGGGCCTCAAGACTTGCAGGCGGACTTCGGGCCCGCGAACGCCCAGGCGGAACACCAGGCCTTCCTTCAACGCTGTGCGGAGGACGCGCTGATCGCCGATGTAGATGCCGTTGCTGCTGTTGAGATCGCATAACCACCATTCGCCATTTTCAATCAGGATGCTGGCATGGCTGCGGCTGACAAACTCATTCTTGATGCAGACTTCGCACTCTTCGGTTCGCCCGATCTTGAAGGGAGCTTTGAAGCGATACTCCTTGTCGGCGCCCTCCTCGGTCTTGATGCTTACGATGATGGTCGGCAGAAGGGAATTGGTGTCTTGATTGGGAGCGTGCATGGTTGGTCAAATGATAGTACGTGAGGCCCTCATCTTATACTTGAGGAGAGATTGGAATCAGGTCTGCATTTCTGCTGACCAGCCCGTGAGGAGTTTATGGCCGTACTGATTGATGCGATTAACGTAAAACGCAAGACGCTGTTTGAGTTTGAAAATGTTCCGTACTCCTGCCTGGAGGCAGAGGTGAACACACCTACCGCTCGTGGCGGGCAGACCCTGGTGCGCCTGAAGATGCGCAACCTGCTTACGAGTGCGGTCTTCGAGAAAACATTCAAGGCGAATGACAAGTTCAAGGAGCCGGATCTTCAGCTGGTCCCGGCTTCCTATCTGTACAGCGATGGCGATGGTTCACACTTTCTGGATCAGGAGAGCTATGAGACGCACACCTTGACCGAAGGGATGATCGGAGATGCGCTGGACTACCTGATTGAAGGCACACTGATCCAATTACACAAGTACAACGGCAACCCCATCGGCTTGCAACTGCCGATCTTCGTTGAGCTGGATGTTGCCTACACGGAGCCTGGGATGCGGGGCGACTCGTCGAGCGGCAGCGGGACCAAGCCAGCGAGGCTGGAGACGGGGCTGGAGATTCGCGTTCCCCTCTTTATCAAAGAAGGGGAGAAGGTGAAGGTGTCGACGGAGAACCGGGAGTTTGCGGGACGGGCATAGGTTCGAGTGGATCGCTAAGGCGGCTAGTGTGGATCTACAAGGTTCATTGCCGGCATCCCCAACGCGGTGATGCTGGGCACGAAGAAGTAGTCGCCTCCTCGAAGTTCGGTAGATGGCTGCAGACCAGGGGCGGGTTGGTGGGGCTGCGGTCGCCCTGAACGACGAAGCGGCCTCGGCCTCCGTGGTTGCCTCTGAGGATGTCCTTGTCTTTGCCCTGTGTGAGGCAGGCTCGCCTTCGGCAACGAAGGTTCCATAAGGCATGCCGCGACGCGTGATGCGGCATCGACGAATCACGCGGCCTTCATTTGGCTCGTCACGCACATTGTGAAGGATTTTTCTTTGATCGGCGGAAAGGAGATATATCCTCTCTGCTGAGAACGAATCTGGGCGCATCGAGGCCGGACTTTGATCGGCATTGCCCAGCCACGTCTCGAAGGAGCGTCATGTATCGATGTTGCATTGTGTTTTCTGTTCTTTGTCTTACCCTCGTTGGCTCTCTGGCACATGCTCAGGACACGCTGATTCATGTTCAGGAGGAACAGATTGACGGGCCTTCCTGCTCTGTGCCGCCGCAGTGGTTCATGCGGAGCGCTCCACGAACCTGCACGGCAGAGGAGGCACAGGCGTGGCTCGACGATATTCGGCACTGGCGTGACGAGCGACGCATTCGTGTCGGTTCTAACGGGTCCGAGTACGAGCGGCCCGAACTGAAATGGACGCAATCGAGTTTTGTTCAGCCGCAGATGATGGTGCATGACCGATTTTTTTATGATCCGGCGGCTCGCCGCTACACTGTCGATCGCTACCTGAACGACGTGGAGGCTCGTTATGGTGGCATCGACAGCATCCTTGTCTGGCCGACCTACCCAAATATCGGTATCGACGACCGTAATCAGTATGACCTGGTTGCCGATCTCCCCGGTGGGCGAGACGGGGTCAAGGAGTTCATTGCCGCGTTCCACCGCCGGGGGGTGCGGGTTCTTTTTCCGGTGATGCTGTGGGACCAGGGGACTCGCAAAGAAGGGATTCCGGATGCGGAGGCTCTCTCGCAGGAGCTTGTCGATGTGGGCGCCGACGGCATCAACGGCGATACCTTGCAGGAAGTCCCGAGGACGTTTCGTAGCGCGTCGGATGTTCTCGGCCACCCTCTTGCGCTTGAGCCCGAGCTTGGACCAGCTTCCGACGAGATGCTGAATTACAACAATATGACATGGGGTTATTGGAAGTACGATTTTGTACCGACCGTGAGCCGTTACAAGTGGCTCGAGAGTCGCCACATGGTTCACATCTCGAATCGATGGGCGCACGATCATACAGACGATCTGCAGTTTGCGTTCTTCAATGGAGTTGGCTTCGAGTCGTGGGAAAACATCTGGAGTATATGGAATGGAATGACTCCACGCGATGCTGAAGCCCTGCGCAGGATTGCCACGATCGAGCGCGCATTCAGCAAACTCCTGGTCTCGCCGGACTGGGAGCCGCACACGCCCATGCTGCAGTATGGGGTCTTCGCAAGTAAGTGGCCGGGAGATGGGGCCACTCTGTGGACGATCGTCAATCGCAATGCTTATCCGGAGACGGGCAGACAGATGAGCGTCGCGACGCAAGCGGGGATGCGCTACTTCGATCTTTGGAATGGGACAGAGCTGAAGCCGTATGCAGAAGGCGGCAAGATGATTCTCGAGTTTCCGATGGAAGCAAACGGATATGGGGCCATTCTCGCAGCGCCTTCTGTCAGCGAGAGCCTCCAAGCCTTGATGCAGACGATGAAGAGACTTGCCGAGAAACCTCTCGGAAGCTACTCGCACGAGTGGGTCACGGCTCCACAGCAACTGGTTCCTATTGCGAAGACGGCGCCAGCGAAGACGCGACCACCTGGTATGTCTGCTATTCCAGCGGCCGATTTTACCTTTCGCGTTAATGGCATAGAAATTGAAGGCACCAACGGTGAAGGCGTCGACGTGCAGTATCCGGGCGAGACCTCCGCTCGACGCTATCATGAGCTGAAGATTCATATCCCGGCCTTCTGGATTGATACCTTTCCCGTGACCAATGAGCAGTTCAAGGTGTTTCTGGATGCGACGAAGTACCACCCCAAAGACGACCATAACTTCCTGAAGGACTGGCATGACAAGAACTATCCGAAGGGATGGGCGAACAAACCGGTGACGTGGGTATCTCTTGAGGACGCGCGAGCCTATGCTGCCTGGGCAGGCAAGAGGCTCCCTCACGAGTGGGAGTGGCAGTATGCAGCGCAAGGGTTGGATGGACGGACGTATCCCTGGGGAATGGAGTGGAAGAGCGAAGATGTCCCGACTGTCGACAAGGGAAGGACAATGCTCCCGCCTGCGGACGTGTCTGCACATCCAAATGGCGCGAGCCCCTTTGGTGTGCAAGATATGGTGGGGAACGTTTGGCAATGGACGGAAGAATTTGCGGATGAGCATACGCGCGCTGCAATCTTGCGAGGCGGAAGCCACTATCAGCCCCAGGGTTCACGCTGGTACTTTCCGCAAGCGTACAAATTATCTCAACATGGAAAGTACCTCCTGATGGCACCAAGTCTCGATCGTTCCGGCGCGATCGGCTTTCGATGCGTTCTCGATGTAGCCCAATGATTGGCTGGCTCCGCATGCCTACTGGTGTTTCCGTCACGATGATGGAGCGCTGCCTGTTTAGAGAAGAGGGTAAGGATCGAGGTACAAAGAACTTAAAACAGGAAACCCCACACTCAAGTGGAGTTCCGTGGGGTTCAAAACCCTAAATGGTTGCGGGGGTAGGATTTGAACCTACGACCTTTGGGCTATGAGTGGCCGCGCACTTATGTATCTAACTGATTTCTTTGGCACAGATAGCGACGCGGAAGTACCGAAAAGCACCTCTGGACACCCCGTCGGGAGTCTATTGGGAGCGCGTTTCTGGGTTGGGTTTTCGACCCAACGTGTCGTTGAATTGGGCTTCCAATCTAGCTAACCAGCGTTGCCTGACGAGAAGCTGGTTTTGCTTGCCTTTTGATGTTGTCGGTGTTCTTGCTATTGGGGAATTAGCGTGGGGCTGCACCCCCCCAAAAAAAATAAATCCAAAAATAATCGCCACACCCTGTCGATCTCCCCGTACTTCCTTCGACGTATCCATAGAGCGAGCAAATATGCTCTAACAAACAAAAGGAGAAGCAATGCGATTTCTATGCATCTACAAGCCCGCCAAAGCCGAAGGCGCCCCACCCACCACAGAGATGATGGAAACCATGGGCAAGTTCATCGAGCAGTCCTTTAAAGAAGGCTTCCTGCTCTCCACCGAAGGCTGCCTCCCCTCTGCCCTTGGGGCGCGCGTTCGCTCCATCGGCGGCAGCTACACCGTCACCGACGGCCCCTTCACCGAGTCCAAAGAGATCGTCGGCGGCTTCGCTCTCATCCAGGCCAAATCCAAAGAAGAGGCCATCGAATTCACCAAGCGCTTCCTCAAAGTGGCAGGCGACGGCGAAACCGAGATCCGCCAGCTCTACGAACAGCCCGCAAAATAGCCCAGCCAGCCCTCGGCGCCAAATAAGCCGCGACACTTCCACATTCATCCCAACTCACAAAGGAGAAAGAAAATGCGATTCATGATCATCGTCAAAGCAACCCCAGAGTCAGAAAAAGAAGGCGCCCTCCCCGATCCACAGCTCCTGGCCGAGATGGGCAAGTTCAACGAAGAGCTCATCAAGGCTGGCGTCGTGCTCGCCATGGATGGCCTTCAACCCAGCTCCAAAGGCGCACGTGTCAAGTTCTCCGGCAAGTCTCGCACCGTCGTCGACGGCCCCTTCGCCGAAACCAAGGAGCTCATCGCCGGCTTCTGGATCTGGCAGGTCAAGTCCCTCGAAGAAGCCATCGAGTGGGTCAAGCGTTGCCCCAATCCCCACAAAGGCGAATCCGAAATCGAAATCCGCCAGGTCTTTGAGATGGAAGATTTCGCGCCCATCCTGTCCCAAGAAGAGATTCAGCACAAAGTAGCGAAACGGGCCGAGCTGCCGAATCAGACTGCCCACAAATAGCCGCACTTGCATCCAAGGGTTGAAAGCTGGTGTGATCGGTAGCGATGTCCGTTACCGATCACCACCGCACCATCGAAGCCGTCTGGCGCATCGAGTCCGCCCGCGTCATCGCGGGACTCACGCGCCTCACCCGCGACGTCGGCCTCGCCGAAGACCTCGCGCAAGAGGCACTCGTCGCCGCACTCGAACAGTGGCCGCAATCTGGCGTCCCCGATAATCCCGCGGCATGGCTTACCGCCACGGCCAAACGCCGTGCCATCGATCTCTTCCGCCGCAACGCCGTCGCCGAGCGCAAACACAAAGATCTCGCCCGCGACTTGGCCACACTCGAGCAGACTGTACCCGACCTCAACACCAACCTGGACGACCCCATCGGCGACGACCTCCTCCGTCTCGTCTTCATCTCCTGCCACCCCATCCTCTCCACCGAGTCTCGCGCCGCGCTCACTCTCCGCCTCCTCGGCGGTCTTACCACCCCTGAGATCGCCCGCGCCTTCCTCACCCCCGAACCCACCATCGCCCAGCGCATCGTCCGCGCAAAACGCACCCTCGCCGAAAAACATATTCCCTTCGAAGTCCCCCGCGGTCCCGAGCTCGCCGCACGCCTCGCCTCTGTCCTTGAGGTTATCTATCTCATCTTCAACGAGGGTTACTCCGCCACTGCTGGCGACGATCTTATCCGCCCCACCCTCTGCGAAGACGCGCTACGCCTTGGCCGTATCCTCGCCGAACTCACCCCGAACGAGCTCGAGGTCCACGGCCTTGTAGCCCTTATGGAGATCCAGGCCTCTCGCACGCGAGCCCGCATCGGCCCCACCGGGGAGGCCATCCTTCTGCTCGAACAGAACCGCGCTCACTGGGACCAGCTACTCATCCGTCGAGGCCTCACCGCTCTCGACCGCGCCCACAAGATCGGCGAACCCCGAGGACCTTATCTTCTGCAAGCCGAGATCGCGGCATGCCATGCTCGAGCCCGCACTCCGGAAGAGACCGATTGGTCACGCATCGTCTCCCTCTACACGGAGCTGGCCACGATCAACCCATCTCCGGTCATCGAGCTCAACCGAGCCGTAGCCATCTCTATGGCTCACGGCCCCCAATCTGGCCTCGACCTCGTAGAAGCCCTCGCCACTGACCCATCCCTGGACCGCTATTACCTTCTGCCCAGCGTCCGCGCCGACCTCCTGCTCAAACTAAACCGGCCCACCGAAGCTCGCCACCACTTCGAACAAGCCGCGGCCCTCACCCAAAACACCCGCGAACGCGCCCTCCTCCTAAGCCGCGCCGCCGCCTGCCAAATCAAGTAAAACTACTTTGCTGCGTTGATCGTCCGGGGGAAAGATTCCATCCATTCAGGCCTCCTGGCTATCGCTTGCACCGGCGGCGGCCACGCTGCCTCCATCATCTCGTAAGTCACCCGGCCAAAGAGGAGGGCGTCGGTCTGGTCAAGGTTCTCGATCGCGTAACGATGCAAGACTTCGTCCGGGGGGATTGCACGATGATCGCAGCACCCGTCCAATGTGACGTTGATGGAATACCGAAGGGGTCGCATTACGGAAGAGTACCGCCGATGGGGTAGACCAGCAAAATTTCGGCGATCAGCTCGAAATAGTGTGGCTCTTCGGTTTATCTCTCGCATTAATTTAGCCTAGACCTCACGTAAAAATGCCTAAGGCAGGCTATGGAACTGCGCAGCGAGTTTTCTCATTGCAGCATTTTCGCGGATAACTTCGCCGGCGTCTCCACTATGCAAAGCTATCTCTGCGGCGAGTGAGCGACCGAGAATTCGCTGATCAATATTGCCAAACGACCCAGGCACGAGTCTCCCCAGCCAACCGACCCAGGCTGGAGTATGAGCGTTGCCGACAATGATGCCGGGGCGAAAAATGGCGAGGCGGGTAAAACCGACATTACGCACGATGTCTTCCTTCATGCCCATGACGCGGACATATCGAAACCGGCTGCGAGCTGTGCTTCCTACCGCAGAGAGTAGGCAAAATTGGACGATTCCGGCGTCATGGCAGCCACGCGCAAAGGCGCCGACGACGTCGAGTTCAAGTCGTTTCAATTCTTCTTCGCTCCAGCGCCTCGATCCAGAACCGACACCCACACAGCTCACGGCGCTGACGGGACCTTGGCTTAAGACTTCGCGGGCAAGGGCGGCAGTGCGCTCGGCAAAGTCCGCAGCGCCGGTATCAAGAACGACGTTGCGCACCCGCGATCGCGCCGCAGTGGGCTTTCTGGTGACCATCACTACTTCTCGGCATTCTGGAATTGCTAGCAATTCCGCGACCACTGCACCACCGACTTGTCCGGTACCACCGAGGATCATTGCGGCGAAATTCTGATTCATGGAGGACCTCTGCTTACGGAAGGATGCGTCAGCCCCGTTCACCCTAGGAGGGAAGCATACTTGGTATAGGTCCAATATTGAACCAATAAGGCATCTTTTCCTCAATGGGCGCTGTCAGGGCTATGCACTCATTAAGTCGAGAAACGGAAGCTAATTACTCCGCGAGGCGCGTTTCTCGTTACCTATTTGGCGTGTTGTAGTCCGTCGGCACTTGCGCAGCAGGAGCGTAGATCAAGCGAATCACGCCTTCGGCGATTAGTTCGTTCGCAACTAAACGGAGCGACGGCAGAGGGCCCGAGAAAAACGGCTTGCCGCTACCAAGCACGACAGGGTGCAAGTAGAGTCGATATTCATCAATGAGACCAAGGTCGGTGAGGGCTCCAGCCAGGTCCGGGCCCCCGGCTTCAATTTCCCCAACGAGCTGTGCCTTCAGTCCTCGTATCAACGCGTCGATGTCATCGGCGACAAGAGTTGCATTGGGCCCGACCGACTTCAACGAGCGCGACACAACCCACTTTGGTTGACTGCGCCATGCAGCCGCGTATTCATGTTCTTCGGCGCCCCAGTCCGCATGGTCTTCATCCCAATAACGCATGATCTGGTACATGCGGCGACCGTACACCATGCCCGAAAGTCCGCGCACATCCTCGATGAAGTGACGAAAGAGCGCGGGGCGAGGTACAAATTTCTCGTGGTCGTGGTCGACATAGCCGTCCAGCGACTGGTTCAATGCATAGACGAGTTTTGCCAAGCTACAGACCTCCAAGCCAGATGCAGAACACCTCTGAGGCGAGGTTACATAAAGGTGAAACTCGCCGCAATGTCTTTACCGGCTGATCGCTGACGCCAAGTGCGTTTGTGAGGACAAATCATCCCCGTGAGGTCATTTCGTCGTCTGATTGGCATCCCAGATCACCTTGCCTGCACGGATCGTATATCGGATGCTGGTGAACGCCTCAGGTCGTCCCGATTGTGGATCTTCTGACAGAACCGTGAGATCGCCGAGCATTCCTGGGATCACCTTTCCCTCGTGTGCCGATAACCGAAACAGCTCTGCAGGAGCCGTAGTCAGCATCGTCAGCACATCGCGGAAGCCAAACCCGGCTGCCATTAGTTGACGAAATTCTTCGCCCTGGTCGTAGTCCGTGAGGAACCCGGTGTCGGTGCCATAAACGAGTCGTCCGCCGAGCTGGTGAAATCGGAAATCGAGCTCACGAATTTTCGAGATGTCGCCGTCCTGCGAGAACAGCTTCAGCGTCGGAATGATAGTCATGTGTTGCGCGACGATGCGCCGCAGCATCGGCTCATCGATACCCTCTGTAGCCTCCGGCGTATGCGCCAGAACATCGACCCCGGCGTCGATCGCTACTTTCGTTCCCTCCAGATTCGTGGGATGCGCAAAAACCAATTGTCCGTGCTTATGTCCCTCGTCCACCGCCGCACGCGCGATCTCCACTCGCATTGGAGTAATGTGATTCGGGGCAACAATGGAACCAGTAAAGAGCTTTACGATGTCGGCTCCGGCAGCTCGATTCTTATCGACCAGTGCGGCCGCGTCTGCGGTCGTCTCGGGCTGGCCCAGCTTCGCCTTGAGGTCCGCCGGCAG
>Ga0105240_10015781_pt1 | contig 10251 bp, 6 predicted proteins | sample KBSC54metaG_FD_80426 | JGI IMG/M metagenome (GOLD analysis project Ga0105240, IMG submission 80426) | Corn rhizosphere microbial communities from Kellogg Biological Station, Michigan, USA - KBS C5-4 metaG | ecosystem: Host-associated > Plants > Roots > Rhizosphere > Soil | place: Michigan, USA... | reverse complement strand
TTCCATCTCGAACGGCTCGCGCCTGCGGAAGTGGTCGAGGTAGTACGACACGCAGCGCTCGAGGTCGGCGGGATGGACGCCCTCCGCCCAGCCGTCCCCCATCTCCTGCTCGAGCGTGCGCCCGGTAAATGCGAGCCACGTCTCGTTGAAGTAGTCGCACTTGGCGTCGAGGCCCGCACGCCAGATCATGACGGGAGAATGCCTGACGAGGAGCGCGTATTCCGTTGCGGTCAACGCGTCAGCCATTTATCTACTATTCCACAGCGGTGTGGCGGCGGAAAGGCCGCGGGACGAGGAAGATGGTCTCTCTTGTGCAGGTCGTCGTCAGGTTGCGCGGTCGCACGCAATAACTCTCCGGTAGAGGTGTATTCGCCGAATGCAGCATCAGCCCGAGGATGTCAAATTCCGCCACCTTGCCCGCGTCGTCGAATCCTCCGACGACGCGATCGTCAGCAAAGACCTCAACGGCATCATCACGTCCTGGAATCGAGCGGCGGAGCGCATGTTCGGTTACACGGAGGCCGAAGCGGTCGGCCAGTCGATTCGGATGATCATCCCCGCCGACCGGCAGGCCGAAGAGGACATGGTTCTCGGTCGGATACGGGCCGGCCAGGCCATCACACATTTCGAAACGATCCGCCAGCGTAAGGACGGCAGCCTCATCCCGATTTCCCTGACGGTCTCGCCGATTCACGACGACGACGGCCATGTTGTCGGCGCGTCGAAGATTGCGCGCGATATCACCGAGAAGACGCAGCTGATCGCCGAGGTTCGCGAGCACGCCGTGATCACGGAAAAGCTCGGTGAAGCCGGCGCCGCAGTGGCGGCGACGCTCGACCGCGAAACGATCATCCAGAAGGTGACGGATATCGGCACCGAACTGACGCACGCGGAATTCGGCGCGTTCTTTCATAACGTGACGGATCCTGAATCCGGCGACGCGTACATGCTGTACACCCTCTCGGGCGCCCCACGCGAAGCGTTCGCCAACTTCCCGCATCCGCGCGCGACGGCCGTCTTCGCGCCGACGTTCTACGGCGAAGGGCCCGTCAGGCTCGATGATGTCACGCGGGATCCGCGTTACGGAAAGAACGCGCCTTATCACGGCATGCCGCCGGGCCATCTGCCTGTGCGCAGCTACCTCGCGGTACCGGTGAAGGGCGTCGGCGGCGAGGTTCTGGGCGGCTTGTTCTTCGGGCACTCCCATGTCGGCGTGTTCACCGCGCAGCACGAACGGTTCGCGCTCGGCGTCGCTGGCTGGGCGGCGGTCGCACTCGAGAACGCGCGCCTGTATGCCGAAGCGCAGGCCGCCAACCGGATGAAGGACGAATTTCTCGCGGTGCTGTCACACGAGCTGCGCACGCCGCTGAACGCGATCGTCGGCTACTCGCGCCTGCTGCGCGGCGGCATCCTGCCCGCCGACAAAGCGGCGCGCGGCCTCGAAACCCTGGAACGGAATGCGACCTGGCTGACGCAAATCGTCGAGGACGTCCTGGATGTCTCCCGGATTGTGTCGGGCAAGATCCGGCTCGACGTGCAGGCAGTCGAACTGCCGGTCATTATCGACAACGCGGTCGCGACCGTTCAACCCGCCGCCGATGCGAAGGGCGTGCGAATTCAGACGATCGTCGACCCGAATGTCGGACCCGTGTCCGGCGACCCGGGACGGCTCCAGCAGGTGATCTGGAATCTCGTGTCGAATGCCGTGAAGTTCACGCCGAGAGAGGGACGCGTGCAAGTACGGCTCGGGCGTGTGAACTCGCACGTGGAAATCGCCGTCAGCGATACCGGCGTCGGCATTCGACCGGACTTCCTGCCGTTCGTGTTCGAACGCTTTCGGCAAGCCGAATCGGGGACCACGCGAAGGACCGGCGGGCTGGGGCTCGGCCTCGCGATCGTGCGCCACATCGTCGAAATGCACGGGGGCACCGTCGATGCGTCCAGCGCCGGCGAGGGCAAAGGCGCGACGTTTCGCGTGCGCCTGCCGCTCATGATCGTGCATCCCGAGGTCCGCCCGACACCGCGCGAACATCCGCGCACCGAGCGTCGGGAAGCGTTGAAAGGGCTCGAGGGTCTCCAGGGAATTCACGTCGTGGCCGTCGACGACGAGGAGGATGCGCTCGCGCTGCTGCGAGTCGTGCTGGAAACGGCCGGCGCGCGGGTGACGGCGTTCAATTCGCCAGCGACGGCCTTGGAGCAACTCGCCGATTTGAAACCGCACGTCCTCATCGTCGATCTCGGAATGCCGGAGATGGATGGCTTCGAACTGATCACCCGCATCCGCAAATCGAAGGACCCGGCCATCCGGAATGTTCCGGCAGCCGCCCTGACGGCGTTCGCCCGTTCGGAGGACCGGACCAAGGCATTGCGGTGCGGATTCGAAATGCACTTGGCCAAGCCGGTCGATCCGAGCGAACTCGTGGCGTCCATCGCGATGCTTGCGAGACGGGTCAACACGCAGACGTAGCCGTACAGAAGCCCCACCTGGGAAGGTCGATCACCTGTACTCTGCAGCAGGATGGAGTTGATCGCCGACCTCACCCTGATTCTCGCCGCCGCGCTCATCGGCGGGTTCGCGGCGCATCGCCTCGGGCAGCCGTTGATCGTTGGGTACATCGTCGCCGGCATCGTCGTCGGCCCGTTTACCGGCGGGCTCACCGTTCGACATGTCGAGGGAATCGAGCAATTGGCGGAGCTCGGCGTCGCGCTGCTGCTGTTCTCGCTGGGCCTCGAGGTTTCGTTCGGTGAACTCGCGCCGGTCCGCGTGGTCGCGATCGCCGGCGGCGCGATGCAGATCCTGGTGACCCTTGCGCTCGGCGTCGTGCTCGCCGAAGCGCTCGGCTGGAGCTGGCAGCCGGCGCTCTGGTTCGGCGCGCTGATCGCGCTGTCGAGCACGATGGTCGCGCTCAAGACGCTGCAGGCGCAGGGACGCATCGGGACGCTCTCGAGCCGGGTGATGCTCGGCATGCTCGTCGTGCAGGACCTGGCGGTCGTCCCTCTGATGATCGTACTGCCTGAGCTGAGCAGCCCCTCGGGCGGCGCGACGAGAGTGATGATCGCAACCGGCCGCGCGTTCCTGCTTCTGGGGCTCACGGTCGTCGTCGCGACTCGAGTGGTGCCGCGACTGATGGCGGCGGTGGCGCGGTGGAATTCCCCCGAACTATTCCTTCTCGCGACGACGACCGTTGCCCTGGGAGTGGGCTACGCCGCGCACTCGTTTGGCCTGTCGCTCGCGCTCGGCGCGTTCATTGCCGGCCTGGTGATCAACGAATCCGAGTACGCGCATCAGGCGCTCAGCGACGTGATTCCGCTCCGCGACATCTTCGGGATGCTGTTCTTCGTATCCGTGGGCATGCTGCTGGATCCAGCCGTCGTCTGGCGCCAGATCGGAACGGTCGCGATCGTCGTCATCGCAGTAATCGCCGGCAAGGCGTTGATCTTCGGCGTGGTCGTCCGTGCCTTCGGCTATCGTCGAATCGTCCCCTTGGCGGTCGGCCTGACGCTATTTCAGGTCGGCGAATTCGCCTTCGTGCTCGCGCGCGTTGGATTGGACGACGGTACGATTAGCACCGATCTTTATGCGCTCGTGCTGAACACCGCCGTGGCGACGATGGCGCTGACGCCGATCGTCTCGAATGCCACGCCGTGGATCTACGAACGCATTCGAGGACCGGAACCGCAGGACGCGCTAGAAGTCATCAACCTTCCCGACGCCGGCCTCGTCGACCATGTCGTCGTCGCCGGCGGCGGACGCGTAGGCCGCACGGTCGCCGATGCGCTCGCCTCGCGCGATCTGCCGTTCGTGCTGATTGAACAAGACGATCGTCGCGTCCAGCAGGCGCGGCGCGACGGCCTTGCTGTGATCTATGGCGACGCGAGTCGTGCCGTGGTCCTCGAAGCGGCGAATGTCTCACGCGCCTGTGCGCTGCTCGTGACGGTGCCGACGTACACCGACGTCCGCGCGATTGTCCGAGCCGCGCAGCACATCCGCGCAGACCTCCCCATCGTCGCCAGAGCCGAAGGTCCCGATGCGATCCGTGATCTCTACGCGCTCGGGATCGAGGACGTCACGTCGCCGGAATTCGAGGCGGCCATCGAGATGACGCGCGAGGCGCTCGTGCGCCTGGCGGTGCCGCCCGACGATGTCCAGCGCGTGACGACCACGATGCGACGGAAACGTTACCGCGCCTGAGCGTTCTGCCGCCGCGGCGTCCGCGGAGGCTCTCTCACGTCGTCTGCCGGGGACTGCGGCGCGGCCGCCGCCGTTCGAGCTTGCCGCTGCTCTTCCGACTTCGCCCGTCGACGCGAGTCCCACGACACCCAGGAGAGACCCAGCGCAATACACACAATGAGCACCAATACAAAAATCTGATCTGCGGGCACACGCCCTCCTTGATCTCGTTGAAAAAAACGGGAGCGACTAGGAGAGAACGTGTGAAGGAGGTCCGCGGCCGGCGCGCGAACGGCTCGGCAACGAGACGGCCGGGCCGATCGAGTTGTACGCGACGCGCATGGCGCGTTCGGCGGCTGCGACGACGGCGCGCGACCCGGCAGTCGCCGGATGGACCTGGTTGAGTCGCTGCGTGCGGGCCGACGCAAACACCCTGGTCGACGTCCAACCGATACTGAGCGCCGCGGGCGCCGAATCGGTGCGATCGATGAGGGTCGCTGAGCCGCAGCCGGCGTCGAGCTGGCGACGCGCCGCAGCGCCGTCGATCGCGCCGATGAGCGCGACGCAGACGACGAACGCGGCTAAACGCTTGTGCAGAATCGACACAGGTATTTCGATCTTACGTCAGAGCGCGCCAATCTGCCGTCAATCAGGCTGCTGAGCGAAGGCCTGCGCGATCTTCACCGCGATGCCGAACGTGTCCGCGTAGGAGATGTTCGACGTCACCGACACGACAACTCCGTGGTCGGGAAACGTCCAGAACGACGCGACCATTCCGCCCAGCGACTCGCCATCGTGGCCAACGATCGACGTTTGCTTTCCAGCGACCGCCGCGGTCTCGAGATCCCAGCCCAGACCGTATCCGGTCTCCTGTCCCGAGGGCAGCCGCTGTGGGGTGCGGAGCAACTGGACCGTGGCAGGCCGCAGCAGCTGGCCCTGATCGATCGCGAGAGCGAAGCGCACCAGGTCGGATGGCGTGGACAGGAACACGCTCGATCCCGCATAGCAGGAATAATCGAGGGGCCGCATCACATCGGGGCCGTACCGAGGATCCGCCGCGAATCTCGGGAAGTAGGACGTCGCGGGATGCGGCATCGATTCGGCGCCGGACTCGGCCTCGGTGTGATCCATCCCCAATGGCTTGAAGATGCGGCTGTCCATGAACCGAACGAACGGCTCATGCGCCGCCGATTCGATCGCCGCGCTCATCAGGATCCAGCCGTAATTCGAATAGCGGTACCGAGTGCCCGGCTCGAAGAGCAGCGCACGATCCTTGAAGTACGGCAGCGCGTCGACCGGCCGTTCGCACCGCACCGAGAACAGCGGACCTTCATCGCCGCCATCGGTGCCAATGCCGGCCGTATGCCCCATCAGCTGCCGCAGGGTCACCGGCCATCTTTTCTCTGGAAAATCGGGTACGTATTTCCTGATCGGATCGTCGAGCTCGAGCCGATTCTTCTCCAGCAGCAGCCCGACGGCGGCCGACGTCAGCGCGGTCGAGGCGGTGCCGATTCTGAACCGCGTGTCTGGGGTCACAGGCACGCGGTTCTCGATGTCCGCCCAGCCAAATCCTTCGGCCCACACGATCTCGCGGCCGGCCCCGACCGCGACCGATAGGCCCGGCAGGTTATGGTCAGCGAGGGCGGCGCGAACGTTTTGTCGGGACTGCTGCACCGCGTCGCCCCACTTCGTGGCAGGAGCGGCGTTCGCCACCGATTCGATCGTCTGCGGGTTGGGATGCAGCGGCGTCATCGTGCCGAGGACGTATCCATAGAGGCCCAATCCCGCCGCGAGCGGCAGGCCGACGGCCCAGGGGATCAGCGCGAGCCCTCTCTGCCTCCAACTCTTCGAGCGTGCCCGCGTGTCCTCGGTCCCCAACCATTCACCCCAGTGCGCTGCGCGAATCGACTAAGCTGAACTTTACGACGCAAAGTTGTCTGCGTCAAGGCGCGGCCGGACCCCGAATCACGCTGACGAAACCGGCCGGGCGGATCCATTTCGCGAACGCGGCCCGCACGTCACCCGCGGTGAGCTCGAAGTATCGCTTCGCGGCCTGCGCCGCTTCGTCGAGCGGCAGCCCGAGCTGCGCCCGGCCGAGGAGGCTGCCGGCGACGGCGTCCTCGCTCGATTCTCTGAGCGGCATCTGCCGCAGCAGCAGCGCCTTCGCCTGCCGCAGTTCCTGCGGGGTGACGTCGTCGGTCTGCATCGCGCGCAAATCGCGGACGATCAGATCGCGCGCCTTCGTGACGTTCTGCGGATCGCAGCCGTACGTGACGGTGTAGACGCTTCGCGTTCTGCCGGCCGAGAGCGTGTCGTCCACGGTGTAAACGTAGCCGTTCTCCTGGCGCAGGTCGTGATAGAGACGCGTCGCGTAGAATCCGCCGCCGAGCACGTGGTTGCCGAGCTGAAGGGCGTAATAGTCGGGATCGAACCGCGTGATGCCGACCTCCTGCGACATCTCCACCGATGCCTGCACGACTTCGGGATCGGCCACGCGCGCTTCTTTTGCAGGATTCGCCGGCACACGAGGCAGATCGAGCGCGGGCTTCACGCCGGCCGCCTTCCACCCGCCAAACCATCGCTCGATCACCGCCCGAGCATCCTCCGCCGTGACGTCGCCGATGACGACGATGGTGGTGAGGTCGGGACGGAATGTGGACGCGTGGTACCGTTGAACGTCCGGCAGGGTCAGCGACGAGATCGTCGCCGGCGTCGCCTCGCGCAGCGCGGGATCGCGGGCCGGCAGCAGCCCCACGCTCATTGCGCGCTCGGCTTTGTAGCCCGGACTCTTCTGCTGTCCCGCCACGAAGTCAGCGGTCTGTTTCTTGACGACGGCGAAGGCCTGTGCCGGCAGCGCGGGTCGCAGCACGTTATCAGCCAGGAGCTCGACGCCGCGCGAGAACTGATCCTTCAGCACCTTCACCGAGAAATCGTATCCGGCACTCTCGCTCGCGGCGATATCGTCGAGCGCGGTCTGCAGCGCGAGGCGATCGCGCGTCGTCGTCCCGTATGAAAAGAGCTCCTCGAGCACGTCGGCCACGCCCTCTTTTCCGGGCGGCGTCTGGAGATCGGGCTGGTGACGCACGTTCCCGAGAACCGTGACGGTTGGACTCGTCTTGTCCGATTTCACGATCAGCCGGATCTTGTTCGGGAGCGTCTGGTCGCTCCACGTCGCGGCGACGTGAGGAATCTCCAGCTTCGAGGCGCCGCGTCGGCCCACGGCGGCAGCGTCACCGGCTTCGTCGGTGCGCTCGTCAGCTGCTCGCCGCCTCCAAAGCCTTTCGACGCGACGGGCTCGTTCGACGGTTTCGGCACGAGCGTGGCGGTGATGGAATTGTTCTCGACGAGGTACTGCTTCGCGACCCTGTTCACGTCGGCGACGGTCACACGGCGAATGCCGTCGACATCCTCGTCCGGCGAGTTGCGGCCTTCGGCGGCGAGCGCTTCCGACCACGTCGCCGCGAGGTCGGGAATCGAATTACGCTCGAAGGCGGCCGAGGCGATTTCCTTGCGCTTCGCGGCGTCGACGAGCTCGGACGGCAATCCGTTCTGCGCGTATCCCGCGAGGATCTTCGTCATGCTCGCGATGACGTCGGACGGGTCGGTGCCGGTGGGCAGCACGCCGACGGCGAATCCCACGCTCGCCTTCGCATACGTCTCGTCGAGCTCGAACGCTGTCTCGAGTGCCTTGCCCGCCGGGACCAGTGCGTAGAGATCGGCGCGCCGGCTCGCGATCACATCGGCCAGCACGCGGGCGGCGAAGAAGTCGGGGCTGCCGGTGCCCGGCAGGCGGTAAGCGGTGAACGCGAGCACGTACGGCAGATTGCTGTCGAGCGTGAAGCTTTCATGTTTCACCGGGCCAAGCGCCACCTCGGGACGGGGCGGCAGCGGTCGCCGCGCGATTGGTCCGTACAGCTCTTTGACGAGCGCCAGCGTCCGCCCAGGATCGACATCTCCCGCGATGACGAGGACGGCGTTGTTCGGCGCGTACCACCGCGTGTAAAAGCTCTTGAGCTGATCGCCGGTCGTGGCCTCGAAAGAATCGCGGGTGCCCAGCGCATCGTGCGCGTACGGCGTGCCGGCGAACAGATCTTCGTTCAGACGCGTGACGAACTTGTACGTCGGTTCGGAGAGATCGCGCGCGACCTCCTGCTCGATCGCTCCCTTTTCATGCGCCCACTCGCCCGCGGCATCGTCGACATCCTGCATGCAGGCTGCGTCCAATCGCAGCACGACTTCGAGATCGGGCGCCGGCACGGTCGTGAAGTACTGCGTGATGTTCTGCTGCGTGTCGGCGTTTCCGTAGCCGCCGAGCTGCGCGAAGATCGCCGCGGTCTGATCAGCGGAGACGCCGCGGCAGCCGCGGAACGACATGTGCTCCTGCGCATGCGCCATTCCCGGAAAGCCCGGCGGCGTTTCGTTGGCGCCGACGAGATAGTTGTCTTCCACGGTGACCACGGGCGCCAGCGGGTCGCGAACGATGACGACGCGGAGGCCGTTGTCGAGCGTCGCCCGGGTCACGTCGCTGCTGCCTTCGCTCGATTGGGAGGACATCGGCTGCGTGGCGGCAAGCGCCACCATCAAGAGGATGATTTTCATTGTCGGATCCATGTCCTTCTAGTGTGGAGCGGCGCTGCCGCGGCCGCAACCGCTGCGCCGGACCTCGACGCGAGCGGGCTGAATCGCGCAGGTTCAGCCACACAATGGAGAGTAAACTCGGCGGCATGAGCCGGTACATTCGATGGTCGTCCGTGGTGCGCGTGGTCGCCTTGTTCTCTGTTGCCGCATGGACGCCGCCGGCCGCGGCGCAGGTGGATCCGTCGAGTTTCTCTGCGCTGCAGTGGCGTCTGATCGGCCCGTTTCGCGCCGGCCGAGTCTCCGCCGGCGCTGTCGACCCGTCGGACCCGAACACGTACTACTTCGGCACCCCGGGCGGAGGTGTCTGGAAGAGCACGAACGCCGGGCAGACGTGGACGCCCATCTTCGATCGCACCGGCATGGCCTCCATCGGCGCGCTCGCGATCGCGCCGTCGAACCCGCAGATCATCTACGCCGGCACCGGTGAAGAGACGCGCGGCGACGGTGTGTACAAGTCGACCGACGGCGGCAAGTCGTGGACGAATGTTGGCCTGCAGGAGACGCACTACATCGGCTCGATCGTCATCAGCGCGACGAACCCCGACGAGGTGGTCGTCGGTGCGATCGGCGATCGCACGCCGAGCCAGGAGCGCGGCGTTTTTCGAACGACCGATGGCGGCAGGACATGGACGAAAGTGCTGTTCGTCGACGACACCGCCGGCTGCCCGTCGGTCGTCGCCGCGCCGGACGCACCGCGCGTTCTGTTCGCGACCTTGTATCCGGCGAACGGCCTCAGAGGCGCATCGCTCGCCAGACCGGTCGCGCTCGGGGAGCCGCCTCCACCGCCCGGCGCCCCACCGTTCAAACGCGACCCGGCCATCTTCACATCGACCGACGGCGGCGGCACGTGGACGAAACTCCCCGCGCAAGGGCTCGCGTCGCCGCCGGTGGGCCGACAGGCACTCGCTGTGGTCGCGAAGAGCGCGGGCCGCATCGTTCTGGCAGGCCTGCAAGACGGCCTCTATCGATCTGAAGACGGCGGCAAGACATGGACTCGTGCGAATCACGATCCGCGCATACGACCGGTCGGCGTGATCGCCGATCCGAGCAATCCAGATCTCGTCTACGTCACCCAGACGGCGCTCTATCGGTCCACCGACGGCGGGCGCACCTTCGACGCATTCGCCGGTGCGCCGAGCGGGGATGATTTCCAGTTCGTCTGGATCGATCCGCGAAACTCGCGGCGGCTCCTCGCGGGCGTCGATCAGGGCGCCATCGTCAGCGTCGACGCGGGCGCGTCGTGGAGCAGCTGGTACAACCAGCCGACGGGCCAGTTCTATCACGCCATCACCGACAGCCGGTTTCCGTATCACGTCTTCGCGGCGCAGCAGGACAGCGGTTCGGTCGCCGTGCCCAACCGCAGCGACTTCGGCGAAATCAGTTATCGCGACTGGTTCTCGCCTGGTGGGTTCGAATTCGGCTATCTCGCCCCCGACCCGCTC
>Ga0105240_10015779_pt1 | contig 10252 bp, 5 predicted proteins | sample KBSC54metaG_FD_80426 | JGI IMG/M metagenome (GOLD analysis project Ga0105240, IMG submission 80426) | Corn rhizosphere microbial communities from Kellogg Biological Station, Michigan, USA - KBS C5-4 metaG | ecosystem: Host-associated > Plants > Roots > Rhizosphere > Soil | place: Michigan, USA... | reverse complement strand
GACGCGCATCAGTCATTACTGGCGACACGCGTCCGAACTCAGGACATGGCGGCGATAGCGCCGTACTACGCAACGTTGCTCCCCCAGCTGTTTTCAATGGAATGCTGGGGCGGCGCGACATTCGACGTCGCAATGCGATTCCTGAGCGAGGATCCCTGGCAGCGCTTGGCGATGTTCCGCGAGCGCATGCCCAACCTGTTGCTGCAGATGTTGCTGCGCTCGGCGAATGCAGTCGGCTATACCAACTATCCCGACAACGTCGTGAGGTTTTTCGTCAAGCGGGCTGCGGAAGGCGGCATCGATGTATTCCGTATTTTCGACTCGCTCAACTGGGTCGAGAACATGCGGGTATCGATTGATGCCGTGCTCGAGTCCGGCAAGCTGTGCGAGGCTGCGATCTGCTACAGCGGTAATCTAAGTGATCCGCATGAGAAAAAATACACACTCGACTACTACTTGAAGTTGGCGCGCGAATTGCGCGCCGCGGGCACACATGTGCTCGGCATCAAGGACATGAGTGGACAGTGCCGCCCCGAGGCAGCGCGAGTGCTGGTCAAGGCGTTGAAGGATGAAATCGGCCTGCCGATTCACTTCCACACGCACGACACCAGTGGCATTGCTGCTGCCAGCGTGTTGGCTGCAGTCGAAGCCGGCGCCAATGCCGTGGATTGCGCGATCGACTCGATGAGCGGTCTCACGTCTCAGCCCAACATGGGCTCTATTGTGGAGGCGTTGCGCTTCAGTTCACGCGATACGGGCATCGATCCTGCGAAAATTCGCCTGCTGTCGTCGTACTGGGAGCAGACGCGAAAGCTGTACGGCGCGTTTGAAAGCGACATCCGCTCTGGCGCGTCTGAAGTGTACGTGCACGGCATGCCGGGCGGTCAGTACACCAACCTTCGCGAGCAGGCACGTTCCCTGGGCATCGACGATGCACGGTGGCCCGAGGTTGCGCAGACGTATGCCGATGTTAACCAGATGTTTGGTGACATCATCAAGGTCACGCCGACATCAAAAGTCGTCGGCGATATGGCGCTGCTGATGATGACCAGCGGGCTCACCAAGGAGCAGGTGCTCGACCCGGCGAATGACGTGGCTTTCCCGGAGTCGGTCATTCAGTTGTTCCGGGGTGATATCGGACAGCCGTACGGTGGCTTCCCGCCCGCGCTGCAGAAAAAGATCCTCAAGGGGAAAACGCCGCTGACGGAGCGCCCCGGGGCGCATCTGCCACCGGCGGATCTCGACGCCGAGCGTAAGAAGATTCAGGAGAAACTGCCGCGGGCGGTGACTGACGACGACCTTGCGTCGTACCTCATGTATCCGCGCGTTTGGATGGATTACATCAACGATCGCCTGCAGTTCGGCGATGTCAGTATCCTGCCGACGCCGGTTTTTTTCTATGGCATGGAGGCGGGCCAGGAGATCAGCGTCGACATCGAGCGCGGCAAGACTTTGATTGTGCGCTATGTGGCGACCAGTGAGGTGCACGAGGATGGCACACGCACTGTCTTCTTTGAGTTGAATGGCCTGCCGCGGTCAGTGCGCGTGCAGGACCGCAGTCAGGTTGCCAAGCGGGCGCCGCAGCGGAAGGCGGAAGTTGGAAATCCCAAACAGGTGGGTGCCCCGATGCCGGGGACCATTGCCACTATTGCGGTCACCGTAGGTCGCAAGGTAGCGCGTGGCGATGTGCTCGCGACGCTCGAGGCCATGAAGATGGAGACCGCCGTCCGGGCGGAGACCGACGGCGAAGTCACCGAGGTGCTCGCCCGGCCCGGGCAGCAAGTGGACGCAAAGGACCTACTGGTGGTGCTGGCCTAGGTCGGCACCGCCGGGCCTGCACGCGGTTGGCAGCACGTTGTCCGGGATGTTGGTGTACTTTTCGTAGCCCTGCACCGGTACAGTCACATCCGCCGGTGCGCTCGCATGGCCGCAGTACCACTGCACTTCGGTTCCCTTCACGCCCGGCATCAAGATCAGGTGGCCTCCCGTGATCCGCTTGTTGGCGGCCTTCCCGTAGTGGATATCAATGGCGCCCTGGATCACGCGCACGGAATCCACGAATTTCGCCGTATCCGGAAACGACACGTCCAGCCTGGAAGAGTCGATCCGGCTGAGCGGCGTGCCTTCAGCGACGGCCGTTGCTATCGCAGTCTTGTAGGGTTGGGCGATATTGAGCCCTTCCGCAATCTGCGCTCGGATCGTGTAGTTTTGATATGCGGGAATGGCAATGGCGGCGAGTATGCCGATGCCCATCGGCCCAAACAGCATCACACCCAACACCGCCGAGATCGACTGCCACATCGGGGCGGGCGGAGCGATATCAGCGCTGGCGATATCCTCCGGCGACTCCACACGGCTGACGACCAGGGTACCGGCTATCTTGTCGTGCAGTGTCTGGCGCCGGTCCGTGAAAACGGCCATCGCAAAGCCAACACTGAGGGTCATGAAGCTGAGAATGTGGCCAAGCATCCGGCCGAGCGCCCGGCCAAAGCCGATGCGTTCGCCGTGAAGATCGGTCACTTTGAGGTCCATAGCGAGCTTGCCCGGTGTGGCCTGCAGGCTGGAGCTTTCGAAGATCACGTAGTAGAAACCGACAGCAATCCACGCGAGAAGCGGTAGCAGGGGGTTCGGCTTACCGTGGCTGCCGACGGCGATCACTGCCGTGGCGATCCCGACCAGGATCATGGCGATAAAGTAGTCAATGACATAGGCGACGGCTCGTTTCCAGAACCCGGCGTACGGGAGTGAGCCGCGGGAGGAATAGTCTGCCTGGGTGGCAATGGCCGGACTGACCGCGTAGCGGTTGGCCGTGGGGCTGGAACTCTCACCGTGCATGATCAACTCCCTATCGTGCGCCGATCCGTTCGAGTTTATTTCTGGATGGTATACACCAGATCGGCTCCACGGGCCTGCCCGACTTCCGTCTTGATCGTCCATCGATCGCCGAGGCTGTAACGCAACTTGAGCACGTTCAACTGTTCGGTCAGGGCAATGCCGTAACTGACGTAGAGCCGCGGCGAAAGATAACGCCCCAACACCAACGATGTCTCGTTTGTCAGATCGGACTCGAGACTCACGTCCTCAATTCCCACGCGGGAGCCCAGTTGCTGCGCCAGGATGGCTCCGCCCTGGGCGAGCATTTCATTGCTGCCGGACTGGCGGCTCTGGGCCGATTCGAACGAGCCGCCTGAAAGGATCAGGGAAGCGATCTGCGACTGGCTGAGCGAGGGGTCCGAGAAAAAGCTCATCCGCGGCTGAAGCAAGGTCCCGCGCACGTTCACCCCCGCAATGACGTCCGGGAATTCCTTGACGGCGCGGATATCGAGACCCGGGTTGGCCACCGGTCCCCCGGAAAAGATCAGCCGCCCGCGTTGGATATCCAGCTTGCGCGCATAGGCTGAGTATTTTCCCTGCTCGATATTGAGCTCACCCTGGCCCGTCGTTGCCTCGTCATAGCCGCTGCGCACCGTCAGGTTGCCCGTCAGGCGTCCGGTCAGTCCCGACGTGTCGATATTTACATGGTCCTCCAGGCCCAGGGTGATCGTGCTCGTTACTTCAAACCGCTTCGACGGGTCGGTTTGCTCCTGCCCGACGACGACTTCGTCCGAAGAGGAGCGGACGGCACCCGTCAGATCGGCGGGGACGATCTTGGCATAGGGGACTTTGACTGCACCCGCCACATCGATCTTGCGCCCGTCGATGTTGAATTGCAGATTGGGGGAGGCATCGATCTGAGCTTCCGGGACGTCCATGACCCGGAGGTTGGAGCCCTCCACATTGACCTTCCCGTAGGGCAGCGAGTTGCGCCATTCGAGTCGGCCGGCGGCGTTGGCAATGCCGGACCCGATGCGAGTGCTGCCTTTGAAATCCACCCCGTTGTCGGTCAAGCGGGCGTCGAAGGCCACCTGCCGCAGGCCCATGTTCACCTGGTAATAGTCGATCTCGCCCTCGGTGATTTTCAGGGTCCCGTCCACCAGCGGAGTGCCAAGGGTTCCGGCGATTTTCATATCGCCGTCCAGGTGGCCGGCGGCCCGGTCGATGTCCGGGACATACAGGGTCACCAGTCCCAGCTGATCCGTATGCGCGTGGAATTCGCCTTCGACCGGCATGGCCTGCCAGGTCTCGCCGGTTCTTTGCGCCACCAGGTTTCCCTTGATGGTCCCTACATCGCCGGAGGCCAGCCCCACATCGCCGCTGATCGTGCCCTTGTTGGCGTTGAGGGTGATGAACCCGGAACCGATCTTCGAATGATCGATGCGACCGCTCGTGAGTTTGTGTGACAGCACCGCGTCCGTGAGATCGGCTCGCAGGCTTCCCTGTGCCGGCTCGCCTGCCAGGCCGATTGCCCGCGCCTTGAAGTTGATCTGGCCACTGTATTCGACCGCACGCGTGAGACCGGCTGTGACGGTTGAGAGTGGCATGTTCTTGGCGTCGAACGACGCGCTCCACTGGCGTGGATTCCACTCACCCTCGGCACACAGGCTGCCCAACTGGCCCGCCATGCACATCGGCTCGCCCCGAACCTCTTCTGAGGACACCACGAGTCCGACAGGACGCTCGAGGTTCAATCGCAACGAGTCTGTGCCAAGGATCTGCATCGACTGCATCTGGCCTCGCCACGCACCGTTGTTGAAGGGGCCATTGGCGGCGGCGGAGAGGGATAGACCGAGTCCCTTTGCGTCGAGGCGCACGTCATAGTTGGTCGCGCGACCGTTCAGCTTGAAATTCAGCTCTTCGAGCGCCCGGTCGTTGTAGACCAGGCTGCGAATGCGCGCGGTCACCTTTGATTCGTACTGCGGGCTCGGGTTGAAATCGATGTCAGCCAACAGGTCCCTGATCGTGATGCCTTCGTGTTGGATACCGTTGGCATGGAGTGTTGCGGCAACGATCGGCTCGCCGGGGGTGCCGCGAATGGTGCCATTACCCTCCAGCGTGCCGCGGCTGTCCGGCGACAGCAGGCTCAGGTCCTTCGCGCTGACCGCAAAGCGCAGATCAAAGGTGTCATTCAGATGGCCGTCCAGGGCGAGGTTGGTGCCACCCAGGGTGGCGCGGAGCTTGTCGAACTGCCAGGTGGTCCCGGTCCGGACCAACTTCCCGCCGCCGCTGGCCGGTACATTGCGCAGTCGTCCGATGATGTCGCGGATGTCGACTGAGTAGTCGCCGGTGCCGTCAAACCGCTCACCCTGGGTGGCGAAATTGAAGCTGAGCTTGCCGGGCAGGTCGCTGCGAATCTGAGCTGGATTGACATCGGCTATGCGCCCGGAGAAAGCCCAGGTGTCGGCCGGATTCCAGACCGTTTCACCGCTGACCGTGGCGTGTCCCCCGTACAGGTCGACGTCGCCTTTTGTGAACGTGAATCGATCCCTCGCGAGTGCACCCTGAATGCTCGTTGGCATCGGAGGAAGCTCTTTTGCTTGCGCCATTCCGCTCGCACGCACGGCATACGGCCATGTTCCTTCCAACGTATATTCGCCGGTGGAGCTGTGGAACGGGATGTCCTTGCCGACCAGAGGCCACTGGAAGTTGTGCCACGTGCCACGCAGATTCAGACGCGGCCCGTTCTTTACAACTTCAATGGTACCGCCGCCCGTTGCATGAGCACCGGAGCTGCGATGAGTGATGTCGATGTGCTTGGCCCACAGAACGTGGTTGCTGTAGGCGCCCGCAAACTCGGAATCAAACAGACCGACATTGAGCCCGGCCGAATTCAACGGCCCGCGGATGAGGAAGCCGTTGGCGTTGCCCTTCATGGCTACCTGGCCGGAAATCAACCCGAGGATGCGGTTGCCACCCCAGGCGGTGACGTCCAGGTCGTGGACGATGGCGTTGCCCTGCCAGTGCCATTGATTGGTGAGGGTCAGAAACTGGCCGGTGAAGTCGGACCTGAACGGCGCGAGTGTATGGGCGGTGACATCGAGCCGATTCAAATCACCTTTGGAAACCGTGTTGAACGACCACGCGGGTTGATCCTCAGGGTTCCAGGTGAACTTGTTCTGGAAGTCAAAGCGCAGCGGATCGTAGGCGAACATTTCGCCAACACCGTCCATGTGCAACGTGCCCGAGCTCGCCGCGATCTGATAGAAGCGGATCTTGCGATAACGGGCGATGCCGGAGCCTTCCGCGTTGTTGAATTCCATGTGGAAGCCGTTATAGACGGCCAGCGTCACGTTGCCGATGTGCAGATGATCCGCGCTGACAATCAACCAACGAGGCAGGAAGAAAGGGGTCGCCGGCTTGGGCGGTATCCGGCGGCGCTTGATCTCGACGGCGGCGCTTTCGATGGAGGCACCCTTGGTGCGCACTGTTTGCAGCAGCAACGGGGTGAGCTCGATGCGGGCATTGATGTTTTTGAATGTCAGATGGACCAGATGATGGTCGATCTCGACCTGGTCGATGTGCAGGCCGTGGGCAATCGTCCCGTGGACGCCGATGAATTCGAGCCCCGTGTTGCCGGCTTTGTGGGGAATCTTGCCGAACAGGTACTGCAGGCCCTCTTCAGTGAAGGCAAAGTAATAGACTGCCGCGCTGGGCACCGCTACGGCTGTGAGGATCAGGATTGCGGCGATGAGCAGCAGCAGGCGGCGCATGACAATCTACAGCTTCGGTGAGAAGTTGATGTGCAGGCGCGGACTGGCCGGCAGCCGCGAAATCGGTTCCGCGATGTCGACACCCAGGGTCACGACGGGCAGTCGGACCCGGAATCCCACACCTACGGAGTATTCCAACGACGCAGCCCCCCAGCCGTTGAATGCGTTGCCATAATCAAAAAAGGTGGCAATGCCGAAATTGCGCGGCAGATCGCGAATCACTTCGACGGTGCCGGTGATCACCTCTTTGCCTCCGACCTTGACCGTACCCATCGGCTGGGCACACTGCCCCAGCGAGTTGAGGATCGGATTGCCGTTCGAGTCCCGAGTACAGACCTGCTGAGTGGGCGATAAGGCGTTGTATGCGAAGCCGCGCACGCTGTTGTCACCGCCGGCGAAAAATCTCTCTACCACAGGAAGATTACTGAAGCGCGACACCAATGTGGCGCCGATTTCATCGCGCAACAGCAGGTGCCACTTCGGGTAGAAGTTGAACACACGAACACCGGTCAGGTGTGCTTGGATAAAGCGCGTGTTCGCACCGACGAGACCGTCGGCACCTTTGACCTCCAGGAACAGACCGTGTTGGAAGATCGGTTCGCCCAGGTATCCCTTGGGAACCGAGGCAATGTCGATGCCCGGGATGAGCAGCTTGTCGCTGCGTGTCTCCGCGGCCGATTCACTGTTTGTCTTCATTGCCTGAAGGAAGTAGACGTACTGCCAGTTTCCCGCCACCTTGGTGATGCCCGGTTGCAGGTACTCGTTTCGAGTCGTGACGTCCGCCAGGTCACGCTGCTCGACCACGCCCTGGAGGGTCAATTTTTCCACGGCGGGATCGCCGATGGGAATGATGTAATTGCTCTGGACCTGATATCTCGTGACCTGGGCCGCCTGGACCAGGACGCTGAGACGATGTCCGCGTGAGTTGATCCGACGATTTTCCCAGGTGAGAGTTCCCCGAGGGCCGGTGTCGGTGGCATAACCACCACCCACGGAGTACCAGTTGCGGCGATTGGGATCCGCCTTGATGTTGACCGGAACGACGTGAGCGTTGCGGTCGGGATCGCCGGGTAACACTTCCAGATTGGCGAAGTATTGCGCATCGTCCAGCGCAAACTGGGTGCGCAGGATTTCGGTCAGATCGAACGGCTCGTCCTGCTTGTAGCGCAGGTAACGGCGCACCAGCGAGTCGTTGATGACATTCTGTTCAATGTGCGTAGTACCGAAGCGATAGCGCTCGCCGGTTTGCAGCTCGAGGCCGATGACGGCCTTGTGGGTTGCCGGGTCGACTATGAGATCGCTGCGGGTCAGCTTGGCATCAAAATACCCATAGGTGGCCGCGGTGCGCTGCAGCTCACCTTTCAGACTGTCATAAGCCGGGTGATTCAAACGGTCGCCCCGGTGAATGGGCAGGTTGTCGGTGATCCGGGTGAACAGGGCGTCTTTTTCACCGGGACCGTGGACCTGAACGTCAATCTTGTCGACCAGCACGGGTGGACCCGGATCGATGTTGATGGTTACTTTCCAGTCGCCACGGCCGACGTTGTTGACTTCAGAGTGGACCTGCGGATCGTAGAAACCGAATGGGCGCAGGGCTGACTGCACTTCCCTCTCAACTCGGTCGTGGAGGCGCTCGAGGGTGTCGGCGCTCAGATCCGTGGTCTTTTTGTAGCGCTCAAAGCTCAGGTAGGCGAGAACGTTGGTGCGCATCTCGTCCTCGACACCATGGATCTCCACGGTGACGTTGGCTCGGACGAGGGGGCTGGCGATCAGGCACAACAGGAGCAGTGCGGCCCGGGCCTGCATGGGGGAGGTGCGCTGCGCCATCAAAACCGTGCGATAGGGCTGGTGTGGTCACGAAGGATCACCCGATTCTAACCGGACGGCCATTCATTGGGCGCCAGGTCGAATCGGCTATCGCCAAGGAGGATGCCTCGGGGGCCGAAGCGGCGTTCGTTCAGGGTGAGGGCGCCCTGCCGGTCAATCCTGACGAGGGTCGAACAGCGGGTTCCGTACTCGCCGTTGCTGATAAACGGTGAAGACAGCAGCTGCTCCCATTCACGTGACAACCCCGTATCCGGGAGCGTGTCATCGACACCCGCCTGAGTCGGATCGGCCAGAATCGCGAACAACGCCTCTTCCGGGATGTTGTCGGCCTGATTGATCAGGGCATCGAAGCGGTGGCGGACCCGTTGGAGTTTTGGCCACGGCGTATCCAGCAACTCGTTGGAAAGGCCGTAAATCCCGGGCGGCAGGGACTGCGCAAACCGGGGCGCGCGGTTGGATACGTACCACAGCGAGTCATGATCAGTCAGAAGAAGATTGAAGCCGGAGTACTGTTCCGCGACCGCCTCCAGGTTGTGTATGTACTGGGTGACCGGCGCTGGATTACGTAAATAATCTGGAATCAGGTTCCCACGCGAGGGCGCTCCCGGTGCGGGACGCTGCAGCTCGCGAAAATTCGTGACGATCCCGAACCGCCGCTGCCGGTCGACACCCAGCCACGTTCCGCCCGCGCGCAGGTCCCGACCTGCAATGAGGTCATCGGGCGGGGGCCACACGGCCATCGCCTCGGTGGGCCTTTCATGAAACTCATCGCGGTTGGCGGCAACGACGAGCCGGTAGCGGGGATGCACCTGCCAGGCGATAACGAGCAGGCACATCGATCAGGGCTGCCTTTCCGCTTCCAGCCAGGTGGATATGAGGCGGTATGAAATGGAGTGCGAAGGCGGCACCAGGGGCAGGCCGTCCGAGCGGATCTCGGCGCGGGTGAACCAGCGAGCGTCTTCCAACTCGTCACCGATCCGGATGGGGCTCCCCTTTTCGGCCTCCGCCTGAAATCCAATCATTAGAGACGACGGAAACGGCCAAGGCTGTGAGGAATCGTAGCGGGGGTTGGTGACAACGACGCCCGTCTCCTCGAAGACCTCGCGAAAAACGGCGTCTTCCAGGCTCTCGCCCGGCTCGACGAAACCGGCAATCGTGGAGTAACGCCCCGGCGGCCAGCTCGCCTGCCTGCCCAGCAGTGCACGCTCGCCGTCAGTGATGAGCACGATGATGGCGGGGTCGATACGCGGAAAGAACTCGTGAGGCTCGGCTTCGTTCGTGCAGCGGATTACGTGGCCGGCGCGTTCAGGGAGTGCTCTGTAGCCGCACACACCGCAGAAACGCTGCCGTTTGCGCCAGATGGTGAGCGCTCGCGCGTACGCGAGCAGGCCCGCCTGATCTTCGTGCAAGAGAGGTGAAAGCGGACGCAGCTCCTCGAAGCCGGTGCCTTCCTGCGGCTCAACGAGCCGGCTATCGCCGAGCTCGACGAGCACGCAGCGCGCACCCTTGTACCAGCCTAGCAGCACCAATGAGTGCGGGTCGGGGTCTCTCAGCGCCGGGTGATCACGTGTGACGAACGCGATTCGCGGCTGGGGACCCGTGTACACCAACTGCGCAGTGTCGCGCGCCAGGATGTACAGCGTTTCCGGGTCCGAAAGCGCAGCGGCCGGCCAGCCCACTTCTTCGCGCACTTCCGCACGGCGATCGATATAGGGGCCAGCGAAGAAATTCGGGCGAAGGGCATCCATCCGGGCATTGTAGTGCAGGGCTTACCTCGCGTGCGCCTCAGTCGATGTCCGGGCGACGAGCGCGGACGCTGCGTGGGTCAATGGAGGCAT
>Ga0105240_10015776_pt1 | contig 10252 bp, 8 predicted proteins | sample KBSC54metaG_FD_80426 | JGI IMG/M metagenome (GOLD analysis project Ga0105240, IMG submission 80426) | Corn rhizosphere microbial communities from Kellogg Biological Station, Michigan, USA - KBS C5-4 metaG | ecosystem: Host-associated > Plants > Roots > Rhizosphere > Soil | place: Michigan, USA... | reverse complement strand
CTGCCCACCCGCGTCCACGACGTTGACCGCTCCCGTTTCGAGGTCGATATCGGTACGGAAGAACAGCCGCAGCGGCAACGGCTGCGCCCACAGCTCGGCCTCGATGTCGAACGCCATGGCGTTGTGGTTCATCTTGTCGTCGTCCGAGACGACGCGCACCCGCACCGAGTTCTTGATCAAGCGGGGCTCGAAGTCCCAGATCACCCGGCGCAGGATCTGCTCGAGCGCCGAGATGTTGACGCTGGAGGCGGTGCGGCCCGCCAGATCCGGCATGCCGAAGTTCACCGTCGAGCGCGCCACCTCGGGATGCTCGTCCAGGTTCAGCACCGTCGCCAGATTGGCGGTGTTGAACAGCCAGGTCAAATCACGCCGCACACACTCACGCAGGCGCGCCGGTGACAACACACGCCTGTCGCGCGACTCCTGACGCGCCTCGGGATCGTCGTCGGTCAGCCGATCGAGCAGGGACGGCTGGAGACGTTCCTTCTTGGTGAGCTCCGCCATCGCTCACGCCAGTTACGCTGGTCCCTGGCCCTCGGCAGGACCAGACTGCAGATCGGAGGAGGCGTCGGCGTCGCTCTCGGGGCTGTCGATCCGCACCACCCGCACGTCCATCAGGGCATGGTCCCCCTGATCCGTCGTCCACAGCCGCTGCCCCAGTCCCAGGAACGTGTCGGCAGGACGCTCCTGCCACTCGGTGCTACGGGCCATCACCAGGCGCGGGTCCTTGGCTGACTCCGAGCCCGGATACCGCGTGGGGATGAAGGCGACCACGTCCCCGCCGTTCGCGAGCGAGAGGCTGGCCGGCATCCAGGCGATGTCGCGCAGATCCTGCGGCTTCTCGATGCGAACCTCTTTCACGCGGGAGAACGGAATCCAGTAGTAGCGCCCGTTGACGATCACCTCCATCAGCGGTCCCAGCCGCGAGTCGGCGTCGGCGATCCAGGCGAACGGTTGATCGTCGATCGTGCCTGCCATGGCGGGGGCGGTCTCGAAGGCCCGCTCGCGCAGCGAACGCGCCTCTTCGTACTTCTCGGTGGCCGTCAGGCGTAGCGCCTCGACCAGCAGGGCCATCCACTCCGCCGGCTTGCCGAACAGCAAGGGCGTGCGACGGCCCGCGAACACCTCGGCGCGCAGCACCTCGCAGCGCAGCGCCTCCTGATAGGTCTTCAGCATCGCCACGGTGCTGGCGTCCATGTCGGACGCCACCTTCAGCTGGGTCGACGCCCGGTCCCACTCGCCGCGCACCACCAGCAACTGGAACAGGAACACACGCAGGCGAGCGTCGGCCGGATTCTTCCGGACCTGCGCCTGCAGGTCGGACAGAGCCTCATCCAGGCGCCCGGCCCGTACGTTCTCTTCAGCAGACGTCATGCGTGGCTCCCCGCGTCCAAGACAGGTCGCATCGATCCCCCATCACCGCGCCCGGCGCCATGGCGCCGGGCCCGATGACGGGGTGAACGATGACCGATCAGCACTTTTCCGAGTTGGTCGGAATGTTCCAGGAGGCCGACATCGCCGAGCCAGGAGCGCCGGTCTTGTCCTGCGGGGTGTAGTCGAGGCTGACCTTGGCGAAGTTCAGCGTAATGCTCTCCGTGATCAGGTCGCCGCCTCCGGAGCCGCCGGTGGACACGTTCGAGATGATCAGGTCCTGCATCTTGATCTTCAGGTACTCGACCGCCGACTTGCCGCCGGCCTTGCGAACCGTCAGCAGGGCCGACTTGAAGTGGGTGCCGTTGCAGCAGGCCTTGATCAGGTTCGTCGTGGTGGTGTCGATGTTCTTCATGAACGACAGGTCCTGCACGTTCACCTTGCCAGCGCCGCCGCCCGTCGCGGTGTGGGTCGTCCCCGACTGGGACATGCCCCAGCTCCACGAAAGAACCTGGATCTCGTTGGGATGCGTCTCGTCGATGCTGTCTCCCTTGAGGTCGTCGATCTTCAAAAACATATCCATCGCCATGGCCGGTCTCCTTTTATGTGCGTTTGAACGTCACCCTAAACAACTTCTCCAACCCGCTCCCGTGTCTATCGTCGTCATCCCCGAATCAGTTGCCTGAATTCGGATCAGCTCGCCTTTGCAGAGGGCAATTTCGACGTCAGACGCAACGAAACGGTCAAACCCTCCAACTGATAATGCGGACGCAGGAAGAACTTGGACGTGTAGTAACCGGGGTTGCCCTCGACCTCCTCGACCACCACCTCGGCATCCGCCAGCGGCTTGCGCGCCTTGTCGTCCTCGCTCGAATGCTTGGGATCGCCGTCGACGTACTGGCGGATCCAGCGCTGCAGCCAGTCCTGCATGTCGTCGCGCTCTTTGAACGATCCGATCTTGTCGCGAACGATGCACTTCAGATAGTGCGCGAAGCGGCAGGTCGCGAACAGGTAGGGCAGCCGCGCCGCCAGATTCGCGTTCGCGGTGGCGTCCGGATCGTCGTAGACGCCCGGCTTCTGCAGGGACTGCGCGCCGATGAAGGCGGCGAAGTCCGAGTTCTTCTTGTGAATCAACGGCATGAAGCCGTTCTTCGCCAGCTCGGCCTCGCGACGATCGCTGATGGCGATCTCGGTCGGACACTTCATGTCGACGCCGCCGTCGTCCGTGGGAAAGGCGTGCGTGGGCAACCCTTCCACTGAACCGCCCGACTCGATGCCGCGAATGCGCGAGCACCAGCCGTACATCTTGAACGAGCGATTGATGTTCACGGCCATCGCGTAGGCAGCGTTCGCCCACGTGTACTTGGCCGTGTCGGCGCCCGAGGTGTCCTCCTCGAAGTTGAACTCCTCGACCGGGTTGGTCTTGGCGCCGTACGGCGAGCGCGCCAGGAAGCGCGGCATCGTCAAGCCCACGTAGCGCGAGTCCTCGGACTCGCGCAGCGACCGCCAGCCGGCGTACTCGGGCGTGGTGAAGATCTTCGTCAGATCGCGCGGGTTCGACAGCTCGCTCCAGGACTCCATCTGGAACAGCGAGGAGGCCGTGCCCGAGATGAACGGGGCGTGGATAGCCGCCGAGATCTTCGCCATCTCGCCCAGCGTCTCCACGTCGGGGGCGCTGTGGTCGAAGTAGTAGTCGCCCACCAGGCAGCCGTACGGCTCGCCGCCCAGCTGGCCGAACTCCTCCTCGTACAGCTTCTTGAAGATGGGGCTCTGATCCCAGGCGGCGCCCTTGAACTTGCGCAGCGTCTTGTGGAGGTCCTTCTTCGAGATGTTCATCACCCGGATCTTCAACATCTCGTCGGTCTCGGTGTTGTTGACCAGGTGGTGCAGCCCGCGCCACGCCGCCTCGAGCTGCTGATAGTCCGGGTGGTGCAGGATGACGTTCACCTGCTCGCTCATCTTCCGGTCGATCTCCGCGATCATCGCGTTGATGGACTCGACCACGTCCGAGCCGATGAGCGCCGTCTTCTCCAGCGCGTGCTGGGCCAGCGTCTTCACCGCCGACTCGACCTCACCGCGCGCCCGCTCGGTCTGCGGCTTGAACTGCTTCTGCAGCAGGGACGCGAAGTCACCTGCCTCGACGGTGGTGCCCGCCGCTGCTTCTCCCTGCTTTTCGGCCTCTGGAGCCATGATTACTTCTTCTCCCCTTCGGAGCCGTCCGCCGGCTTGGGAGCCGACGCCAGCGTCTTCAACAAGGTCGGATCCTTCAGCACCTGACCGATCAGCTGCTCGGCGCCCGCCTTACCGTCCATGTAGGTGACCAGGTTGCTCAGCTGCTGACGCGCCTCCATCAGCTCGTTCAGGGCGCCCACCTTCCGGGCCACCGCCGCGGGCGAGAAGTCGTCCATGCTCTCGAACGTCAGCTCGACGTTCATCTTGCCGTCGCCCGTCAACGTGTTCGGCACCTGAAAGGCCGCGCGCGGCTTCATCGCTTTCAGGCGATCGTCGAAGTTGTCGACGGAGATCTCGAGGAACTTGCGGTCCCCCACCGCCGGCAGGGGCTCGACGGGATTGCCCGACAGATCGGACATCACGCCCATGACGAAGGGAAGTTGGATCTTCTTTTGCGCGCCGTACAACTCGACGTCGTACTCGATCTGGACGCGGGGGGCCCGGTTGCGCGCAATGAATTTTTGGCTGCTGCTGCTCATGTGACCACGTGCCTCCTCAACAAAAGGGACTCGATGCCGCTACTTCGGATGTCCCTGAAGCGCCTCGATCTGCGCCATGGCTTCCGGGACCAACTCCCGCACGATATCAATAAAATCCATCGTGACCAGCCTCTTGCAACGACCCAGCAACATCGGGATGGGGCTGGTCGGCTCGTACCTGGAGTAGTAGGCGGTGATGCCGTCGATCGCCCTCAACACGTCGTCACGCGAAGAAATGCCGCCGCTGAACGACGCGCCGGCCGCCCGCGATTGCCCGCTCGGTTGCTCGCTCACCTGCTCCCCCCCTTCTGCGGCCGCCGCCGGGGCCCCGGCCTGGGCCGGAGCGCGCAGGGCCAGCTTGGCCGCCAGGAACGAATGGCCCTTGTTCAGCAGCGCGGCCAGCTTGTTGAAATTCGGCGTGCGTGACGTCTCGACGTGCGCGGCGAACCCTGCCTCCAGGCCCGCCAGCATCTCCACGCACTCTTTCAGCGCCGCCGCCGTGTCGGCCAGCAACGGCAGGTCGCAGTTCATGACGACGCCGTCGATGGACGCCGTCGTGGGGACGCTCCCGGTCCCTGTCCCTGTCCCCTCCCTGGCGTCCTTGTCCGGCGGCGCGTCGCCCGCCGCGATCTCCAGGTCCTTGATCGAGAACTTGCCCACCGTGCGCGACGCGATGAGCGGCATGGTGCGCACCATCGCCAGCGTGCCGCCGTCACCGATGCTGAGCACGCTGGTGATGCGCACCTGCGGATCGCCATCGTCGGGATCCAGGGATGGGAACAGCCCCGGCCAGTAGCGCTCGACGAAGCCGCGCAGCACACCCAGGCCCAGCGCGAAGCCGGACCACCCGTCGGTGCGCAGCGACGCGTTCGTCAGGTGACAGGCCACGCGCAGATCCTTGCTGCGCGCCAGCAGCTCGCTCGCCTTCTTGCGGACCGTCTTCCAGTCGGGCTCCTCGGCGGGGATGATCGTCGACCCGATCTGTTGCTCGGGCTTCACCTGCGTGATGCGATCGAGCTCGAGGTACGCGGGGTCGTACTTGTCGCCACCCTCCAGGTCCACCCCGCAAGGGGCTTCGGGATTCACCGGGGAAAGCAGGGCTTCGAGCTCGGTCGTGTTCATGGCAGCGCGACGTTAACGCCCGCTATTACCTCGCATTGGCGACCACTTGTCAATTCCAGTTGAGCGAAGTTGTGTAAATAGATCACCGACGGACGGAAGCGTCCGCGGACGGGCTTCGAAAGCGGACGCTAGCGACCAAAAACGCGCTCGATCACCCCCGCCGCCGCCGCGCTCCGGCCCCTCCAGGCGGCCCTCCTGGTTGCGCGCGGTTTCGTGCCCTCAGAATGGAATCGGTTATCATCCCCGCCGGTACGCCTGAAAAGGATCCCAGCGGATCCGTCGAAGCTCGCGAGCCCACGTGATGATCCTCGAGGTCAGAATCAAAGCCCCGCAAGGCGGCGTCAGCCGAACCCTCACGTTCACCAAGTCGCCCATCCGCATCGGGCGAAACCAGTTGAACGACATCTCGCTCGAGGATCCCTTCGTCTCCGAGTGGCACGGCACCATCCGCTTCGACGAGCGCAGCGTCGCCTACTTCGATCTGGGCTCGACGAACGGCACCGAGCTGGACGGCAAGCGCCTGGCGAAGAACGTCCCCTGCGAGCTGACGGCCAGCTCGCGCCTGCGCCTGGGGTTGCTGGAGCTGACGATCGTGCCGCCGCTGTCCGAGACGCCGGCGCCGGAGACGGCGCCGCGGCAACCCAAGGGCAGCGGGCTGTTCCAGACGCTGGCGTGGGGGCAGTCGGCGCCCAGCCTGGCCGACATCGAGGCCAGGTCGCGCGAGCGGCCGATGAACGTGGGCGGCGGTGCCCCCGGCGAGAGGACGGGGCCGCTCGGCGGCGGGACGGGCCCCCTCCCCTCGGCCTCCGACACCTTCCGCGAATCCGCGACCAGGCGCGCCGAGCCGGCGGACGCCGCCCCGAAAGCGGACACGACCGCCAACGTCCGCGCGATGAGGCTGCTGGAGGCGTTCGCCGAATCGTTCATCGGCCTGCGCAAGGGCTACGAGCAGTTCGGGCGCGAGGTGGGCGTGCGCACGATCGCCGGCTCCACGCCGCTGCACCGGGTGGCGAACCGCGACGAGCTGCTGAAGTACCTGATGCAGCCGCAGCTGGACCCGGGCGTGGTGGCGCGCGACCTGATCGCGATCTTCGCCGACTTTGGCATCCACCACATCGCCATGATGCAGGGGGTGACCGAGGGCGTGCGGGCCGTGCTGGAGTCGTTGAGCCCGCAGGCGAACGATCTCGACGCCGCCAGCCGCCTGTTCGCCGGCGCCAAGGCCAAAGGACAATGGAAAGCCTATCTCGAGCGGTTCGAACAGATCATCAGCGACGACAACGCCCTGCACGCGGCCGTGTTCGGCAACGAGTTCGCGCGCGCCTACGCCAGCGTCACGGTGGGCGGGGACGGCAAACCTCCGAAGCAGGACACCTAACGGTGGCTCGGCTCCTGTCGTCCTGGCGGGGCGCGCTCTCGGGGGCGCCGCTGTCGCGCCTCTCCGCCACCGCGGCCGTGGTGGCGATGGCCTTGTCTCTCTCCGCCTGCTCGCACCCTAAGCCGCCGCCCCCCGCCAAGCCCGCCCCGAAGGCGGCGCCGGTCCCGCCGCTGTGCGCGGTCGAGACGTCGGCCGGCTTCGACAAGCCCCCGCGCGAGCGGGTCTATCCCGCCCAGAACTGGTTCGTGCTGATGCTGCATGCGTACCGTTCGGTCGGCGAGATCGCGCGGCCGCTGAACGACTGCAGCGGACGGCCGGTGAAGCTCGCCGTCGACGGGTGCGGCGGCGAGCCCCTGCCCGACCTGGTGCCCACCGAACTGGGCCCCGACGATCTGGTGGTCTCGCCACTGGGCGACGATCGACGCCTGGTGTGGGTGATCACCGAGCACCTCTCCGACGGTCAGGGCCAGGGTCCCGTCGCCATCGCCAGCGTCGAGCCGCACGGGCTGGCGGTCCGCGCCCTGGGCGTGCTGCGCGCCTACCGCGAGCACGTGTCGCTGCGCCTGGAGACCGTGAGCGGCCAGCAGGTGCTGGTGGCCGACGGCGAGCGCTGCGCCTCGCCGAACGCCGCCGAGACGTGCGAGCGCGCCGTGCGCGTGGTGCCGCTGGTCGGCCAGTGGTTCCTGTCGGCGCCGCTGGTCGACGCGCAGGGCGTCTGCCAGGGCAGCACGCTGTTCCCGGTGCGGACGCACGGTGAGGCCGGCAAGGGTCACGGCGCGACCTTCGAGCTGGAGGCGGCCACGAACTTCGGGCAGGGTGTGATGCAGGTTCGCGAGCAGCTCGCCATCTCGCGCGCGCCCCACGGGCGCGCCGCCAAGGACAAGGACGCGAGCGGCGAGTCGTACCTGGCGCGCACGCAGCTGGAGCGGACCATCACCGTGAAGAACGGGCGGCTGGTGACGGACGGCCCCTCACTGCTGGCCCGCTGGCTGAAGCAGCAGGAGCACGCGGCGAGCGAGTAGTCCGCGGCGTCGCGAGGGACCGGCAGACGCCGGCGCTCAGCGGCGGGTCACGGCGTTGCGGGGCTGGGGGCCCGTCGCCAGCTTCGACAGGTTGCCGGCGCTGGCGGACTTGAAGACGAACAGGCCATTGCCGATGCCGATCGTCTCGCCATCCGACAGCGTGTGGCGATCGTTGACCCGGGTCCCCTCGACGGTGACCGCGCCCTCGCGCGCCAGGATGGTGAACTCGCCGCGCGCCAGGGTGATCTCGGCGTGCTCGGCGGCGACGCCGGGATCGCCCAGGATGCGGATGGCGCACTCGGGCGCCTGGCCGATCAGCGTCGAGCCCTCGCCCCCCACGCGCAACGTCTCCCCGCGCGCGCCCGGTCCGCCCGTCCTGACCAGCCAACCCACGACGATGCCGCGCGAGCCGCTGCCGCTGCGCAAGGCGTCCTGGATGTCGACGGCGGCGCCCCGCGCCCGCGGCGTGCCGAGGATCCCGTAGTCCCGGGCCGCGCCGTTCATCGCGTCGGCCAGCTGCTCGAAGTCCAGCGCCACGAAGGCGGCGCACTCGTCGGCGCCCACGCGGCCGCTGATGCTCTCGGCCGCCTTGGCGGCAGGCACGTTGCCGGCGATGGCGTCGGCCAGCACCTGGGCCAGCAGATCACCCAGCGCCGAATGGTCGGCCGACCGCTTGGCGACCAGCTCCGAGATCTCCTGCAGCCGCAGCTTGCCCAGCCGCGTGCGGAAGTAGGGATAACGGGGATCGGTGAAGACCGAAGGCGGCACGTCGATCAGCGCCCGCACCGACTCGGGATGATCGCGCAGCAGCTCCTCGACGGCGCGCTTCGGCGAGGCGCCGCGCCGGATCAGATCGTGCGCCTCCATCAGGGCCTCCTCGTCGAACTCGGGCTCCTCCGGCTGCGGGGCGGCCCGGGGCCGCCGCAGCACCAGGATGATGATCAGGGCCAGGGCCGCCACCCCCGCCAGCACGATCAGGATCCACCAGGGCCGCTCGGCGCCGACGCTGACGGCGCCCATGTCGGCGGTCAGCTGCTGCCCGTCCCCGGTGCTCATGCGGATGGTCAGGTGGTGGGCGCCCCCCAGCGTGCGCCAGGTCCAGGGCGGCGTGAAGTGGACGCGCTGCAGGTCGGCCACCGCCTGCCCCAGCGACTCGAGCGCGTTGTCGAGGTCCTGCTTCTGGTCGAGGACCCGCAGGAATCCGCCCGCCGACTCCTGCAGATCGCGCAGGTTCGCGGCCGCCTGTCCGGCGTCGGCCTCCGGCTGCCAGCCGACGATCAGCAGCGTCACCCCCGCCTTGCGGATCTCGCGCCCCAGCGCCGCGAAGTCGCCCGGGCCGTCCCCCTTGGGGTCGGCGAAGTCGCGGCCGTCCGTCACCAGCAACAACACCTTCAGCCGCGCGCTGTCGGTGATCAGCTCCTGCAGATCCAGCCGCACCGCCTCGATCAGGTTGGGCCGGTAGCCCTCGAGATAGGGCACCTCCTCGGCCAGCCGGCTGACCTCGGACGCGGTCAGGCGCGCGCGATCCTGCCGCATGCGCCCGTAGATGGTCGGGTACAGCGTGGTGCGCGGCGGCACCTGGCGGAAGAACCCCTGGATGCCGTCCAGGACCCCCGTCGGCACGCCCTGCACCCACAGATAGACCAGCCCCACGGTCAGCGGCGGGTGCCAGGTCTGGCTCGCCTCGGCCGAGATGGTGGCCCAGTCCGAGAGCGACTGCGTGACCGGCGCCAGCGCCGCGCGCTCGCCGTCGACGATCATGTCCAGGCGCTGCGCCTTCAGCGACCGCCCGCTCTCGCTGATGCCGCCCACGAAGAACGTCAGGTCGCCCGTCTCGGCGTCCGGGAACGGCCGCGTCGAGATCACGGCCGGGCCCGCTTGCGCGACGCCCGCCGCCAGCGCCGGCGCCAGCGCCAGCGCGAACGACCACCTGCCAACGAACGACCGCGCGCGGGTCATTGCGGCCGGGCGGCGACCGGTGGAAGCCACAGGGATTTGAACAGCAGCTCGGTGCCCCCCACCTTGATGACGTCGCCGTCGCCCAGCCGCACCACCTCGCCCTGCCCCAGCTTCTGCGAGTTGACGAACGTGCCGTTGGCGGAGGGCTGGTTGCCTTCGCGATCGCGGATGGTGAAGGCGTCGTTGCGGTTGCCGGTGGCGGGCCGCCCGATCACGGCGTGGGCGCTGGACATGTATCCGTCCTCGAAGCCCACGACGCGCGCGGCCCCCTTGGGCGCGGCGTCGGCGCGCGTCAGCACCACCCGGTGCTGGTCCAGCTCGATCAGGCTCCCCAGCTGCCGCTTGTCGCTGGAGCGGATCACCACCAGCCAGCCCAGCGTCATGCCGCCGCCCGCGTGCGAGGGCAAGGCCACCTGCTCCCGGGCCATGAACATCGTCTTGGGCGCGACCAGGTGCGGCCGGCACTTGCCGCAGGTGGCGCCCCACCCGGGCAGCATCGGCTCGCCGCAGTTCGGGCAGGGAATCTCGCTCTGCGCCACCTCGGCCCGCGGCGCCGTCGGTCCGCCCGTGCTCGAGGGGGGACGCGAGCGTCCTGACCGGGCGCTGTCCGCGCTCAGCGGACGCGGCTTGGCAGGCCTGCGCGGCCCGGCCGGGCGCCCGCGGCCCGTGTGCGCGGGGTTGGACGGCTT
>Ga0105240_10015774_pt1 | contig 10252 bp, 10 predicted proteins | sample KBSC54metaG_FD_80426 | JGI IMG/M metagenome (GOLD analysis project Ga0105240, IMG submission 80426) | Corn rhizosphere microbial communities from Kellogg Biological Station, Michigan, USA - KBS C5-4 metaG | ecosystem: Host-associated > Plants > Roots > Rhizosphere > Soil | place: Michigan, USA... | reverse complement strand
GTTGTGGCCACCGTTTCTTCAGGTGACCATGTTGAGCCTCGCATTCGCGCGGGTTGAGCCTGGCGAGTGAAAGGGGCAGTTCCGGCTCGATGACTGGCGCCGCCATCGAGCCTTTCCGTTAGCTGTCCGGTTGATGCCAGTTCGGTATATGCGTGGGGCACCGTGTCGGTAAAACTAGATTCAACCTAGCGCTATCCATCGGATGTTCTTTCTACCTCCAACTTATGCGAATTGACATCAAGACAGGGTCAAGAATACTTGGGCAATTGTTAAAACAGCGTCAATGTAAGAAGGGGTGCCTCCCTAGGAATGCTGGGTTTACCACTTCTTGATCTGGCCATCGACCGGGTTTATTCTTGCAGGCCACGGCTTGAGGACGAGTAAGAGCAACGCTCTACTCCGGTGGCGTTCGAAGCCTATATCCCACACCGGGCTCCGTCGCGATATGGCCAGGTTGCGACGAATTGGTATCTAGTTTTTGGCGCAGCGATCTGATTGTGGTTCGCAGCATTTGTCGCGCATCGTCATCGCTTTTGTCGCCCCAGATTTCCTTAGCCAAACGGCCCTGTGTCAAGAGTCGGCCGGCGTTGAGAACGAGAACCTTCAATAGATTGTATTCCGTCGCCGTGAGTCGAACTGGCTTATTTGCGACATGCACCGCCTGGCGGTTCACATCAACGACGAGGTCACCGGCCGTGAAGACGCCCGCATCTTTGAGCGTCGCCGGGCGCAGCGCTGTGCGAATGCGATCGAGCAACTCTCCGAGATCACAAGGTTTAGTTAGGTAGTCGTTGGCGCCCGCATCCAAAGCTGCGATCTTGTCGGATTCCGCAGCATGAACGGAGAGGATGATAATCGGTGTCTGAATCGATGGCCGGAGGCGACGCGTGACTTCGATTCCATCGATACCCGGTAACCCGATATCGAGGATAATAACATCCGGTTGCATGCCTGGAACCGTCCGGAGGACCTCTTCGCCGCTGCTTGCCTCTTGAATAGAGTACCCCCGTGCAGTCAGCCGGGCACGGAGAACCTGGCGGAGCGGGGCCTCGTCATCAACTAGGAGAATAGTCGGGCCGTTCACGCACCCTCTATCGAGACCGGATTGTTGCAACGATACTCCACAATCAGATACTAGTCGTTCAGATGTCAAGAGCGGGTCAAAAAGGTATGTGTGCGTCAAGGACTCCTCAAACGTTTGAAGGCGCTCCAGAGACGCGAGGCTCTGTCCTAAGCCGGTATCCCACGCCAGGTTCGGTGATGATGTACTGCGGGCGCGCCGGGTCGGCCTCCAGTTTCCGCCTCAGGTTGTTGATGTTGACCCGCAGCAGATGCTGAGGGTCTTCGTAGTGTGCGCCACCCCACACCTCGCGAAGCAGTTGACGATGGGTAAGGAGCTTGTTTGCATGCAGCACAAAAGCCTTGAGCAGACTGTACTCAGTCGGCGTAAGCTGTACCTCTTTCTCGCCGAGCCGCACCGCTCGACCGGCAAGATCGACCGTGAGGTCGCCCGTCACAAACACTGGCCCGCTGTCTTGCTGGCCAATACGGCGCGTAGTTGCACGAATCCGCGCCAGCAACTCGCCTGATCCAAAGGGCTTGGTGAGGTAATCGTCCGCGCCCGCGTCTAACGCGGCGATCTTTTCGGACTCGTCGGCCTGTACTGACAGAATGATGATGGGTGTCTGAGTCCACTCCCGAAGGCAGCTCGTGACTTGTTTTCCGCCAACCCCAGGGAGACCGAGGTCGAGAAGAATGAGATCCGGACGGAATGCTGGAACGACTTGCAATGCCTCTTCTCCAGTCGAAGCTTCATTGACCGAATATCCGTGCGCCTCAAGTGAAGCGCGGAGAAAACCACGGATACCGGCTTCGTCGTCAACGATCAGCACCCGCAGTCCTGGATTACTCACGTCTTTTCTCCAGTGGCAAGAATACGGCTATCTCCGTTCCTCCTTCTGTACGCCGCTTCGCGAGGATGCGGCCATTGTGCGCTTCCACGAATCCCTTGCAGATAGAGAGGCCAAGGCCTGTCCCTTTTGGCACTCCCGCGACGGCAGCACGATAAAATTTATCGAACACGCGTTCGAGTTCACCCTCTGGAATCCCCCTCCCACGATCGAGAACCCGAATCTCCAGTTGGCCAGCACGCAGCCGCGCCTGTACTTCGACTGGGGCATCTTCCGGAGAATACTTTAGCGCGTTATCCAGCAAGTTGACGAGTACCTGCACCATTAGAACATCGTCCATCGGCACTAGGGGCAAACTCGGGGCGATGGTAACCAAAATCGCATGGCTGCGAGCTGATTCTCCAAGCTGGCGCAGTGCCGCCGCCACCACATCGTGCACATCGCAGGGCTCGGCTTTCACCCGTATGGCCCCGCCTTCTATACGCGTCATGTCTAGCAAATTTTGAACGAGCCAGTCTAGTTGTTTTGCTTCGTCGTGAGCAGTTTTCAAGAGGCTCTGTTGTGTGGACACATCGAGCAGCGGCGCATCCTCCAATATGGTATTAAGGACACCGAGGACCGAGGCGAGTGGTGTCCGCAGGTTGTGTGAAACAGAATTTAGTAGGGCTCTCTGAAGTTTATCGGCTTCCTGAAGTACCTCTGCACGCTTCGCCTTCTTTGCGAGATCCGCTCGCGTGAGTGCTAAGGCCGTCTGATCCAAGAAAATGCCTAGTAGCTCGAGCTGATCGGGAGGAAGCAGCTGCTTAGAATTTTCGGTCAAGAACCCAATCACTCCAACGATTCCTGGCCCCGCCTTGAGCGGTCGGTAACGTATCCTTGAGCCCGAGAATATGGCGGTCCCACAGCCCGCCTCTTGCCCATTCTCGAATACCCAAGACGCGGTGTTGTTCTCACCTTCATCGAAGAACAACTCGGCGCTGCAATAGCGCAACTTCAATCTTCCGCGATCAGGCAATAATACAACGATGGGTCGTCGAAAGATCTCGATGGAATGGCGTACAACTGCGCCCAGGACTTGATCCAATTCGTTTCCCGAGGCCAAGGATTGCGTGAAGGAATAAAGCGCCGATACGCGAATCTCCCTACGGCGTGCAGCTCGTGCCTCTTCCCTTGTAGCGACCATCAGCGTGCTTACAATCAGGCCAACCGTCAAGAGCCCAATGAGCGTGATCAAATACCAGATGTCGCCGACTACAAAACTCCGATGCGGAACAACAAAAAAGTAATCGAAGAGAAGTGCGCTCGATATAGCGTTGACGATGACCGCCCGTCGCCCCCATCGTACTGCGCTGAAAACGACGGCGAGCATGTAGAAAATCGCAAGATTAGGCTCTCGGATAACCGGCTCGATCCACAAACCCAAAATCGTGATGAGTCCAGCAATTGCCAAGCTAGTCGGAATTCCACGCCACCAATTTTCTGTCGGCCCATCCCCCAATCGGAGAACCCGATTCTTCCACGAGACCTCTGGTCGACTCGCTGGCTCCGCGTCGGTGCTGGCTGGAGCCAGCAGGTTCGAAACTGCTGCGAACGGGACCTCGTCTGGCATGGATGAGCCTAGTGGCTTCTAAGTGTAAGAGGATCTCCTCGGCTTGTGCAAGTTAGAGTCAACTAGTAGGGATTCTTCCATTCCAATGCAGAGGTCATAAGCTCCGCAGGCAGCGATCGTCTTGAAGAGCAGTCTTCAGTGTGCCAGAAGCTCGCTGGCGACGCCTTCGTCAAGACTGACTGCACTTGCTCCATCGCGCTCTACGGCCTCCTGGCAATCGACGCAAAACGCAGCATGCGGCATCACGCGCAGACGATTCAAACTGATCGTTTCATCGCATCGGAGGCAGAGGCCGTAGGTCCCATTCTTGATGCGGGCCAACGCGGCCTCCACCAGACGAATGTCTGCGAAATCACGCTCTAAAAGGCGTGTGGCGAGGTCCCGTTCTTCAGCGAGTGCCACCTCGTCCATAGTGTCTGCCGCTTTTTCGACCGCGATACCATTTCGATTGTGCACACGCTTAGAAAGTGCATCATGCCGGCTTTTGAGCAGGGTCTTAACTTTCTTGATGTGACTTATCTCCATGGATGTCCTCCCTCTGCCTTTCTCCATTTTCGCCGCGCTGGTGAGTGCCCAACGATGGAACGAATCAGCTGCCAACAACGCATTCTTTAGCGCAAGCAAAAGCCCATTCGGCGCGAATGCCACTCTCTCCGAGTACTGAAAGAACCCGACTGGTTTCACCCAGATCAGTCCACCCTAGATTTGCACCAGAGAGGACAGCGAGGTCGGTTGGGCTCGTCGCGAGGACCTCATCGGAAAAATTACTGGCGTGAATACCCGAGTAAAGGTGGGCCAGTGCCCCTGGCTCTTGTTCCGTGAACAACGACGGCCGGATTGATTCGAACGATTCGAGCAACCGTGGAAGCGCACGCCGGATTAGACCAAGATAGGCGTCTACGCGACCGACCATTAAAAAGCTGTTCCAAAGACAACCCCGCTCCATCAGATCGGAGGCGAGAGAAACGTTGGGTTTCTCCCAAAACCGGGTGACCTCGAATACCGTGCCAAATGGATCTTTTGTCAAAGAGGCACCAGGTTCTATCCAGCCGTATGCGACTTCCGGGCTGCTCGGTTTAATTCCCAATAGCACAATTTTTTCGGAAGAGGACTCCGCCGCATCGAAGGCCGAGTCGACATGAGCCACAAGAGCTTCGTCATCTCCAAAATAATGATCCGAAGGAAAGAACCCAACGACCGCGCTTGGATCCAATTCGCGCAAGCGAAAGAGGCTATATAGTATTGCGGGGGTTGTGCCCCGGTTGCAAGGCTGGACGAGTAACGAACTTGAAGGAACGTCATTCAACTGGTCAGCATAGAAACGCTCGTGCGCTTCGGTTACGACGAGCAACGTATGCAGGGGCTGTACCATGCGCTTAATCCGACATCGTGTCTGTGCCAGCAGTGTTTCCCCGTCTATGATTGCGCAGAATTGCTTCGGCCTGTTGTCGCCGGCAATCCTTCTTGTCAACGGCAGCAATCGCTTTCCGTCGCCTCCCGCAAGAATTACGCCCCACCGGTGGTCGAGAAAATTAGTTCTCGATTGCCCTGACTGTATACTCATTCTGTTCCGCACTCCTGCGGTTTCAATTCGTTGTGCATCATAAGAATCAAATCTAACGCAAGCCATCTCAAGAGGCCGTCAAGAGTGACGAAGACCTCGTCAAGGTGTTGTCAAAAATACCGTTGGTGTCTTGCTACAGCTTCTTAGCGTTGCCCTGTTTACTTTTGACAGCACATTGAGGGCTTGTCCATTAGCGTGGAGGTGCAGATGAATGTGCAGGGTTAAACCTTCGCACTGGTTCCACAGAAATTATCATCGGGCTTTCAGTCCTGATGCGCTGGACTCGAATTGGGGTATATTCCCTATCGGTATGGCTACTTGCCATCGCCCTCAATCTACCCTCAACAAGCAGCTATTACAATGCCGCGATCCGAGACGTGGAGATGGCGATCGAGGCGTTCGTGTTGAGCAATTTAAACGAAGTCCGAGAGTCTATCGCTCGTGCGTCTAGTTTTACTAGCCATGAATCCTCCCGCCCAGTAACGGCGGCTTAGATTCGCGGATGTTCAAAAAGACAGAGTGACACCATGCCGTAGGGTGTGCAAAAGCTGATTCCATCGGTCCCGTGTACCTCATGGCGGTTGCAGGGAGGGGTTATGCACATTCACATCCGGATTCATCATTGGATCCTCTGGGCTTCGCTGGACTTGAATTGGGCTACGACCTTTCGGCGTGCCTCTTCGGACAGACGCCGCGCCGAAGTGTCGAGTTGATTGGACCTGAGGTACGAACTCGGATCCGAGCGGCATGGTGCACTGAAAGCGGTCGATTTCTCCGTGTTGGGAGGTAGCGCCCTGGCCGCTGTCACCAATATCAGGAAGATGCAGATCGCCGAAAAAGCGAGCCGAACAAATCGGAATCCATTCGTAGTCTTCTTGACGCAGCCTTGACCTCGCAACGAACAATCTTGACAGTGCTTTGACTGACTTTCCGATAGCGTGAAACAGTAGAGCGTCAGGGTTTGCCGACACGCGCGATTTTCGATGAGAAGGTCCCTGTTCTTCATCGACTTAGCATGAAACATTACATTGCTCTTACGAAGCCGAGAATCACGGCGCTGATCTTGGTTTGTACCGGAGTCGGTTACTTTTTCGGCGCAGTCAACGGTGGGATGGTGTGGACCTTCGTCCACACCATGACAGGCACCGCCCTTATGGCGTCGGGCACCGCGGCGCTGAATCAGTGGTATGAGCGGGACGTCGATAAACTGATGCTCCGCACTCGGGGACGACCGCTGCCTTCCGGCCAGCTTAAGCCACCCCACGCATTCGTCTTCGGCATAGCGGTATCACTCATCGGCTTCGTCGAGCTATGGCTCGGTGCGAGCGCGTTAGCCGGGTTAGCAGGATTGTTTACTCTGGCCAGTTATCTTCTCGTGTACACACCGCTCAAGAAGCGGTCGCCGACATGCACCGCCATCGGCGCAATCCCAGGGGCCATGCCTCCTCTCATTGGATATGCCGGCGCGAGCGGCCATATAACGTGGGAGGCCATGGCATTATTCGCGATCCTCTTCGTCTGGCAGTTTCCACACTTCTACGCGATCGCGTGGATGTATCGCGAAGATTACTCTCGTGGTGGCATCAGGATGTCGCCGGTGATGAGACCGGATGGTGTATCAACGGCACGCCAGATAGTCTTCTGCTCGCTGCTGCTCATTCCCGTTAGCTTGGTACCGAGCTTATTGCATATGGCGAGCGTTACCTATTTCGTGGGTGCAACTGCCCTTGGGGTTGCTCTCTTGTATTTCAGCCTCCGAGTATTCTACGAGCGGTCGACACGATCCGCGCGCCGCGTGCTGCTCGCATCGGTGACCTATCTTCCGGCTCTGTTGAGCGTGATGCTTTACGACCACGTGAGCAGAAGATAATCACCATCGCCTGGTGCGTAATACCGAGGATAAAGTGCAGATCGCACAATCGCCGTCCGCAGGAAACGAGCCAACGATCAGAGCGGCACAAAACTCCTTTGACGCATTCTTGACATGGTCCACATAGTTCTTGACATAACTTTGATGGAAGTCCGTTTAGGGTGGAATTTGTTATGGATAGAGTCGTAAAAGCATGTACTGGATCGCCGGTCGCAGTTGCAGCCGACACCATGCGGACGCCCAAGAAGTAGTCACGCTCCGGCAATAAGTTCTACTTCTTTGTTGGACAGCAGATAATCCCAAGGGGTTGAGGATCGTCGCGGGGGTCTCCCTGCGTCAGTGACAGGTCTAAGGAGCATGGCGCAAATCTTTCCTCGCAGCTCGAATAGCCTGGCGAATATCAGCATCGTGGCCGTGCTTCTGTTATTGGCTGGAACGGTGTGGGCGGCTTACAAGATCAACGCCGGTTCCTTCATCACCGATGTGGACGTGGCTCGTGAGCAGCCGGTTCCCTTTAGCCACAAGCACCACGTCGGCGATGACGGCATCGATTGCCGCTATTGCCACACCTCGGTTGAGACTTCCTCATTCGCTGGCCTCCCGCCCACAGAGACGTGCATGGGCTGTCACTCACAGATTTGGGCGAATGCGGAGGTTCTTGAGCCGGTCCGGGCCAGCTTCCGAACCGGCAAGTCCCTTGAGTGGACGCGCATTCACGATCTGCCCGATTTCGTCTACTTCAACCACAGCATTCATGTGAGCAAAGGCATTGGGTGCTCCACTTGTCACGGAAGAGTAGACCAGATGCCGTTGACATATAAAGTCAACACGCTCTATATGCAGTGGTGCATTGAATGCCATCGCAATCCGGCCCAATTTGTCCGGCCACGGGAACAGGTATTCAGCATGACCTACCAGTACCCAAAGAACCAGTCGGAGCTAGGGGCACGGCTGGTGAAGGAATACAAGATTCAGAGTCTGACGGACTGCGTGACATGCCATCGATAAGTTATGAAGAGTGACGAACCGGTTTATTGGCGCAGCCTGGAAGAGCTTGCTTCTACTGACGACTTTCGCGCCTTTGTCGAAGACGAATTCCCCAACCGCGCGCCGGATTGGAACGACCCGGAGTCCCGCCGCGGGTTCCTGCGTGTCATGGGGGCTTCGATCCTGCTGGTCGGAGCCTCCGCTTGTACCAAACAACCCAAGGAAGTGATTGTCCCCTATGTGCGTCAACCGGAGGAGCTCATCCCCGGTAAGCCTCTGTTTTATGCGACCGCGATGAGTGTCGCGGGCATCGCCACCGGCGTGCTCGCTGAGAGCCATCTGGGGCGGCCCACTAAAATTGAAGGCAACCCGGAACATCCCGCAAGCCTGGGGGCAACCGATGCCGCGATGCAGGCGAGTGTGTTGACGCTCTACGATCCCGACCGGTCGCAGACCGTCACCCATAACGGCAGTATCAGTGGCTGGGGAAGCTTCATCACGGTGCTAGCGGGCGCGCGCGACGTCGCTGGACTTAAGAAAGGACCGGGCTTCCGTATCCTTACGGGGACGGTCACATCGCCTACCCTCGCAAACCAGATTCAGGATTTCTTGACGGAATTTCCGGCTGCCAAGTGGCACCAGTATGATCCATGCGGGCGACATTCGGCCCACGCCGGAGCGATAGCCACGTTCGGCAAGCCGCTGAACACGATCTACCGCTTCGACCGCGCTGACGTGATCGTTTCACTCGATTCGGATTTTCTATCCGCGACGGTGCCGGGCAACCTGCGCTACGCCCGCGATTACAGTGCCCGGCGGCGCGCGGCTGCTGAAAATCCCAACGTCGCACCGCCGCGGCTTTACATTGCCGAGAATACGCCTTCGATCACCGGCGGGATGGCCGACCATCACTTCCGCATGACAGCGGCAGGCGTAGCGAGGTTCACCGCCGATCTCGCGCGCGGCGCGAACGCCGCATCCCCGGAGGCGAGGGCCGTGCTCAAAGATCTGGAAGCGCACCGTGGCTCCAGCATCGTCATCGCCGGTGAGCACCAGCCGCCTCAAGTCCACGTCTTCGTCCACGCCATCAATCAAGCACTTGGCAACATCGGCAAGACGGTTCTCTATACCGATGCGGTGGAAGCCAATCCAGTGGACGAAATCGCCTCTATCGCTGATCTGGTAAAAGACATGCGTCAGGGAGCCGTCGAGACGCTGCTGATTTTAGGCGGGAATCCGGTTTACGATGCGCCGGCCGACCTCGACTTCCTCGACGCGCTCAAGAAGATAAAGTTGCGGGCACATCTGGGTCTTTATTCGAATGAAACGGCAGCGTGGTGCCACTGGCACATCCCGCAGGCGCACTATTTGGAGTCCTGGAGCGATGCCCGCGCCTATGATGGCACGGCCAGCATCGTGCAGCCGCTGATCATGCCTCTTTATGGCGGCAAGACTCCCCACGAAGTAATGAATGTCCTGGCGAACCAGGCCGATCGATCCTCGCACGATACGGTGCGGGCATACTGGCAGGCAAATCGCAAGGGTGATGATTTCGACGATTTCTGGCAGATTTCTCTGCATGATGGAGTCATCGCGGGAACGGCCCTTCCCGAAAAACTTCCGCCCGCTGCCAAAGTCCTCGACCCGGCGGCAATCGCGTCCCTAGGCGCCACTGCACCCGCCGCGGGGCTTGAAATCGTATTCCGCCCCGATCCGTCCGTCGGCGATGGAACGCTGTCCAACAATGCGTGGCTTCAGGAGATGCCGAAGCCGCAGAACAAGATGACCTGGGACAACGCCATCTGGATTTCCTCGAAGAGCGCGGAGCACTATGGGGTCACCACGGGCGACGTGGTTGAGGTCGAGCTCCAAGGCCGCAAGCTGGATGGTGCGGTATGGATTATGCCCGGACAGGCCGATGAATCCTTGACTGTTCATTTCGGCTACGGGCGCACTCGCGCCGGAAAAGTTGCCGATGGTATCGGATTCGATGCCTATCGCCTGCGGGCAACCGGCGCGCTTTGGCAGGGCACGGGCGCCAGCATCACTCGGAAATCGCACGGCTACAAATTCGCCAACACGCAGCACACCCAGACCATGGAGGAGCGCGATCCCTTCCGCGCCGGCACCTACGCCGAATTTCACAGGAACCCGGAATTCGCCCGCCCCGAAGAGAAGCGTGTCGCCAAGGATCTTTCGCTGTTTCCCATGTGGGAGTACAAGCAACACAAGTGGGGGATGTCGATCGACCTCAACTCCTGCACCGGTTGCAATGCCTGCACCATAGCCTGCCAATCGGAAAACAACATACC
>Ga0105240_10015773_pt1 | contig 10253 bp, 6 predicted proteins | sample KBSC54metaG_FD_80426 | JGI IMG/M metagenome (GOLD analysis project Ga0105240, IMG submission 80426) | Corn rhizosphere microbial communities from Kellogg Biological Station, Michigan, USA - KBS C5-4 metaG | ecosystem: Host-associated > Plants > Roots > Rhizosphere > Soil | place: Michigan, USA... | reverse complement strand
GGCTGTTGAATAAGGACGTCATGCTCAGCCCCTTCCAGACAGATATCTTTCATCAGTATATCTTCGGCCTGTCAAAGAATCAACCCGTCCAGTATGTCCTCCGCGAAAGCTGGTTCTGCGGGATGAAATTTTATGTCGATCAGCACGTCCTCATCCCACGCTCCGAGACAGAAGAGCTCGTGGAATGGGTGGCCTCAGAATACACCGCTACACCCCTCTCCATCCTCGACGTCGGAACAGGCAGCGGCTGTATCGCCATCTCCCTCAAAAAAAAGCTGCCCGTTGCCACTGTGCATGCCTGTGATATCAGCCCCGATGCCCTGACAGTAGCACGACGCAACGCCGCCGACCTCGAAGCAGACGTCGACTTCCAGCTGATGGATATCCTCGACAGCCGCCAGCGCGAATACCTGCCCACCCTCGATCTCATCGTCAGCAATCCCCCATATATTCCCCTGAGGGACAAGTCCTCGATGTCCCCGCATGTCGTCGAATACGAACCCCATATCGCCCTCTTCGTAAAAGATGAAGACCCCATCGTCTTCTACCAGGCCATCGCTCAGCTGGGCAAAGAGCGGCTGTCCCCCGCAGGCGCCCTCTACGCCGAGATCCACGAAGACCTTGCCGGCCAGGTGGTCAGCGCCTTTAAGAAGACTGGCTACCAAAATATTGTAGTCAGACAGGATATGCAGGGCAAGGACAGGATGATAAAAGCAACGATGTAACATTAATTTATTTTATCCCTCCCCCAATCCCATATAGCTTTGCGCGCCGCCGGGATCGCAGGTCCCGGCAATAGATAAACCCTAATGGAATTTATGCCTAAAAAAAGTTTCATCATATCGCTCGCACTATCCACCGCATTCACCCTGCTAATCACTCAGGCAGCCTCCGCCCAATCCGGCGATCCGCTTTTTAAGGACTCCGGCTGGAGCTACCATTTCCAGTTCACAGGCATCATCCAGGCCCACCCTACCTTCCACTCACCCTACAGCGGACAGAACAGCCTGTCGGCACAACATGAAAGAGCCTACTCCGTCACCACCACCCTCTACCTCGGTCGCCATCTCTGGAAAGGCGCAGCCCTTTATTTCAACCCCGAAATGGCAGGTGGCTCAGGCGTCGGCAGCACCCTCGGTATCGCAGGCTTCCCCAACGGAGAAACCTTCCGCATCGGCAATCCGCAGCCAACCGTCTACGTAGCCCGGATCTTCCTCCGTCAGCACATCGATCTCGATAAAGACCATTATGAGAACCTCACCGACGACGCCAACCAGGTCACAGAACGTGTCTCCACCACCCGCCTGACCCTGACAGCAGGGAAGTTCTCAGTAGGTGATTCCTTCGACAACAGCAACGTCAGCCACGATCCCCGGTCCGACTTTATGAACTGGTCGCTCATGAACAACGGAGCTTATGATTATGCCGCCAATACCCGCGGCTATACATACGGGTTCGTAGCGGAATACATAAGGCCGACCTGGACCCTCCGTTTAGGCACAGCCCTGGAACCCACCTACGCCAATGGCCCCGAGCTCGACTGGCACTATACACATACCAGCAGCGAGAACCTGGAATGGGAGAAAAGATATACACTAAACAAACACAAGGGAGCCCTCCGCCTGCTGGCATTTTATAATGTCAACAAAGCCCCCCGCTACGAGGACGTCATCGCCGCCAAACTCAGCGGTGCCGATACCAGCATGGATGTACAGATTGGAAAAGCATACGGAGGAAAAAAATATGGATTTGGCATAAACACGGAACAGGAGCTCTCCAATTTCGTCAGCGCCTTTCTACGACTGGGATGGAATGATGGGAAAACAGCCACCTGGGCATTTGCAGAGATCGATAACACCATCAGCGGCGGCATTCGCATATACGGACAGAGCTGGAAGAGATCAGCCGACAACATCGGCATCGCACTTCTGTCCAATGGACTCTCCGGACCACATCGCGACTTCCTCGCGGCAGGCGGATATGGGTTCATGATCGGGGACGGCCAGCTCCCACACTATAGCCGGGAGAATATCGCAGAACTCTTTTATCAAAGCAGGGTATTCTACAATTGTTGGGTCACGCTCGACTATCAGCTCGTAGACCATCCCGCTTACAACCCCGACAGAGGACCCGTACATCTCTTCGCAGCCCGGGCGCATATAGAGTTCTAGGTCCAGGCATCAGGTCCGCCAGGTCGTCCGACAAATCATCTGTCAAAGCATAATTTTCTGGGAATAAATTACCCGTCCTTTAACGATGACAGCAATCACCTGTATGCTTCCCGACTGTACATTTGTAACAGGAACTTCTACCGTGCTGACGCCCTTCATAAAATGTACATTGCTTTTTTGCAGCGCCTGACCCGACAGCGTATAGGTGACGACACCCACGGGATAGTCCGCATCTGCATTCGCGATCAATCGAACACTACCAGCCCCGTTCCGGGCCAGACCCGTGATCTGTAAACCCGACGCACGTGGAGGCGGCTCCCCGACAGGCTTCACCGTCGTATCCCCCAGGAGCAGCACGATAAAATCTGTTACGCTGATAGTTTTGGTCGCCGTATCCTTACAACCATTTCTTTTTTCCGTTACGATGAGTTGGTATTTGCCCCAGACTCCATTGGTATCCACCGTCCTTGGATTTTGTATGGTAGAAGAGAACGCGCTCGGACCACTCCAGGCCCAGGTCAGCCCCTGCGACCCGCCAAAAGGCGTAGGATAGTTGCTGGCAGCGACATTCCCACCCCATAACTGCAGGTAAGAAAAGCTCCCCATCAGCGACACCGCAATGGAAGCCTTGGGTCGGAATGTATCGATAGGAATGACAACCGTATCCTTACGCGTGACACCACAACCTATCGCCGGCGCGGCCGACACGATATAGGTACCCGGCTTCGTGATCGACAGCTGTGAACTGTCCGCATTGGAGCCAGAGATATTCCCCCCGCCCAGCGTCTGCCAGGTATAATAGCCGGCAGTGCTGTTGTTCGTGATCTGGATCGTACCCACCGTCCTGTTACAACGCAGCGTATCCGGCTTCAACGTATAATCCATCACAGGAGTTCGTACAAAGGTCAAAGGGACCATAAAGTCCTGCATATTCGAAACAAAGGAAGCGGAGGACCGCGACTTAAAGAAAATATCGGAGAAAAGAGAGGCGCAAGGGTCTGACCCTAATGTAGAATACAACGCAGGATCCAGCCCGATACGCGTCAGGTTCAAACCTATCTCGATCAGCTGCTGGGTTTGATATTTCGCGTTCCAGCCCGTCGTACTGTTGTTCGAACCCCACGGCGTTGCATAGGTCGTATCCTGCGACGCAGTCGCGGAATAGTTACTGATACCGGCGCCAAAGGCCGTCGAACCTGTATTGGAAACGATGGACGCATACCCATAGGCAGGAGTGGCTCCATCAAAAGCAGCAGTAAAGCTAAAATCAGAAGGCGAAACAGTGCTCCAGGTCGCCTGGCTCACCCAGATCCGCACATCCACCACCGGAGGAGTGCCAGGCGTATTCGTGACGGCCAGGATCATATCCCCCGTCTGGATCACGTTCCCGATGGCATCAAAAAGCCACTCCGTGTGACCCGCGCTCGTGCCCAGGGTAGTGAATTTACCCGTAACACTGCTGTAAGTAAAACTATTTTTATAAAGCTCGATGTCGAAATACCGGGACCCGTTAACACCATAGGTCGATACCCCCGTGAACAGCCAGAGGGAGTCATTCACCGTAGTGCCATCCCGCCGCATATGCGCATAAACATCAATGAGGTCATTCTTATCGGGGAAGGACGAGATACCGCCCGCCCAATTGATAGGATTATCGCCGTTCTTACTGGCAATGGTAAAAGTCGTGCTGTCCTTAAAGGAGGCCGCCGCCGAAAAGTCCCGGCCATAGACGGCATCCAGCCACAGCCTCCCGCCTACCTTGGAATACAGGGGCACCGACATCCGTTTGTTAAAAGAATAATTGCTCCCCCCCTGCAACACGGATAGATAGCTGGCCGCATTTGAGGTATCGATCACATTGTTGCCCGTCAGAGAGGGAGCAAACCAGTCATCGCTGGCCACGGAACCCGTGACCAGGCCATATTTCATGTAATTGCTTTTCGTATCGGCATCTACACCAAAATTGGCATACTTCCCGCCATTGTTCAGCTGACCAATGGCGCCAAACGGGAAACAGCTCAGGGCAAACAGAAATAGGGTACAAGTGTGTTTCATAGCTACGGATTTAAATGCTTCAAGTTCTTCTCAGGCTATGGGCTCTCGGTTTTTCATAGATCATGGATCAAGGTTTTCATCAATTATTGGATCAGGTTTCTACAAATCGTTCTTCATGGGAATGATCCGGACACGAAGTTTAAATTCATGCCCGGACCAATTGGACTTTCAGACGATGGTTACTTCTGCTGTAAGGTTATCGTCCCGGCATTGGTCACGACGCCGTTGGCGACAGACACCGTGAATGCCGTGTCTTTATAACTGGAATCCTGGGCGTGCAACGTCAGGTTCCAGCTTCCTGGGTTTACCCCCCCTATGAAATAATTTCCCGTGGTTGAATCAGGCAAAGCCATCACCGAATCCACACCCTGCACAGCCCACACCTGGGGCAGGGCAGCGGCAGGCAACACAAAACCTTTTATGCTGCCCCCGATTGCCTCCGTATACGTACGGATCACTGGTTTCAGTATATACTTGCCTGAACCCGTCGACACGATGGAACGGCTGGCATCGAAATCTATCCAAAGGCGATAGACGATACCGTCCGTCAGTGTCGCATGAATATTGAACTTCAAACCCGATTGCTGGGCCGAAGGAGTCTTAAGGTCATATGTCTTGCCATCGATCACAACGGAGTTGTTGCTCCCAAGGATCAAACGCATTTGCGACAGCCGGCCCGACGGTATATCCGCCGAGGCCAGTATCGTATCCATACCATTTCTAAAAGCCAACAGATTATACACTCCGGGGTGCAACAGACTGATCGTCTGCCATCCTGAGCTGGCCCCCGTGTCGGAGCTAATATTTACCTCTACACGCTGTACATCGATATAGACAGCATCATACGCCGCAGGATCATCCGTCAGCCTCACTTCCAGATGCCCCGTTCCATTACCACTGCTACTGCTGTTCTTATTACAGGAGAATAGAACAAAACCACCGATGATCATCAGTGCCGTCAGGATCAGAAAACTAATTTTCTTTAGATGCTTCATGAGTATAAATTTTTTCAAACGCACCCGCCTCATGAAACCCAGGTCAATATACTTGTCTCATAGGGCGGAATACAGGTTTCTCTTATAAGGACAGAAAATACCCCCCCTGGTCCTAGTTCCTGGGAAATTTTCTACTCAGTAACATTAAAATTTAATACTATACGTAATACTCGGTATGACAGGAATAAAAGGTAGCTCCCTGGCCACCACCTTCCGGGTGGAAGGATCTATCGTCCTGTAAACAAAGGAGTTATTCTGACGTGCGTAAACATTATATACGGAAAATATCCATTCAGTCTCGATCGCCCTCTTCCCCACCGTCCGGTTCCTCGAATAGCGGACATTCAGATCCAGCCGGTCATAAGGGGTGAGCCGGTAATTATTCGCAATGATATTCCAGGTTGCCCCATGTCCATTATTGTTATGCCCATTATTGGGATGGTCATACAGCCCATACGCATTTCCGTTCCCATTCCCCCCACCGTTCCCGTTGCCATTACCATTACCATTCCCGTTGCCGCCCCCATTCCCACCCCCGCCGGGAACATAGATGGAATCAGGACTCAGCGTAAACGCCCTTCCGCTGGCGATCAAAAAATTCGCCGCCACCTTCCAGTGTGCCGAAATAGAATAGCCAACGGACAAGTTCAACATATGCCTTCTGTCATACGCAAACGGGAATTTCACTCCCTCATTCAGCGAATCAAACTGCTGATTGGCATAGGCCAGCGTATACGCCAGCCACCCAGTCCACCGTCCCCTGTTCTTACGGACAAGCAACTCCGTACCATAGCTCCAGGCCTTCCCGAATATCAATTGGTTCTCCAAAGAAGTGTTAAGCGTAGCTGTCGTATCACCTCCAAACAGCACCTGGTTCTTCATCCGCCGGTAATACACCTCCAGACTGGTCTGAAAGACATTCTCCGAAAAATTCTCAAACAGCCCCAGCGACACCTCCTGCGATTCCTGAGGCTTCACCAGCTTGCTGCTTCCGATCCAGATCTCCGCCGGGAAGGTGGCATTATAACTCTGCATCAGATGAATATATTGATGCATGTCCGCAAAGGAAGCCTTTATGCTGGTGGAAGGCGAGATCATATACAACACCGACAGCCGCGGCTCCACGGAAAGATATTGTACTCCCGGCTTGATGAACACCGGCACCCTTACTCCCGCATATACCTTCCACCGCTCGCCGATCCTGATATCGTCACTGGCATATACAGCCACACGGGAGGCCGTTTTCGGCGGTATTCCGCTCGGAACGATCGTGCCCGAACTATCACTGGGCGCTCCCACCCCATTCAGCGAGGCCGGATATACAGTCTGATATAAATAATCCGCCCCCGCATTGATCTTATGCGCCGCAGACAGATACCAGGTCAGATCCGTCTTTGCCTGCATATCCCGGATACCCGAATACAGCTGCGCAAAATAACCCAGCTCCGTGGCGGATAGCCATTGATGATAGTGATTGTATTCCACGGAAGTATTAGAGAACAGCTTCCCATTGTACTGGTGGTTCCATCTCGCAACCAATGCGGAATTGCCAAAATGCATCGAATAGTCGATACCCGCCACATCTGTAGAATCCCTCGTATAGGTATTATTGTCCCTTCCACTATAGTAGCTCAGCAGGATACGATCCTTTGGGGACACCTGGAAATTCACCTTGGCATTGACATCATAGAAATAGTAATTGGAAAAGTAATTTTTATGCAGGAAGGGATGGAGCAACACATCCGTCGTGCTCCTGCGCGCCGAGACAAGAAAAGAAGACTTGCCCTTCTGCAGCGGCCCATACAATGTTACGCCGGATGAAACGCTGCCCATCTGACCCGAGCCGCCAAATTGCTGATTGCTACCATCCTTCATGGCAACATCCAGCACCGAACTGATATGGTCTCCATACGCGGCCGGAAAGCCACCCTTCATCAGGCTGGCATGCTTGATCGTTGGCGGGTTGAATATCCCCACCAGCCCGAATATATGACTGGGATTGTATAAAGTAGCCTCGTCCAGCAGGATCAGGTTCTGCCCCGCATTCCCACCCCGTACAAAATAGCCTGGCGTCCCATCGATCCCCGCCTGTACCCCCGGCATCATCTCCACCGAACCAATGACATCCCCTGCGCCGGCCGCGGAAGGAGCCGCCGTGATCATATCCGTCGACATTTCAACGAGGGCAGCCTGATTCTTCTTTACATTATCTTCCCGTTTGTCGCTCGTCACCGTCAGCTTTCCGATCTCCACCTGCTCTACATTCACCTCCAGCATAAAAGGCAGCTCCAGATCAGCCCGCGCACCCACCCTCCTCGTCAGCGTCTTATACCCTACATAGGAGACTTCCATAACCAACGTATCCGCAAAAGGAACAGAGATGGAATAGAACCCATAATTATTGGTCATGATACCCGTCTCCGCGGAAGGTATATAAACAGTAGCGCCGATCAGCGACTCCCCCGACTGCGCGTCCTTTATAAAACCGCTGAGCGTCACCCGGGCAGGCTGGACCGGCTTCTGCAAAATGATCTGATCACCGATGATACGGTAAGTGATCGAACTGCCCCGGAACAGAAGAGCTAAAAACTCCCCTAAAGGCATACTCACGGCCGATACGGACACAAGAGGCTGTCCCACCGCCAGCTCCGAACTGTAGGCAAACTTATACGGTATCTTAAATTCAATAATGGATAACGCTTCCCTGAGTGGGCGCTCTTTTATCTCAACCGTGACAAGAGGCTCCCCCGCCTTTTGGGCGACAGCCGGTCGGACATACAAGGTGGAAAGGAACAGCAACACCGCGGCCATGGTCGGCCAGTGGAAGGAGTGTGCAGTCATCCGGTTCATTCAAAGGTATTAAAGCACTGAGTAATACCTCCTAAACGCGAATAACAGCAAACGTATTGTATATAGCTAAATTCCTTAAATTATTGAGCGCCAACCGCCTTCAAAACATACTCCCCGTTCACCACGCTATATTCCAGATTCAGCGACGCACAGACGGTCTTTATGGCATCCTCAAAGGATTCCCCGCCTAGTCGGACAGTCAGCTTCCTTTGCCCCATCGCCCCATCGCTCAGCACGATCTTCTTACCCGATGTTTTCTCCAGGGCAGCTATTACGTCAGATAGAGGTTTATCGTCAAATCGCAGCTGGTCACCCAGGCTGCTGACCGTTCCGAATGTATGGTCCGCCGCATAAAAGCTTACCGCCTCGCCCGCCCCGATCTCCCGGGCATCACCCGTCTCACGCCGGACAAAGGCGACCCTGCCTTCCGATACATTGACTTTTATGCTATCCGCCGTCCTGTCGATGGTAAAGCTCGTCCCGATATCCTTTACATCCACATCCCCCATTTCCACCACAAAAGGCCGTTCAGGATTATGGACAACATCAAACCTTGCCACACCGCTGACCAACACCATTTTCCTGTCCGTCTTATTATAACCCGCCTCGATACGAAGACGGCTACCCGCCCTCAGTTCTATCCTCGATCCATCTGATAGTGCTATCTCTTTCGTCTCATTTGCCGCCGTTACATATTGTTCACCCTTCCGGGATACATACCACCATTCTCCACCCACCAGCAGCAACACCACCGCCGCTACCGCAGCCCATTTCATCGTCAATAGCCGTCCCCTGCCTTCGGCCGCCCGGCCCCTTATGGCCGCCAGCCTGGCCTCCACCACCTCCTCGGACAGCGCACCGGCCCCCTCAGACAGTGAGAGCTCCCCCATGCGGCTCCGCAACTCCTTCCAAGCCCCACTTTCATCCGCCTGTTGGTAGAATGTATAATCCGCCATCTCCTCGGCCCACATCCGCTGCAGCCGCTCATTAGTGCCGCGGTTGTCACTGGAAAGAGCCAGCCACTGCTGGAACTGCACCTCCTCCTCGCCCGACAGCTCACCCTGCAACGCAGAGAGGATCAGGTCCCAGGGAAGTTCATTATATGGTAATTTCGGTTCCATCATTTGTTATAAGACAAAATACTAATGCCATGGACCTAGCGCCCGAAAAAATATTTTATCGCTCCTGTCAACAGGAAGATCACCCCTATCCAGAGGGGAAGGGATTGCCAGTCCCGCAAGACCTTGTGCAGCAGCTTCAAAGCATGTGTGATGTGGTTTTTCACCGTCTTGATAGAGATCCCCAGCAGATTCGCGATCTCCTGTTGCTTCAACCCCTCGAACCGGCTCATCATAAAGACTTTCCGGCATTGCTCCGGCAGCTCATCGACAGCCTTGTACAGCCTCAGCTTTAGCTCGTTGTCCTCCATTCCCCTTGGCTCGACATATGGCTCCGGCCGGTGAGCCAGTTCGCTCAAATGCTGTTTGTCCCGCTTGCCCTTGTCGAGCTCGTTGAGACATCGGTTGATAACACTCCGGTATATATATGATTTCAGGCTGGTTTGAATGTTCATCGTCTCCGCTTCCTGCCAGATCTTCATGAACACATCATTGACGACCTCCTGCGCAAGCCGGGCATCCTTGAGATAACCGCAGGCCGCCAGAAAGAAAAGCTTGTAATGCTCCTTGTAGAAATTCTCAAATGCCGGACCCTCCTTCCTTTGTATGGAGCCCCATATGTGCTCGTCGTTTTGGTTCATCTTCAGTTCATCTTCAGTTCAATTTCGATTCATCTTATTGCACCCCCTTCTTGTCCACCGCCAGCACCGTCGTCGCACCCAGGTCCCGGGCCACACGCATGACAGCAACGATATCATCCACCGGCACGCTCCGGTCTGCATTGATCACGATCGAAGGCCTGTCCGTCTCCTTTGCCAGAAAAGGCTCCAGCTTCGCCTTCAATTCATCCACCGTCACACGGGTCGTTCCCACATAAAATTGTTTATTCGCGTCGATAGAGACCACCACCGTCTGCTTGGCCTTTGTATCGCTTTTTGCCTTGGGCTGTGTCAGCTTCACCACATTGGGATTGGCCAGCGTGGACACTATGAGGAAGAACATGAGGAGAATGAACAAAATATCGTTCAAAGGCCCCGTGTGCACTTCCCCCTCTTCCCTATGTC
>Ga0105240_10015772_pt1 | contig 10253 bp, 8 predicted proteins | sample KBSC54metaG_FD_80426 | JGI IMG/M metagenome (GOLD analysis project Ga0105240, IMG submission 80426) | Corn rhizosphere microbial communities from Kellogg Biological Station, Michigan, USA - KBS C5-4 metaG | ecosystem: Host-associated > Plants > Roots > Rhizosphere > Soil | place: Michigan, USA... | reverse complement strand
TCAGTGTTATGCATCGTTGGATCCCAGGAAATATATTCTCTCTTGGTGGGATCTTGAGCGTTCGTGATCTCTATGATCCGTCCCGTATTCGCAGTCAATCCGCCGGCCGTCGCTAACAAGTCCGACAGTTGGTGCTTACCGGGTGGAGGATAGACTCCCGGCGAGTGAACCTCTCCCAAAACAGTGATGCCGGTACTTGCAGAATCTACCGTGACGGTCACCTCCGGGTCCAGCATCAGATTGCGGTCCTTTAGCTCCTTTGCGAGCATCGTTGCGGCATCCATACTATTCAACCCGCCGATGTGAAAGGAGCCAAGAATTGGATATGGAACATCGCCGCTCGCCGACACGCGTGTGATCAGAGAGAAATCCGGCGAATCGAAAACATTGATGTGCACGACCTCACCCGGCGTAATGGGACCGTCAGAAAGATTGCCAATGGATGTACCCGTCATGGACGAAGTAGAAGATACTGAACCACCGCCTCCCTGAGCCAGTGGCACCAGTGCAGGACGTTGTTCCTGGGCCGCCGTAAAGATAGGCAAGGCAACCAATACAGCAAAGAGCAATGTAGTATTCCGCAAGTTCATCTTTGTAACTCGAGCAAGCGCAATCTCATTTGTGAGACGCGCCGCACCTCTGATTGGAAGTTCATCGGATGGCAGGAATCGAGACATTTCGCCTCCTCACAACATGCGAGTTGCGAGACAGGGACAACCCTCAAAGCGCGGAGCCTCGCGATGGTTGACAGGCTTGTAGGCATCTACAGCTAGCAGAAGCCCTCTTATAAAGAACTTTGAAGAGATCATGACGGGCGACATTACGGCGTTGTAGCCGAGTGAGATTCAAGCTGCAATCGAACCGATTCATAAGTCCGTCGAATGCCGTCCTCCAGGCTAATTGTTGCCTTCCAGCCGAGACCATTGAGTCGGCTGACGTCTAGCAATTTCTGAGGTGTCCCGTCCTGCTTGCTGGTATCGAAATCGAGCTCGCAATCGAAGTCTAGCACTCGTGCAATAAGCTCCGCCAATTCCTTGATGGTCAGATCTTCACCAGTACCAACATTGATCAGTGGGGCCTCGTGCGAATTTAGGATGCTGCAGTACGTTTCTTCCGGCAAGCTCAGAAGATGCAGGCAGGCGTCCGCGAGATCGTCGCTGTAGAGAAACTCACGCCTTGGTCGGCCGGTTCCCCATACCGTAATTCCTTTTTCGCCGGCTGCTTTCGCCTCGATGATCTTTCGCATTAGCGCCGGTAGCACATGCGAGCCCTGCAGATCGAAGTTATCGCCAGGGCCGTACAGATTGGTCGGCATGGCGGCGAGGTATTTCGTACCATATTGGCGATTGTAGGACCAGCACATTTCAATTCCCGCAATCTTGGCCAGCGCGTACGCGCGATTCGTTGGTTCCAAAGGTCCGGTCAACAAATATTCTTCCTTGATCGGTTGTGGCGCAAACTTCGGGTAGATACAGCTCGAACCAAGAAACAACAGCCGCTTGACTCCGCTGCGATAGCTCGCATCGATTACGCTGGTCTGGATCTCCAGGTTCTCCCGAATAAAATCTGCCGGCCATTTATCGTTTGCGAGAATCCCACCCACCTTAGCGGCTGCAAGGAAAACATATTCCGGCTTCTCCTGCTGGAAGAAGGCCCGCACAGCAGGCCCATCGGTCAAATCGAGTTCCGAATGGGTACGAAAGATAAGGTTTTCGTATCCAGATCGCATGAGAGCCCGCATGATCGCTGAGCCCACAAGACCTCGATGCCCCGCGACGTAGATTCGGCTGGTCTTCTCCATTCGGAATAATCTCCCTCGGCTAGTTCTCGTGATAGTTGAAAACTGAATAGCCGTGCTTCCTAACCAGCGCGTCCTTCTCCGCAGTCTTCAGATCTTCTTCTGCCATCTCTTTCACAAGTTCGCGGAAAGTCACCTTGGGCTGCCACCCGAGTTCCTGACGCGCTCTTGTCGCGTCGCCCAGCAGCGTCTGCACCTCGGTCGGACGGTAGTATCTTGGATCGACGGCGACGACTACGTTTCCGCTTTGATCTAGCCCCTTCTCCTCTACCCCGGTGCCCTCCCACCGGATCTCCATATCGAGGTAACTCGCCGAGAGCTCAATGAATTCCCGCACGCTGTGCTGTTCTCCAGTTGCAATCACGTAATCCCTGGGTTCGCTCTGCTGAAGCATGCGCCACTGCATCTCCACGTAATCGCGCGCATGGCCCCAGTCTCGCAGAGCATCCAGATTCCCCATATACAACCGGTCCTGCAGCCCCGTCCTGATGCGCGCAAGACCACGAGTAATCTTGCGCGTCACGAACGTTTCCCCGCGTGTAGGTGATTCATGATTGAACAAAATGCCGTTGCAGGCATAAATTCCCCATGCTTCCCGATAATTAACGGTAATCCAGTACGCGTATAGCTTTGCCACTGCATAAGGAGATCTGGGATAAAACGGCGTCGTCTCTTTCTGCGGAATCTCCTGAACTAAACCGTACATTTCAGACGTCGAGGCTTGATAGAAACGGGTCACCTTGTCCAGACCAACAATCCGAATGGCCTCCAAAAGCCTCAGCGTCCCGAGGGCATCGGAATTCGCGGTGTACTCGGGCTCTTCGAACGACACTTTAACGTGACTCTGTGCCGCGAGATTGTAAATCTCATCGGGCTTCACCCTCTGCACAATCTGGACTAGGCTGCTCGAATCCGTCAGATCCCCGTAATGCAGCATCAGGTGACGCCCGTGCGTATGCGGATCCTCATAAATATGGTCGATTCGTTTGGTATTGAATGATGATGCCCGGCGCTTGATTCCGTGCACCTCATAGTCCTTCGATAACAACAATTCAGCAAGATAGGCGCCGTCCTGCCCTGTGATTCCCGTGATTAGAGCTTTCTTCACAATCTTCGCTCCTCCAATTAAACGAGCCCTCACACACATCATTGCGAGCGTTGCGTGTCCGTGTAGACCGTACAGATCAGGCAGCAGTTTCGACGGAGGTCCTGAAGTAATCCAGACTTAGTTTCAATCCTGTCTCCAAATCGATTCTAGGCTCCCATCCAAGCAGGTTCGTAGCCTTCGTGGTGTCAGGACGACGCTGCGTTGGATCATCCTGCGGCAATGGTCGATAGACAATCTGACTGTTCGATCCAGTCACTCGAAGCACAGCCTTCGCGCAATCAAGGATCGTCCATTCCGCTGGATTGCCAATGTTCACCGGGCTGTGCTCGTCACTGCGCGACAATCGAAGAATACCGTCGATCTCATCCGATACGTAGCAGAAGCTCCGCGTCTGGGTGCCATCCCCGTAAATCGTTAACTCTTCGCCTCGCAATGCCTGCGTTAAGAAATTCGAGATCACTCGGCCATCGTTCACTTGCAAACGCGGACCATAGGTATTGAAGATCCTTACGAGCCTCGCGTCAACATTGTGATATCGCCAGTATGCCGTCACGAGGGCCTCTGAAAACCGCTTCGCTTCGTCGTACACCGAGCGAGGTCCAATGGGGTTAACATGTCCCCAGTATTCTTCGGTCTGGGGATGTTCGTCCGGATCTCCGTAACACTCCGATGTCGATGCATGCAGGATCTTAGCGCCGTACTTCTTCGCGAGTTCCAACATGTTGCGCGTCCCTGCCGACCCCGCCATCAGCGTTTCGATACCCAGACGCAGGTAATCTGCCGGGCTTGCAGGCGATGCAAAGTTGAACACGTAATCAATCCGAGTCGGATCGAAAGGCTCGCAAATGTCGTGTTCGCAGAATTCAAATCGTGATTCGTGTTTCAAATGCGCGAGGTTCTCAAGCGAACCCGTGCAGAGGTTATCTACACCGATCACCTCGTGCCCTTCCGCAAGCATCGCGTCTGTCAAATGAGAGCCAAGAAACCCGGCGGCCCCGGAAATTAGAACTCGCATCGTTTATAGATTTCCTTGCGGCCCAAATTCTCCAAGTTGGTTACTCCAAATCGGGAGAAAGGTCCAGCAGATTTAGACCCGTTTCACTGACTCAGAATTTTCAATCGGCTGAAGGCATTTATCACTTCCCGTTTTCTCTTCGCCTCGGAAGAAAAAATGCACCCACGGGATCAAGCGGCTGCGACATTCCTGGCCGCCCTACACTCAAGTAGGTGAACCCCGCTTTGTTCATCGTGGCCGCGTCGTACAGATTTCGTCCGTCGATCACAATGGGATAGCGCAACGTATAGTGCAGCTTGGCTAGGTCCAACTCTGCAAATTCCTGCCAGTCGTTCAGAATCAAGAGGGCATCGGCATCCTGCGCAGCAGTGTACGGATCATCTACATAGTGCATCCTGGCTCCTTGCGGAATAATCTCCTCACATCTCTTTGCCGCAGCGGGATCATAGGCGAATACAATACATTCTTCACTCAGTAGATTCTTCACAATGTCGATTGCAGGAGATTCCCGAATATCGTCAGTACCGCCTTTGAAAGCCAATCCAAGGACGCCGACCTTCTTGCCCCGAAACGTCCAGAGCGCAGAACGGATCTTCTGAAAGAATCTCTGCTTTTGCTCTTCGTTTATTTTCTCCACCTCGTGCAGCAGGGCAAAATCGACTCCGACCTGCTCCGCGACGTGCCGAAAAGCGGCGATATCTTTCGGGAAGCACGAACCGCCATATCCCACGCCTGCACGCAGAAACTTCGGTCCGATTCTTGAATCCATACCAATCCCTCGTGCCACCTCTTCCACATCAGCGCCTGCAGCTTCGCAGATATTCGCAACAACATTGATGAATGAGATCTTGGTTGCGAGCAATGCATTCGAAGCGTGCTTGATGATTTCGGCGGCTTTCGTCGAAGTCTGCAGGATCGGCGGCGGATCGAGGGACGTGCGTGGTCCCGGAACGGAGCCCGCCTCGTTGTAATACCTTCCACTTGTTAGTGGCTCGTACATCTTTTTCAGGAGAGCGGCCGAACGATCGGATGCCGCTCCGATAACAATGCGATCAGCATGCAAAAAATCGACAACAGCTGTACCTTCGCGCAAGAACTCCGGATTCGAAGTTACATCGAACAAATCCTTAGGAACACCGTTCCGCTCGATGACGCGCCGAATCCACTCGTTCGTGTAGACCGGCACTGTGCTCTTCTCGACGATTACCTTATAGGAGTCGATGGAGCGCGCAATCTCACTCGCAACAGCATCCACATACGACAAGTCGGCACTTCCGGTTTCGCTTTGCGGCGTTCCCACAGCGATAAACACGGCCTCCGCCGACTGGGTAGCCGCGCGTAGATCAGTGGTAAATTCGAGCGACTTTCCACGGTAGCGGGACAGCAGTTCAGGCAGATGCTCCTCGTGAATCGGAATGCCGCCTCCCTGCAACATCCGCACCTTAACCTCGTCGTTGTCTACACAAACAACACGGTGGCCGATCTCCGCGAAACATGCTGAAGCCACCAGGCCAACATAACCGGATCCGACTACCGCAATCGTCGCTGAATTACCTTTCGCGTCCACCGTGCTGATACCCCGCTTTCGTGTGCTCTCGGCAATATGCTTTCGTGTCGATTTGAATCACCGGACCGCTCCGGTCTGAGGCACCGGAAGTTCCTCGCGATAGCGCCATAGAAGCGGTATAAGCCGCGGCGCAGACAGGTATCGAGGAATGAACTTCCGTGGCGATGAAACGCAGCGGAAAAGCCAACCAAGATAAAATCGGTCAGCCCAGTCCGGGATCCTTACTTGGTCGCCACTTAGAAACGCAATCGCCGCTCCGATGCAGTGAATAGCAGGGAGGTAGTCCAGATTACGCTTCAAATAAAGCCCCAGTCGCTCTTGCGTGCCTCCACCTACTGTAATCACCACATGCTTCGGGCGCAATACTCCAAGAGTTTCAAGTAATTGCCCGTCTTCAATTGCGCGGCCGTATATCGGTGCGTTATGTACGCATTCAGGCGGAACCTCAATGCCCTGCAACTTGAGCCAGGCCAAATTTTTGCTGGCGCTCTCGGTTCCAGCCATCACCCAGAATGTATTTCCGGGTTTGCGCATATCTTCCGTCCGCAACAACTCCCGCAGGTATCTCAATCCAGACATTCGCGGGATTGAATCCCCCTGCATCCAGTTCCACAATAGGACCATCAATGCTGAATCGGCGATCGCCACATCCGCGTTAGTGAGGGCTTCGCGGTACTCTTCATTCTGAGCAACGTCCTGCAATGCAGGAGCGGCGGGTACCACAAGAAGGCCGCCGCGCGACATTCGCTTGAAGACCCCCTGCACATCTCCTACATAGAAGTTGATACCGAGAATCCGTCTTTCATCCGGAAATTCATTCATCTCGAAGCCTCACAAACTGTGCTTTTGCAGTTCGTTTCCACGACCTTGGACGCGTGCAGATTTGAGCATTCCTTCTGAGGCTGCCAGCGGCTTTCGGATTCCGGCCCACTCCGGTTGATTGGTGGGTTATTCGTCCGCTTGAAAACAACTATTCTTCTCGTGCAATCAGGTTTACGCAACGCAAAACTCTGAGTACGTCTCAAACAATGAATTGAGGCTTTCTGCATCGCCCATAAATACGCGACGCAACGGACCGCGACTCAACACGATGGCAATAAGGGTCAATACAAGCGTTTTTGCGCTTGAACAACGCAGTTCGCCTCGTTCAATCCACGGATGCAGATATCGCGCGACCACTTCTACGAGTTCTCCGAGATGCCTGCGCAGCAACGGATCGAGATCCTCAGTCAGTTCCAGGGCACTGTACTGTAGTAATCGAAGCAATTGCGGCTGCTGCTGCAAGGTGGTTGCAATCAGCTCGAACGTACACGTCAAGGCCACACGTCCGGTCTGGGCTTCTGCCAATTTCGTCAGTAACTCTCCACGCAAATGAACTCGCTGTAGTTCCGCGGCAAGGACCGCAAGATAGAGATCGCGCTTGCGGGGATAATGACGATAAATCGTAACTTCGTTGACCTCTGCCGATGACGCGATCTCGCGCGTGCTCACTCCGTTGTACCCAAATTGGGCGAACAGAGATGCGGCAGTGCTGAGAATGCGCTCTTCCGTGCTGGCTCGTGTGGGGCCAGATGATCCGCTCATATGCTATCTCGCTGCTGGTCTTGAATTAAGGAAATCTCTATGCTGATTCCGAAACCGAGTTGTCGCATCCCGCCTTCGTTCCCGAGCACCTTCCACAGGATTCATCAGATATATAAGGTTCTGCTTTTTCCCGGCGCCACGATCTTCAGCCCCCCCTGGAACGAGCAGCACCTTAGAGCAAAGGATCTCGGAAACGCGCAAGAAATCAGTGGTTAACGGCAGGTTGAGGTCACCGAAAGGTGTTCGCTAAATAGGCAGGGGAAGGTGAGACCGCGAACTGACGGAAGCTCAAACCGCCAAAAGCCTGGATTGCATCTTGCCACTGAAAGCGGCTTCCGGTCTTACAGAGGTACGCCCCAGGTGTTTCGATTCGCCAACGCACTCGAGATCGTCCTCATCCACTTCGACCGCCACGCTCTGCATGATCTGCTCGAGCGTCAGGACGATGCGGCAGCCGCTCTTTCTTCGCAGAATCACGCCTTCCATCCCGGCAAAGGCGCCTGAGCGAATCCGCGCCACCTCCCCCACTCGAAGTAGAGGGTGAGGTTCAATCTTGTGCTCGCGAATGCCGGTACGAAGCGCCTCAATTGCGGTGTTTGCGAGCGGTGCTGGTTCTCCTCCGGTGCCGCCTACCAGAGCCAGCGTGCCGGGCACACTCAGTACGCTGACACGTTCCGATCGCATAATTCTCACAAAGATATAGCACGGGAAAAGCGGCAGTTCCAATTTAACTCTGGACCCGTCACGCCAATTCCTGTCCGCAGAATACAAGGGCAGATAGTGTTCGATCCCCCGCTGCGTCAGATGCTGCGCAACTCGCTTCTCGTGTCGACACGTGGTGTAGGCGGCAAACCAGCTAGATTCACTTCTCTGAGCCGCAACGCCGCATTCATTGTCCAGCTCGGGCATGCTACAGGTCCGCAAGGCTTCGCCATCCTCACTTGGGTGAAGTATTCCACAGAGTCTTGAAAACCCGCCAGTTCTCAGCGATCGAAGGAAGGTTCGGGGACGGGTGAAAGCAAGCGCTTCCATCCATATACAAGGCGCAAGAGTAACCTGTTTTAACGCCGGTTCCCATCAATATACCAGTAAATTCCCCAGCTCCCATGAAAACTGCGTTGGAACTAAAGTACCCGATCCTACTTTGTGAACCGCTACCATGTAAGCACCTACAAACATTCCAAATTTCAGGCAACCTTTCACGACCGAGTTGCACCAAAGCCTCTCACGTTTATGGAATGACAGTCTGATTGGCGGCGATCATGCCCATTTCGGGCGGGCAGGCGTTGAGCCCGATCTTGCTCAGCCGAGCAGGTCGGCCACCGTCTGAGGGACGCTTTGCAGGGCGGCATCGATCTGCGACTGGTCTTTGCCCCCCGCTTCCGCGATTTCGGGCTTGCCGCCTCCAGAGCCACCAACCAGCTTCGCCGCTGCCCCCACGAGCTTTCCCGCCTGAATTCGCTTCGTCAGACCAGGCGTAACCCCTGCGATCAGGGCCACCTTGCCTTCAGGTTGGGCCGAAGCCAGCACTACGACGCCCTCACCTAGCTTCACCTTGAGATTGTCGACCAGAGTGCGCAATTGCCCGCGTTCCAGCGAATCGGCGCGATGGGTCAGGACCTTAACCCCTTTCACCTCAGTTGCACGCTGAACCGCCTGATCCAGTGATCCGGCAGCTGATTTCATCCGAAATTCTTCGAGTTCGCGGCGGAGCCGTTTCAGTTCGTCGTCTTGAGCTGCAAATTTGGCGCGGAGACCTTCTGTAAGGTTGTCCACGGAAGGCACGTACTGCCCAGCCAGCTTCGCCACCTCGAAGTCCCGCCTGAACGTGTCCAGCGACCCAAAACCGCTGATGGCCTCGATTCGCCTCACGCCAGAGGACACAGCCCCTTCACTGGTTAGCTTCAACAGCCCAATCTCGCCCGTCGCTGACGTATGCGTTCCGCCGCACAATTCTGTCGAGAACCCGTCTGAGAGCTTCACAACCCGTACCTTGTCGCCGTACTTCTCGCCGAAGAGCGCCATAGCGTGGTACTCGTTGACGGCGACATCAATCGGTACATCTTCCAGTGTCTCCACTTTGGCATTGGCAAGAACCTCCCGGTTCACGATGTCCTCGATTTCCTGCAACTCCTCGTCTGCTACCTGGGCGAAGTGCGAAAAATCGAATCGTAGACGCGTCGGCTCTACTGCCGATCCTGCCTGCTTGACGTGCGTACCGAGCACTTGCCTCAGAGCCGCGTGCAGCAGGTGCGTACCGGTGTGATTCCGCCTGATATTGTTGCGGCGCTCTCCATCTACCACCGTGTTGACGCGATCGCCCACAGCAAGGTCCTGCTTCAGCACAGCTCTGTGAGCGCGCACCCCCTGCACGGGCATAACACAGCCGGTGATCTCGGCCACCGTTGCATTGCCATCCGTTGTCGTGAACCAGCCCGTGTCGCCGATCTGGCCGCCCGAATCTGCATAGAAGCTCGTGTGATCGAGGACAATTTCAACCACTTCACCGGCCTTTGCGGAGGGAACTCCGACGCCGTCCTTCACCATCGCCAGCACTTCCGCATTGTTCGCATTGAGCTGCTTGTAGCCCAGAAAGTCAGTGCGCGCGAGATCGCGGAACACGGGGCTGGCAGTCTTCTGGCTCCCGCCCTTCCACGAGGCGCGGGCGCGCTGTTGCTCAGTATCCTTGGCTGCCTCGAACCCGGCATCATCAAACACCACCCCGGCATCGCGACTTGCATCCTCGATGAAGTCCTTTGGTAGCCCAAAAGTTTCATATAAGTGGAAAGCCACATCTCCGTTCAGGACGGCTCGACTTCCCCCTTGCGATGCTGCGGACAGCTCCTGGTCCAGCTTCACTGCGCCAGTTCTGAGAACCCGATCGAATTGCTTCTCTTCTGCCTCGATCACCTTGGCAATGCGGGGAGACGCCTCGGTCAACTCTGGGTATGCGCCCTTCATCAGGTCGCGAACGGCGAATACCATCTGGTTTAAGAAGGGCTTCTCCTGCCCGAGCAGACGCCCGTGACGGATAGCCCTCCGAATGATTTTGCGCAGCACATAGCCGCGACGTTCGTTGGAAGGGAGTACCCCGTCGTTGATCAGGAACGTGGCGGCACGCGCATGGTCGGCAATGATGCGCAGGCTGGCAGCGGCATCATCCGCTGTGCGGGTCTCCTCT
>Ga0105240_10015771_pt1 | contig 10254 bp, 5 predicted proteins | sample KBSC54metaG_FD_80426 | JGI IMG/M metagenome (GOLD analysis project Ga0105240, IMG submission 80426) | Corn rhizosphere microbial communities from Kellogg Biological Station, Michigan, USA - KBS C5-4 metaG | ecosystem: Host-associated > Plants > Roots > Rhizosphere > Soil | place: Michigan, USA... | reverse complement strand
GCAGCCGCGGATCACAGCTTAAGTCCACTGTTAAGCGGAAATCGGCCTCCTTGTCGCGCGATGGCCGGCTGGTTTTACGCTTTGTCGATTTGAAGGCCGGCTGGCGCGAAGGTGCGGCGATCTATAAGGGGATCTATGCGCAGAGTTGGAAGCCGCCAGAGCCGCACCCCAATTTCATGGACGCGCTTCTGGAAAAACTGGGGTCAAGCGGTATAGCGAGATTGGCGGCCGCCTGGGTGGATGATAAGCCTGCGGCGGCGCAGATTTGGCTGGTGCAGGACCATCGCGCCACCATTTTCAAACTGGCCCATGATCCGGTCTTCGACCGGCTGTCCGTGGGCACCTTGTTGACGCATTGGATCTTGCAGCAATTGCATGACAAAGAGGGGGTTCGGGAAGTGGATTTTGGCCGGGGCGATGACGCCTATAAGCGGCTCTGGCTTGGCGCACGGCGCGACCGCCACGGTCTGTTGGCGGCCAACCCGCGCAGCTTTAAAGGACTGGTGACGATATTGCGCGATATCTTGCCTTCCCGCATTTCGAACATCCTGCGCTCCAGGCAGGCTGCATCCACCGCATCCCTTGTTAGGCCCATGACAGTCGAAAATAGACACGCATGACGACGTCCTTGATGATCTGGGGACATGAGGCGGCCGTTGTTGCCTATGTTATTTTCGCGGTCCTGGTCGCGGTTCGCGGCTCCAGGACCGGACTTGCGGCCCTTTTCCTGGCGGCGCTGTTGATGACCGCCGCCTGGGCCCAATCTTTTGTGGCGGTCTATTCGGGATATGCCCCCGATTGGCTGGAGAATGTCGTGGGCACCGCTCGCGACGCCGGCTGGCTCTGCTTGGCCTTGGGGCTGATGCATCGCAATACCGGCGATACATTTTCCTTCCGGATGCTGATCGCCAGTACGGCGGTGCTCCTGGGGCTTCAGCTGGCGCTGGGCGCCAATGCGCTGACGGTCGGTGCTGTTGCCGGGGTGCGTGTGGACGTCACGCTGATTCAGATGGCCCTGAAAATATTGGGCTTCATCCTGGTCGAGAATGTCATACGAAATACCTCGCGGGGGGAATTGTGGGCGCTGAAGCATTGGGCGATCGGTTTTTGCACCATACTGGCGTTCCAGCTTTTGGCGTATCTGCCGGAATTCCTCACCCATAGCGTCGACCTCAGTCTGGTCGCCGCCAACCCTTTGGTTTACGTCCTGGCGCTGCCCTTTTTCCTGGTCAGCGCTACGCGCCTTCCCCAACTCAAGGTGCGCGTCCACTCCTCACGGACTTTTGTTTTTCACACCACCACCCTGGTGGCGGTGGGGATCCTGCTGCAGGGGATCGCGCTCGCGGCTTGGTATGTGCGCACCTATGGCGGCTCCAACGGCGGGGCGCTGGCGGTCATCGTGGCCTTTGGCGGGGTCGCGGGTCTTGCCGCCCTGCTGGTGTCTTCGGGCATCCGCTCCCGCGTCCGCCGCTTCATCAATGAGAATTTTTTCAGCCTGAAGTATGACTACCGGGTCGAATGGGAGAAAGCCATTCGCGAGCTGACCGCCAATCCCGGACAGGATACGCCCGAGCGCGTGCTGCGTATTTTGTGCGACCTGATGGATACGTCGGGCGGGGCGATCTGGCTCTACCGGGAAAGCTGGCGCCAATATATCCCTGCCGCCAAGCGTGGCGACGAAGCGGTGGTTTCGCCGGTCCCGGAAGATGATCCGCGGGTGGAAGCGCTTCGCTCCGAGGATGAATCCTACACCAGTTTTGAGGGCGATAAGGGCGAGCTGTTTTCGCCCTGGCGCAAGTTCGTCGAGAATAGCTGGATCGTTGTGCCCATGCGCTACCGCTCCATGGTGGCGGGCTTTGTCATCCTCAACCGGCCACGCGCCCCCAGAACTTTGGATTGGGAAGACCAAAGCCTGCTCAGGCTGGTGGCCATGCAACTCGCGGTCTATCTGGTCCAGGAGGAAACCGCGCAGTCGCTGGCCGACGCCCGCCAGCTTGAGGACTTCAACAAGCGCTTTGCTTTTGTCGTGCATGACATCAAGAACACCATCGGCCAGCTTCGCCTGTTGGTGTCCAACATCACCAAGTTCGGCGATGTAAAGGAATTCCGCGACGATATGGTGGTGACCTTGGGCAATTCGGTGGAGCGGCTGGAAGGCATGCTGAAAAGCCTCAGCGTGGTCGGTTCACAGCGCCCCGCCAGCGGGGAACTCCACCAAGTCATTGATTTGGTTGAATTTCTGGAGAAGTTTACGAAAGAGAAATGCGCTCTGGGGCACAATCTTGTTCTTAAGGCAGATATTTCAAATACATCGCTAGTAAGGACGGATTTCGTTATTTTACATCGCGTACTTGAGCATGTTGTTTCCAATGCGCTCGAGGCCAGCACCCCGGGGATGGCGGTCAATATTGATGTGGCGGCCGGCAAAAGCGCGGTTCAGATTACAGTGGCGGACCAGGGATCTGGCATGACTCAGCAATTTATCAATGAAGAGCTTTTCAGACCCTTGAAAACCACCAAGCGCGGCGGTTTTGGAATTGGCGGCTATCAGGTTCGCGAATTGATGCGTGATCTGGGAGGCGATGTGACAGTCGAAAGCATAGTGGGTGAAGGCACCCGCGTGTCGCTCGTTCTGCCGCTTGTGTCCCAATAGCAGCGATCATGAAAAAATCTTCTCAAGACACTCCAGCCCTTCCCGCAGCTCAGGCGGAGTACCGCCTACTGCTGGTGGAAGACGATGTGGGTTTGCAGAAACAGATGCGCTGGGCGCTCTCGCCCCACAGCGTGGACGTGGCCGGAAGCCGCGCCGAGGCGACCGCCAAGATTTCCGCCTCCAAGCCCTATCATGTGGTGGTGCTGGACCTGGGCCTGCCGCCCGACGAGAATAGCGCCAGCGAAGGCCTCAAGGCCCTGGATGAGATTCTCAACCTGTCGCCGCAGACCAAGGTCATTGTCGCCAGCGGCAATGTCGAACGCGCCAATGCGGTCAGGGCGGTGGCGCAAGGCGCCTTCGATTTCGTCGCCAAGCCGGTCGATAGCGATATCCTCAAGATCATCATCGACCGGGCGATCCGGATGCATGAGCTGGAAGAGGAAAACAAGCAGCTTCGCGAACAATCCTCCCGCGCCACCGACGGGCTGGTGTTCGGCTCGGAAAAAATGTTCCAGATCGCGCAGGTGCTCGACCGTGTCGGGCCGATGGATGTGAGCGTATTGCTGATCGGAGAAACCGGCACCGGCAAGGAAGTGCTGGCGCGGGCGCTGCACCGCTTGTCGCCCCGCGGTTCCCAGGCCTTCATCGCCATCAACTGCGCCTCGATTCCGGAAAATCTCTTGGAAAGCGAACTATTCGGGCACGAAAAAGGCGCCTTCACAGGCGCGGTCAAACGTACCCATGGCAAGTTCGAAATGGCGGACAATGGCACGCTCTTCCTGGACGAAATCGGCGATATGCCGCTGCCGCTTCAGGCCAAGCTGCTTCGCTTCCTGCAGGAACGGCGGCTGGAGCGGGTGGGCGGGCGTGAATCCATCACCGTGAATGTAAGGCTGGTGACCGCCACCAACCAGAAACTCGAAAAGCTGATCGCCGAAGGGCGGTTCCGCGAGGACCTTTATTACCGCATCAACGATGTCCGCCTCGACCTGCCGGCCTTGCGCGACCGCGACGGCGATCCTGTCCTGCTCGCGCAATATTTTCTCAACGGGTTCAACAAAACCTATTCCAAGCACATCACCGGCTTCACCGAGGATGCGCTGGCCGCGCTGTCATCCCACACTTGGCCCGGCAATGTCCGCGAGCTGGAGAACAGGGTGAAACGCGCAGTGATCATGGCGGAAAACAAGCGCATCACCGCTCAGGACCTGGATCTGGGCGACATCAAGCTTGGCGACCGGGACCTCAATCTGCGTAAGGAAGTGGCGCGGGTCGAAAAGCGTTTGGCGGCGGAGGCTTTGGCGCTTTCCGACGGCAATATTTCCAAGGCCGCCAAGCTTTTGGGCGTCAGCCGGCCACATTTTTATAGTCTTATCGGACATAGTTAGCCGTTAGATATCGGAGGAAGCCGTGAGCAATCGCGCCGTGAACATCCACGCCATATGGCGTTGCACCCTGCTGGGCGGGGCGATGGCTCTGTTGGCCCCTGCTGCTGCTCCAGCCGCGGTTCCGCCCTCGTCCGGTGTTCAGGCCGCTATCGGCAACCCCACCGCCGCCAAACTGCTGGCGGACGCGCAAAAGGCCCTGCAAAGCGGCAATGTCCGCCTGGCCATGATCAATCTCAAGAATGCGGTGACCGCCGACCCCACCAATGGCGCGGTGCGCGCCCAGCTCGGCACGTTGCTTCAGGCAGTGGGCGAGAGTGCCGCTGCGGAACGGGAATTGCGCCAGGCGCGCAAGGATGGGGCGCCGGAATTGATGGTTTTGCCGCCGCTATTTCAAGTCATGTTGTCGCGCAACGAAAATCAGCTGCTGTTGACCCAATTTCCCGACCCCGGTCCCAATGCCCAGGGACCGTCAGCGGCGAACGTGCTCAAGGCGCGCGCCTTGGCGCTGCAGGGCCTGCAGCGTCCGGCGGAAGCCATTGACGCTATGGATCGTTCGCTGGCGCTTCGCCGGGATTGGAGCGGATTGCTTTCTCGTGCGCGCCTGGCACAAGTGCAGGGAAATTTGGCGGATGCTGGAAAATTCGCCGATGAGGCCATCCAGAAAGCGGACACGCCTGAGCCGTCGATATTCAAGATCGGAATCCTGCTTGCCACCAATGCCCCGAAGAACGCCCTGGATCTAGCCAACCAGGTGATGGCGAAATATCCGACCAATCTTCAAGCCCGGTACGCGCGCATCGAGGTTTATCTCAATCTCAATCAGAACGACAAGGCCAAGGCCGAAGTCGACGATATCCTCACCAAATCCCCCAACAACGTCATGGCAACCTATTTTCGCGCGGTGCTTCTAGTGCGCGCCGGCAACGCCAAAGATGCGTGGAATTATGCCCAAACCGTGCCGTCGGAACTTCGCGACAGCCAGCCGCGCATCGCGATCATGGTAGCGCAGATAGCGGTAAATTCGGGCAACGAAGACACCGGGGCCTCGATTTTGAACCGGCTTCTGTCGCGGAATCCGAAAATGGTCGAGGCTCGTCTCCGCCTGGCGAACATCCGTTTGAAACAGAACAATCCCGATGAGGCCCTTAATGCGCTTCAGCCGATCGTTAATGAGCTTCAGCCGGCGAAGAATGCCACCGACCTTGAGGTCGCGGAACTTCTGGCCAACATCTATATCAAATTGAATCGCAAGGATGACGCACTCAATACGCTCAGGAAGATTGATACGGTCGGTAAAGACGGACCCGATGTCAGGCGTGCCATCGCAGTACTCGAAATCGCCGCGGGCCAGACCGAGCAGGGGATCAAGGACCTTTCGCTGGTGGTGGCCAAAAACCCCACGGATCCCCAACTGAGTGGAATATTAATCGGCGCTTTGGTGCAAACCAAGCGCTTCCCGGAAGCCTTGGCGGTTTCCGACCGTCTGGGTGCCGACCCCCAGCAGCGTGTGCCCGCTTTTATCTCGCGTGGCGGAATTCTTTTCGCTCAGAATAACCTGGCGGGTGCTCAGGCTGCTTTCGACAAAGCGGTGCAGATCGATCCCAAGAACATCTCCACGCTCTATGCCCGCGCCAGCTTTCTGGCGTCCACTCGCAAATCCGCGGAAGCCAGCCGCGATCTGCGCGCCATCCTGGCGTTGGACAGCAAGAATATGGCGGCCTACCTCAAATTGGCCGATATCGCGGCCCAGCAGAACCAGGACCAGAATGTGCGGAGCTTACTGGGACAGGCGATCGCCGCTGCTCCCGATAAGGCGGAACCCCGGGTCGCCCTGGCGCGCTACCTTATCCTCCGCCGCGATTTCGACGCCGCCGTGCCCGTCGCCAATGAATTGATCCGTACCCAGCCCACCAATACGGATGGCGTGACCCTTTTGGGCCAGGCGCAGTTTGGCGCCGGCCAGAAGAAGGAAGCGGTCGTGACCTATCGCCGGCTGACATCGATGATGCCGACGGCGGCTGGCCCCCAGGTTTTGCTGGGCAACGCATTGGCCGAGACCGGTGATCGTGTGGGCGCGGCAAGCGCCATGGCCACTGCTGTCAAACTGAACCCCGCCTCGCCCCAAGTCCGCGGCGCACAGATCACGACCTTGCTGCAGCAAGGCGATACCAATGGGGCGGTGGCATCGGCTCGCGCTTTCCAGGCCGCCGTGCCCGGCACGCAAGCTGACATTTTGCTGGCCGATACGCTTGAGGGCGCCAAGCTTCGCGATCAAGCCTTGGCTGTGCTTACCAAAAGCCAGGCCGACAAGCCCAATCAGGCCGTGCTTTTGCGTTTGGTGCGGATGGCCTCTCTGGCAAATGACAGCAAGCGCGGGCTGGATTTGATGTCCAATTGGCTGGCCAGTCATCCCGCCGACAGTGCCGTGCGGCTCGAATATGCCACTCTGCTGATGCAACAGGAAAACAAGCCCCAGGCAATTGCCCAATATCAGACCATCCTGAAACAGGAACCCAACAATGCCGTGGCTCTGAACAATCTGGGATGGCTGCTTCAGGATAGCGATCCCAAGCGGTCGCTTGCCCTGCTGATGCAGGCCTACAAGCTGGCGCCTAACTCGGCCAATATCGCCGACACCTTGGGATGGCTAAAGCTGCAGCAGAAGGATGCCGCCGGCGCATTACCCCTGCTCAACCAGGCGCACACCCTGCAGCCCCGCGATGGCGCGATCACCTATCATCTGGCCATGGCGCTGGATGCCAACGCCAAGCGTAACGAGGCGCGGGGACTGCTCAAATCGCTGCTGGACAGCAATGTGCAGTTTAACGAGCGTCCGGCGGCGGTGCAGCTTTCCAACAGCTGGCGCTGAAGGCGAGGATTATTCGGTTCAGCTGGAGCGCAGCCGTCCCGCCAGCTTGCGGGCGAAGCGCTCGGCGACAAGCAGGGGACGATCCCTCTGTCCCCGGCACCACACCAGTGTGTCCATCTGTTGCCCCAGCCTGGCTTTGTAGTGCGCGTCTCCCGCCAGGAAATCGTAGATCCGCATGCCGTTTTCCTTCGCCCGTGTGATCGCCATGGCATGCGCGACCAGACCGGGCCGATGACGGTTGTCCTGGCTGTAGGAAAACCCACTTTGGTAATTGTAGACCCGGCCGCCATGCTGGAAATTGTAGAGATATCCCAGTATTTCCGGTCCCGCCGCCAGCTCAAGCAGTTCCACCTTGGCCGGCCCGTCAGCCGCGGAAATCAGCTCGCGATGAAATCCTCGTGAAAATTCACTGGCGAAGGCGCCCGGCCTGCCGCGCTTTTGCCAATAAGCGGTGTGCAAGCCCGCCAGCTTGCCAAAAAAATCCAGCGCTTGGGCGGTGCCGGCGGCCGGTTCCAGCTTCAGGGGGCCGCTGCGCTCGGCAAGGGCCCTGGACTGGCGAAGCTGGGCGCGTTGATTGGCCGATAGAGTGCCTTCCCAGTTTTGCGACAGATCCACCGCGAAATCGGGTGACAGGCGGTCGGTCTCAACTTTCAGACCTGCTGCTTCCAATGCCCCAAGACTGGCGGAAGACACCCCGCCCAGGACGATTTCATCCCAGGCCGGATGGGCGGATTGGAGCGCGCGCAGAATTTCGGTCAAAAGCACTGGCTGTGCCGCGCGGTCCATCAGAAAATTATTGTGCTCTATCATCACGGCATCGCATTCGGCGCGGCCGGTCTCATGCAGGCATAGCTGGCTTACGGATAGAAAATGACGGCGGCGGCGCACCGGGTTTAGCAAGCCCAGCGCCATCGTCCGGTTGCCGTCTTGCGCCTTGACCAACAAGGGGGTTGTGCGCGTGGCGCGAAGCCAGCTTCCCATCCACCGCCAGGAGAGGAAAAATCCCCCATCGGCGCGGGATTCAAGCTCCATCCAGTCCGCCGCCAGCCCGGACAGGTCATAGGAGTTGGAAATGGTTATTTCCATTGGGGCGCTAGTGTCCCGATTCCGAAATTCGCATGAGCATCATATCAATCTCCAGGCGAATTTCGGAATCCAAGGGACACTAGCAATTTGTCGATTCTAGTGTCGTTTTGGTTTCGAAGTTCGCCCCAGAGCGCGATATCGATGATATGGCGAACTTCGAAACCACGACATTAGCGTCAGCCGAGCCCACGAATAATCCATGGACCGATGAAATTTGCCACAGGCAGAGGAAGCTTTTTCCAGGTCTCGATAAACAGGGCGTATTTGGGATTTAACGGGTTCTTGTCCGGCATGCTCTCACCGGGGCGGAAATGATACTCATATTCCAGCCATTCAGGCTCGAAGCCCCAATTCTTCTTGAAGGCGAAGGCGCCGGTACCCGCCTTGCTGCGCCCGAAGTCGAAGCGGCGATAGCCTTTAAGGGCGGCGCGGCGCATGACTTCCCAATAGAGAAAATCATTGGCGCCGTTGCGGCGGGCCGCGGTCGTACCGCCGCCATAGTAAGGCAGCACCGTATCCTTGTGATAAAAGTTCAACACGGCGCTGACCGCTTCACCCTGATCCTTGATGACCACGCAGTCGCAATCCTTGCCGAAACTCTTGCGCAACTGCGCGAAATAGCGTTTGGCGAACACCGGCGTCCCCAGATTGCGCACGCTTTCCGAATAGACTCGGAAAGTGTCGTCGACATCCTCCGGGGTTTCGCTGACCAGGCTGCTTTCCAGGGTTTTGCGCACCACCGCCCGTTGCTTGCGGGGAATGGCCTTGAGATTTTCCTGGTCGTCGGCGCTCAAGGGTCCGGAAAAAGTGGCATAGAGATCCTTGCGCACCGTCCAACCCGGTTGGCGGGCGCGTCGGCTGCGAAACTCGATATAGGGCGCCAGGGTCTCTTCCTGCAGGGCGAGCGCGGCTTTGACCAGCGCGCTGTTGGCCTCGTCGTCTGCGGCCAGCGGGCCGCCTTCCACACAGAAAGGCGCGGACAGCAGCGCTTTACCGAACAACAGGTCCTTCTGGTAAACCAGCGGCAGGATGCCCGCGATCTCTCCGCCGCGTTCGGCGATCAGATAGTGGGGGGTGAGGCGGAAGATGCTTTTGAAGATGTCCCGCCAGCCGCTGCGGTGAAAGAAGGTGCCCTCGGCATGGGACAAGACAAACGCGTCCCACCGTGATGCATCCCGCTCCTCCATGGGCCGGATATTGACGTTGAACCCAGGCGTCACAAGGCGGCCTATAGCAGGGTGTGGGTAAGCCCAATGGTGATGCGGACGTCGTTGAAGCTCTGGGTCAAAGGCGAAAGCGCTTGTAGCGACGCAGACGAATCACGATTCAGATAATCGGCTCGCAAATAGAATCGGGTCGCCGGCGACGCCGAATAAGAAAGCTGCCCGTTCACCATGTAAGTCCCGGCATTGCCGCCCAGTTCCTCATAGTTGCTGTAGCCGCCGCCAATGGACGCGCTCAGCTGACGGGTAAGATCGTGGGACAGAGTTACCTCCACGCCCTCATTGTTCGTCACGGGCGGGCCGAAGAACGGCGCGCTCAGTTGCGTCAGGCGCATGCCGAAAGCCGTCAAATTCAGATGGTCGCGTCCGAAATCGTCGGCAAAGGTAAGATCGACCCGCTGAATCCGGGAAATCGCCTGATTGTAGGAAAGGCTGCCCAAAGGCTGGGCGCTGAATGACCCCAACGAAGAGCCCAAGCCGCTGGAATAGAGATTGGCGCTGGAGGTCAGCATGCCATTGGCCGAAGCGCTCAGATTGGAAAGGTTGTTAAGCGTGTCGCCTTCCGGCGTGGTGATGGTGTCGGTTGCCGAGCCCGTGAGGGTGGCGGAGGCGGTCACATTCCAGCGCAGGCTGCCTTGAAAGCTGAAGTCGTTGTATTTCTCGCCCGCCTGAACTTGCAAAGAAAAATCCTCGCCGAAGGTCAGCTCGATGCCGCCCATGCCCACGGGACCGGAAACATCGCGGGTCAGCGGGGTCCTGTTGGAAATCGCGTCATAGCCGCCGGTGCCCAGCAAGGCGATCTCGGGCGAGATGGCGTAGCGCAGTGTCGCAACCCCGGTTTTTTCGGCAAACAGTCCTTGCGGCCGATCGATTTCGTTGAGTTGTCCCACCAGCGACCAGTTCAGCCGGCTGAAATCCGTGCCGCTGGTCAATCTTTCGGTGACACTGCGCATGGTGGTGTTTTGCGGGCCGGGGGCGCCGGGGATTACCGGGAAAGCGGACGCGCCGGCCAGATTGGTGAAATAGGCAGCGCCG
>Ga0105240_10015770_pt1 | contig 10254 bp, 6 predicted proteins | sample KBSC54metaG_FD_80426 | JGI IMG/M metagenome (GOLD analysis project Ga0105240, IMG submission 80426) | Corn rhizosphere microbial communities from Kellogg Biological Station, Michigan, USA - KBS C5-4 metaG | ecosystem: Host-associated > Plants > Roots > Rhizosphere > Soil | place: Michigan, USA... | reverse complement strand
TTCCGCTGGGTCAAGCGGCGAATCCTCTGGCGCCTGCGCAATCGCCTGATCGTGACCTACATGTTCATTGGCGTCATTCCGGCCGTGCTGCTGGTCGCGATGGGATTGATTACGCTTTACGGATTGGGCGGGCAGTTTGCTGTGTTCCTGGTGACCTCGGAGATTCACTCCCAACTCAGAAGCATGGCGGGCGTGAACGATGCCGTGAGCAACGCGCTGGCGGCACGTTTAGAGCGCGGTGAGGCGCCTGCCGCAGAATCGCTCGCCGGCCTGCGCAAGCGTGATCCCGCATGGCAACGCCGGCACGTGTGCGCATGGTATGGGAACAAGCCCTTGTCCCTCTGCAATGATTTCGGCGGGGCGTCTCTCACGTATCCCGAGTTCATGAAGGGCAGCTTTCAGGATATTGTTCACGATGGCGGACAGCTTTACTTGCGAGTTGGATCCTCCATGCAGGTTGCAGGAAACAAACTCACCGTAGTTACCGGGGAACCGTTCGATAAGGATTTGGTCAGCAAAATCGCCTCGGATTTGGGCGAGATCACTCTGTATACTCCGGCCATAAAGAAGGACGCGGGATCCAAGCAGCCCGCCCCGGCTTCGTCAACGGCCGGATCTTCTCTTTCCGCTGCTCCGGATCAGGACCGCAGCAAACTGGTCATTACCAAGGGCAACCCCAATGATCGCGAAGAACTGCCGGCTCGCTTTACCGTTGGTGCCGTGCCCGAATCCACCGGCAGTTTCGACCGCGAAATTACGTTTGGGACCCCGCTTCCGGTCACGGACTGGAAGACGGGCACACCCCAGCAGGTCCTGGCGGTCTTGCAGGTTACCACCCGTCCTGCCGTCCTCTACGCCCACCTTTTCGCAGCACTCGGGGAATTCGTTCGTGGCGTAATTTACATCCTTGTTGGAATTGGAATCGTCTTTGCCATCATTGAACTGATTGCCCTGATTATCGGCACGCGCATGACGCGCACCGTCACCGGCGCCGTGGCGGAGTTGCACAATGCCACACGGCACGTCGACCGCGGCGACTTCAGCCACCGTATCCCGATCCGCTCCAACGACCAACTCTCGGACCTGGCTCTCTCGTTCAACTCCATGACGGCTTCTATTGAGAAGCTGATCCTGGAGCAAAAGGAGAAGCAGCGGCTGGAGAATGAACTTACCATTGCGCAGGAAGTCCAGGCTCAGCTTTTTCCCCGCCAGATCTCGCAGCTCGAGTCGCTGGAAGTCCACGGATTCTGCCGGCCGGCGCGTACCGTCAGCGGCGATTATTACGACTTTCTGACCGCCAGTTCACACAAGCTGATATTGGCAGTGGGCGACATCAGCGGAAAAGGAATCTCGGCCGCATTGCTGATGGCTACGATTCACTCTGCCGTCCGCGCTTACAGCGTCGAGAGCCTGCCGCAGATGCGCGAACCCCTCGCGGTCGGCGCGGTGGGAGGCGCCGGGAGGGTGATGGCGACCTGGCCTGAGGGGATCGAAGTATCTCCGGGGGCGTTGCTCGGCCTGCTCAATCACCAACTCTACGACAGCACTCCGCCGGAGAAGTACGCGACCCTCTTCCTGGGAATTTACGACGGCCACTTGCACCGGCTTACGTACAGCAACGGCGGCCATCTGCCCCCGATCCTGATCGGCAAAGACGGCGGCGTGCGAAGACTCGAGGCCGGCGGCACGGTGGTCGGACTCTTCGATAATATGTCCTACGACGAAGGTTCGGTGCAATTGCATCCCGGCGAGATCTTCGTGGCCTACAGCGACGGTGTCACCGAACCGGAGAACGACTTTGGCGAATTCGGCGAGCAGCGCCTGATCGATCTCGTGCGCAGCAACCGGCACCTACCCCTGCCGCAGATCAGCCAGATCGTGACCATGGCCGTCGATGACTGGATCGGCGAAAACGAGCAGCCAGATGACGTGACGCTGGTTCTCGCGCGTGCACGATAGCGCGCTTAGATCTTCTGCATTTTCCACTTCCCGCGGCTGAACAGGATCGCACTGGCTGCCGCCATCGCTACTCCGCGGTGGCGATCTACAAGAAGGTTCCGTTCGATTTCATTCCGAGCGGCATCGCTAGCACGTAGGCCAGAGGAATCACACATCCGCAGAATCCGGAGAAATTCACGTGTGGATTGCTGAAAAGAAAAGCGGCGGATGGCCGGTCCATCCGCCGCTTCCTCAGGAGGTGAGTGATGTTCGCTCGTTCAAACAACAACTTGATGTTATGCCCGCCACAGCAAGAAACGACAGGTCACCAAGGTACTTTATTGAGCACACCGGCAGACACGAGTTCCAAAATGGGATGAATTCCGAAGGGACCCGCACTCTCATTTCTTAGGAAGCACTAACACACGCGCTGACACCGCCGAGTTGCTCAGCGTCCCCCCCAACACAAACGGCCCCAGAGGCGTAAATAGGATTCCCCTCGTGTCCGCGCGTACGTCGAACGTATCTTGCGTAATGGTTTCCCAGCGATTGCCATGCAGCTCATAAACGAAGGTCACGGGCGAAAGTTGTGCCGGCTTGCCTTCGGCATCGAGCCCTTTGAAGTTATGTGGAACCAGCGTTCCTCCCGAAAACATTACTTTGTGGTCCCGATCCCAGCCGCTGGCCACGATGTCGAAGCGGCCTGCCCCGGGGTGCGGCGGCAGTTTGCTCCACTCGATCTTGTTGGGATCTTTTTTGTCGATCTTTCCCATCCAGCACTCGTCGGAAACGACATAACCCGTGCCCTCTTTTTTCGCTCCATCCACGTACACAATTGTTTCGTCCGCGATTCCCCCGGCATGGCCATAGACCGGAGTCCCGGGAAAAGCCGTGGCCTGGCTCCAGGTATTCTTCTCGGCGTCGTATACCTGAACGTTGTTCACCGGTCCGTTCTTCGCCCGTCCACCGATAATGTAAATGTAGCGGTCATGAGCTAGACCGATCACCGCGCTATCTACCGGGATGGGAATGTCCGCTGCGCGGTACCAGCGATGATCTTCCGGAACGTAGGAGTTCACATCACCCACCGTGATTTCATTCCCCTGACCGTCCACCACATATCCGCCGAAAACGAAGATCTGGCCCTTTGCGCCCACTGCGGAGGCTCCGAGGCGTCCCGCGACACCTGGCACCGGCTTCCCTTCGATCCACTTACCCGAAGACAGCTTCAGCATGAACATGCGGTTTGTGACCGCGTCCCAGGTCTTCTTCGTGCCGAGCCCCATCATGGAGTAAACCTCGATCCCGTTCCGCAGCGATGCGACGGCATTGCCGGTAACGGCGTCGGGCATGGGAGGAATTTTCGGTTCGGCGGCCAACAAGGCCAGGGCGCAGCACACCGGGAGACAAGCGAGAAACAGTTTTTTCATCGTTGAGATATTACGTCCTCTACGGGAACTATGGTAGAGCACGGGATCAAAACGCTGACTGAGTCATTTAAGCCCTCTGTGTTCCTCTGTGTCCCCTGTGTTGGCGGTTCGGGCACCTGAAGGCGCAACGCGCTGAGGCCGGCCAACAGTCACGCAACGTGCCCCTGCCGAACCGCGTGAATGAAATCCGTGTACGCCGGCGTGTGTCCTTGTTCCCGCATATGGCTGGCGATCTGTCCGCGATGGTAGGCAGAGTGCATCAGGACATGGGTCAGAACATCTCCGATGCTGCTGCTCCAAGACTCCCCTTTGGTGTTCTTATAGGTGACGGCTTGGGAAAGCTCCACGGCGCTTTTCAGGTACTCCAGCCATTGGCTTTCCAGTTGCTTCGCCTCGACCTCACAGCCTGCCAGGCCGGACTGCGGCCATACGGGAACACTCTGTGGGATCTGTCTTAAGCGTTCCAGCCACACCCGCCCGGCGGCCAGGATGTGCGCCATCAGCTGCAAAGAGCGCTTATCTCCGTTCCCCGCCGCCCTGATTGCCTTCAGCACTTCGCGGTTCGCCCATCCCTCATACACAAACTGCCGGCGCAAATAATCAACATTCACGAGTCCATCTCCAACCACAGAATAGTTGGAATCCATGGTACCGAGCGGCGTCCTGGCATGACAACGTTGTAACGATCCTTTTACATTCCAGAGATAGACTGGTCTACTGCCGCTCGCGGCCCAAAAACTCTTATGCCTCGCAAAGCACCCGCGCCTCAAAACAGCGAATCGGAAGAAGAGCAAAGCAATCCGCGCCCGGTTCGGGCCTCGCGCCGGGCCAGTCTCGCACCCGACGATCTGGTTCGCCTTGCGCTGAAGGCTTGCCTGATCGCGCGCGATGCCGCCTTCAACCTTCGCGACCTGCTGACCACTTCGTCGCGCATGGCGTTCCTGGCCATCAAGGATTGCGAAAAAGAACTCGACCTGCTTGAGCGCCAGATCGACGAGCGCATGCCGGAAGCGATCACCCGGGTTAACGAAGCGCGCGCCCGCCAATTGCTTTCTAGCCTGAAATCAACCACCGATCTGGAGCGCATCGGAGACTTGCTGATGAGTGTCGCCCTTCGTTTTCAGGCGCGAACGTCCAAGATTCCCGCGTCCGATACCCGGCAACTGGTGGAGATGTCGTCCGTTCTGCGCGAGATGCTGGATCTGATCCATCAAGGGTTTTCCAACCTCGATCTGAACTGCGCCCGCAAGGTCTTGCAGATGGATAAAGACATCGATCGCATCTGTCACGGATTGTTCCAGAAACATCTGGCCGAGACAGTGCCTCAAGGCGACACCTCCGGCTTCGAGATTCTGCTGATGGCGCAGGCTCTGGAGCGCGCCGGCGATCACACCACCAACCTCGCGGAAGATCTCTACAGCCTGATCGAAGGCCGCAGCTTGCGGCATGTGCCCAAGAGAAAAGCAGCTCCGTAATCGGGTGAAATTCACCTTTCATCAACAGGAATGAAACAGTGCGGCAATCGAGCCTGTTCCCGAACCCGCTCAAGATGTTGCACAGCATCGGCTAGCAGTTCGGCACTGCCAAAAAAGTCGCCTTTACAGCCCGCGCGGTACGCACGTAGATTTGTTGCTCAGCGTCCGCATGGTCAAGGCCGGTTCCCTGTAAAATGGCCGGCTGGCCCATTGCAGCGCGAGGCTTCCCATGTCCACAGAAGAGAAATCCGCAGAAATCACACGACGAACATTCATGAAGCGCGGCGCGCTCGCCGGCTCCGGCCTGGTGATCGCCAACGAGATTCTTTCAGCCGACCTTCTTGCAGCTACCTCGAAAAATGCCGGCGCAAGTATGATCGGCGTCCCCTTTCAAGCCCTAGATCAAGTACGTCTGGGAATCATTGGGGTTGGCGGACGCGGGACCAGCCTGCTGAAGGACCTGCTGGGGGTAGACAAAGTAGAGATCAAGGCAATCTGCGACCTGGTTCCAGAAAAAGTGGCGCGGGCCCAGAAGGCCGTCACCGATGCGGGACAACCGCAGCCCACGGGCTTCAGCAAGGGCGATTCCGATTTCAAGAACCTGAATCAACTCGATCTCGACATCGTTTACATCGCCACACCCTGGAATTGGCATGTGCCCATGGCTCTGGACGCCATGAAGAATGCCAAGCATGCTGCGGTCGAAGTGCCTGCTTGCACCACGTTGCAGGAGTGCTGGGATGTTGTGAATACTTCCGAATCCACTCGCAAGCACTGCATCATCCTGGAGAACTGCTGCTATGGCGAGACCGAAATGATGGTCCTCAACATGATCCGCGATGGACTCTTTGGTACCATCACGCATGGCGAGGGCGCCTATCTTCACGACCTGCGAAAAATTCTGACCTCGAATGAGGGCGAAGGCCTGTGGCGCCGGGTTCCGCACATGAAACGCAACGGTAACCTGTATCCCACGCACGGGTTGGGCCCGGTCGCGCATTATATGGACATTCATCGCGGCGACCGGTTTGATTACATGGTCTCGGTGAGTTCACCCGAAGCGTCGCTGACCGAATACGTCAAAGCCAACTTCCCCGAGGGCGATGCCAAACGCGCGGAAAAATATGTTTGCGGGGATATGAATACGAGCATCATTAAGACGGTGAAGGGCCGCACCATTCTTGTTCAGCACGACGTGGTCAACCCGCGGCCTTACAGCCGTGTGAACACGATTATCGGGACCAAGGGCGCTTTCGCTGATTATCCCGCCCGTATTTTTGTGGATGGTCAGGAGAAAGAGGAGTGGCAGAACCTTGACGCCTTTCGCGAAAAGTATCAGCACCCGCTCTGGAAAAGCACCGGAGAAATGGCACGTAAAATGGGCGGACATGGCGGAATGGACTACATCATGAATTACCGCCTGATGGACTGCCTGAAACGGGGTCTCCCGCCTGACATTGACGTCTACGATGCTGCCGCGTGGAGTGCGCCGACTCCGTTGAGTGAGGCTTCCGTGGCACAAAGTGGCGCTCCGCAAAAGTTTCCGGATTTTACTCGCGGGAAGTGGAACGTGCGCCCGGATTCTGGGGGTTTCGCCGTTCAGGTTTAGCGTGTACTGAGGAGTTCTCATGGCTCAAAGCGTAGAACTTGAAAGCCCGCGTTCGGAAACACCTGTCGCAGAGGCGACTGCACCCCCAAAGCGCTTGACCCGAATTGTTTCGCTGGATGCATTTCGTGGGCTGGTCATGGTGTTGATGCTGAACGAACGCACGCGTCTGCCCGAAGTGGCGCGCTCCTTCCCGCATAGCGCAATCTGGGCGCTCATCGCCTACAACACCGAGCACGTGGAATGGCAGGGTTGCTCTCTGCACGATCTCATTCAGCCCGCCTTCTCTTTCCTGGTTGGCGCGGCACTGCCGTTTTCGATCGCGGCCCGAAAGATGAAGGGTGAAACCCTCGGACAGATGCTTGGACACGCGATCCGCCGCGCCTTCATCTTGATCTTCCTCGGCATCTTCCTGCGATCGCTCTCGTCGCGTCAGACCTACTTCACATTCGAGGACACGCTCACCCAGATCGGGTTGGGGTACGTATTCCTCTTCCTGCTTGGCTTTACGCGCGTGCGAACGCAAGTGATCGCGTTCGTGTTGATCCTGATTTGCTTTTGGGCGGCTTTCGCTCTCTATCCCGCGCCAGGCGCCCACTTCGATTACCCCGCCGTCGGCGTTCCGCAAAACTGGGATCACAACTACACCGGCTTTCTCTCCCATTGGAACAAGAATTCCAATCTCTCCTGGGCATTCGATAAATGGTTTCTCAACCTGTTTCCGCGAGAGCATCCTTTCGTCTTCAACGCAGGCGGATGGTCTACCTTAAGTTTCATTCCAACACTGGCGACCATGATTCTCGGACTCCTCACGGGAGAATGGCTCAAAGCGCCAGGCTCAAATGAACAAAAAGTGCGTGGGCTCGCCATTGCGGGAGTAGCTTTGTTATTCGCTGGTCTCGCCTTTCAGTGGGCAGGAATCTGCCCCATCGTGAAGCGGGTGTGGACCTCGTCCTACACCCTCTATAGCGGAGGATGGATACTGCTGATTGTGGCCGGGCTTTACGCGCTCATGGAGTGGAAAGGCTGGCAGCGCTGGGCGTTTCCTCTGGTTGTGGTCGGAATGAACTCCATTGCGATATACGTTATGAGCTGGACCATGAGCGATTTCTTCGGCAATGCTTTGACTCGCCACTTTGGACATGCAATCGCACTCCTGGCAGGACCGACCTTCCAGCCTGTGCTGCACGGTTTGTTAATCATGTTGATCTTTTGGTGGATCCTGTTCTGGATGTATCGCCGGAAGCTCTTCCTCAAGATCTGAGCTTCACTTCCGAACAGATCGCAGTAAGCGGCGAGCTTGCGATATTCCCGCTGCTCATTGGCAGCTTCCCTGCCCCGTCATTTATTCTGTCCTTCTCTCTAAAATGGCGAGCAAATCCAAAGCGCTGTGGAAAGCGGACGATCAGCAAGCCCGGCTAGCCGAACTCACGGCGCGATCGGACGATGCGACTAAAGATCATCCTTTGCGTCGCGACGTGCGCTCGTTGGGGGCCATATTGGGGCAAACCCTGGTCGAGCAGGCCGGACAGGAATTGTTCGACTCCGTCGAAGAGCTACGCCGGCTGTTGATTGAACATCGGGAGACCGTGCGCCGCAGCCCGGAGCAAGCCGGATCTTCAGAGCAGATGCAGCAGGCGCAGCAGATCGTCGCCAAGATGGATTTGCCCACCGCCTACCGGGTGACCAAAGCTTTCGCTATTTACTTCGAACTGACGAATCTGGCGGAGACGAACCATCGCAAGCGCCGCCGTCGCGCAGGCAAATTGGATGGCGAGACTGCCGCGCTGCCCGGATCTTTTCGCGGCACGCTGCTGCGCATGAAAAACGCCGGCCTCTCTGCCCAGAGCGCCCTCTCCGCGCTTGAGCAGATCCAGGTCACCCCGGTGTTCACGGCACATCCCACCGAAGTGGCGCGCCAAACGGTCCTATTGAAACGGCGTCGCATCGCCCAGCAACTCGAGGCTCTCGATCACCTTCCCCTCACCGACGAAGACGCTGAGGAGTCTGAGAACCAGATTCACGCGGAAGTCACGTCTCTATGGCAAACCGACGAAGTGCGCCTCGCGAAGCCTACCGTCAGCGATGAAATCCGCATGGGCCTGCGTTACTTCCGGCTGTCTCTGTTCGATTCGCTGCCCAGGATTTACAGCGAAATTGTCGCATCATTTCGCGACGTGTACGGAATCACTCTGGACGAATTTACTGTCCCTAACGTGATCCAATTCGGCTCATGGATTGGCGGCGATCGGGACGGCAATCCGCTGGTGAAGCCGGGTTGCATCCGCGATGCGCTCGACATGGCCCGCACCGTTATCCTCACTGAATACCTTCATGACGTGGAGGCGCTGAGCAGCCGTCTCAGTTCTTCGCTACGCCAGGCTGGAATCTCCGAGGACGTCCTGCGTCGCCTGCAGCACTACGAGCAGACCATTCCCGGAGTGCACCTTGCATGGGGGCCGGAGAATCGCGTTGAGAGCTACCGCCGGTTCCTCTCGTACATATTTCATAAGCTGCAGAAGACTCGCGACTCTGTCGACAAGGCCGCTGCATACGGCAACGCTGGCGAATTCGAGCACGATTTGCTATTGCTGCAGAAAAGTCTGTTATCACATCGCGGGGAACGCCTGGCGCACGTGTACCTCGCTTCCCTGTTGCGCAAGCTTCGCAAATTCGGATTTCATCTTTACACCCTGGATGTGCGTCAACATGCCCGCGTGCATACACAGGTGGTTCAGCAACTCGGGCCGGCGCTCGATGACGAGGCGGAGTCCCCGGATAGCAAGGAACTGCTGGACACTTTTCGGGTGATTGCGGAACTGAAGCGTTCGCATCCGGCGGGATCCATCCGGCAGTATGTGATCAGCGGAGCGGAATCGGAACAGGACGTGATCAATGTCGTCCGCCTTGCAAGCCAGAGCGGAGTGCAGGTGGCGGGGTCTGCGGATGATCCGGGCCTGATGCCTGTGCCGCTGTTTGAATCGATTGACTCGTTGCGCTCCGCGGCCAACGTGATGCGCCGCCTCTGGGCTGATCCTGAATATTGTCCCCTGCTTGATTCCTGGGGACGCTGGCAGGAAGTCATGCTCGGCTATTCCGACTCGAATAAAGATGGCGGGATGCTCACCAGCACGTGGGAGCTGTACAAGGCTCATCGCGAACTGCACCGCGCCGCCGACGAGCATCACGTGAAGCTTCGTCTATTTCACGGCCGCGGAGGCACCGTCGGACGTGGAGGCGGCCCCACGCACTCGGCGATTTTGGCGCAGCCTCCGGGCTGTTTCTCCGGGCAGATCCGCGTGACCGAGCAAGGTGAAGTCCTCAATTGGAAATATGCTGACCCGGTTCTGGCGGAATGGAATCTGGAACTGATGATCGCCGCGAGCCTCGAGGCATTGACCCGTCCCTCTCCACCCGCAAACGCTGAGTGGGAAGAAGCCGTCGAAGAAATCTCGCAGGAAGCGTACAGGGTTTATCGTGAGCAGATCGCGGAGAGCCCCGATGTGCTCGAGTATTTCGAGCAGGCCACACCGGTCAATGAACTGGATAGCGCGCGCATCGGCTCGCGTCCTGCCCGCCGCACCAAAGGACGCAAGCTGGAAGACCTCCGCGCCATTCCGTGGGTCTTCGGCTGGATGCAGAGCCGGCACGCCGTTCCCGCCTGGTTCGGCATCGGTCACGCTTTGGAACATTTCGCCAAGCGCGCTTCAGGAAACGAGCAACTCCTGCGGCAGATCGCGCGCGGATTCCCCATCTTCTCCGACCTGCTGCGGAACGTCGAACTGGGAATGGCCAAAGCCGATCT
>Ga0105240_10015769_pt1 | contig 10254 bp, 9 predicted proteins | sample KBSC54metaG_FD_80426 | JGI IMG/M metagenome (GOLD analysis project Ga0105240, IMG submission 80426) | Corn rhizosphere microbial communities from Kellogg Biological Station, Michigan, USA - KBS C5-4 metaG | ecosystem: Host-associated > Plants > Roots > Rhizosphere > Soil | place: Michigan, USA... | reverse complement strand
TGGGGTGCCCTAGACCTGCAGTTCGTTGAAGTTACCGGCATCCCGCAAGGGTCAGTGATCAACGTCTCTCAGACCTGCTCGCTTGCGCCTCCTCTCGACGCGATTTCTCTTCTTATTGACTACACGGGCACGGGCAATGGCTATACTCCTCAACCGACCTTTGGCAATTTCGGAGTTCCGGGCGCTGCCGACAGTTCCTTGCTGACATTGACGTACAGCGGCCAAAACACACCTTTTCAATCGGTGCCCTTTTATTTCACCAGCATCTACGCTACGGTCGGAGACCAAGGCCCTACGGGAACTCTTTCCTTCCCCGGTGCCACACAGTGTCAGGCCGTTATCTTCCCGCAGGCCATGCCGGAGGATGGCACCAATCTAGGTGACTGCGACTGCGACGGAGCCGCAGGTTTGCCCATTAATCTGACCACTGGAAACGTTTTCATTAAGAAAGAGGACTACAGCATCCCCGGCCTCGGTGGCGGAGTTAAGCTCGATCGGACGTGGAACAGCCTCTGGGCCGAATCGCCCCACGCGGATCGCGCTGTTGCAGGTATGTTTGGCGACAGTTGGACCAGCAATTACGAGGATCGAATAGTCCAAGTTGACGGCTTCAACGTCGTGGACTACTGGGGTGTAGACGGTCGCAGATACCGTTTTACGGAATACATCGATGTTGCGGGTCTTATCGGGTACAACCTGACCACCCCGCAAGGGGAAGGGCTTACCCTGCTATTTAACAACACTGCTCAACTGTTCCAACTCAGTTTTCCGGACGGCACCGGTCGCAACTTCAGCCCCGCGGGGCTACTGGTTTCCTTTAGCGACCACTGGAACAACAAGACGACTCTTACCTATGACCAAGCAGCCCGTGTGACGACAGCGACTGATGCTGCTTCACGTTCGCTGACGTTCGTGTACGGCGATCCTGTGAACACTAGTCAGGTAACCAGTGTTCAGGACGCCGTCGGGACGGTCGCGACCTATACATACGATAGCTCTCAACGATTGACGAAAGTCTCCTACCCAGATGGTAGCTTCAACACCTTCAACTACGATTCGGCTTCACGCATCCTGAGCGTGACCGATACTGAGGGGAAGATCCTCGAATCACATACCTATGACGCGAATAGCCGGGGGCTGACCTCGTCTCGCGCGGGTGGGGCTGAGGGCTTAACGGTTGCTTATGACAAACTCTCCAGCGGCGCTTCCACTCTGACGGACTCCTTGGGCAGGACGACTCAATACAATTTCAGTCCTTTCAATCTTAAGAACGCGATCACCGGAGTCTCCGGTTCAGGTTGCGTGACCTGCGGCGGCCGTGGCAATCAGACGTTCGGCTACAACGGGCTCGGGCAGCGCACCACTTCGACGGATCCGCTCGGCAATACGACCCAATTTACGTATGAGACTTGGGGCGGCGTGGACAGCCGATCCATAACTGTCAATGGAAGCCCGGTCACGTGGAAATATACCTATGGCGGCTCGGACAGCAAACGGATCGCAACAATTACAGACCCGCTAGGAAATGTAACCACGTACAACTACACGAACAGCTCAAATCAGGTTCTATTTTCGCCGACCTCGATCACGACTCCTGCGCCTAACGGCAGCACCGCCGCAAGCAAAACGTCGTTCACCTACAGCTCCAATGGGGAGTTGTTGACCATAACGGATCCTCTGCTCCACGTCACTACCCTGACCTACACGCCAGCCGGATTGGTGCAGACAATCAAAGATGCCCAGGGAAAGATCACAACTCTTCAATACGACCAACGCGGCAATCGAACGGCCGTTATAGACGCACTGAACCAGCAGACAACGTTCGCCTACGATTCCATGAATCGCCTGACGAGCATTACGTATCCCACGACTCCAGCCACCTCGACGGTATTTACGTACGACACCCGCGGGAGGCGAACGTCCGTTACGGATCCGAACCAGAAAACCACAACCTATACCTACGATGATGCCGACCGACTGACCGCGGTCACGGATCCTCAGAATGGCATGACCCAATATGCCTATGACACCGAGAACAATCTCACCAGCATTACTGATGCCGCAGGCCACATCACACAGTACGATCACGACGCACAGGGCCGCGTGACGCAGACGACGTTTCCATCGAGCCTGATCGAAACGTACATTTACGACGCAAAAGGCAACTTGACCAGCAAGACCGACCGCAAGAATCAGACGATCACGTACAACTACGACCCGCTTGGACGACTGACGAGCAAGGCCTATCCGGACAGCACGCAGGTCAACTACACCTACGACGCTGCAAGTCGCCTGACGACGGTAACAGACCCCACCGGAACGTACACGTACACTTATGACAACATGGGCCGGCTAGTGCAGACCTCAACCGTGTATTCCTTCATTTCCGGTAAGACGTTCACAGTTAAATATGGGTATGATGCGGCCTCAAATCGCATTTCGATGACGGATCCACAAAACGCAGCTACTGCATACGTTTTCGACACTCTGAATCGAATCACAACGCTTACATATCCATCGAGGACGAGTTACACATTCACCTATGACGTCCTCGGCCGTCGTACTCAGCTAAAAAGACCAACCGGCTTGGCGACGAATTACCAATATGACCCGCTTTCCCGGATCACCAGCATTTTGCACCAAACCGGCAGCAAGTCGTTGACCACCTTGGATGGTGCAACATACGTTTACGATCCTGTTGGGAATCGTACCTCCAGGGCCGACAAGCGGACCAACGTAACCTCGACGTTTTCCTACGATCCGCTGTATGAATTGACACAGGTGCTGCAGGGCGCAACCACGACCGAGAGCTACACCTATGACAGCGTCGGCAATCGTCTGAGTTCGCTCGGCGTTTCCCCTTACAACTACGATGTCTCGAACGAATTGACGTCAACTCCGGGTGCAACGTACACATATGATGGCAATGGAAACATGTCGAGCAAGGCGACTTCCTCGGGCACGACGCAGTACAACTGGGATATTGAAAACCGTTTAATGTCAGTGGTGCTGCCTGGGTCAGGTGGCACTGTAAACTTCAAGTATGATCCCACAGGGCGTCGCATACAGAAGAGTTCTCTCTCAGGGACGACCAACTATGTTTACGACGCAGCGAATATTTTGGAAGAGGTCGATGCCACGGGCAACGTGCTTGTTCGTTATGTACAGAGTCCGGCAATCGATCAACCACTCGCGGAGACGCGCGGGAGCACGACTAGCTATTACCAGGCCGACGGCCTAGGCTCAATCACATCCTTGAGCAATTCCTCCGCGGCACTGGTAAATACCTACACCTACGATTCGTATGGAAAGTTAACGGCTTCGTCCGGAACAACGACGAATGTCTACCGTTATGCGGGACGCGAGTTCGACTCTGAAACGGGGATGTACTTCAATCGCGCCCGATACTACGATGCCACAACAGGGAGGTTCACCAGCGAGGACCGACTTCGGTTCGAAAGCGGCCTGAATTTCTTTACGTATGGCCAGAATAATCCGCTGGTCTTTGCGGATCCATCAGGATTAACCGTCCAAATCGTGGGCAATCCCGATACGGTTACAGAGCTACAGGCGGCGTACAACAGCGTTAATAGCACAGCCTGGGGCAAAACACTAATCAATACCTTAGAAAATTCTCCGACCCTGTACCTAATCACGAACCTGCAGGACGGAACCTCATTCTACGATCCCAACACTAACATTATTAGTGTGGACCCGAATTTCCACCCCGAGGTGGCCGTAGACAATGGAAAAACCTGTAGCGTTGAGCGAGCGCCCACAAATGCTGTTTTGGGTCATGAAATTGGACATGCCGCGACCGGAATACACGACGACGGACCCGGCAATATGAATAACGTAAACGCGAACGAGAACCAAATTCGCAGGCAGCTTGGCTTGCCATTACGTCTCTCGTATCCATAGTTGCTGAGGAAGGAGAATAGTATTTTGAACAACGATTCGAGAATGTATAAGCTGACAGTGTTTTGCAGCCTTATATTTGCGCTGGCGTCGTTCTTGCATGCGACTGATTCTATGACCTCGCACAGCACATCTACGGTGGTGTACTACATTCCTTTTCAGGTCGAAACGTACATCCCTGTCACGCCGGAAACAATTGTCGATCAAGCTTGGGAAAAATGGAGTATATCCGAAGAGCGGGGCAGGAGTCGCCTTTTCGCAATCCTTAGCCACGGCCATGGCAGCGCGTTCGACAAAAACAGGGTCCGAGCACTCGTCATTGCCGGTGAGAAGAGGTATCTGATCGACACCAATGGAGTTGTGCTGTCAAAGTCCAAAGAGAGCCAGGGCACGGTCATCGACAAAAAAGCATTTATGGAATTTCGTGATTCGCTTCGTGCTGATCAGCGGCAGGTCCTCAGAAGGGAGAAATGAGGCCTGCTGGCATCTGCAAACTGCTCTCTCTGTCTCCGGCCAGCGCTAGCTTAGGGCGGCTTGTTGAGGCAGTGCGCAAGCTCAAGAAAAGCGATCGCGAGAAGCTGATCGATGAGATTGACAAGCGATTAAAGAGCGCCGCGAAGCGATTGGAACGCAATCGCATCGCGGGCGCTCGATTGTTGGTTGTCTGCCTGCCTCATTCGATGTCGGTGATTCAAAAGTGGCTTAGCGTCAGTTCCGGAGAGAAGTGGGCCTCCGAGATACAGTTTTCGTTACTATGCTTCCTCAGCGACGCCCAATTCCTGGGTATCAACAGCTCTCAAAAACGGACAATTGTCGCCGCGATAACGAAGTTCCTCTTGTCAGTGCGAACTGATCGCGCGCGAGCTGCATGGATGGCCGGTGATTTGCTAGGTGATCATTGGGATGGACCAGAGGCTCTCAAAGCGCTACTGCGGGCCTTGCGGCAGGGCCGCCACACTGCGGCTCGCCGTGCCGCTCTTCACGGTTTGGAACGGAGATTTCAGAGGTCTGGCCCTAAGGATCGAGCTTCACCACATAAAGACCCGGCACAATGGACATGCGTTGCTCCAGGGCAACACCGTGCGCACCAAGTGCCCCTCCTGGGGTTGACTCTCGTAGGAGATAGACTGAATAGTTTTCCTGCTGAATGTGGGCGAGTTCTCTGCTCAACTCACGGTGCTGTAGGACGGCTGGAAGGTCGCAGCTGACTGTTAGGCCCATTTGACGCAGTTTTTGCTCCAATTGTTCTTGGAACGAGTACGCTAACTTGGGGAATCACCTGTCTGATGCTCCGCCGGAGGTGTCCAAATCAATTGTTGAGAACGGGCGATTGACCGCCTCCGGGCCAGGGCATCTCGAGTGCAATTGATTTGCAACAGTTTGCTTTAAGGTGAGGGCTGGCCTACAGTGCCAAGTTCAACCATTTTCTTGGTCTATTGTGAAAATCGTTCTCAAGGCATTGCTGGTGCTGACGTCCTCTGTTGTAGTTGTGCTCACCGCATGCGTTTTCTGGGTTTACTTCTATTCCGGCGACCTTCCGAATTTTGCAGCGGTCGCAAAGTTTGCGCCTGAATCGCCTACGGCCGTGCCTTCCCAATGTTTCAGCAGCCCCGTGCAAGTCATTCCATTCGCTATGGTGGGCAAGAATCTCCAGAATGCAACTCGTGCGGCGGAAGGTAATAACGACGACGTATTGGCTCGTCAAATCTCATTCGATCTGTTTTGCAATTCTCAATCACAAATGTTGAAACGACACCTTTTGGAGTACAAAGCACTCGTCCAGATTCGGCGGAGGTTTACGCCCGAGCAACTGTTGACGATCTATCTAAACCGAGCGTATTTCGGGAATGATCTCGTCGGGGTCGAAAGTGCATCTTTGCACTATTACGGCAAGCGTGCTTCGGAGTGGACGTTCCGCAAGCGGCACTGATAGCCGGACTAATAAAAGCTCCCAGCATCTACTCGCCTGAGCGTCATCCCGACCGAGCAAAAGAGCGAAGAGATGTGGTAATTCAGGGAATGCTGAGGAACGGCACTATCACTGCTGAACAGGCCCAAGCGGCGGAACAAACTCCGCTGCGTTGATTCGCAGTTTCCTGTCAACTAACTGTGGCAGGCGCTCTCACAGCTTTGCCTTTTTCTTTCTCGCACAACAGGGCATTCCAGCGACGCGGCGCGACAAATTATACGTTCTAAGGTGCATAAACGGCTTTTGCGGGTGCCGTTTCATAATCTGACCCCACATGCACCTCGGGATTGTCCAGCCAATTAACAATCTTGTACATAGACTGCCAAAGTCGCTTCGTATTGTTTCCAGTCGGGTCATCGAGATAGTTGTTGGCGAATTGGAATGTTATCCACGCTGCAACATCGGCAGCCTGAACGGGCGGGTGGAACTTGTCATCAAGTGGCACGAAATCCGCGAGAACGCCTGAATACGGGGGGTTGCGCCTCTTGAACTCCTTATACAGCTGCTGGAGTGCTGGAAAGTCATCTCCGTTGTCATGCCCGAATGTGACGACATTCCCTCGCCCCAACAATTTCATTGCTTTCCCACACTCCAGCAATAATTTGCTGAAATGCAAGGCGGTACGGGATGTCTGGAATTCGGCCGAACTTTTCAGGATCGCTTTTCATAACGTTGTGGAAAGGGACAGACAGTGTTACACCTAGAGCCATAACTGGCGTGCTGCCATTGCGTCTAGGTCATCCCGGATATTTGCTGCCTTCTTCTTTCCTTCTTCAATTCCAAGACCGCGAAATTTATGAAATTGACCATTAAGCGTTTCGCAGTGCGACGATTTGAAATACTCGATGGCGTCTTCTCCCAGCCTCGCTTTCCAGCGTCGATGCAAGTTGTCCCAGTCCGGCTTCTTTCCAATGATTGCTCCGGCGACTACAACCCGCTCACGATTACGGTCTGCACTGTCGTCGATGTAAGCGTGGTAGAGCATGGCCAATTCTTTCCGGCAATTCTTAGACAACTTGGGATCGGAGTGCGGAACAATCAATCAGGGAAACCACAATCCGACCTTAGGGACGGCTCGTGCCAGCCATTTGGGTGGAATGGCAATGTTTCGCTGACTACTTGTTGTCATCTCGTGGTGGGTCGATTAATCCGGCTACCTGTATCGCAACCACCGCCGATACTGATTGAATGATCCAGTAGTTAAGACCCTGTCGTTGGATGACCATGAACGCTTTCTTTTGTTTCTTCGGTGCCGCAACGATTCGATCACCAATTACTCGCCCATTCAGGGCTACAACGTGCTCCCTGCGGGTGACGTTGTGGCCTTTGAGGGACTGTTTGATCGCACGCTTTGCTTCCTCCTCTGTCAGAAATGCTCCATACCACACCAATGCCTCAGTCTGATCTGGAGTCTCATATGTTCGGAATGCCGAGTGACGCCCGAACATATACCCGTCGCCGATGGCCGTCATCTTTAGGCTGTGATTGTCGTTCGGTGAATTCGAGGAGCGTTCCGTCTGCGCGAGGAACAGCGAAGCGTCACACAGACTGACCAACAGTAGCAGCGTGGTTAGCATCGGTCTCACTGCGATCATGGCCGCCTACTGTCCGACAAAGTAGACACCGCTGTTGATCTTCTGCGCCCACCGCGCAATCCGTATGAGTTTGTCGAGTCCCCTTACTGCCGCTGGATCAGTGACAAGCTTATCTGCCTTCAAACATTCGGCGAGTAGAGTCTCGATTTCCGTTGCCTGATAAGCGGCGTCACCTGAGATGTCGTCGAGTTGTGACAGCAGCGGGTAATGTGGAAGAACTTGGAGACCATCGCCGTGCTGAAAGTTGCCCCAATCAGCCCCAAGTTCCTTAAACAGAGCATCACGTTCAGACATCCCGATGCTGAAGCTCAGGATTTGGTTTCCTGGTCGCGAGGGAGCGGTCATGTCGAATGAGTCAGGGTTGGGAGTCAAGATCGCAGTCCACGGCCCCCGCTCCAAGAAATCTTCGAATGGCCCCTTTGATCGAGCCAGACCATCTCGGGTCAGCCATTCTGGGTCGAAATCGACGGGGCCTTTCTCTTTGAGACCGAGTGCTGCTTCGAGATACTTGCAAAAGGTAGGAATGTCAGCAACGGCTCGTTTGACAAATTCGGGGTCTGCTTTTGGGGGATTGGCGAGAGCATATTTCAAGGATTCAACACTTTCGGTGTGGTTTATAAAGCCGGGACGAGACGGAAATGCACCGATGCAGTTGTCATGCATAGACCACGCGACTTGTCCCTGATACTGATTCATCGCTGCAAGCAGTGCCGCAAAAGCATCGGGACGAGGGCGGAAAAAAGAGAAGCAGAAACGAGGGAACTCCCATGTGTTCTGCTTGGCCAGTTTGTAGCGTGGCTCACTTGGATAATCCTCTTGGCGCACGTCCGACTGAGAGGCGGCGAAAGTCCACCATTCCATAGGAGCGACCTTGGCGATCACGTGTGGAAACCAGTCGCGTTCGTTTAGCGATTCGCGGTCTTTGGGGACTGGATGGCTAGATGACATTGCAGGAGCCGATGCCAGACTGAACAGCACGCCTGCTATGAGGGAAAGTCCGAGCACTCTCATGACCTGCATCATGGCGGTGAGTTGTCGAAGCTGGGCGCTCATTGACCAGATTGTGACCTCTCTTCCGATCCTTCCTCGGAAAGGCCAAACACTTCCAGCATCCCCCAGACGGCACCACACGCCACCAACACAACTATTGAAGCGATGAATGCAATACCGGAATTGTCGCCGATGGGATTGGCGACCAGGAAAACGACTACGGCAATACCCGCTATGGTTTTGATTACACCACGGGCAGCCCGTTTGATAGTCATGGCCAGCACGGAGTTATGATAGCTGACGCTGCGCCGTAAGCCCAAAATTCAAATAGAGGGCATGTCGACTAGCCCTTGTGAACTGGTGCGTCTGCCTCTTCTTCTTCCGGCCACCTGTGATGTTCCATCCAAAACATGAGATCAGCATCGGAACGCTCACGAAGCTCCTTCGTAATGTCAGCGAATTCGATCTGCTGACGCGCGCGGCCCTCCAGGCGGTCAATGATTTCGTTGGCAGCAGCGACGATGCTATGGCCACGCGAGCAGGCAGTCTCAACCAGGCTATCCGCAACAACCTCCGCATACGTCCGCCCCTTCGGATCATCGGGCTTAACCTCAGCCAGCTTCACACGAAGGGCTTCCGAGATGAGCCTGCTCTTCGGGCGTCCGCTCGGATTTGGGCTGCTCATACCCTTTTGCCATCGCGTAGCCCGCCCGATTTCTGGATCGAATGTCTTTCGCCATGATGAGTTCGTTATGCGCTGATTGCGAGCGAACGTCAAGCGAAATCACGCCTGGTTACAGGCGAAGAACAGGGGTATGTGAAACAGAAATTCGGGCCTCGCTGAGACGGACAGTTCCGTGTCTTAGCCCCGTGAACTGGATCCAAAACCTGACGACAGCCGCCTGCTGGTATCGGCTTTTTTGCATCGGTTAGCCATCACCCAATGTCACCCACGGTCGTCACCCATGGCGCACACGCCTTCGGCGTATTTCCCAGTGTTTAGCATTCCCTCAACAACCAAGAAGTATTTAAAAACACTGGAAATACGAGTTCTGAAAAGGCTGGCGTCGGCGGTTCAACTCCGTCCCTGGCCACCATTATTTTCAGTGACTTCCGCATAGCACCCTTTTTCATTGGACCCGCAATGAGGACCCGCTATCGCCGTTCCGGGCGATTTTTCCGATCCCAAGCTCCTCGATGTACCTTTCCTGAGCCTCTCGGGCTTTCGGATGGATGTAGTGTTCCATCATCTTCTGGCTTGAGTGACGCAGCATTCGCTGAATGACCACGGGGTCGGTACCCTGCTCAGCTAGCCACGTACCGAGGCCATGGCGCAGATTATGGAAGCCGAACCGGGTGACAAGTTCTCCGCCGTAATAAAACTTACCGTCTCGTTCTTCCAAGAGACCCACGACGACAGACGCGGGCCGAACGTAGTCCTCGACGATCATGTTTCCGAGTCGCGGTTGTCGGCCTCCTAATCGGTAAGACGGGAAAAGCAGGTCGCCATCCTTCGCGTACATGCTCTCTTGTCGCCAAAGCTGCAGGACTGTCGCAAGTCCTGTGGTCATTTCCACTGGCTTGCGACTCATCCGTGACTTTGGCTTTCCGTAGCACTTCGCTTGGGCGTTCCACTTCCTGCGAATGTGGATTTTTCCAGTTGTGAAACCTCGCCATGGCGTTCAGGTACTCGGTCAACACTTCACTCTGTCCGGACTGCAAGGCCTCGACTAAATAGGCAACGGCTTCATTGGTTTTGTTCTTGATTTCTTCTGCTTTCAT
>Ga0105240_10015768_pt1 | contig 10254 bp, 4 predicted proteins | sample KBSC54metaG_FD_80426 | JGI IMG/M metagenome (GOLD analysis project Ga0105240, IMG submission 80426) | Corn rhizosphere microbial communities from Kellogg Biological Station, Michigan, USA - KBS C5-4 metaG | ecosystem: Host-associated > Plants > Roots > Rhizosphere > Soil | place: Michigan, USA... | reverse complement strand
TAGGCTCTGATCTTGGCTTTTCGCCCAAGGACCGGACGGAGAACATTCGGCGCGTTGGCGAGGTGGCGAAGCTTTTCGCCGATGCGGGTGTCATTTGCATCACGGCGTTTATCTCGCCCTATCGCGAAGACCGTGACCTGGCTCGCAAGATCATCCCCGAAGGCCGATTCATCGAGGTATTTATCAATGCGCCGCTGGAGGTGTGCGAACAGCGTGATCCGAAAGGGCTCTATGCGAAAGCCAGGGCCAAAGAGATCAAGGAATTCACCGGGATCTCAGCCCCGTACGAGGCGCCACTCAACCCCGAGCTGGAGCTGCGCACCGATCAACTGACCGCCGCCGAATGCGTCGCCCGCATCCTCGAGTTTCTCCAAATCCAGGAAACCGAGACGGCCATCTCCATCTGAGGGCTCGCCGGGGCGGGCGCTGCCGGTCACCGGGTGCCGTCCTGGGATTGCGACTGGGTGACCGCGTTGACGGGCACCACGGCTCGGTAGAATCTCTGCTCGAAGTTTGTGGTTGCGGGGTCCTGGAAATACAGCGGGGCGGTGGTAACCGTGAGGTTCGTGACCTGTTGCCAGGTGACCAGATCGGTCGAGGCCTCGATTTGGCAAGTTTCTCCGAGCGGCCCATCCAACCCCAGAACCAAGCCGTAGCGCGGCGTGAGGATGGCCTGCAAGTGCAAGGGCGGGGGGATGGTCAACGGGCCGACTCGATAATATCTCCAGGGGTAATATCGTGCCTGATGATCCTGAAGCGTCAGTGGATTCTCGGTGCAGGAAAAATCCAGAACGCGGACCCAATGCAATAAATCGGTCGATCCCTGGAGAGTATAGGATTTGCCCAGGGCCGCATACACCTGAACCTGGAAGACGCCGCTCGGGAGCCGTTGGGGGTTGGCCAGCCGGATGACGGGCTCGCCTTCGATCCGGACAGCAAGGGGGACCGAGATCGAGTTGTCCTGGGTATCCAAATCAAAAAAACCGAAGCCTACGCCCGCGCGCAGCGTTAGTTCATAATCGCCGCTTTCAGCCACCGGAAGGATAAGCGTATTGGTCTGCCAGTAATCGGTCCCCGGAAGCAGAGGGCCACTCACAAAGAAACTCCCGATCGGAACTTCCGGAGCATAAGATCTTCTGAGCTCAATCGTATCCCACCAAGCCTCGCCGGTGGGACCAAGCCCCTGATTGCTGACGTGCCAGGCGACGGTGACAATTGGGTTGCCTGGCCCGGAGACGGACTTTGGCGCAATAAGAGCCAGCGCCGTCAGATCCGCAGGTGGAGCCAGGCGGAACGTTATTGGGACGGCCAACGTGTTATTGGATTCGTCCGACTCCACCGCGGTCTGGAGGGCATCGGTTCGAAATACCAGGTAGTACGTGCCGCTGCTACTGAGCGGCACTCGGACGGTGTTGGTGTAGGTAAAACCGGTTGCCGGCAAAAAGTCGTTGTTTCTTGGCCACAGTGCAATGGTCGTGGCGTACCAGGGATCTTCCACGGTCGGTGTTGAGGAAAGATAAAGTGCATCGGCCAGCGGCCAGGGGTACACTCCGGGCGGAGTGTACGGCACCTGCGCCGGGCCTGAACCCTGGTTGGTCACCCCCCAAACAACCGTAATCTCCGGGAAAGGTTCGCCGATGACCAGGCTGGGGGCTTGGAGAATGAGCGGAGTTAAGTCCGGCGGGGTGATCGTGAGGGTGATGGGAACTGCCACGGCGTTGTTACTCGCATCCGACTCGAGAAGGCTGCCAGAATAATTGGCTGCAAAAATGAGGTAGTAATTCCCGCCTTGGCTAATGGGAAGCTGCACCCGGTTCGTTCGCCAGTAGCTCTGCCCCGCCTCGACCGGACCCGCTTCGCTAAACGAGCCGATGAAGGTCGCGGCCGAGTCCAGGTTGCTCGACGTAGAGATCCAAAGTGAATCAAGCCAATAGTCTAAGGCCCAGGGCTGCTGAACCACGGCTGGGCTGAGCCCTTGGTTGGTGACTCCCCAGGCGAGCGTTATCCAGGGGAAGGGCGGGACACTGAGCCTTTCCGGGGCCAGCAAGGCGATTGGTTTCAGATCCGGCGAGGTCATCGAAAAGCTAAACGGGACCACCGCCACATCGTTATTGGTGTTCCATTCCCCCAACGAATTTTGAGCGTTGACGGTGAGGATCAAGTAATACTGTCCGCTGCTCGTCAGGGGCAGTATTACGCGGTTCGTGAACCATTCCGCGGCACCCGGTGGCAGGGTGTTGGTCTCTGAAAAAGCAAACGCATTCAGCGCACTGAAATCGAGCGTCGGGACTGTGGACACGTAGGCTGCCTGCCACCAGGCCCAGCCGCCGATCGCTTCGCTTGGGCCTTGATTGGTAACCCCCCAGGACACCTCAACCGTCGGGTACGGCGCCCCGACTAAGGCCGGTGACACATGTAAGCCGATGGCCGCAACATCCGAGGGCACAATGTCGAACGTGATGGGCACGGCCAGCACGTTGTTGCCTTCGTCAGATTCCGGCAGGTAATTGTAAGAGTCGACTCTGAGCAGCAGGTAATAGGACCCGCTTTGATAGACCGGGAGGTGAATCAAATTGGTCCTGGTATAAGCGCTGCCCGGCAGGACCGGTGTTTGTTCATAAAACCAGCCGATGGGGACTTCGCTGCCATCCAGGACGTTGGTCTGCGAGAGATACATTTGGTCCAGCCATGTATCCCAAGGCACGGCGAGGCCCTTTCCTTGATTGGTGACCGCATAGACGATGCCCAAAGCCGGCGTCGGCGGGCTCGTCATCATCGTGGGCAATTGAATTGAGACCGGCGCCACATCCGGCAATGGAGCATCCACGGTCACCGGAAGCACCATCGTGTTATTAGTCTCATTGGATTCGGGCACGCTGTTGTTGCTGTCCGCGTGGAGTAGAAAATAGTAGTTGCCGCTCGGGATGGCCCGCAGGCGGACGGTGTTAGTCTTCCAGTAACTCCCTCCAGCCGGGATCATGCCCCAGGCACACTCTGATGATATGAGCGTGTCAGACCACGTGCCTTCGGGGCTGGTCGAGAGAACAATCGAGTCACACGAATTCACATTGAATGAGCCGGCAGGACCGGTGCCTTGGTTGGTCACTCCCCAGATGAAAGTAACATTCGTGAGCTCTGCGCCGCTAATCGAGCGAGGCGCTTGAAATGCGATCGGGGCCAGGTCCGGCGGTTCGATACTGACCGTGATCGGGACCACCATGGTGTTGTTGCTGTAATTCAGGTCGTAGAGCGAGTGTTCGGTATCAACGGTCAGAATTAAATAGTACTGCCCGCTTTCCGCAACGGGAAGACTCACCGTTCGACTCCGCCAATCATTCCCGCCCGGGGTTATCGGACCGTTTTCGGTCGTCCAGGCCACGGCTCGGGCATCGGTATCCAATACGGGTTTGGTCGAAAGTGAAACACCATCCCACCACGTGCCGTCAGCCGTCCCAAGACCCTGGTTGGTCACCCCCCAGCTCAGCTTCACCTGTGGGTAGGGCGTGCCCGTGACGGTGCTCGGCGCCTGGAATGCGATGGGCGCTACGTCCGGCGGCAGGATTTGGAAGGTGACCGGAACCGTGAGGTCGTTGTTGGTGAAGTTCGATTCGAGCACTTCGACGTTCCGGTCGACCGTCAACCGCACGTAATAAGTGCCGCTCTCCACCACCGGCACGCGCAGCGTGTTGGTTTGCCAATAACTGCCGCCGGCGGGGACGGTTTGGCCTTGAAAGGAGTTCCCGAAGACCGTGCAGTCCACACCGGTGCCCGGTGACGGGCAAAGCGACATCTCGTCGATCCAATAATCCGAATTAGGGATAGCCGCGCCTTGGCCTTGGTTCGTCACGCCCCAGCTGAAGGTCACCCTCGGGTTGGGCGGGCCGATCACCAGGTTGGTGACTTGCAAGCTCAGGGGAACGAGGTCGGGTGGCAAAATATCCAGCACCAGCGGCAACGATGCGCGGTTGTTAGCCGTATCGGTTTCATACAATCCATTCCCGGAATCAGTCTCGAAAAGTAAATAATACTTTCCACTTTGAACGACGGGCAGGGTTAAGGTATTCGTGCGCCAATACGTCCCGCCGACTTCGATCGGACCGGGTTCAGATATTCCCAGCAACGCCATGGCGGAATAGTCGAACACGGGTTTTGCCGACACATAAAGCGAATCCTGCCAACCGCCGATCGCCGGGCCGATCCCCTGGTTCGTCACGCCCCAAACCACGGTGACACTCGGTCGGGGCGGTCCGCTCACGCTGGGTTGAGCCTGGAGCCCAAGCACCGCGAGGTCGGGCCGCTGGATGGTAAAGGTTACCGGCACGCGGACGGTGTTATTGGCGAAATCCGACTCATACAGGGTGCGCGAGGAGTCCGCGGTGAAGATGAGGTAATATGTGCCACTCTCCAGAACGGGCACGGGTACAAAATTGGTGCGCCAATAGCTGCCTCCGGCGGGGATCGGGTTGATTTCCATGGAGTCGGTGACTAAGACCGACCTACTATCCACCACGCCATTCGTGGAGAGATAGACCCGGTCGCTCCAGGACCAAAAGCTCCCTGGCGCCGCGAGCCCGGGACCCTGGTTGGTCACACCCCAGACAAAAGTTAAGACCGGCCGGGGCGGGCCAGTCACCGAGTTCGAAATCAGAAACGCAATCGGTGCAAGGTCCGGTGAGAGAATGCTGACCCTCAGCGGAACGGCGATTGTGTTGTTTGTCTCGTTTGATTCGTAAACCCCATCATAGGAATCCGTTTTGAAGATGAGGTAACAATTGGTGCTGTACCCGACCGGTACTTGCACGGTATTTGTGCGCCGGTAACTCTCGCCTGGTCCGATGGGGCCAGTTTCCCCCTTTGACCCGATCGCCACGTCGGAGCTATCCAGAAAAGCGTTCCTGGAGAAATAAACCGTATCCGACCAGGGCCATGTGTTCATCACGGCGGGTCCGGTGCCTTGATTGGTCACCCCCCAAACAAGGGTGAGGCTGGGATTAGGAGAGCCGGTCAGGAGGGTCGGCACCTCCAAACCGAGGGGGACCAGGTCCGGCGGCAGGACCGTGAGATCCAGGGGAACAATCGCGATATTATTACTTTTATTGGACTCGAAAAGAGCGTTGCCTCGATCGGCTTGAAAGATCAAATAGTAGGTGCCACTTTTGGTCACCGGCAGCTGCACCGCATTGGTACGCCAATAACTGGCGCTCGGAGCCAGGGGACCTCCCTCCAAATAGGCGCTCACATTCAGATCCTGATCGTCCAGGACCTGGTTGTCGGAAAGGAAAACGCTATCGTACCAGCCGGACCAATAACCTTGGGCCAGGCCGCTTCCCTGGTTCGTTACCCCCCAGACCAGGTTCAACGTGGGATTGGGAGGGCCCGTGAATTGGGTCGGTACTTGCGAAACCAAAAGGGCGAGATCCGGCGGTTGAATGGTAAATTGGACTTCGAGCTCCAGCTCGTTATTGCCTTCCTGGGATTCAAACAGGGTGTCCGAGGCGTCTGCCTTCAGGAAAAAGTAATACGTCCCGCTCCGCACCACCGGCACATGAAGAACATTCGTGCGCCAATAACCATCCCCCGCGTTTACCGGGCCTGGCTCATAGCTCCAGTTCAGTGCGGTGGCCGTGTTGTCCCAGACGGAATTCGTGGAGACATAGAGCAGGTCTGACCAGGAACCGTTGCCGAGGGCCGGCCCGATCCCCTGGTTCGTGATGCCCCAGACAAACGTCAGCGCCGGATTGGGCGCGGACGTGATGGCGGCGGGCAGCAGCAGCGACACCGGCGCCAGGTCGGGCGGCAAAATGTGGACGGCGACCGGCACGGAAATCACATTGTTACTGCGGTCCGACTCGTACAGGTTCGAATAATAATCAGAAGCCAGGGTGAGGAAATAGGTCCCATCCTGAACCGCCGGAAGGCGGATTGTGTTGGTCTGCCAGTAAGTGCCACCTGCGGGCACCGGGCCCCACACGGAAAACCCAGTGCCCGAACCCTGGGCACCGCCCGCGGTATTCGTGGAGACAAAGACAAAATCCAACCACCAACCCAACGCGGGACCCGCCCCCTGGTTGGTGGCGCCAAAAACCAGGTCCACAAGCGGGTAGGGCGGACGGGTGATCTCAGTCGGAAACCGGGCGATGGGAACCAGGTCCGGCCGTTGAATGTTCACCGTGATCGGGACGACCAGTGTGTTGTTGTTCGTATCGGATTCGTAGATCGAGTTGGCGAAGTCCGTCTGAAAAATGAGGTAGTAGTTCCCGCTGTCGACCACCGGCAGAACCGCTGTGTTCGTCCTCCAGTACACTTCTCCGGGCCCGATCGGGCCGGCCTCGTCGCTGCCTGTGACCCAGGCATCAGTCCACTCGAACGTCGTATTCGTTGAGAAATAGACCCGGTCCCACCAGGTATAATTGCCGATGGCTGGTCCCGTACCCTGGTTGGTCACCCCCCAACTGAGCGTGATCTCCGGATTAGGGGCCCCGGTTAGTACGTTGGGCACGACCAACCCCACCGGGACCAGATCCGGCGGATGGAGGTCGAACGTTACTGGCACTACCGCGAGATTGTTGTTGGTCTGCGCTTCATACAGCGAGTTGTACTGGTCGGCCCGAAAAAGCAGGTAGTATTGGCCACTCTCCACCACAGGCATTCGAACCGTGTTGGTCCGCCAGTACTGTCCCCGCGCCGGGACCGGTCCAGACTCCCCTTGTGAAACGATGGGTATGGCGGTCCCGTCGAACGTAGTGTGGGTGGAAAGATAAAGCGTATCCGACCAGTAGCCTGAAGCATATCCCGGACCCAGGTTCGTGACCCCCCAAGCGACGGTGACCAGCGGGTTGGGCGGTCCGGTAACGGTGGGGGTGACCACCAGGTCGAGGGGAGCCAGGTCCGCCGGCGTGGGTTCAAAGCTAAACCCCACCGCCAGCTCATTATTGTCGAAGTTGGATTCCCGCAAATACCGGTAGGCGTTTGCCTTCAGAATCACGTAATAAAATCCACGCTCGGTCACCGGCAAAGTAAGCTGGTCCGTGCGCCAGTAAATGTCACCGGGATCGAGCGCGGCAGGCCCCGTTTCGTACACCAGGAAATTCGCGGTCGAATCCACAACGCTCCGGGTGGAGACATACAGGATATCGTTCCAATAGCTCAAGGCTGTGCCTGCGCCCTGGTTAGTGACGCCCCAAGTGATTTCGATCAAGGGATTGGGTGGAGCAGTGACGGTCGTAGGCATCTCCAGGGCGAGCGGCGCCAGGTCGGGTAGCGGATCCGCCCAGGCACTCAACCCCAGCACCAATCCCGCGGCCAAGCCTCCCCAGAAAGTAGAAGTCATAAAATAAAACCGGCGACCACCGTTACCCTCTTATAGGTCCGATCGAATCAAAAGGTCAACTAAAAGCCGTCGCGCTCTAGGTCAGTTCTGAGATTAATGGATCACGGCAATGAAGCCGCCGAAGGGCAGGAGGTTGAGTTCGAGCGGATCTCCCGAGCGAAAGTTGCGCTGGTCCGTGCTGAAGCTCCGGGGCGGTGAGTTGGGAAAAGCGATGTGATAAACGCCATTCTGCGCGGTGTTGGACAATCGCGTGCCGCAGTAGTTGGCATCCAGGCCTGCCTCGGTAATGAGGCCCCAGGCTGTGCCGTCCGCCGTGCGGAAGAGCAGGGGGAAGGACCAACCAACACCGTTGGCGGCGGGTGTGCCCACTTTCATCTCGGTTTCGTAGAAGGTCTCGTAGGCGGGCGAGTAGGTGCCCGCCTTGTCGCTCGGAGCGCACCAAAGGCGGGCATCCTGCGGCAAGGCAAAGCCGGTCTCTTCAACCTCGACCGTTTGGCGGCCGGGGAGCCCACCCGGCAGCCGGTAGCGAAACGCAATCCCGTCATCATAGGCGCGCGCCTCGATCTCGATAGCCACCCCTTCAACATTTTTGAATCGCAGGTTGATCCCTCGTCCGTTATTCACGCACAAGCGCCGCTTGCCGTGCAGCAACTCGTAATGATCGGAAATGGTCTGGATCACGCCGGCTTCTTCCAGCCGGAGGCTCCGCGTAAAATCATGCCCACGTAAAACCAGCCCCAGGGGCGAGGGATGAATGATGACCTGCCGACCGTTTTCGGAGCCGTATTCGACCTGGTAACTGACCTGTCCAGCATCGCTCAGGCGCAACGTCATTTGCACCAAACCATTAGGCGAAGCGATCGGCCACGGCTGTTCCTCGGCTTGCAGGGCGGTGGAAACGAGGGCCAGGGCGAGCGCCACGATTGCGGAAAAGGGAGATAGCGCGACTTTCATAGCGGGATAAGAACAGAGCGATTCATTACCAGTCAGCTCGCGGCCGCCAAGTGGCATCTCCGAGCGGAAGCCGTCTTACGCCAGGAGTCTGCGCGGGTCCCCCGGAGAGTCAAGTCCCGAGAACTGCGCTGGCCATCTACCGAGCGCGGCACGGTGCCAGTCCTTCCCGAACCCAAGCGCGGCCGGTGCCTGGGAACGGGTGCGGCTGGCTCTGGCCGATCGAGGCCGGGCACAGCAGTGACTCCATAAGCAGCGGACAATGCTGGAGTGCGGAGAAAACTCTTCGGGAGTCGCATTCGCACGCGACTCCCGATTTCGCCAAGCAGTTGCCGAGACCCCGTGCCGTCTAGAGTGGTGCCGGAGAGGTGTTGTTCATGGAGGTGAAGATCCATTTTCCCTGCTGTTTAACAATGGTCGCATTGACCTGGATCACACTCCGGACCACCATGGGGGTCACTGTGAGATCGATCGCGACGCACTGCGTCGTCGCCTCCGCGGTATTGCCGTGAATGCTGATCACGGTTTTATATTCCGGCGCCAGAGAGACCCAATTATGCAGAAAGTACCCGCCGGTCGTAAAAAACGTCTGCACCGCGCCTTTCCCGTTATGCGCAACGCCGTTGAGGGTAATCGAGCTGTCCTCGGCCCACAGGCTCATCATGGCCGTGATGTCCCCACCGTAGGAAAGCGCTCCATGGAAGTCCGACAACAACTGGAGTATCTCCGCCGACTGGGTATTATCCGACTCGTTCGCCGAGGGCTGAGCAAAAGAGGACGGCAGCAAGGCGGCGAGCAGCGCCAGGGCGGCGGTTACCGTGACCGCCAGACGCGTCTTAAGTTTTTGGGAAGGTCCTGCGAGATGGAACGAGCTGATGAATGATTTCATTTTTTGTCCTTTGTTGGTTGATGTTGCTGTTTTTTTACTTATCACTGGTATTCCAGGTCGGCGGTTCAGCGCTCCACACCGGAGCAGCCGGCCTCTCGCCGAATCCTGGGATAGCCAAGTCATCGTGGAACTGCCGCAAGCCGTGAGGATCTTTCAAAATAAATGAAAGAAATGAGCCGGTCACGACAGTACCCCGGCGAAACATGACACAACTGAGTATGGCCGAACGGAAAACCGACCCCCGCAGGATCGAGCCGCAACCGGAATTTCTTCCCACCCGCCAGAGTTTGTTGGAACGATTGAAACAATGGGATGATCAGGAGAGCTGGCGAGACTTTTTTGACACCTATTCCGGGTTGCTTTATGCCACGGCAAGAAAGGCCGGCCTCGAAGACGCCGAGGCCCAGGACGTCGTGCAGGACACGGTTATCCTGGTGGCGCGGAAAATGGGGGAATTTCGCTATGACCCGGAAGTGGATTCCTTCAAGGGATGGCTGCTGTATTGGACGCGCAAGCGCATCGCACTCGCCTACCGCAAACGGGCTCGAACTCAATCCCATTCGACCACGGACCTGGATGAGCAACTCCTGGAGGAGGTGGCGGACCCGGCTGGGCTCGATCTCGAAGCAGTTTGGGAGGAAGGCTGGGCCCGCGCAATTTGGGAAGCGGCGGTGGCGCGAGTCAAAGACCGTGTCGCGCCGAAACAGTTTCAAATGTTCCACTTGTACGTCATCAAGGAACAGCCGGCGCCGGATGTGGCCCGAGCTTTGGGGGTTGCGGTCGCTCAGGTTTATCTCGCCAAACACCGGATTTCGACCCTGCTGAAAAAGGAAGTCGACCAACTGAAAACGCAGTTTGAATGAGGGTTACCCAAAGAGCAGCAGGAACCCGAAATCCCGGACCTTCAACTCTCGCACAGCAAAGTTTGAGTTTAAGGTCTGAGCCAGGAGAGGGAGGAACTGGTGGGACCGCCCTCACCCCTGCCCCTCTCCCCCGAGGAGAGGGGAACGTGCGGGCATTGGCGAAATGGGGCATTCTTCAGCGAAGGGCTCTCGCCGGCGGGAAGCGGTTCCTTCTACCTTTG
>Ga0105240_10015766_pt1 | contig 10254 bp, 6 predicted proteins | sample KBSC54metaG_FD_80426 | JGI IMG/M metagenome (GOLD analysis project Ga0105240, IMG submission 80426) | Corn rhizosphere microbial communities from Kellogg Biological Station, Michigan, USA - KBS C5-4 metaG | ecosystem: Host-associated > Plants > Roots > Rhizosphere > Soil | place: Michigan, USA... | reverse complement strand
TTGGAGAGTGCAATGAGACTCGACCGCAGTGAGCTGTCCAAGGCCGTGCAAACGGCTCTTTCGCTGGGTGCCGTCGCTGCCGTGGGTGTTGCCGGTACTGCCTTCGCGCAGAACGCCACCACGCAGAACGACCAGAACCAACCGCAAACCTTGCAGACCATCGTGGTCACGGGTTCGCACATTCGCCGCGTGGATTTGGAAACATCCAACCCCGTGGTCGCCGTCACCGCGCAGCAGATCCAGCAGACCGGCAAGCTGACCTTGGGCGATGTCGTCCAGAATCTGCCGGTGATCACGGGCGGCATCGAAAACCCGAACGTCAATAACGGCGGTGGTTCGGGCCAGACTTTGGTCGGGCTTCGCGGCCTGGGCTCCAGCCGCACCTTGGTGCTGGTGGACGGGCAACGCGTCATCCAGAACGACCTGAACTCGATTCCTGCCGCGGCTGTCGAACGCATTGAAGTGCTAACCGACGGTGCATCGGCCGTGTACGGTTCCGATGCCATTGGCGGCGTCATCAATATCATCCTGAAGTCCAATTATCAGGGTGCGCAGTTCCAGGCCAATTACGGCATCTCCGATCATGACGACGGCGCCCGCCAAGGCGCGAGCTTCGTGTTCGGGCAGACCTCCGACAAGGGCAGCATCCTTGCGGGCATCGATTACAACAAATTCGATCCGGTGTATCAGGCGCAGCGCGACTTCTCCAAGGACGCTATTTCGATTACCGCGACCAACACCTATGGTAGTGCCGCGCAGTATGGTGGTTCTGCACCTCCCGGCCTGACCTATCTGGCCCAGCCGGGTTCAGGGGTTGTGACCATTCCGGGCGGCTCCAGCTACGCCGCTCGCAACAGGATCAGCTATCCGGGTGCCAAAGCGCAATTCGGCTGCGGCACGCTGTCCTTGAATACGAGTGCGGCCACTGCGACGACCAATCCGACCCTCGCCGACTATCATTGCTTCGGCGCCGCGGACAGGTACAACTACGCCTCGGTTAATCTGATCATGACCCCGCAGGAGCGCACCAACGCGTTCTTCAAGGGTACCTATCACCTGACCGACAACATCGACTTCTACGGCACGTACTACCATCAAAAGGCGAGTTCGGCTTCGAACCTCGCGCCGGCCGTCGTCGGTTCCGGCCCCGGATTCGATACCGGCCTCAAGATTTCCGCGCAAAACTACTGGAACCCGTTCGGCGTGGACTTCTCCGGTCCCAGCGGCAACACCTATACGGCACGCATGTTCCCGGCGGGAGATCGTCACTTCGCCAACCAATTCAACGTGGATCAGTTGATTTCCGGGTTCAAGGGCAACTTCAACATCGGCGAACAGAACTGGCAATGGGACGTGGGCTACAACTACGGCCATATCTCGCAGATCATCACCAATTTCGGTCTGCCGAACCAGAACTTGCTGAACAAGGCGTTTGGGCCATCGTTCTTGAACGCCGATGGCGTTGTGCAATGCGGTACCGCTGCAGATCCTATTGCGCTCACTGATTGCACGCCGGCCAACCCGTTCAATCTCTACAACTCCAACACACAGGCAGTCATCCAGTCCGCCGCGGCTCCTGCCCTGATCGACAACTGGTTCATCGAACGCACCATGCACGCAGATGTCAGCGGCGGGCTGTTCGATCTGCCGGCAGGTACCATGCAGTTGGCGGGCGGCGTGTCGTATCGCAAGGAATACACCAACAACATCGTCAGTAACGATCTGTTGCTCAACCCTGCTAGCGGCACCTGCATCCTGGGCAGCGCGTGCTCGGCCAAATTGCAGGGCGGCTACAACGTCAAGGAAGCCTATGCCGAGTTGTACATCCCCGTCCTCAAGGACATTCCGTTCATTCATGCCCTGAACGTGACCTTGGGCGATCGTTACTCGAAGTACAGCACCTTCGGCAGCACCAACAACTGGAAGATTGGTCTGGAATACCGGCCCATCGAGGACCTGATGTTGCGAGGCACGATTTCGACGGTATTTCGTGCCCCGGGCATCAGCGATGTGTTCGGCGCCCCGATCAGCAGCGCGCCGCTGTTGAGCTCCGATCCTTGCGATCACATCACCACGGCCAATCCCGCCTGCGCAAACGTGCCGACGGACGGCAGCTTCGTGAACCAGCTCGTCGCGGCCGGCCAGCAGTTGAAAGCGGTGACTACCGGTTCGGCCTATGCCGGCTTCCCGTTGGGCCCGGAAAACGGCAAGTCGTTCGATTTCGGCGCAGTCTATTCGCCGCACTTCGTGCCAGGGTTGTCGGCCAGTGTTGACATCTGGCGCATCTATCTGAACAACGTCATCACCACCGTGGGCGCCCAGAGCGTGGTGAACCTGTGCTTCAACGGCCAGACCCAGTTCTGCCCGATGATTTCGCGCAGCGCCAATCCGAGCTCGGCCGGGCAGATCACCCAGTTGGTGTTGCCCACTGCCAACCTGGGCCGTGCCGACATGAAGGGCGTCGACTTCGCGGTCAACTACAAGCTGCCGCAATTCTCGTTCGGCCAGTTCAACGTCGGCGTGAGCGGCACCTATATGAAGCAGGCGAAGGTGCAAAGTGCGCCGGGCTTGGAGGGCAACTCGACGCTGAACTACGTGGGCGTCATGGGCTCCACCGGTTCCTCGCTGCAGGCTTCCTGCCCGGGCGGCGCGCCTGGCGCGATCTGCTTCTTCCCGCGTCTCCGCGGGATGGCCACCTTGGGTTGGCAGCTGGGTCCGTGGGATGCACAGTGGACGATGAAGTACATCAGCAAGTTCCACGTGGGTTCGGCTGATCCGAGCCAGGGCACCACAGGTTCTCCGCCCTTCTCCCCGACGGGGCCTGCGGGGTCGTACATCATCAATTACGGCCAATACGTCTACAACAACTTCACCGTGGGCTACAACATTCAGCCCATCAACACCCGGGTTGACATTGGTGTGGACAACGTGTTCGACAAGCAGCCGCCGATGTTGTATGCCAACAACTCGCAGAACGCTAACACCGATCCCAATGATTTCGATGTCTTGGGCCGGTACTATTGGGCACGTCTGACCGTGAATTTCTAAAGATCGAACTGCTCCAAGCTTCAACATTCCGGGCCGCACGGGTATTCTCCGTGCGGCCCTTTCTTTTCAGGTGCCTGATGAACGCTTCCATGACCGCCCCGATCGTCGCCGCGTTGGATGCCGGTGATCCATTGACCGCAGAACGCCTGTGTCGCGACTGCATGCAGCAGATGCCCGACGCCGCCGATCTGCAGGTGTTCCTTGCGGTGAGCTTGGGGCATCAGGGCAGGCAAGCCGAGGCGCTGAAGATCTATGCCCGGTTGACTGAGTCGTCCCCCGATGACAGCGTGCACTGGGCCAATTACGCCGCCGCGCTGCGCGGAGCTGGTGACCTCGACGCAGCGGAGCGGGCATATGAAGCTGCGGTTCGCCTCGCCCCGGAAGACGCGGGGTTGCTGGAGTTATACGGCTTGGTGCAAATGGATTTGCGCAAGCTGCCGGAAGCGCGCGCAACGCTGCTGCGCGCGTTCGGGAAATCGCCTGATTCGCCGGCGATCCGCATCCACGCGGCTTTGGCCTGTGCCGCTTGCCGCGACGTGACCGCGGACAGTCTGCTTCGTCCCTGGCGCGAATGGTTGCCTCTGGATGATTATTTGATGTCGCAGCTTGCGGAGGCCCATGCCGCGCAGAACGACCTCGCTGCGGCGTTGGAATTGATGGAAGGGCTTTTCAGTCGCATACCGGACGATTCCAAGATCCGCTTACGGTTGGCCGGTCTTTATGAGCGGATGAACCGGCTCGACGAAGCAGAGCAGATGTTGGGCGGTATCCCGGTCGAGCAATTCCCGGCCGACCATACGATGGCTCTGGAAATCGCTCATGTGCAAGCGCAGTTGGCGGAACGCCGGCGCGCGTACGCCGATGCACGCAACATTCTGGAGCGAGCCGGCCCCCGCAATGACGGTGATTTTCGACACTGGTTCGCTCTTGCAAGCGTCTACGACAAGATCGGGGACACCTCTGCGGCGATGTCGGCACTGAAAGCCGCACATTCGCGGCAGGTCGAATCCATCAAGGCGATCCACCCGCAATGGTTTCGGGAGGATGGAGAATCGCCCCTCGTGCAGAAGGGCAGGGTATCTCGGGACGATTACGCGAACTGGCCGGCGTTGCGCGCTCCCGATGCAACGCAATCGCCCGTGTTCGTGGTCGGATTCCCGCGTTCGGGGACGACCATGCTGGAGCAGATGCTGGATTCCCATCCGCGCTTGCAGTCCATGGATGAGCGCCCGTTCTTCCATTTGCTGGCACGCCAACTTGAGAACAGCACCGGCTTCAAGGTACCCGGTGACCTAGGCAGGCTGGATCAGCGCGACTGCGACGAATTGCGCAAGGGATACCTGATCCATGCATGCGGCAAGATTTCGCGGAATTGGGATACGCGGCTGGTCGACAAAAACCCCATGAACATGCTGTGGTTGCCCATGATCTACCGCCTTTTTCCTGATGCGAAATTCATTTTTGCTCTGCGTCATCCCTGCGACGTGCTGCTGAGTTGCTACATGCAAAATTTCATGGCCACCACGCTGGGAGCGGCTTGCGCCGATCTAAAGACATTGGCGGCCACGTATGTCGAAGCGATGAGGGCGTGGTTGCACCACGTGGACGTATTCGGGGTTCCGGTGTTCATTTCGCGCTACGAGGAATTGGTAGCCGATCCCGTGCAACAGACCCGCAAGATTGCGGATCATCTCCAACTCGACAATGCGCAGACGATGCTGGGGTTCAATCGGCGTGCGCGTGAAAAAGAGTTCATTGCAACCCCGAGTTACACCCAAGTCATCGAGCCGATCAATACCAGAGCAGTGGGCCGCTGGCAGCGCTACCGGAGATACTTTGAACTCGTGTTGCCGATCCTGGAACCCATGCTCACGCACTGGGGTTATACGGTGGAACCATCAGGCGCGTCGATGGAGCGCTGATGTGAGTATCAGTGACCGGATGTTCAGGGCGCCGAAGCCTGATCTGGCGAAAATCAACGCCCGGCTTGCCCTGCTTCCCCCGCGATTGAGTGCGACGATCGAGCACGCCGGAGAGGCGCTCGCTGCGGGTGACTTGCGCATGGCTCAGTCATTATTGGCGCATGCGCTGCAAGTCGCCCCCACCCAGCCCGACGTGTTGCGTCTATATGGCCTGTTGCTCGCGCACCTGGGCAACTTGCAGGCCGCGTATGCAAATTTTCAGGCAGCTTTGCGTGCAGCACCGGATGACGCCATGGGATATTGGCAATTCGCCCAGGTATGTGAGCAGGCAGGCGATATCGCGAACGCTTGGCAGTTGCGCGAACGGGCCGCGCAAATGCTTCCCGAGTCGCCGATGGCGTGGGCCGACCTCGGCGAGCATCTCGCGCGCCATCAGCAACCGGATTTGGCATTGGAAGCGCTGGAGCGTGCCACGCGGATCGCGCCCGATTACCCACCGGCGTTGCTGAAGCTCGGAGATGCACTGGTATCGTGCGGGCGCGCCGGAGAAGGCGCCGCCGCGATGCGGAAGGCGATCGCCATCGAACCTGCATTCGGTGCCGCGTGGCTCAACCTCGTGGATATCAAGACGGTTCCCCTCTCTGATGATGAGGTGGACCAGATGCGCACATTGTTGAGCGGCCAATCCATAGACGAGAGTGAACGCACAGCGATCAAATTCGCGTTGGGCAAGGCTTGCGAGGACCGTGGCCTCTATCAGGAAGCGTTTGCGCTGTTTGCTGATGGCAACAACAGACGCAAACGCGAAATCGGTCCTTGGAATATCGAACAATTTCAGTATCGATCGTTGCGTGCCGAAGCAGTATTTGCTGGACGTTTTGCAGTTGCGGAAGATCCCCGCTTGGGGGAACAGTTGGTTTTCATCGTCGGGACGCCGCGGTCGGGCACTACGCTGGTCGAGCAGATCCTGGCCTCGCACCCGGACGTGCAAGGCATGGGAGAACTTGGTGAGCTGGCGCAAGTCCTCACCGAAGAATCTTCGCGCCTGAAACGCCGTTATCCGGACTGGGTGCCCGATGCAAGCCCGCAAGACTGGCAACGCCTCGGTCTGCGTTATCTGGAATTGACCGCGCGTTTTCGTGATGAACAACACGCGCGTTTCACGGACAAGATGCCCAACAATTGGCAGGCGGTTGGTGCGATCCGAGCGATGTTGCCTGGCGCCCGGATCGTGATTTGTCGCCGTGACCCGCTGGAAAATTGCTGGTCGTGTTTCAAGCAGTTTTTCACAAGCGGCTGGGAATTCACCTACGACATCGAGCAGCTTGGCATCTTCTGGAAAGCATTCGACCGCGCCGCCAAGGATTGGAGCACGCGTGATCCAGAGCGTATCCGGGAACAGGGCTACGAACTCCTTACCGAACGCCCCGTCGACGAGATTCGCTCGTTGCTGGGCTTCTGCGGTCTTTCGCTCGATCCAGCCTGTCTCGCGTTCCATCAATCGCGCCGCAACATCCATACCTTGAGCGCGGCGCAGGTACGGCAGCCCATGCGCAGGCACGCGCGTACGGCAGCAGCCTATGGGGCAATACTGGATCCACTGCGGCTCGCGCTTGGCATGGCTCCTCTTGCGCAATCTAGCAACGTGGTTGCAAGCTGATCCTTGCCATCCGGCGCTTCATGCCGGGCGACGGAGACAGACTGGCTCAGGGAGCCTTGAACTGCAGCAATTCGGGCACCTCGTGAACGAAGTGCTTCCATCGGTCGACTGATCTGGAATAGACCGGTTGGCGGGCTTGCCAGAGACTGGCAGTACCGATGCTCGCGTTCGATCCGGTCGTTGATGCGGCCGCGGCTCGTGGCGGCAGACCGATCCACTCTGCGATAGCGGAGGTGACACGCCCGGCGTCTGAAACCAGTTCCTCGTACTGAACGTCACTGATAGAAGAGCCGAATCGCTGCTTCCACAGCGCCATCAATCTCTCGCAATCGCCCATCACCAGCGCGATGTCGTGGAAATCGTAGCTATATCCTTGTACATCTTCCCGAAAGCACTGCGTCCAGAGCGACAAGGCGTTGTCACGGGGATTGCGTCGGCAGAAGATGATCTTCGCGTCAGGAAACAAGGCAAGCGCCAAATCGACATAGCGGAAGTTCAATGGCTGCTTGTCCAGAAACCAGTGTGCGGTTAGAGCATCGTCCTGGCGCGAGTGCCTTGCATAAAGCGTCGCCGCTTTTCGCAATGATGCAGCGTCGTGCAGGTTGCTCGTGTCGGCCCGCGTCGCCAGGTATGCCAGCCACGGAAGTTCACCGCGATTGCAGACTTGTGGAAAGCAAGCCAGCAACTCCGCCAAAAGAGTGGTGCCGGAGCGAGGCATGCCAACGATGAAGAGAGGCGTAAAGTTCGCAATCGGTTCGGCCGCTCGGAGGTATCGATCGGACGATGAAAGGCGCGCGTCCACCGCACGTCGCCAGACTTTGCGTGACCATTTGGTCAGCCCATGCGCGATTCTGTTGCCCGCCCGGAACTGCCGTGCGGCTTCCGCGTATTCATGGATGTCGTCATGGGCTTTTGCCGACGCGAAGTACAGTTCGGCGCGTGCGAGACTGGAAAGCGGGTTCTGCTGCAGCCCCTGTCGAAACAGCGCGAAATCGGGGTGATGTTTGTCCGTGTAACGTTGCGCAGAGGACAGGCCCATCGGGACGTGCCATTCCCACGCACGCGGGTCATGTTCCAGCGCCAAAAGATAATGTCTCCGGGCGGATGCAAATGCGCCCACCTGCATTGCAAGCATGCCCGCGTAGGCATGCAGCCGTGCGTCACACGGGCTTGCCGCAATCGCGGTTTCCGCAATGACGCTCGCATCGGCCTTGCGGCCAATGTCGTCAAGTAGTTCGATGGCGGTAATTGCAAGTTCCGGATTGTGCGCGTTCGATTCGGTCGAAAGACAGGTTCGCAAGGCTTTTGCGGCGGCCGCTGTACGTCCTTGTTCCTTCAACAGTTGCGCCAGAGCGAAAGCCGACGCCGAATCGCCGGGGTTTTGTGTCAACAACGCGCAGAGGACTTGCTCAGCAGCATTGACCTGGTTGGTCTGCTGAAAAATGCCGGCTTGGATTCGCCGCAAATCCACCGATTTGGGAAATTCGGTGAGTGCCCGGACCAACGTGTTTTGTGCCGATGCAACTTCCCCGCGCAAAAGTTGCGCGCGCACCGCGTCCAACCAGTTTTGCTCGCTGCGCGTCGCCGTCAAGATCAAGCCCCGAACGGCGGCATGCCCAGGCTGATGCGCAAGGGATCGAGGAGTGCGGCGTAGCGTTGCGCATGCGCGGTATCCGCGCGCAAGGGCTCGCGTACCTGGGTTGCGCTGGGCGAGCGCACCTCGCGCGCGGTTTCGTGAAAATGCAGGCAGGCTTCCTCGAACGGTAATCCGCAGAACTCAAGCAGATTTCGCACCGCCGGTTCCGGCTCGGCCACCAGCGCCTCGTAGCTGTGCTGATAAACATTCGCGGGGTGGCCACTGCCCCATCGATTCACGCTGCGATCGAAATCACGCCAGAACGAAGCGAGGTCCTCAGGGGTACGACTCCATTCGTTACCTTGCGGCAGCAACTGGCGGTAGCACGAAAAACACGTCTCCAAAGGGTCACGTCGACAAACGATGACGTGGGCACCGGGCAGCATTGCGCGGATGGCACCGATGTGCACCCAATTTCCGGGCAATTTGTCGATGAATATCGGCCGGCGCGTACGCCAACGTGCCGTGCGTGTGAGGTAGCGTTCGCCCAAACGGTGCCAGTCGGCGGGTTGCGTGGCGGCGACCCAATGCGGGAACGGCTGGCCGAGTCGACGGGACTCCTCGGCGATTACAAGCGAAAGGTCCGGGAGCTCGCCTGCGCCCGCGACGTGCGAATGCGAGGCGAGAATCTGCTCAACCAGCGTCGTACCCGAACGCGGCATGCCGACGACAAACAGGACCTCGCGGCCGAGGTTGGCATCGGTAGCGCGCGAAGGCGGCGGAGTGAAGGCATGGTTGATCGCATCCACCATGGCTGAGAATGCCTGTGCGCTCCAGCGCCCCCGCAATCGCGCGATGGCATTTGCACGACTCAAAACCTCCAGCGATTCGGCGTAGCGCTTTTCCTCATCCAAGGCCTTGGCCAAGGCGAAGCTCGTGGCGATGCGGTCGTCATCGTCCGTGCGGTCACTGCGAAGGGCGGCTTGCATGCGCTCGATGTCTCCTGGCTCGAATGCATCGGTCCGCAGGTCGGCAAGGCCCCACCATGCCATGCCGGAGAACGAACGTTCGGACAGGACTTTGCGGTATTCAAGCGCAGATGCGATGGCGTCGCCTTGCATGCGCAGCAGGTCGCCGAGCAAGGCGCGGGCATCCATGTTGTCGGACGCCAGCGCGACCGCACGTTTCAGCGCTTCCGTCGCCTCGTCGTTGCGTACGGAACGGGTCAGCATGACACCGAGGTTGTACCAGGCGATCGCGAGATCCGGCTGCAATTCACAGGCCCGGCGCAGTGCAGCGATGGCACCGTCGAAATCGCCGGTAGCGCCGAGCACCGATCCGAGCGTGTTTTGGTAGAGCGGGTCGCCGGGACGCAATTCGATCGCGCGGCGGATTGCGGCGGTGGCGTTGGAGTGATCGCCGCGCAGACTCAAGATGCCAGCATGCAGTCGCAGAACCTCGGGATGGCCTGAATGACGACCGAGAACGGGACGGAGCTGTGCCTCTGCCTGATCGGCGCGCCCCATTCCCAGCGCCTGCGCGGTTGCCATTACGTGCTGGGCGGCCTCGTTATCCAAGCCCTGCAGTCGAGACGCGGTCATGGGCATGTTGCCCTCGTGGGAGCACTGCGTGCGTGGAAATGTCGCATGGCATCGAGTCGCATGAAGTGGCTGGCTATGATAAAGGACACACTCGCCCCCGGTGTCAGCATGCAGGACAAGTTTCCACCCAAAGCCGTTGAGGCCCGGCTCGCCGAAGCGCGTGCGCTGTTTGAAGATAGTCGCGTGGGCGATGCCGAGGCGTAATCAGCCAAGTCGTTTTGCGCCTTTGCCAGGGCAAAGCCCGCCGAAGCGCGCGATCGCGGTGACTACCGCGTATCGGCACAGTGTTTCGTGAATCGCGCGATATCGGCGTCGTTCGCATCAATATAGCGTCGGGTGTTGGCCAGCGCCCCCAGCACGTGATGCCTGTCCAGGTCGATGCCCGCGTCCAGCGCGGCGACGTACCGGGCACGTGCAGTTTCGAAATCACCCGATTCGCGCGCTATG
>Ga0105240_10015764_pt1 | contig 10255 bp, 7 predicted proteins | sample KBSC54metaG_FD_80426 | JGI IMG/M metagenome (GOLD analysis project Ga0105240, IMG submission 80426) | Corn rhizosphere microbial communities from Kellogg Biological Station, Michigan, USA - KBS C5-4 metaG | ecosystem: Host-associated > Plants > Roots > Rhizosphere > Soil | place: Michigan, USA... | reverse complement strand
GCTGCCGTGGCGGGATGAGGCGGTCTGCGCCTATGATGGCGGTGGTTTGGCTGCTTTCGGCGACGAGCTGGGCGGCAGGGGTTGAGTTGGTCTCGGCGGTCGGAGCTCGCGTCTTTGAATATCGCGCCGGACGTGCAAACTAGGCTGGCCAACGAGGGTTGGCCACTGTCGGCCGTGACGCGGGGCGCATGAGGCGAGGATGATCTGGGGCTCGGGCGCATATCAGCAGCGACGCGCCGCATCGTGCGGCGAAAAACCGGGCCGCTTCTTGCGCGCCGCGTGTCTCGCGGGGGTTGGTCTCACGGCCATGGGCGCCGTGGCGGCGGTCCGGGCGGAAACGCTCGGCGGCGCACTCGTCAAAGCCTATGTCTCCAACCCCGACATCAACACCCAGCGCGCTGCGGTGCGGGTGGCTGACGAGAATGTCCCCAAGGCCAACGCCGGCTACCTGCCGACGGTCGAGGCGACGGGCAACATCGGCATCGAGCGCGCCCAGACGAGCATTGTCGGCGCGGGCGGCGGGGTCGCGGGCTCTGCCGGTGTGACTCTCAAGCCGCGAGGCTACGGGATCCAGGCCAACGAGACGGTCTTCAACGGCAACCGGACGCTCAACAACATCCGGTCCGCCGAGTCGGGCGTGCTCGGGGCGCGCGAGCAATTGCGCAACACCGAGCAGGCGACCCTGCTCGCGGGCGTCACCGCTTATATGGACGTGCTACAAAACACGGCCATTCTCGATCTCGACCGCAACAACGTCGAGGTGCTGAAGGAACAATTGCGCGAGACGCGAGATCGCTTCACCGTCGGCGAGGTGACGCGCACCGACGTAGCGCAGGCGGAGGCGAGCCTGGCGAGCGGCCAGGCGACCGCTCTCACCGCGGAAGCAACGCTGCAGGCCTCCGTCGCGCGCTACCGTCAGGTGATCGGCGACAAGCCGACAAAACTTGCGCCGGTGAAGCCGTTGACCAGGCCGCTGCCGAAAAGCCTGGCCGAGGCGGTATCCATCTCGCAGATCGAGAATCCCGTGATCAGCGCCTCCTTGCACGGCGTCGACGCGGCGCAGTTGCAGGTGAAGATCGCCGAGGGCGCGCTCTACCCGACCATCGGGGTCTCCGCCGGAGTCAGCAACCAGTACGACGCAAGCGGAATCCCCGGCTTTAAGGTGCTGTCGGGCCAGATCATCGGACAAATCAACATCCCGATCTATCAGGGCGGGGCGGAATACGCCACGACCCGGCAGGCCAAGGAAAGTCTCTCGCAACAGGAAATCCAGACCGATTCCTTTCGCAACCAAGTCCGCCAGGCCGTCATCGCCGATTGGAGCAACAATCAGGCCCAGGTGGGAGTTGTGCGGGCGGCTCGCGCGTCGGTCTCCGCCAACGAAGTGGCGCTGACCGGGGTGCGTGAAGAGGCCAAAGTCGGCCAGCGGACGACTCTCGACGTGCTCAACGCGCAGCAGGCGCTGTTGCAGGCGCGAACGGCGCTGGTTCAGGCGGAACGCAACCAGGTCGTCTTTTCGTACACTTTGCTGTCGGATATCGGCCGGCTCAACATCCCGACCCTCGGACTAAGCGTCGCCGAATACGATCCGCGGGTGCATTTCGATCAGGTCAAGAGCAAGTGGATCGGGCTTAGAACGCCGAGCGGGCAATAAACTCGCCGGGCGTTCCGACGCTGCTTGCCGGGCGTGCGGGAGGGCGATTATGGTCGGGCGCGGGTCGCGCTGATTCGGGATGGCGACGGCGCCGGCCCCGCGTGGAACGAGGCCCTCGAACGGGGCGGGGCGGTCTGATGAGCGCAAGCAATTCAAACCCGAGCGATCACGAGTTCGACGCCATTCACCGGGCGCAGCGTGCTCATGAGCGGTCGATGGAGGAAATCCTCGCCTCGATCCGCAACATGATCGCCGATGACCCCGCGAGGGCGGCGCGCGAACCGCCGGAGCCCGCTCCCTCGGTCCCGCCGCAAACCGTCTATGCGGGGGACGGCGGCAGGGTCGGCCGCGAGGCGCCCGAAGCCATCGAGCGGCCGGAGGCCGCCGCGCCGGGGATTCCCTGGCGCCGGATCGGGGAGGTCGAAGGCGAGCCCGCGGACGGCGACGATGAGCCGCTGCTGTCGCCTGAGGCGGACGAGGCGGTGGCCCTATCGTTCGGGGCTTTGTCGGCGAGCCTCGAGGTCCGTGGCGCCGAGCTCGCCGATGAATTGGTGCGCGAGATGCTGCGGCCGATGCTCAAGCAATGGCTGGACGACAACTTGCCCTCGATCGCCGAGCGGCTGGTCAGGGCGGAGATCCAGCGGGTCGCCCGCGGGCGGACGTAGCCGCCGCCGGCGAGAACATCGCGCGTTGACTTCGACCGCGGCGATGCGCTTAAAGCGCGCGCGGCGTTGGCGCTTGTCGCGGCAAGGGCCGCTTCCAACGGCGCCGCGCGGACCAGAATTCAGTGATGGACAAATCGTTCGACTTCGCCGCGGCCGAAGGTCGCGTCTCCGCGCTCTGGGAAGAAACGGGCGCTTTCCTCGCAGGTCGGCCCGAACGGGCGCAGGCCAAGCCCTTTTGCGTGGTTATCCCGCCGCCGAACGTCACCGGCAATCTGCATATGGGCCATGCGCTCAACAATACGCTTCAGGATGTCCTCTGCCGCTATTGGCGCATGAGAGGCCGCGACGTGCTGTGGCAGCCGGGCGTCGATCACGCCGGCATCGCGACGCAAATGGTGGTCGAGCGCATGCTGATGGAGCGGCAGGAGCCGGACCGCCGCGCTCTCGGCCGCAAGGCGTTCGTCGAGCGCGTCTGGGCGTGGAAGGCGGAATCGGGGGGCGCGATCGTCGCCCAGCTCAAGCGCCTCGGCGCCTCCTGCGACTGGAGCCGCGAGCGCTTCACCCTCGATGAGGGCCTGTCGCGCGCCGTCGCCAAAGTGTTCGTCCAGCTCTATCGCGAGGGGCTCGTCTACAAGGACAAGAGGCTCGTCAACTGGGATCCGAAGTTCGAGACCGCGATCTCGGACCTTGAGGTCGTGCAAGTCGAGACCAGGGGCTCGTTCAAGTGGTCGCGGGCGGACGGCGCGCCGCTCGACGCGGCCGCGCTCGCCAAGGCGCTTGCGAAGAATCCTAACGGGCAGCTCTATTATTTCGAATATCCGGTTGTGGACGACGAGGGCGAAGAGACCGGCGAACGGGTGACCGTCGCCACCACGCGCCCCGAGACGATGCTGGGCGACACCGCGGTCGCGGTCCACCCCGACGACCCGCGCTATCAGCATCTCATCGGCAAGCGCGCCCGCCTGCCGCTGGTCGGCCGTCTGATCGCGATCGTCGCCGATGAATATTCCGACCCGGAGAAGGGCGCGGGCGCGGTCAAGATCACGCCGGCGCACGACTTCAACGATTTCGAGGTCGGCAGGCGCCACACGGATCAGGGCGTCCGGCCGATCAATATCCTTGATGCGAAGGGGCGGGTGACGCTCAAGGGCAATGTCGACTTCTTCGAGGGGCTCGAAAGCGACCACGACCACGCGCGGCTCATCGCCGCGGTCGATGGGCAGGACCGCTTCGCGGCGCGAAGCCGGATCGTCGAGATGATGGCGCTCGAGGGCCTGCTGGCGAAGGTCGAGCCGCACGCGCACGCGGTGCCGCATGGCGACCGGTCGAACGCCGTCATTGAACCCTGGCTTACCGACCAATGGTACGTCGACGCCAAGACGCTCGCCGAGCCGGCGATCGCCGCGGTTCGCGAAGGCAAGACCCAGTTCGTGCCGAAGGGCTGGGAGAAGACCTATTTCGACTGGCTCGAGAACATCCAGCCCTGGTGTGTGTCTCGCCAGCTCTGGTGGGGACACCAAATTCCGGCTTGGTACTCGCCGTGGGGCGGCGTCTACGTCGAGGAGACGGAGGAGGCGGCCTGTGCGGCGGCGCTGGCCGACGGGGTCGGGCGCGGCGCGCTGACTGAAGCCGAGGCAGAGGCCCTCGCTCACGATCCGGCGCGCCTGGCTGAGACGTTCAGGCGCGACGAGGACGTGCTCGACACCTGGTTCTCCTCGGCTTTGTGGCCCTTCTCGACCCTGGGCTGGCCGGACGAGACCGCCGAGCTCAGGCGCTTCTACCCGACGGATGCGCTCGTCACCGGCTTCGACATCATCTTCTTCTGGGTCGCGCGGATGATGATGATGGGCCTTCACTTCATGGAGGAGATCCCCTTCCGCGACGTCTATATCCACGCCCTCGTCCGCGACGAGAAGGGCGCGAAGATGTCGAAATCGAAGGGCAACGTCATCGATCCGCTCGCCCTCATCGACCGCTTCGGCGCCGACGCGCTGCGGTTCACGCTAGCCGCGATGGCGGCGCAGGGCAGGGACATCAAGCTCAGCGAAAGCCGGATCGAAGGCTATCGCAATTTCGCGACCAAGCTCTGGAACGCCGCCCGCTTCGCCGAAATGAACGGCTGCGTCCGGGTTGCGACATTTGATCCGGCGAAAGCGCGGGCGCCGCTCAACCGCTGGATCCTCGGCGAGGCCGCCCGCGCCGCGGCGGAGACGGCCGGCGCGATCGAGTCCTATCGGTTCAACGATGCGGCGAACGCCGTCTATCGCTTCGTCTGGAGCGTGTTCTGCGACTGGCATCTCGAGCTCGCCAAGCCCGTGCTGCAGGGGCCCGGCGACGCCGAGGCCAAAGCCGAGACGCGGGCGACGATCGCCCACGTTCTCGATACGATCGCCGCGATCCTGCATCCTTTCATGCCGTTTCTGACCGAGGAGCTGTGGCGGATCACGGGTGAGGCCGGGCCGCGGCGGGAGGGTCCGCTGGCTTTGGGGCCCTGGCCGGCTGAGGGCCTTGAAGTCGACGAGGCGGTCGAAGCCGAAATCGGCTGGGTCGTGGACCTGATCGCCGAGATCCGGTCGGTCCGCTCGGAGATGGGGGTGGCGCCGTCGACGCTGACGCCGCTCGTTCTTGTGGCCCCGAGCGAACGGGCGGACTCAAGCGCGCGCGCCTGGATTGAGAGCGTCAAGCGCCTGGCCCGGGTCGGGTCGATCGAGACCGCCGAAGCCGCTCCGCCCGGCGCGCTCATCCTCGTCGTGCGCGGCGAGACGGTCGCGCTGCCGCTGGCCGGCGTGGTCGATCTTGAGGCAGAGAAGGCCCGCCTCGACAAGGAGATCGCGAAGGTCAAGCTGGAAATCGCCAAGGCGGAGGCCAAGCTCGGCAACGACGACTTCGTCGCCCGGGCGCCGGAAGACATCATCGCCGAACATCAGGACCGGCTTGAGACGTTTCAGGCGCGCCTCGTTAAGCTTAACGGCGCGCGCGAGCGTCTGGAGCGCGTCTGAAGCGGCGCCGCGGCGGGCGAATTGTTGCTTTTTCGCCACATCCCCGATGCAACTCTCGCGAGTCGAGATTCCGGCTGGAGCGCGCCGCGATTGCGCCATAAACGGCTCGCAGTTTCCGCACCCATTGACGGAAATCGTCCGTGTCGCGGCCGCCGTCGAGAGACCGCGACGCGGCCGGAAGGCGGGCCAGGATCGAGATGCGCGTTGTCGCGTGTGCGAAGGTATCAGTTCGTAGGGCGCCGTTGCGCCGCCGGCTCGCATTCGCAATCGTCGGCGGGTTGACCCTGGGGTTCGCCCCCGCTTTCGCCTTCGACGGATCGACCGCCAATCCGTCGGAAAAGATCCCGAAGAATTTCACCGATCCTCAGCAGGCTCTACGCGCGGGCGTCGACGATCTGAGAGCCGGCGACGCTCACGCCTCGATCGCCGCTCTGACTTACGCTGCGGAAGGGGGCGAGGCGATCGCGCGCTGGAAGCTTGGCGAGATGTACGCGGACGGCAAGTTCGTGCAACGCGACGACGTCAAGGCGTACCACTACTTCAACCAGATGGTCGAGGACTACGACGAGGATCAGCCGGACCGGCGAAACCTGAGCGCGATTTCCAACGCGTTCGTCGCGGTCGGCGTCTATTGCCTGAACGGCATCCCCAATAGCGACGTGCGGCCGGACCCACGGCGGGCGCACGAGCTGTTCCAATATGCGGCGACGATCTTCGGCGATCCGAACGCGCAGTACAATCTCGCCCACATGTACATGGCCGGCCGGGGCGGCCTTCCCAAGGACAATATCGCCGCCATACGCTGGCTGCAGGTGGCCGCCCAGAGGGGCCATGCCCCCTCGGAGGCTCTGCTTGGGCATATGCTGTTCATCGGCGAGGGCGCGCCGCGCCAGCCTCCCCGGGGGCTGATGTGGCTCGAACTCGCCAAGGACGCGGCCGTCGATCCGAAACAGGCGTGGATCGGCGAACTTTACCAGCGCGACTTCGGTCTGGCTAACGACGACGAGCGGCAAGCGGCCGCGGCGTTGCACGACGCGCGCCTCGACAAGGGAGCGCCGCCGTCGGCGCCGGTCCGGGACGTCCTCAAGGCGTTCCTCAGGCCGCTTGGCCCGCTGGTGGGGTCGGCGGCGGTGCCCGCGGCCCAGTGAGCGGCGGGCGCCTATCGATCCGCCTCCGCGTGGATCATGGGTTCGTCTTCTTCATCTGATCGTTCCCGCCCGGGGTTCGCATGTTGGATTCGGCGAGCGGACTCGGCGCATATTGGAAGTCGGGCGCGGCCTTGAGCTCGGCCAGAGTGACGTTGAGAATCGCCTTGTCGGGATAGCCCTGGCTTGCTTCGGTCGCCGCCGGGTCTGTTTGCGTCATTGCGGGCTGTTGCCCGCCGCCATTCGCGGAGGATGGAGCGGCGGGGCTGGCCGGCGCAGGACCGCTCGCCGGGACCTCCCGGCTCTCCGTCTTCCATTGGATTGCCGAGAAGGGCACTCCAACGTCCTTCTTGCCGATGCCGAGGAATCCGCCGACGCCGATGACGGCGGTTTGCGCCGCCCCGTTATGGTCCATCAACAGGTCGTCGATTTTTCCGATCTCCTTGCCGTCGGAGCCGTAGACGCCGACGCCGATCAGCTTGGGCGCGCGCCATTGCGTCTTTTCCTGCGTCGTCACGAAGGTGACGCCGGACGGCGCCTGAGTCTGGGCTTTCGGCGAGGCGTTCGGCGCCGCAGCATTGTCCGCGCCATACGCGCTGGATCCGATGAGGGCGGTGCTGAACAAGGTTGCGTAAGCGAGGGTCTTAAGCATGTTCGCCTCCTTTCGAGAAGCGGGCGTGACGTTCAAGCGAAACACGCCGCCGCTCCGCGCGCCGGGGCGCGCGGAGGCTGCTCGTCGGCGCCCCGCTGGAGCGCCTGTGCGATAACCGCCCGGGGCCGGGAAAGTTCCATCGGCAAGAGCCCATCGGGATGACAGGGCGGCCCGGATGGGATAGGCGGCCGGTGCGGGGCTTATGGCGGACAAAAAGCGGGACGCTTGATCGTCCCGGGAGATGCGGAATGATTGACTTCGCCCTGCGGTTCCTCAAAGGCCCGTGGGCGACAGCGGCGCTCCTCTGCCTTGCGGCGTTCATCGTCCTGTTCGCGCTTGCCGGCCAGACCGTCAACGCGCCATTCGTTTATACCCCGCCGCAATGAAGCGCAGCGCCTCGCTTGATTTCGTACGCGGCGCCGCGGCGTTCGCGGTCGCGATTCCTCATTATCTAACGGCGAACGCCCCTTTTCAGCCGTTCACGGAAGCGTTCGCGATCGCCGGGGTCGAAGTTTTCTTCGTCCTCAGCGGCTTTGTGCTCGCGCCTCAAATCGTCCACTGGGTGGTGGGCAAGCCTGCACGCAATCTCGGCGTGTTTCTCATCAGGCGCTGGTTGCGCACCATCCCGCCCTATGTCGTCGCGCTGATCGCCATCGCGATCCTTACGGGCAACCTCATGACGGCGGACTTCGTCCGCTATCTCTTCTATGTCGAGAACCTCTTTCATTCCGCGAACGCCGTCGATTTCTATCCTGTGGCGTGGAGTCTCGCGGTCGAGGAGTGGTTCTATGCCTTGTTCGCGCCCGTCCTGTTCCTGGTCGCGTGGCTCTTGGGCAGGAGCGGCCGCCGACTCGAGGCGGCCTTCGCGGTTCTCGTCATCCTCGCCGTCGCGGCGCTCAGGCTCAAGTTCGGCGCTCACGACTGGGATCTGAACGTTCGCCGGGTCACGCTCTTTCGCATCGATTCGATCGTCTGGGGCTTCCTGCTCTATCTCGCGCTCGAGAGCCAGGCGCCGTTTGCGCTGAATGCCGCATCGGGCCGACTGCGTTTGAGCGCGCTGCTCGGGGCTCTTGCAGTCGCGATCCCCGCCGAACTCGCCGTCGCGGTTCTGGCCGTGGAGGGCGCCCCGTTGGCCCAGCGCGCATTTCCTTACACATCGGCGGCGTTCGGCATGATCCTCGTCGGCGGTTTGTGGCGGGCCGAGGGCCTGTTCCGCAATCGCGCGGTCCGAGCCGCGAGTTTCTTTCTCGGTCGCATCTCCTACTCGGCCTATCTCTTTCACCTCATCATCATCATGGCGCTGAAGCCGAGGCTGGCCTCGGCGCCGCTCGCGCTCCAGCTCACGATCTATGTCGTCGCCATCCTCGCGTTCTCGACGGTCTTCTTTGCCGGCTTCGAGCGGCCGATCCTCATGGCCCGCCCCTACTACGGCGAGGGGCGCGCGTCGGCTCCCGTCTCCATTCAAGGAGAAGCGCGGCGCTTTCGCCCGTCGTGTCTGAGCGTGGCGCTTGGCCTCGCGGTGATCGGCTCGGGCGCGCTCGCGCGCAACGCCTTCATGGGCGATGCGCCGTATGCGTTCTATTCGCTCCTGTTCGCGACGGCGGTTCTCGCCCTTGCGCTGACGACGCGGGCTCGTTCGACCGGCGCGGTCGCCGTGGCGGCGCGCTCGCTCCTTTTGTTTGCGCTCGCGCTGCCGTTAGCCGACGCCCTCTACCGCCAATCGACCGGATTGCCGCTTGCGGCGACGGTCGCCGAGCCGACCTATTCGTACCGCGCAGCGCACGCCAATCCGGCCGCGTTCGCGACCTGGTGGTTCTACTACCTGCGAGAGTGGATCAGGGACGATGGGATCAGGGCGGAGATCACCGCGCCGGACCCGGAAAAGAAGCTGCCCTTCATCCTGGTTCCTGGCAGCTCGGGGCGCATGTTCGACACCACCGTTCACATCAACAATCTCGGCTTTCGCGGGCCGGACATGGCGCGCGACAAGGGGGGCGCCTTTCGCATTGTCGCGCTCGGCGAATCGCAGACCTTCGGGCCGACTTTGCGCGATGGCGAGAAGCCCTGGCCGGAGCTTCTCCAGGATCGGTTCGACCGTCATGCGTCATGCGGGCGCACGATCGAGGTCATCAACGCTGGAACCGAGGCCTACACGCTCGAGGACAACCTTGAGCGCATGCGCCGCGACATTCTGCCGCTGAAGCCGGACCTGATCGTGAGCACCCACGGAATGAACGGCTTTTTTCCGTTCGGCTTGAGGCGCGTCCCCGAGCCCGTGGAGCCCGGCGTGAGGCCGCGAGGCTCGGCCTTGATCGCCCGCGCTGCGCTGACCATCGAGCGCGCGGTCCACGACTGGCGGGCGCGGAACGGGGCGCAGGCGCGGGCCGCGGCGCTTCCGCCAATGTCGGACGCCGAGCTCATGAAGACCCGCTACGCCGACGACTATCGCAAGCTGATCGCGCTTTCGCGCGAGGGCGGGGCGGATATCGCGCTCGCCACCTCGACCATGGCGGTCGACGCTGAGAGCCCGCGCGAGGTCAAGGACTTCTACGGCGCGGTGTTCAAACCGATCGACGACATCATCGCCGCAAACGCCGCCCACAATCGCATGGTGAAGCTGATCGCCCGCGACGAGGGCGCACCCTTGATCGACATGGCCAAGGGGGTCGACGGGGTATGGGACGGCGACCTCTATCTCGACATCGTCCACTTCACCGAGCGGGGCAACGAGCAGGTCGCCGCCCTCATGTTCCGCGCGCTCGTCCCGATCATGGCCGAGCGCGACGGGGTGAGGTGCGAAGTGCGGTGAGCGATCGCGCGGCATGTGAACTTTATGGCGCCAGCGTTCGACAAATCCACGTCCACAGATCCCGCCCAAGAGCCTCAAGCTGTCCTTCGTATCGATCAATGCTCGGATTCGGGATAGTCCACCGTTCATCCCACGATTTTCGCCAGATGCGAGACACCGCGGTTCCATTTTCCTCTGCGCCCGTAAAAATCACGCTCGCGCAGACCGCATCGAAACCGGCACCATGCGCGGCGTCGACCATCTGCTCGATGTCGTCAGGAGCGCCGTTGTTGTGGATGGAAGTAACGTGGCTCGGCATGATGACAAGCTCACGATCCCTCCAGTCCGGGTC
>Ga0105240_10015762_pt1 | contig 10256 bp, 9 predicted proteins | sample KBSC54metaG_FD_80426 | JGI IMG/M metagenome (GOLD analysis project Ga0105240, IMG submission 80426) | Corn rhizosphere microbial communities from Kellogg Biological Station, Michigan, USA - KBS C5-4 metaG | ecosystem: Host-associated > Plants > Roots > Rhizosphere > Soil | place: Michigan, USA... | reverse complement strand
TGGCGCCGGTCCTGATCTTCTCGCTCGCGGTGCGGCGCTATCTCGTCAGCGGGCTGACAGCCGGTGCCGTGAAGGGGTAAACAAGCCGCCTCCGATCATCGTTTTGCGGAACCGCCGGCATGAGTGACGACAGACATACCATCACCAGCAAAGGCCTCAGCGCCACCGTGCTCGCCCACGGCGCAGAATTGTGCTCGCTGAAGACGGCGGAGGGCCTGGAATTGCTGTGGCAAGCCGGCCCCGAATGGCGGCGTCATGCGCCGCTGTTGTTTCCGATTGTGGGTCGGCTCCAGGGCGATCAGTTGCACCATGCCGGCAAATCCTACCCGATGACGCAGCACGGTTTTGCGCGCGACAGCCGTTTTGACTGGATCGAGCGGGAAAACGGCTTCTGTCGGCTGACGCTGTCAGACGATTCCGATACGCGCTCGCGCTATCCGTTCGCGTTCCGCTTCACGATGACCTACACATTGCGCGAGACCGATCTCGAGGTCGCATTCGAGATCGAAAACCCTGGCGATGAAACGCTGCCGGCATCAGTCGGTGGGCATCCTGCGTTCAACTGGCCCTTGCTGCCCGGGATGGCCAAGGAAAGCTACAGCATCCACTTTTCCGACGCGGAGACGGCGCCGATCCGGCGTCTGAAAGACGGTCTGCTGCGTGCCAAGCCGGTGCCGAGCCCGATCGCGGGCAAGAGCCTTGCGCTGTCCGAACGGCTGTTCGATGACGACGCCATCATTCTCGACCGCCTTGCCAGCAAATCGGTGCGCTATTTCGCTGATCGCGGCCCGGCGCTCGAAATCTCCTGGAAGGATTTTCGCGAGCTTGGCATCTGGTCGAAGCCAGGCGGCGCGCCATTCCTGTGCATCGAGCCATGGCGCGGCTTTGCCAGTCCGTCGGATTTCGATGGAGAATTTTCGAGCAAGCCCGGCCTGATGCATATCAAGCCGGGCGAGAAGCGCGCGTTGACCTATCGCATCGGCGTTCGCCAGCCTCACGCCATCTCCGGCACCCTGCCGAGCAATTGCGAACGCCGCGCGTAAGGCTGCTTGCGGACTGGACGCAGCCGATCGGTTGCGCCAGGCGACATAGCCGTCGGGCCGGACCAGCACGGCGCCATCGCTGCGATGAAGCGCTATCTGGTGAAGGGCCGCCACGAAGTCACGTCAATTTCGTGCGAGACACTGGAGGGGGCCGTGCTGTCAAAGATGCGCGAGCTCGCCAAGCGGGTCGGCACGCGCGAACGCGGATGAGCTTTGCGCTTTCCCGATCAACAACGCGTGTTACGGGAGCGCACGGTCGCGCCGTTTCTTGACAGAAAAGCGCGAAGCCGTTTCCTTCTTCTTTGGCGGTTCGAATATCCATCGCAATGCAAGACGAAGCGGCAGTGTTGAGGCGGCGCGACCTGCTTTCGCTGATCGGGGCGATGGCGGGCAGTGCCGCGATGTATCACGCGATGACGAGCCTCGGCTTCGCCTCGGAATCGCGCTATCGCGGACCGATCCGGCTCGAAGGCAATCCCAAGGGCGCCTCGGTATTGATCCTCGGTGCCGGGCTTGCCGGCATGACGGCGGCGCTCGAGCTTCGCAATGCCGGCTATCAGGTTCAGGTGCTGGAGTTCAACGGCCGCGCCGGCGGCCGCAACTGGACGCTGCGCGGCGGCGACAGCTTCACCGAGCTTGGCGGCGCGACACAGACCTGCGAATTTGAGCCGGGGCTCTACATCAATCCCGGCCCGTGGCGGATTCCCTATCACCACCGTGCGCTGCTCGATTATTGCAGGCGGCTCAACGTCGCGCTCGAACCGTTCATCCAGCTCAATCATAATGCGTATCTGCACGCCTCGCGCGCGTTCGGCGGCGCGCCGCAACGCATCCGTGCGGTGAAGGCCGATTTCCAAGGACACCTCTCGGAGTTGCTTGCCAAGGCAACGCAGCAGGGCAGGCTCGACGAGGCCGTCACCAAGGAGGACCAGGAAATCCTGTTGCAGGCGCTGCGCTCCTGGGGCGCGCTCGATCGCAATTATAATTATAGTGCTGGCCTGTTCTCCTCTGCCTATCGCGGCTATGCCAGCGCGCCGGGCGGCGGCCTGACCGCGATGCCGGTGCCCAGCGATCCCGTGGCGCTGTCCGATATCCTGAAGTCGCAGCTTTGGCGCTATTTGCAGAATTTCGCCAGCTACAATTTCCAGACCACGATGTTCCAACCGGTCGGCGGTATGGACATGATCGGAAAGGCGTTTGCCAAGGAGCTTGGCGACGTCATCCGCACCAACGCCAGGGTCACCAAAATCCAGCAGAATGACCGGTGCGTGACCGTCACCTTTGTCGACACGCAAAAGCCGGCGATCGTGCAGACCGCGACCGCCGATTGGTGCATCTGCACCATTCCGCTCACGATCCTCAGCCAATTGCCGCTCGATGTCAGCCCGGCGACGAAAGCGGCGATCGACGCCGTTCCCTATGCTGACGCGGTGAAGATCGGGCTGCAGTTCAAGCGACGATTCTGGGAGGAGGACAACGCGATCTATGGGGGCATCAGCTATACGGATCTGCCGATCCGGCAGATCGCCTATCCCAACACCGGCTATAACCGTACCGGCCGCGGCGTGCTGCTCGGCGCCTATCTCTTTGACGGCGCCAATGCCTACGAGTTCTCCGCGATGCAGCCCGCCGCGCGTGTCGCTCGCGCAGTCGAGTTCGGATCGGAAATCCATCCGCAATATCAATCCGAATTCGAGAACGGCGTCGCGGTGGCCTGGCATCGCGTGCCGTTCACGCTCGGCTGCAGGGCGACTGGTCGGAGGATGCGCGCAAGCAGCATTACACCGATCTCTGCCAGATCGACGGCCGCATCGTGCTCGCCGGCGAGCACGCCTCCGAGCTGCCGGCCTGGCAGGAGGGCGCGATCCTGTCGTCGCTGGATGCGATCAGGCGGTTGCATGAGCGCGTGGTGCAAACATGAGGCTTTGCTTCACCATCGGACTGACCGCTTCGCTCGTGTTGACTGCGACCGCTGCTATTGCTGAGGAAGGCCAACACACCTTCAGTTCCGGCTATCGCTTCGTCGAGATGAGCGGGGAAGAACTCTACAACAATGTCTGCCGCGCCTGTCACATGCTGGACGCCAAAGGGGCGACCGGTGCCGGGACCTATCCGTCGCTCGCCGCCAACCCCAATCTGGAATCGCCGGGCTATCCAGTGACTATGGTGATCCACGGCCGGCGCGCGATGCCGCCGTTCGGCGACATGATGAACGACGCCCAGATCGCCGCTGTCGTGAATTATCTGCGAACGCATTTCGGCAACAACTATACCGACGCCGTGACCGCGCAGGATGTCAGCGACGCGCGGCACTGAACAAGAGGGGGCGAGAAATCGTTCTATGAAGGCAACGAATATCTCTATCGCCTAATGAAGATGCTGGCTGGCGGCGCCTAGCCCGCAACGGTAAGATCGGCGCGGGCCGTCGAGCCCCGCGTCGCGCGTGAATGCTACAAGCGGCCGTCATCGGAAGGTGACAGGCTGTCCGGACATCAAGATCCGACAAGGGAGGAATTTTCGCATGCTTGCCGCGTTTCGTATCCATAACGCAGTGATCGCTGCTGTCGCGTTGTTTGCCCTTGCGCTTCCGGCCCGCGCCCAGGATACTGCGACCGCCCCCGAACAGGCCGGCTTTTCACGCGCGGGCCTGGCACGCATCGATGCGTACCTTCAGAACGAGGTCGACACCCACAAGATTCCCGGTGGCATCCTCCTGGTCAGGCGCAACGGCGCGACCGCCTATTTCAAGAGCTTTGGCGTGCGCGATCCCGCCACCAAGGCTCCGATGACGCCGGACAGCATCTTCCGGATCTATTCGATGTCGAAGCCGATCACGACGGTGGCAGCGATGATGCTGGTCGAGGAGGGCAAGCTCGCGCTCGACGATCCCCTGTCGAAATACATTCCCGCCTTCGCCGACGTGAAGGTTGGGGTCGAGAGCAAGGGCGAGGCTGGCCAGCCGCACCTCGATCTCGTGCCGGCCAAGCGGCCGATCACGATTCAGGACCTGATGCGTCACACGTCGGGCCTGACCTACGGCTTCTTCGGTACGGGCCTGGTCAAGAAGGCCTATGTAGCGGCGCATCTCGAGGCTGATGATCCCGATCTCGCCGAGTTCGTACAGCGCCTTGCGAAGCTACCGCTGGCGTATCAGCCCGGCACGACATGGGACTACAGCCAATCGGTCGACGTGCTCGGGCGCGTCATCGAGGTGGTATCTGGCAAATCGCTCTATCAATTCGAAAAGGAGCGGCTGCTCGATCCACTCGGCATGAAGGACACCGCTTTCTATGTCATCGAGCCGGACGAGCAGAAGCTGATTGCAGAACCGTTCGACAATGACCGCACCATCGGCGCTGGCGCGAAGATGGGTGACCCGCGCGTTGTCATGAAGATGGAATCCGGGGGCGGCGGCATGGTGTCGACCATCGGCGACTATGCCCGCTTTGCGCAGATGATCCTCAATGGCGGCACGCTCGACGGCAAGCGCTATCTCAGCCCAAAGACCGTCGCCTATATGGGCTCGAACCAGATCGGTCCGGGTTCGGGCGTGGTGCCCGGACCTTATTATCTGCCGGGTCCCGGCTTCGGCTTCGGCCTTGGCTTTGCCGTGCGCACCGACGCCGGCATCGTGCCCTACGAAGGCTCGGTCGGGGAAATGAACTGGTCCGGCGTCGGCGGCACCACGTTCTGGATCGATCGACAGGAAAACATGATTGCCGTGTTCATGGCGCAGACGATAGCCAACCGCTCGCGGATACGTATCACCCTGAAAAACATGGTTTATGGCGCCTTCGAACGGTGAGTGGGCGGGAAACTCCGTTTTGCAACATCGCCGCGCAGCAACCTTGTCGATATCAGCAGCTGGAACTGAACCTCCGGCGGCCTAAATATGGGGAACACCGGGGGAGCATTTTTGTTTGGGATTCAGGAGGCCGAAATGGTCCTGAAACGCTTGTTTCCTGTCCTGGTCTGCGCAGCCTCGCTCGCGGTCGTCAGCGCTGCGATGGCCGACGAATATCGCCCCGACGAATATCTCAGTCTTGAGCTCTCCAAAGCGGTGCTGTCGCCGAAGCCGCTTGGACCGCCGCAGCAGTTTGCGCCGCTCCCGGTTGAGGCCAAAAGCGAGAGGAGCGATCGTGGCAGCGAAGCCGATTGGGCGCGCAATGAGCTGAAGACCGAGCCGCGCAAGGTCGCGGTGGAGGACGTCAAGGCCGCCGGTCCGCTTCGCGCGTCTCGTCCGCGTCGTGCGACTCATGTCGCGCGTGAAAGCCGGGCTCGCGAAAAGCCGAGAGGCTCGGCGCGGGTCAGGCTCGCGCGTCGGCATCGCAACCCGCTCGACGCCGAAGCGATGGACACACGCATCCAGAAATGGCCGTGCAGAGCTGGGGAGGGCGGCATCTGCAACTGGAAATAGGCACCCCGGATTCTCCGCCGATCTTGATTTGAGCCCGACGGTGCGGGCAGACTGGTCATGGGCTTGCCCGCCGCTCCAATCATCCAAGACAACAGCGCTTTGCGGTTTTTCCGCATGCGCGAGGCGCCGCCGATTCGCAAGGAGTTATCATGGAAGCTTTTCAAACCCAGGGCATTAAGCTGCCGCGGCTTGGGCTCGGCACCTATCGCATGCAGGGCGATGTCTGCCGCGCCGCGGTCGAGAGCGGGCTGGCGCTCGGCTACCGCCATATCGACACCGCGGAAATGTACGGCAATGAGGACGCCATCGGCGCGGCCATTGCGTCCTCCGGCGTGCCGCGGAGCGAGCTGCACGTCACAACGAAAGTCTGGAACGAAAATCTCACGCCCGACGCGATGCGCCGGGCCTTCGACGCCAGCTTGAAGAAGCTGCGGCTCGACGTCGTCGACCTCTATCTCGTGCACTGGCCCAAGGAAGGCATGCACCTGCCCTCGATGTTCGAGACGCTGATGAAGCTGAAGGAAGAGGGGCGCGCCCGCGCGATCGGCGTCGCCAACTTCAACATCGCACTGCTCAAAACCGTGGTCGAAGAGCTGAAAGCGCCGATCGCCTGCAACCAGATCGAATATCACGTGATGCTCGATCAGTCGAAGGTGAAGAAGTACATGGACTCGAAGTCCATTCCGCTGGTGGCCTATTGCCCGTTGGCGCAGGGCCGCGCCGCTTCGGATGAGACACTTGTCGCGATCGGCAAGAAGCACAATGCCAGCGCCGCGCAAGTCGCGCTGCGGTGGCTGCTCGATCAGGATGGCGTCGCCGCGATTCCGAAGGCCTCGCGCCGCGAGAGCCAGCAGGCGAATCTGGACGCGCTCAAGGTCGAGCTCGATGACGACGATCGCAGGAAGATCGCCGCGCTGCCGAAAAACCAGCGCTTCGTCAGTCCGGGTTTTGCACCGGCCTGGGATTGAGCGAAACCCGATGACGACAACAAAATGGCCCCCTTGCGGGGGCCATTCCTGTGTCGGCCTGGTTATTCTTAGTAACGGTGCTCGCGGATCACGACGCGGTCGCGATCATGATGCCAGCCACGGTGCCAGCCGAAATCCCGATGCTCGCGATATTCGGGACGCACGCGATATTCGGCGCGTGCACGGTCCCAGCCATGATGATACCCGCGATGCTTGATCACCACGGTCTCGGCGCTGGCAATCGACGGCAGCGCAACTGCGATCGCACCCAAGGCTGCTGCGACATAACCAAACTTCTTCATGTTGTCCTCCTCACTCTCCAGTGAGGATTTAAACCGCGCGCACACACGAACGTTCCGCAGGAACTGGGCGGAGAATTCTGAACAGATATTCAGAATGGATGTGGCGCGTTGCTGCTAGATCAGGCCGGGGGTCTAGCGAGACGAACCAAAATCTCGGCCGTAGCGACCCGCGGCGCTTCGGTTGCCATATGGCGCCGTGGCGCGTGAATTTTAAGCGCGCTTCTCCACATTGGCGATGCGGACAGGGACGCCGAACTCCTTGCGGCAGACATCGGCGAGCACGGCAACGCCCTCGCGGATTTGCTGCTCGGAGGGGCTCGCAAAGCAGAGCCGCAGGCGGCAGCCGGCATGGCCCTTGTTGGTCGACCATTCCGGACCAGGGTTGATAGCGACGCCTGCGGCAAGCGCAGCCTGGTAGAGTTTCAACGTGTCGACGTTGTCCGGCAGCTTTACCCAGAGGAAGATGCCGCCCTTGGGGTCTTCGAATTCGGCGGATGTGCCGAACTGTTCGCTCAGCGCATCCATCAGCGTGTCGAGCTTGCGGCGCAGCCCCTTTGTCAGCTTCGGCACATGGGTTGCAAAATGCGGCGCGCAATATTCGGCGAGCACCATCTGCTCCAGCGCGCCGGAGCCGGCGTCGGTTTTGAGCGCCAGCATGCGCGACAGCATCTCCCAGGGTGCCACGATGAAGCCGACGCGTAGCGCCGGCGCGATCGATTTGGAGAACGAGCCGATATGGATCACGCCGCCGTTCTTGGTCATGGCATGGATCGCGGGCGGGCGCTTGCCGTCCCAGATCAGGTCGGCGTAGCAATCGTCCTCAAAAATCGGCACGCCATATTCCTGCGACAGCCGCAACAGCTCCGCGCGGCGACTTTCGGGCATGATAGTGCCGGTCGGGTTCTGCACCGTCGGGATGGTGTAGATGTATTTCGGCCGTACACCCCTGGCCTTGAGATCGGCAAGCGTCTTCGCCAGTACGTCCATCTGCATGCCCTCGTCATCGAGGGGAATGCCGATCGTATTGACGCAGAGCCGCGTCAGGCGGTTGAGCGAGCCCTGGTAGGTCTCCTGCTCGACGATCACGGTATCCCCGCGTGCAAGCAGTGTGTGGTTGACAAGGTCGAGCGCCTGCAGCGAGCCGGACACGATCAGGATGTCGTCGGCGGCGCAACTGATGCCCGCGTCACGCTTCAATTTCGCAGAGAGAAATTCCCGCAAGGGCCGGTAGCCCTGCGGGCCGCTGGCGAGCCCATAGGTCGCGAGCGTCCTGCCTTCGCGCTTCAGGACGGCGTTGACCGCGTCGATCAGGCCCTCGACGGGGACCTGGTCGGGATCGTTGTTGCCGCCGACGAAGCTGTATTTCGCAAGGCCCGTCCATTTCGCCGCAGGGGCGGGCAATCCGGCCGGCAGCAGCGGTGCGAAGTCGAAGGCGACGGAGGTCATAAGCGGCGTCTCCCTTGTTCTTTGTTGGTCCCGATCTTAAACAAATTGCAGGGCCTTGTCGTCCATGCCGGCCTCGGCAGGGGCGCATACAGCCCTGCATAATGAGACTGGCATAGGCTCGCGAACGGCGCTAATGCAACCGGGCATCATATAGAGACATTGGAAGAATGGCGGATACGATACCTGAGGTGCTGCAAGCCTTCGCCCGTGGCGAGCTCGTGGTCGTCACCGATGACGACGATCGCGAAGGCGAGGGCGATCTGATCGTTGCGGCCTCGCTGTGTACCGCCGAGAAGATGGCGTTCATCATCCGCCACACCTCCGGCATCGTCTGCGCGCCGATCAGCACCGACGACGCGCGGCGGCTGCGGCTCGATCCGATGGTCGCGCATAATGATTCCGCGCATACCACCGCGTTCACGGTCTCGATCGACTACAAGCCCGACGGCGGTACCGGCATCTCGGCGGACGAGCGCGCCTCCTGCTGCCGCGCGCTTGCCAACCCGAATGCCGGCGCGGCCGACTTCGCCCGTCCCGGCCATATCTTTCCCTTGATCGCGCGCGATGGCGGCGTGCTCCTGCGTTCCGGCCATACCGAGGCGGCGGTCGACCTTTGCAGGCTCTCGGGCCTGCCGCTGGTCGGCGTCATCTCGGAACTGATGAACGACGACGGCACCGTCATGAAGGGCGAGCAGGTCGCCCGCTTTGCCGCGGCCAACAAGCTCAAGCATGTCACTATCGCCGACATGATCGCCTATCGCCAGGCGCGGGAGAAGCTGATCGAGCGGGTCTCGACCTTCACCACCGAAAGCCCGATCGGGCCGCTGCAAGGCTTTGCCTATCGCTCGCCCTTTGACGAGATCGCCCACGTCGCTTTTGTCTATAACGGCATCGGTGACGGCAAGCGCGTCCTGACGCGGCTGCATAAGCCCAACATCGTGAAAGACCTCTTCACCGGTCAGGCGCGGATGCAGATGGTGCTTCAGCATTTCAAGAAGGCCGGCCGCGGCGTGCTGGTCTACTTGCGCGACGGTGCCGCCGGTGTTCCCGTTGCGCCCCTTGGCGAGCCGAAGACGGTGGAAGCCGATCGCAACAGGCAGTGGCGCGAAGTCGGTGTCGGGGCGCAGATCCTGCGCGACCTCGGCGTCACCTCGATCGTCAACCTTACGTCCTCGGCGCATGACTACAAGGGACTGTCCGGCTTCGGCATCGAGATCGTCGCCAACGAGCGATTTGAAGGATGAGAGGCACTGTCATTCCGGGGCGATGCGACAGCATCGAACCCGGAATCTCGAGATTCCCCGGGGCGCAATTGCGCCCCTGCGGTCTGGTGCTTGCGCACCATCCCGGAATGACGAGTCCAATTGCGCTTCCAAGCGTAGCGCTTTAATTTATCGACCAACTCTTTAAGGACCGACGCGAAAGGATTTTTCATGAGCGTGCGCCCCCAAGCCAAGGACAAGCCGGCCGCGGCTTCTTTCCAGTGGGACGATCCGTTCCTGCTCGACGATCAGCTCACCGAGGACGAGCGGCTGATCCGCGATACCGCGCGAGCCTATGCGCAGGACAAGCTGTTGCCGCGGGTGATCAAGGCCTATCTCGAGGAGAAGACCGACCGCGAGATTTTTAATGAAATGGGCGAGCTCGGGCTGATCGGCGTGACCTTGCCGGAAGAGTATGGCTGCGCCAATGCGAGCTATGTGGCTTATGGCCTGGTGGCGCGCGAGATCGAGCGGGTCGATTCCGGCTACCGCTCGATGAACTCGGTGCAGACCTCGCTGGTGATGTATCCGATCTACGCCTATGGCGATGAGACCCAGCGGAAAAAATATCTCCCGAAGCTCGCGACCGGAGAATGGGTCGGCTGTTTCGGCCTGACCGAGCCCGATGCCGGCTCCGATCCCGGCGGCATGAAGACCCGCGCCGAGAAGGTCTCGGACGGCTACCGGCTCAACGGCGCCAAGATGTGGATTTCGAACGCGCCGATCGCCGACGTCTTCGTCGTCTGGGCGAAATCGGCGGCGCATGACAACCAGATCCGCGGTTTCATCCTGGAGAAGGGGATGAAGGGCCTGTCGGC
>Ga0105240_10015760_pt1 | contig 10256 bp, 8 predicted proteins | sample KBSC54metaG_FD_80426 | JGI IMG/M metagenome (GOLD analysis project Ga0105240, IMG submission 80426) | Corn rhizosphere microbial communities from Kellogg Biological Station, Michigan, USA - KBS C5-4 metaG | ecosystem: Host-associated > Plants > Roots > Rhizosphere > Soil | place: Michigan, USA... | reverse complement strand
GCTGATGGAGAGATATGCGTAAAAGGCCCGAGCGTCATGATGGGCTATTATAAAAAGCCCGAGCTTACAGCAGAAACAATTATTGATGGATGGCTGCACACAGGCGATATCGGTGTTATTGATAAAGATAATTTTTTAAAAATCACCGACAGGAAAAAGGAACTCTTTAAAACAAGTGGCGGTAAATATGTGGCACCTCAGCCTATTGAAAATAAAGTAAAAGAAAATCCACTTGTTGAACAAATAATGGTGGTAGGAGCTGAGCAAAAATTTACAGCAGCATTAATTGTTCCTTCATTTACACATTTAAAAGAATGGATGAAGCAACACTCAATGCCGTTTACTAATAATTTAGATGCAATAAAAAATCCTGCGGTTATTAAACTTTACAGGGAATTAATCGATGCTGATAACACATTCTTTAATCACGTTGAGCAAATAAAGAAATTTGAATTGATCCCTGAAGAATGGACAATTGATAGCGGCGAACTAACGCCAACGCTTAAACTAAAACGAAAGGCGATCATGGAAAAGTATAAAACTGTGATCGAGCACATCTATCATTCCGATCATTAATTCATTTTACATAAATAAAAAAGCCGGAGAAATCTGCCTTGAAGCCTGAAGCAGATTTAGTCCGGCGGCATAGACATGCCTCCAAAAACGTCCAGAGGTTAATATCTTGATGGGTTAGGTGTGGTTAAAACAATAGGTTATTTCAGGATATAAAGATTTTAAATTCGTATGGCCATTCATAGTTAACAATGTTGAAAAACGTCTGGGCATTTTTCCATTGTATAAATATCTTTAGTTTAATAATGCGTCGCTTATGGGTAATAATTCAAATTCTTCCGTTTTGTCAAGAAAGAAATTAACTCCCATGCTTTCACAAAAATCTTTGTAGTGCCTGTTTGCCAGGCTGGTGATCACTACAACTCTTGATCCTTTGTGATTTTGTCTTATTTCTTCCAATAAAGACATACCTGTCTTTCCTGACAAGCCAATATCTATCAGTACATAATCAGGATTAAAATCTTCCATCATTTCCAGTGCTTCTTTGTAATTGGTAGCCTGCAAAACAACCTGCGAATTATTGATGTCTTCCAGCATAGTTATCAATCGGCTGCTGACAGGGGTGGTATCATCTATTAACAACACTATATTTATTTTCGTTGTCATACCTTAAAATTTATATATCAAAGTAACAACCTCAGAAAGCCCATTCAAATAGTACATCTTCTGATTGTAATGTGATGATTTATAGAACACATTTGTAATAATCTTTCTACACTCAATCATTCAGGGAAGTAAGGATCTGGGGAATCAACTCGAATTCTTTTGATTTATCTATAAAAAAGGAAGCTCCGTTTGTAATACAAAGTTTTCTGTAATATGGATTCGATTCATTGCTTAGCATCACCACTTTAACTTTGGGATAAGTAGGACTAATAAATTTCAAAAGGTCGATGCCGTTTTTGCCGGGTAAATGAATATCAAGAAAAACAACATCACTTTTCTTCTCCGCCAGGATTTGAATAGCATGTTCATAGTCTTTTGCAACCTCAATAGATGCAACAGATTCTTCCTTTTCTAAAAGCTCTATAAGCCGCTCTACAACCAACGAAGAATCATCAACTATCAGAATAGTTTTTCGGGTATTTTTCATCCTGCTACAAAAATAAATTGCAGAAAACGATATGCTTGTAGAGTGAAAAATCCGTTCATTGTACATAAAATACAGGCATTCACGTAGTAAGAGTACTACATAAAATCTTTAATGAAAATGACAGGATTATAACAGCTTGTTTTCGATGGCGTAAAGTGTAAGATCTGCATTGGTCTTCATTCCCATCTTGGTCATAATTCTTGCACGATAAGTACTGACGGTTGTAATGCTTAAAGAAAGCGTATCTGCAATTTCTGAAATGGATCTGCCTGCTGCGATTAATTTAAGAACATCAAATTCTCTGTTTGATAAATGCTCATGCGCAGATTTTTGTGAATCAAGATCAAGTGTTGTAGCAAGTTTTTCGGCAATGGATGGAGTAATATATTTTTTTCCCAATAGAACACGATGTACAGCATTCGTTAATTCTTCAGGTGCAGAATCTTTATTCAGATAACCCGAAGCGCCTGCCTTCAAAACACGAAGTGCATATTGATCTTCGGAATAAACACTTAATATTAAAACAGGAAGCTTGGGATGCGTTTGTTTTATTTGTTGCAAAGCATCAAGGCCGCTTCTTCCGGGCATAGAGAGATCGCTGATCACCACATCCCATTCTGCAGCCATAACCTGGTGCAGCAGATCGCCTGCATCACCAACTTCTGCAATTTGTGCATCAGGAAAAGCTTCGAGTAAAATCTGCTTAAGTCCTCTTCTAACTACTATGTGATCATCTGCAATAATAATCCGGATCATAAATTATGTTGTTTATTTATCATGATTAAATGGAATGGAAACGGTTATGCTCGTTCCGTTTCCGGGACTGCTTTTTATTTCATACTCACCACCGATAATAAGTGTTCTTTCTTTCATTCCTAAAATACCAAGCGTTTTCTTATCTTCTATGGAATTAATATCAAAGCCTTTGCCATTATCTGTTATTTGAAGCATAAGTCTGTTATCTTTTAAAACCAAAGACGACGATACTTTTGTTGCATCAGCATGTCTCAATACGTTGGTGAGTGATTCCTGGTATATTCGAAACAATGCAGTAACAACATCCGTCTCAAGGTCCAATGAATTTAATTCAGTGAAAAATGTTGTCTCAATGCTGAATCGTTTTTCAAATTCAGTGCTATGCCATTCCATAGCGGCAATCAAGCCAAGGTCATCGAGTATGCTCGGTCTTAATTCTGTTGCTATTCTTCTGACTGTTCTGACTGTTTCATCAGTAAGTTGTAAAGTGCTGTTGATCTTTTGTGTAATATCATCATCATCCTTGCCGATTTTTCTGCTAAGCCATGCAATATCCATCTTCAATCCGGTAAGCTGCTGACCAAGTTCATCGTGTATTTCCCTGGCTATGGAAGTTCTTTCTTCTTCACGAATATCCTGCAGGTGAGAAGCAAGAGCACGCAGTTGATCATAAGAATTTTTCAGATCATTTTCTGCATTCACTTTTTCTGAAACATCGATACCCATTCCGATCAGGCATGGCCCCTCATCCAGCATGATCAATGTTCCCGTAAAATAAAAAGGAACTTTTTTTCCTGACTTGGTAAAAAAATTAGCCTCTGCATCTGAAACACCTTTTACAAATACTTCCTGTATTCTTGAAACGATGTATTCTTTTTCATCAACATCAAAAAAATCTATCGGATGCATTTTGCTGATCTCTTCTGTATTATATTCCGAAACAGATTCAAAATTTTTATTCCATCGCATCATTTTTCCCGTGCTGTCAAACAGGTAAAGAATTCCCGGCAGGCTGTTGATGAGTGAGTTTGAAAAATTTTTTTCTTTTTCTATTTTTTCATTTGCACGCATCTGTTCAGTAATATCCCTGATGAAAATGGATAAGCCATCCGGTGATGGATAAACATGGTTTTCCTGCCAGAGATCAAGCGGCGGATAATAATCTATGTTGTGCTTATACTGCTGCTCATTCATGGCATTGGTAATAGCATGATACGTACTGGAGCCGATTGCATCCGGGAATTCATCCCAGATATATTTGCCGGTAAGCGTTGCAGGGATTCGATCTATCATCTCGCCTGCTTTCTTATTAATATATGTATAGCAAAAATTTTTATCCAGAGCAATAAAGCCTTCAGTAATTCTTTCAAAAATGCCTGTGAGTTCCGCCGTTTTGATCTTTACTTTTTCTTCCAGGCTTTCATTAATGTTCTTCAACTCATTTTCGAGCAGGAGAGAATGCTCTTTACTTTTTCGCAATTCTTCTTCTGTTCTTGTTCTGCTCTCAATTTCATGATGAAGTTTTTTATTCATTTCCTGAATCTCCTGCGCACGCTTAAAAATTTCTACTTCTGTTTCTTTTGTCTTTTCTTTAAGCTCATGGGTAAGTTTGCTTTCTTCTTTTTTTGCACGCATAAAATCAGTCACATCTTCCACCCGATGAATGATATAAATGATTTCGCCTTTGTCATTGATAACAGGTTTGTTAAAAGGGCTCCAGAATCTTTCTTCAAAGCTTCCGTCCGGTCTTTTGATATCATATTTCTGAACGGCCATTGTATGTGGCGCATGATTTTTTAAAACAAACTCAAGAGAAAATCGCAGGTTTGAAACGCCGGTAGCAGTAGTATCATCAGGGTTATCAGGAAATATGTCGAACAACTTGTGGTCGATGATATCATCCATCTTGGTCATGGTCGCATCTAAATAAGCCTGGCTGGCCGCCACAATAGTGAGGTCTGGCAAAAGGATCAGGTATAATCCCGGTGCTGATTCAAACAGGGATTTAAAATCAACAAGGCCTGCGGACTGCGTCGTTTTCATGATCAAAGGTTGTAAAGGCATTACCCTTTATAATAATGCAATATAATGGCGATGTATTTTAAAACAATAAGTTACATAAAATATTTAATAAAACGACTAACGGCATTTCCACAGATCAATTGCTTTTTTTGATTCTGCAGGCATAATATTGCCTCAATATTGTTGAATAAAAACTGTGATGATGGAATAAATCAGGCAGGAGTTGCTATCTATGGAACGGGAGTATTTTAGTAAAATTATCAGTGAACTTTATATTCACCCTCTGAAGGAAGTACGGATTGTATCATTAAGAATTAATAAAATTCAACAACTGTGTTTTAATAACCATATTCCAGCCCTGCTCACACCGGTTATAACATTCTTTTTCGGGCACAAGCCCTTCATGTGTAAAATGAACTAAAGTTTTATCCCCGTTTGTTGTTATCTCGAAAATCATTTTTGTGTTTGTCCACTCATGTTTATCTTTTTCAAGCCAATCAAGCTTACTGTACGTCACCAGCCACACAACTTTTTTATTGGGAATAATTTCAATTAATTCTTGTTTTGAATAATGTTTGCCGGGATGATGAATAACAAATTCATCATGGAGTTTTGTACTGCTGCCTTCAAAATCTTTGCTCCACCATGCTGAAACATTATTAATACAATTAAATACTTTTTCAAGTGGGCTGGTAACCTCCATGGATGTTGTATAACTTTTGCTTTGCATATTCTTTGCTGCTTAAAAGATCTTCTTGCCTTTGCCGGTAGTTATCAAGCTGAATAAGCTTTGCTGTACAAGCTGGCTCCATGCATTTGAACACGCTCCATAACACTCAATAGTTGGAACTAATCCGGCATGTGTGAAACGGAGTTGTGTTTTGTTATTTATTTCAGAAATATCAAAAATGATTTTTGTTCCTGTCCATTCGCTCATGTCTTTTGTAAAACTTAATTTACTTTCTGTTATAAGCCACACAACTTTTTTATCAGGAATAACTTCAACTAATTTCTGCTTAGAAAAATGGATGTCTTTCATCCGGTAAATAAATTCATCATTAAGTTTGGTAGTGCTGCCTTCAATTTCTCCCTGCCACCAGCCACTAACATTGTTGATGGCGTTGAATACTTCATGAGGTGTTTGGTTTACCAGGATGATAGTTGTAAAATCAGCTTGTGGCTTGCTTTTGACATTCGGTTGTCCTTTGCCGGTAGTAATCAGGCTGTATAAGCTTTTTTGAATGTAGGTGCTCCATGCGTTTTGGCAAATATCATAACATTCATATTTGGGAACCAAGCCAATCTGTGAAAACCGGAGTTGTGTTTTATTGTCCTTTTCGGTGATCTCAAAAATAATTTTATTGTTCTTCCATTCACTTTTGTCTTTAGTAAAACTAAAATAGTTATCCATCACTTGCCAAACTACTTTCTTGTTTGGAACAAGTTCCACTATTTTCATTTTGCAGCGATGCACATCTTCGTAATGATAGTCCCACTCTTCATTGAGCTTATCGGTGCTGCCTTCAATTTCTTCGCTCCACCATCCTCGAACATTATTGATGGCGTTGAATACATCACTTGGTGATTGTTCTACCGAAATGGTAGTTGTGAAATTTTGTGCTTCCATTTTATTTTGCTTTATTGTTCAAAAGAGTTTCTAATTTTTTCAATTTGCTCACCCAGAATTTATCAAAGTAATCAATGAACTCCTGCAGCTCATTAAAGCCATCCTGCTTCAACGTGCAATAGCGTTCTCTGCCAATATCTTTAATAGAAATAAAGCCTGCGTTATACATAATCTTTATATGCTTGGAAACGGCAGGCCGGCTCATATCAAAATTTTCAGCCAACGCATTTATTGTCATCGAGTCTTTTGAAAGCAGTTGCATCATTTGCCTTCGGCTCGGATCAGCAATTACCTGGAATGCATCAAACGCTTGCGCAGTCATAGTTAACTATATTAAAAAATCCAACCATTTTGTTTCCTATTCTTGTCCAGCCATCATTGTGTGCAATAAGATCTTCTAAAACAGTAAAACCATTATGAATCAATTGCAATTCAGTTCCTTCTTCTTTCGGAGTAATTGTCCAAACTACTTTTGAAGTAAAGGGCTTATGGTCTTTCATGGAATTGGCTTGCCATGAATAGGCAACCCTTGTGTGTGGTTTTATTTCCAGCACTTCGCAATGTGCAGCAACTTTGTCGTCATGATTACATTCACCAATGAAATAAAATTTGTGCCCGACTACCGGTTGAAAATCTGTTTTCATTAGCCATTGTTCTAATAATTCGGGTTTAGTTAAATAATCCCAAACTTCTTGTGGCGATTGAGTAAAGAACCACGTGTGTTTAATTTCTTTTTGCATAATAAGTAACTTTTAAGTTACACAAATATATATGTAACTTTTGAGTTACGCAAATTATTTTGGATTTTTTTTCTTTACCAATAATTTGATAATGCATAGCTACTATTTAAAATAAAAGACCACCTCGTTACAGGTGGTCTTTTTATGTTGTTCTAAGCAGGGTTCACTATTTCAATTGCAGAAGCTTGCCACTTATCTGCTGATCACCAACTCTTACTATATAAATCAAATTGCTGCTTGATTTTGTATGCAGAACAAAATCAACAGTATGGTTGGCTCCGGCTACAACAAATCCTTCGTACGTATCACAAACTTTTTGCCCAAGGCTGTTGTAAATGTCAATGCTTGCTTTTCCAGAAACAGGTGACACAAAACTGAACTTAACTTTGTTAGTAAAAGGATTTGGATAAGCGGTTACAACCAAAGGTGTAATACTTGCTTGATAAGGTGCAGGTCTCGCTGCAAAAGCTCCTCCGGAAGTATGTATCTGAATATTTCCTTGATTTAGCAATTGCAGGTTCGTGTAGGTTGTACTGTTAGTTGCTGCTTTATCACTTGTGTACCACACATTACCGTTTTTATCTTTGATCGTTATTAATATTTTGTCAATACCTGCGCCTGGTTCGCCGTTATCATATACCGATACTAACACTGTTCCATTACTTGCGTTAACCGGGCAAGTAGGACAAGTCAGATTTTGGAAATTGGCTGAAGTGAAACTCATGTCAGCCCTCCAGGAGGTATTTGAAATTTTGGTAACAACCAAAGACGCTGCTACATTACTTTTTACCTGGTAAAGAACGTCATGTCCGTTTTCTATTCTGCGGATAATAGTATTCCAGTTTCCCTGGAGTTTTTTGGATGACGATTTTATATTAAAGCCAAAATTCTCTCTTTGGCCATTTACAGATGCGCCACCGATAGTACCTCCCGAATTTGTTGGAATGATAAATCCGCCACCCGTAACAAATCCTGTAACCATAGTAGATACAGTAAGTAAAACACTGTTAGGACAATCCTGGCTAATAGCGTAATTCGGATTGCTTACATTTAAAGTAAATTGTACTGTACCTGAATAAGCGCTTGTTCCTAAAGTTATAGTATACTTGGTCGTATATACTCCACCACTATAAGATGTAGAACCGGCAACAGGAACCACACTTCCAATAGAAGGATCCGCGACGTAGGTAACATTCAGATCTTTCAGAGCCAAAGAACTAATATTATTGCATGTACCCGTTCCCGAAAGGGTATATTTCAGCGTTACTACAGCAGAACCACCCGTAGTTGTTGATGGAGTATTCGCAAAGTAATCACCACTATAGGATGCGCAAATTAAATTAGGGTTTGTTGTTACTGTTACAGTCGCTTTGGCTGCTACCGTACATGGCGATGTTGCTGCTACTGTATAAGTATAAACTCCTGCAACAGGTCCGCTCCATGTTCCGCCTGCATCAGGTGTACCACCAAGTTGTGCAAATAATTGTGCATTAGTTGGTGTTGTTCCTGCACATATGCTTAATGTTCCATTGGTACCTGCATTGGGTTGTGCCTGTTGAGTTACCGTTACAGTAGACGTAGCTGCTGCCGTACAAGGTGCAGTTGCTGCTACGGTATAAGTATAAACTCCTGCAACTGGTCCGCTCCATGAGCCACCTGCATCAGGCGTACCACCAAGTGCTGCGAATAATTGTGCATTGGTTGGAGTTGTTCCTGCACAGACTTTCAACGTTCCGTTAGTGCCGGCATTGGGCTGAGCCTGCTGCGTTACTGTTACAGTTGATGTAGCTGCTGTCGTACAAGGTGCAGTTGCTGCTACGGTATATGTATAAACTCCTGCAACGGGTCCGCTCCATGAACCACCAGCATCAGGTGTGCCACCAAGCTGTGCAAATAGTTGTGCATTGGTTGGAGTTGTTCCTGCACATACCTTTAATGTTCCGTTTGTACCGGCATTAGGTTGAGCCTGTTGTGTAACTGTTACAGTTGATGTAGCTGCTGCTGTACAAGGTGCAGTAGCTGCAACAGTATAAGTATAAACTCCTGCAACAGGTCCACTCCATGAACCACCTGCATCAGGTGTACCGCCAAGTTGCGCAAATAATTGTGCATTAGTTGGCGTTGTTCCGGCGCATACAGTTAATGTTCCGTTTGTTCCTGCATTGGGCTGAGCCTGTTGTGTTACGGTCACGGTTGATGTAGCTGATCCTGTACATGGAGAAGTAGCTGCAACAGTATATGTATAAACTCCTGCAACAGGTCCGCTCCATGAGCCACCTGCATCAGGTGTGCCGCCAAGTTGTGCGAATAATTGTGCATTGGTTGGAGTTGTTCCTGTACACACAGTTAATGTTCCGTTTGTTCCAGCATTTGGTTGTGCCTGCTGCGTTACCGTTACAGTTGCTGTGGCCGTACATGATGGCCCATTAGTTACGGTATAAGTATAAACTCCTGCAACCGGTCCACTCCATGAACCACCTGCATCAGGCGTGCCACCAAGTTGCGCAAATAATTGTGCATTGGTTGGAGTTGTTCCTGCACACACGGTTAATGTTCCGTTTGTTCCTGCATTAGGTTGAGCTGGTTGAGCACCCATCGTTCCGGTTGTTGCTCCTGAAATACAGGCAGTGCTTATCTTTTCTGCCGTAATGCTATAACCTGCTCCGGCTGCTACTGTAAATGAAGTTGAAGTTTGATAAGTCGCTCCGCCATCACTACTATATTCATAATCTGATCCCAAAGGACTTGTAACAGTTACAGTTCCATTTGCATTGGAACAGGTTGGCTGTGTCACAGTTACAGCTGGCGCTGATATAGTACAACATGGAGCAAGAGTAAAATTATGAACAGATATCTTGCTGAAAAAAGGAGATGCATCTGATCCCGTTAAAGTAACGGTATAAGTTCCTGCACTTCCATAAGTATGGGAAATAAACGCATTGTGAACATCTGCTAAGGTATTAGCAGTTGTTTGTCCGGTTATACCATCACCGAAATCCCAGTTAAACGTGAGAGGATAAACTAAATTTTGTGAAGTAATTACAGAAGGAGTATCAACCATAGTTAAGGAATTCTCTCCTTTTGAACAAACACCTATATACGAATTAAAATCAACTTCTAATTTTATTGTTATCGGAATAACCTGCCCTGCAACAAACCTGCATTTAGCAGCATTTGCCGGACACTGTGCACCAGTACCTGTACAAAAATTCGTATTTCCTGTTCCCCATGATATGAAAACATCTGATAATTGAAACTTAGGACCACATTGTACTGCAGAGAGTGTACTGCCCAGGTTATAAGTTAAATTATTATTTCCTCCATTATTTAAGCTAGATCCAAAACAATGGCCAACACCATAAGATGCAATAATATTATTGAGATTATCAAGAGAATTTAATTGGCAATTGATAGATACCCCCACTCTTGAGCTGTTTGAACTTAT
>Ga0105240_10015758_pt1 | contig 10259 bp, 10 predicted proteins | sample KBSC54metaG_FD_80426 | JGI IMG/M metagenome (GOLD analysis project Ga0105240, IMG submission 80426) | Corn rhizosphere microbial communities from Kellogg Biological Station, Michigan, USA - KBS C5-4 metaG | ecosystem: Host-associated > Plants > Roots > Rhizosphere > Soil | place: Michigan, USA... | reverse complement strand
GCCGCCGAGCGTGAGAATGTAGCCGTTGCCGCGCCCTTTCGTGTGGTAGTTCGCGCTCGGGCCCGGCAGGTTGTACATCGGGACGGCTTCGATCGCCACACCGGCCACCGTCTTCTTGTCGCCGTTCGCCATTACCTCGACCGGCGCGGGCACTTTGTCTACCACCTGCTGCTTGACGGCCTCCGGCATCACTACGGGGGCGCGGGATTTCCGCACCTTCGCAATCAAGTCGGGATTCAAGTGATCGCCGTGGATGTCGGTGATGAGCACGACGTCGCCCGGCTTGGCTTTCGACAGGTCGCCCTGCGCCGGATCGACCTGAATCACTTTGCCGCCGAACTCGAGTTCGAGTGACGCGTGCTGAAACGGAGTGATCGTGATGGTGCCGCCCGTGGCGGCCACGGTGCTCTGCGCCATCGCGACCGCGGGGAGCAGCAGGGCCAGCGAGAGAGCCAACAGTGAAATAGTCTTCATCGCACGAATATAACTCCACTCCCGCGATAGGGAAAAATCCGTCTCCTTCTGCCCGGCCGTTCGTCGAGAGCGGGCCGTCGTTCACCGGACCGCTCGCCAATCCGTCACGCGCCTCCGCGCGAACCCCGGTCTCGGGCGAGCCGATGCCGCTCGACATCGTCGCCGATGATGACGCGTTGTATGCGAGCGGGACGAACACGCCGATGCTCGGCAGCCGGCCGCCGGTCACGGTGTCGCTGTCGAAGTATCGCGGTCCTGGCACCGTCAAGGTGCAGAGCGCGGTGCGGCTGGACACGGTCAACGGTGGGAAACCTGACGAGCCGTACTCGGGCAAGGGAACGGCGAACGTCACGTTCGGCGAACCGGGCGAGTACATGATTCACGTGCAGGCGAACGATTACTCGGGAAACGGCGGCGGTGGCGCAGGCTGCTGCTGGACCACCGCCCTGGTGAAGGTATGCCGGGGCTACTTCTTGACTGCCGTGCCGTCCATCTGGAACTGACCGCCGGCGAAATCGAAATTCGCCGTCCACTTGTCGCCCGCCGGCGCGATCGTGATCACGGTCGGAATGGCCTGCCCCTGATAGTCGGTGTCGTACTTCAGCACGAGCTTGTCGCCCTGCTTCGTGATGTCGGTGATCGCGGTCGCGCCCGGCGCCATGTCGGACGTGATCGAGCCGGTTACCTTGCCGGCCGTGTCCTTGAGCGTGAGGTTCATCGCCATGGACCCTTGCGGCGTATCGAGGCCGAGTTCCCAGGCGCCGATGAACTTGGAGGCGTCCGTGGTAGCGACCTGCGCCGCCGCCGTCGCTGCGAACGCCAGCGCAAACATCGCCACGCAGGCGCACGTGAAACGGGTAAAAGTCTTCATGCAGTCGATCTCCTTAAAACGGGTTGACCAGTGTTAGACGAAAAAAGGGGCGGGAAAAGTTCCCCGCCCCCGAATCGCGCGCGCAGCGTTTAGTATTTTCGCTTGATCTTCGGCACGAAGGCCAGGAAGCGGCGCGGGTTGTCGTACATGATCTGGTGCAGCACGGCATCGCTTGCGCCCGCCGCCTTGATCTTCGGTACGAACACCGTCCACGTCTTCGCGTAGCCCTGGCCACCCGCCTTTTCCATCGACTGCACACCGGCGATGTCGGCCGAGAACAGCAGGTTGTCGGCGTAGCCCGCGTCGATGAGCGACATCACCATCGCGACCTGCGGCGTATCACCGGGGCCGCCCTGGCGATCGAAGCCGATGAACGCGCCGCGCTTGCAGATGGCCCTGTGCACGCCGAGCGTGTTGTCGCCGCTCGCCTGCGGCGTGAGGTTCCCGAGATGGCCGATGCAGATGCGATTGGGCTTCACGCCGGCGTCCTCGAGCAGATCGAGCTGTTCCATCGCCGATTTACCCGGAATGCCTGTGTGCGTGAAGATCGAAAGGTTCGTCTGCAGATGCGCCTTGCCGATCGAGCGGAACACTTTCCGTTCGTCGGCCGTGATGTCGTCCCACGAACCGATTTCCCCGAACACGCCGATTGGATCGTCTTCCACCTGCTTGACGAGCGCCCTGACGATCTGTTCCTCGCTCATCGTGGAAATTTCTTTCGGGTAGAACGGCTGCGTATAGAAGCCGCCGCCGAGCACGATGGGCATGCCCGACTTCTCCGAGATCGTTTTCAGGAACTGCGCGTTGCGCCCCATGTCGGGGTGCCCGCCGTCAACGATGCAGCCGATCCCTTCCTTCTTGGCGCGCACGAGCTCGTCGGTCATGTAGTCGACGTCGGTCATGAAGAAGCCGTTCGGCTGCGCAGTCGCGGCGGGCGCGGCGCCGCGCGCAGTGCCCGCTCCCGCGCCGACACCGCGGCCTGCGCCTCCCGCGGCCGCACCGCCACCGCCCGCAGCACCGCGTGCTGCCGGCGTCGCAACGTTCGGGTTGGGCGAGCGCATACCCTGCGGCGCGGCCGTTTCGCGGCGCGTGTCCTGCGCGTACTGGTTCCACCGCGTCATGAAGTCGTCTTTGAACGACAGGTGCTCGTGGAACAGCGTGACACCACCCGCGAGCTCTTCCGGCTTGTAGTCCCTGAGAATCGTACGGATGACAGCGCCTTGCGGAAATGTGAGATCGGCGGCGGACGCGAACTTGGGCAGCATGGCCGCCGCGGCGCCCATGCCAAGTACGCCGAGCGCCTCGCGGCGCGTCCAACCCGAACGGGAATCCTGCGACATTAGTTCCTCCTGAGCCTGGCGGATCCAACCACCTTCGCCGAAGCGACGGTACTCCGCCGAATGTCCCGCGAAGGCGGAGGTCCGGCCGACGTACGGTGATCCGACCTGGGTACGTGCCGGATTTTAATGCATCAGGCGCGGGTCGGAGTTGTGAAGGTTTTGTTGCGGAAACGCTCGTCGCTGCGTTTTCTGGCGCGCTCGGCCCATTCCGCACGGTCGCGAGGCTCGGCATTTGTGACGAGCGAATCGATCAGGCGGCGCGCCGCACCCGACACCTCGTCCACGGCCGCTCCAAACGCGGCATGGTTGGCTTGCGACGGCTTCGCGAACCCCGAGAGCTTGCGCACGAACTGCAGCGACGCCGCGCGGATCTCTTCGTCAGTGGCAGGGGGATCGAAGTTGAACAGCGTTCTGATATTGCGGCACATGTCGTGATGCCCAAAGGCGCGGCCACGGAGAACACAGTGGCCCGCGCCACCGTGTTCCGCCGTGACCACCGTGTTGGATCAGTTTTCGTCGACCGCTAGGGCGTTACGGTTACTTTCACCAGCGCCGTCGTCCAGCAACAGAATTCGCCCGCGCCGGAGTAGTCGTTGATGAGCGCGTGCAGCACGTAGTCGCCGGGTTCGCTGAACTTCGCGGTGGCGGAGGTCTGGCCTTTGTACGGCTGATCCTGCTGGCCGCCCATGAGCGTTTTCATTTCCGGCTTGGCCTTGTCGAACGTCACGGTGCCCGGCCCACGCCACTTCGTCCACGAGACGCTGACCGGTGGACGCTGGCGCGCCAGCGGCGCGTTCGTGCCGCTCGTGTATTTCGCGTCGTCTTCCGCCCAGATCGGAAGCTGCAGCGGCGCGGCGACCGATGTCGTCCGCGTGACCGCTTTCGACAGCAGCGCAACCGGACCCTGAATCGGCGGCGCCGTTTCCGTGAAGAGATGCAGCACCGGCGGCGTGTTGCCGACCGCTTCGTCCTTGAACGGGCTCAGCGCGTATTCCGCTTTCAGATCGAAGGGCACCGTGTTCGACTCGCCGTTCACCGTAACCGTCCACGAGATTCGGGCGGTTGGCGCGAAGTTTTTCGGCACGACGACCGTGAACAAGCCGACCTGACGCCCCGGGAGGAAGTGCGTCGGCTGCCCCATGTCGGGGCCGCCCGGATCGATGTGATTATTCGGACCAAGCGGCACGTCCACTTCGCGTGCGCGGTTCCGATTCAGATAGCCGATGAGAAAACTGTGCGTGCCGTCCGGATTGTCGAACCAACCCTCGAACGAGCCGGTGATGCTCGAGCCGAACTGCTTGGCCGGTTCATCGGGCAGCTGAAGCTGGCTCGCGGAGACGATGACGCCGCCCGCAACCGCAGCGACGGCGCACAGACGAGCAATGGTCGATCGCATGGAATGCCGCCTTTCCCGCCCTCCGTAACAGAGTGCGCTACGGAGTAACTGTAATCTTCACCAGACCGTTCGTCCAGCAGCACCCTTCGCCGCCGCCGCCTGGTCCGGAATAATCGTTGAGCGTCGCCATGACGACGTAGTCGCCTGGCGCGGAGAACTTCGCCGTCGTCGTGGCGGTGCCCTTGTAGGGCTGGCCGACCTGTCCGCCGGCGAGCGTCTTGAGCATCGGCCGCGCGTTGTCGAAGGTCACCTTGCCCGGCCCGCGGTACTGCGACCAGACCATCGTCACGACTGGACGCGCGCGAAGCATTGGCGCGTTTGTCAGGCTCGTGTAGCGCGCATCGTCGTCGGCCCAGACCGCGAGCTGCGCGCCGGCGGCCATCGACGCCGTTACCGATGGCGCCTTCGACAAGGCGCCGACTGGCCCCTGAATGCCCGCGGCATTTTCCGTGAGGAGATGCAGCACCGGCGGCGTGTTGCCGACCGCCTCGTCCTTGAAGGGGCTGAAGTTGTATTCGGGTTTCATCGTGAACGGAATCACGTTCGTCTCACCGTTCATTGTGACTGTCCACGTGAACCGCGTGTTGGGCGCGACACTCTTCGGCACCGTCATCGCGAACATGCCGGATTGGCGTCCCGGCAGAAAGTGCGTCGGCTGCCCCATGTCGGGGCCGCCCGGATCGACGTGGTTGTTGGGGCCGATCGGGATGTCCACTTCCGTGGCGCGATTGCGATTCAAATAGCCCGAGAGGAATGTGTGCGAACCGTCGGCGTTGTCGAACCATCCTTCGAACGCGCCGGTCACGCTGGTGCCAAACTGCCTGGCCGGTTCATCCGGAAGCTGCAGCTGTCGTGCTGAAACAATCACACCACCGGCGAGCGCGGCTACGGCGCACAGCCGTGCGACTGAAGGTCTCGTCATTGACGGATTCCTGGAAGTTGGGGCCTGCACAAGAAGAGAGCCGGCACTGCGCCGGCTCTCCCGTTTCTCGCGACGCCGGAGTTGAAGCTCCGGCCTTACAGTTCCCGACTCGGCCTACTGCTGCTGCTGAGAGTTCGGATTCCGGCTCTTCTGATGCGACGCCTGGTATTCCTTGTACTCTTCGTCGGACAGGTAGTAGACGTTCATCCACGCGTGGGCCATCTCGTCGACCGTACGGTCGCCGTATCCAACCCACTGATCGGGATCCGGGTTGTTCTTATTGCCCTTCGTGTTGTCGTACCACGCACTCACATGGATGATCGTGCCCTTCGGGAAAGCCGGGGCCGCATCGTCCGCATAAATGTAGTTCGTCATCCAGTTGAAGTTGAAGTTGCCGACGTAGCTCACCACCTGGCGGGTGCCGTCCGGCAGAATCGCTTCCACTTCCATCGCCTTGCCACGCAGGTGGAAGTGCGGCTGGAAGTTCGTGATCACCGTGTTTTCCTTGAGCACCGAGAAGCCCTCGGTGTGCGCCACGGAGTTCGGACGAATGTCGAGGCTCTTGGTCGGGTCGATGCCCGTGAAGCCCGTGAGGTAGATGCGGTGTTTCGGCTCCTGGCCTTTCGGATAGAACCAGATGCCGATTTCCGAACCGGCCTTCACGTCTTCGCCAACCGCGTGAATGTGCTCGTCCCAGGAGATCTTCTCGCCCGGGAGCAGGAGCTTGCCCGTACCCTGCGGATACAGGTCGTAGCCCTTGCCGATCGCCCATTCCATCAGCTGCGGACGACGGTTGACGAGATCGGAGGGATCGGGCGCGCCTGCGGGAGCGCGGCCGCTGCCGACGCCCTGGTTGACCGCATCGACGTCGTTGTTAGCGAGCACGAGATACGCGATCGAGTGATGCACGACCTTGCGCGCCTGCACGCTGGTCGGACGAATCTCGACGAGTCTCACCCAGCGCGGTTCGGTGAGCGGAATGTCCGACATCGGACGCCACCAGGAATCCTGGTGCACGGCCGGCATCGTGTACTCCTCGGACTTCACGACGAGATCGGGTGGTCCGAAACCGTCTTTCACGGCCTGCCACTGATTGCTCGTGTCGAGCGGTTTCAGCTTGGGCATGTCGGCCGGGTTGCCTTCGACGGCGCCCTGATCGACCCACGCGACGATCGTGTTGATCTGGTCGTCGCTGAGCGACATGTCGTTCTTGAACTTCTGCACGCCGACGCTCTTGTCGATGTGCCACGGCGGCATCTGATGCGCCGAGACGCGATCACGAATCGACTTGGCGAACGGACGCGAGTCCTGGAAGGTGATGAGCGACATCGGCGCGATCGAATTCGGCTGATGGCAATCAACACATTTGGCCTGGAAGATCGGTGCGACGTCCTTCGAGAACGTCACCTGTTTGGCAGGCGTATCCGCCGCCCTCAGCTGTGGAGCCGTGCTTACGAGAACGGCACCGAGCGCGAAAACGCCGGCTCCAATTCCACTCCATATTGCGCGACCGGTCATGAATAGCCTCCTTACAGGGCTACAAAAAAACTGTTCCTTAACTCTTTATTATAGGCGGAGTCCAGCGCCTTTAACCCTTTAAATATTTGTTAAACCAGGCCAGGGTCCGCCCCCAGGCAAGCTTAGCCGCGGCCTCGTCGTAGCGGGGGGTCGTATCGTTGTGAAACCCATGATTGGCCTTGGGATAGATGTATCCCTCGTGGGGCACCCCGGCGGCTGACAACGCCTTGTCGTAGTCGGGCCAGGTGGCCGCGAGCCGCGTGTCGAGCTCCCCGTGATGGGCAAGCACAGCCGCCTTGATTTTGGCGATCTCGGCCGGCGGAGGAACGGCGCCGTAGAACGGCACAGCCGCAGCCAGGTCGCCCCCGAGCCGCGCCGCGAGCGTATTCGCAATTCCGCCGCCGTAACAGAAGCCGACGACGCCCAGCTTGCCGGTGGAATCGGGCCGTGCCTTCAGCCATTTGGCCGACGCGACGAAGTCTTCCGTCATCTTGTTGCGATCGACTTGCATGAAGAGCGTCGCGCCCTTCTCGTCGTCGCCCGGATAGCCGCCAACCGACGTCAGGCCGTCCGGCGCGAACGCCATGTAGCCCTGCACGCCCAGCCGCCGCGCCACGTCTTCGATATAGGGATTCAACCCGCGGTTTTCATGCACGACGAGGATCGACGGAAATTTCGTCCCCGTCGCGGGGCGAACGAGGTAGCCGTTGATCTTGCCGTTCCCCTGCGGCGACGGCACGTCCGCACGCTCCGTGCGAATGCGCGTGTCGTCCTTCGGTATTTCCTCGGCCCACGCGTAATTGGGCTTGAGCATCTCGAAGAGCATCGCGGCGGACACCGTCGCCGTCGCGAACTTCCCGGCGCGATCGATGAATGTGCGCCGATCGATTTCGCCGTGCACGTAGAGATGGAACTCGTCGAGCAACTCTTGAGGGAAATCGCTTGCCTTCATTCGCTCCATAGTGGTTTCTCCCGGCTCAAGCCTCAGGACTCACGACTCAGGGCATCGTTCACAAACGCGAGATGATGTACGCGCCAGCGGCAAGGAGCGCGATCGCACCATAGATCAAGACCTCGACGCCCACCAACCGCCAGCCCCCAGCCTCTAGCCTCTAGCCTCTAGCCTCCGCCTCCAGCCTCCAGCCCCTACCAACCCACCGCCTCCCCGTCCTTGCGGTGATCCGATCCGGCGCGATAAATGCCGTTGACCGGCCGATCGTCGGTGGCCCACTGCCGATCGAAGGTCGGCTGCGCGGCGTTCGGATCGCGGGTGAAGAGAATGCCCTGATAGCCGCCGACGGCGCCGCCGTTCGCGGCGCGCACGTTGTGCCCCTTGGCCTTGAGCGCGTCACCGACAAGGTTGAACAGATTCGTCTCGAGCGAGAGCGTGTTGTTGTTCTGGTTGTGCGTGAAGCGCGCGGCGTCGGTCGTCATCTGCACGTTCATCCCGAGATCGATCAGGTTGATCATGTGCTGCGCGTGCGTTTCCGGCTGCACGCTTCCGCCCATGTTCCCGAACGTCATCATCGGCTGGCCGTCCTTCATCACGAAGCCCGCGATGATCGAATGGAACGGCCGCTTGTGCGGCGCGACGATGTTGGGGCTCTTCGGATCGAGGGAGAAGGCCGAGCCGCGGTTGTGCAGCACGAAGCCGTACGGCCCCACCGTCGCGCGGCTGCCGTACACGCTGAAGACGCTGTGAATGAGCGACACCATGTTGCCCCAGCGATCGGCAGCGGTCAGATAGATCGTGCCGCCCTCGAGTCCGCCGGCCACGCCCGGAGTGGCCGCCTTGTTCGGATCGATCTTTCCGCACAGGCTTGCCGCGTGCGGCTTCGACAGCAGCGCGTCGATCGGCACCTTGGAAAATTTCGGATCGCCGTTGTACGAATACAGATCCGTGTACGCGAGCTTCTTCGCTTCAACGAGAAGGTGCCAGTACTCGGGATTGGCCGGCCCGAGCTGCGTGAGGTTCAGCCCGAGCTTCGGCACGCACGCCTCGAGGATGTTCAGCATTTCGAGCGCCGCGAATCCCTGACCGGGCGGCGGCAGTTCGTACACGTCGTAGCCGTGATAATTGGTCGAGATCGGCTCGACCCACTCCGACTGAAACCCCGCGAGATCCTCCATCGTCATCACGCCGCCGTTCGCCTTCACTTTGGCGACGATGGCCTGCGCGATGTCTCCCTTGTAAAACGCGTCGCGTCCCTGCGCCTGCAGGAGGCGGAACGCTTTCGACAGCCCCGGATTCCTGATGAGGCTGTACAGCGCGGGCGTCTGGCCGTCGGTGAGGAACACGTCACGCGAATCCGGATCGCCGCGCAGCCCCATCGTCGCGCCGCGCAGATCGTTCTGGCGCCGCTCCGCAAGGCCCCAGCCCTCGTCCGCGAGCTTCGCCGCGCGCGCGAACGCTTCCTTGAACGTCACCGTGCCGAAGCGTTTGAGGAGCGCGTCGTAGCCGGACACCGCGCCAGGCACGGTCGCCGAGTTGACCCCGCTGTTTGGCACACGCTGCACTTTCAACGTGTCGGTGAAGAAGGACGGCGTCCATCCAGCCGGCGACCATCCGCCGGAATTGAGCGCGTAGAGTTTCTTGTCCTTCGCCGACCAGACGAGCGCGAAAAGATCGCCGCCGATGCCGGTGTCGTTCTGCGATGTGATGTCGAGGATCGAACCGGCAGCCACCGCCGCGTCGATCGCGTTGCCTCCGTTGCGAAGGATCTCGAGGCCCGCTTCCGCCGCCAGCGGATCGCTCGTCGCGACGACGCCGTGGCGGGCGAGCACTTCCGAGCGGCCTTGCGACGGCCAGCCCTGCGCGCGCGATCCAGGGACCGCCGGAATTTTGGCGCCGGGCGACGGATTATCTGGCGTCGGCGTGCCGAACGCGTTTGGCGACTGCGCCTCGGTCGTGGCCACGAGCAGGGCGAGCGCAGCGGCGGCGGCGATACAGACAGCACGCATATGGGGGCCTCCGTTGAAAACGCGCAATCATGGCGTACTTTTGATTTGGTAGTTTAGTAATTTAGTAATTTGGTAATTTGGTAATTTAACTAACTCACCAAATTGAGAGGGCCAGTACAATCCCCCATGCATCCCCGCATCGCCGAGCTCTCGCAATTTCTCGAGGCGCAGCACGACGTCGTGCGCCATGCGTTTGAAAGCGTCCCGCCGTTCGCGCGGGAGCGCGTGCCGGCTGCCGGCGGCTGGTCGGTCGCCAACGTCATCGAACATCTGGCTGTCGTCGAAAAGCGCGTGGCGATGCGCATTGCCGCATCGATCGGCGAGGCGCGCAACGCCGGCCTTCCGCGTGAAACGAGCGCCGACCCGATTCTTCCAACGGTGGACGTGGCGCGGCTGCTCGATCGCGGCAACAAGATCTCCGCGCCCGACGCGATCCATCCGACAGGCCTCGGCGCCGACGCCGCGTGGGACGCGCTCATGCAAAGCTGGGAGATTGTCCGGGGCACGCTCATCGACGCCGACGGATTTGCGATCGGCATGCTCGCCATGCCGCATCCGGTGCTCGGCACGGCGTCGCTTTATCAGTGGTTCGCGTTCGTCGGCGGACACGAGGCGCGCCACGCGTCCCAGATTCGCGAGATCGGGCAACTGGTCGTGAGCCACTAGCAGGACGGGTCGCGCTGGTAAAAACGGCGCGCTACCGGCGGCACACGTCTGGCGTCGTCCTGATCTCGTCCCCGGACACGCGGCAGCCCGTCAGCGCGTAGCGTTCGCCAT
>Ga0105240_10015757_pt1 | contig 10259 bp, 8 predicted proteins | sample KBSC54metaG_FD_80426 | JGI IMG/M metagenome (GOLD analysis project Ga0105240, IMG submission 80426) | Corn rhizosphere microbial communities from Kellogg Biological Station, Michigan, USA - KBS C5-4 metaG | ecosystem: Host-associated > Plants > Roots > Rhizosphere > Soil | place: Michigan, USA... | reverse complement strand
CAGATATGGAACGGTTACAGCGCGGGTATGATCCCGCGCTGAATGACCTGATGGAACGCCACGCGGTACCCGTGTTCCATTTTCTCTACCGAATGTTGAACAACGAGGATGACGCCAACGATTTGGCGCAGGAGACTTTTGTCCGCGTGTTCCGCGCGAAGAACAGCTATCGCCCGGAGCAACGATTCGGCACGTGGATGTACACCATCGCAGCCAACCTCGCGCGCAATCACATCCGCTGGCGAACTCGGCATCCGAACGTTTCGCTAAATGCGGAATCGGAGCAAAAGGGGCACGCACTCGAGGACACGCTTATCAGCGACGATTCCACGCCAAAGGAGCAGACGCTTGCCGCGGAGCGCATCGCGGCCGTCCGCGCCGCAGTGGAGGAACTTCCGGCCGAGATGCGTGAAGCCATCGTGCTATGCGAATGGGAGGACCAAAGTGTGATTGATGCGGCAACGATTTTGGGCGCGACACCGAAGGCGGTGGAATCGCGATTGTATCGGGCGCGGCAGATTTTGCGGGGGCAGTTGAAGAAGTGGTTGTAACGCGGAGCCGGCTAAAGCCGGGACTACGAGCGACGATCTGCCCGCCAGTTCAACACATGATGCCGGCCGACTTGCTGGCTGTTCGCGATGGCGTTCGTGATAAACTGTTTCCCCAACTCAACGGCATCAGCGAGTTTCAAGCCGCGCGCCAGTCCTGCCGCGATCGCCGCCGAGTACGTGCATCCCGTCCCGTGGGTGCTGACGCCGCGCACAAAGGGTGCGGTCAACAGCAGCTCCGCTTTTCCGTCGTAGAAAATATCCACCGCCTCCGCTAATCCGCGCAGATGCCCGCCCTTCACGAGCGCGGCACAACCGAAGCGCGCGTGGATTTCTTTCGCGGCTGACCGCATGTCTTCAACACTGGTCAATTTTCCGCCAACGAGAACCTCCGCTTCATCGAGGTTTGGTGTCACCAGCGCGGCCAGCGGCAGCAATTCATTTTGCAGGGCCGTCATCGCGGATGGCTTGAGCAAGCGCGCCCCGCTAGTGGCAATCATGACCGGGTCGACGACGAGCGGCGGCGCATGGCGGCGCGAAAAAGTCTCGACCACCACGCGGATAAGCGGTGCGGAAAATAACATCCCTGTCTTCACGGCGGCCGGCTTCAGCTCACCAAAAACCGCTTCAATTTGATCGCGCAATATTTTTGGAGAACACGCCTCGACACTGCGCACCCCTTTTGGATTTTGCGCCGTCAGACACGTGATCGCGCTCGTGCCGTGAACACCGAGGGCGAAGAAGGTTTTTAAATCGGCCTGGATACCGGCGCCACCGCCGCTATCGGAACCAGCGATGGTGAGGACAGTCGATGATTGCCGCTCTGAATATTTCATTCACCGAAGAAACCGAACAGGTCTCAATAGGAGATTTCGTTGTGAGGCTCGTGGTCGACGTTCCATCGGCGACGGTTGAGGTCGCTATTATCCACAAATTTCTTGATCGGGATGCTGACTGCATGGCCATCGGAAAAGAAAGCGTTCTCGCCACCATTGTGACGCTCGGGAGATGGGTCGCCATTAATGATCAGGAGAAAAGTGTAAACATTACCAAAGCCAGGTTGAGTATTCGAATCCGCTACAGCAATCATGTCAGCCGGCACGACGACGTCTGATTCCTTCACCACGGGCATGGTCTGGCCAGGATTAACCTGTAGTCCAAGGCCAAGGTTCGCCGTCCAGCTTGAGGAATTGGCTGACCCAACGCCAAAACCATTATAGCCATAGCTAACGCCGGAGACACGACTCGGCACCGACGGATCGCGCAGATAGGCGTTTCCGAAAAACCAAACAAAGGCCTGTTCAAAAGGCCACTCCCCCTTGAACGTCGGACAGGTCATAATGCGGTTATTCCCGGCATAGTATGGGGAGAGGAACATATCCCACGTTTTGGAAACATTCGCGTCCACAAGATAAGGATACGCTCCGTTATCAGTAAGATACATGTGCATGGCCAGACCGAGCTGACGGAGATTGCTCTTACACGCGGTATTTTTGCTGGCAATCTTGGCACGCTGCAACGCCGGTAACAACAACGCCGCCAGAATCGCGATGATAGCAATGACCACGAGGAGTTCGATCAACGTAAACCCTCCTCCCAGCGGTCGGACAGAACTCCGTTGGAAGGTATGTTTCATAGTGGCGCCCCACCGTAGCACCAACCGGCCCACGGGGAAAGTGACAACCTGCTGCCAAGCGGGACCCGGGACCAGATACTCTATGCTGGATGGGGGCGTGTTTCGTGTTGGGAGGTGCATTTTCGGTGTCCCAGACATCTACGGTTTTTCTGGGACCGCGATAGGGTTGTGCGCGTTGGGGGAGCGGCCGGGGGAAGCCAGAAGGATATAGGGACAGTTACAGGGGATCTTTGACAACCTAAACAGGAGTAAACGTGATGCGTGATGCGTGAGGGGGACCACCTATGAAAAGACGTTGGCTTTTCTTGGGTCACACTGCGCATCGTAGCGGGCCATGAAATCAAGCATGGTTAAAGTAAATAAAAGCACCTTTTCGTTCGATCAGGATGGAAAGACGGCGGCTAAGCCGTTTTAAGCCAAATTAACCTCGAATGACACGGCGAATGAGAGGAAAAATCGTGATGAATCGTGCCTAATCGCACCTAATCGTGCTAAAAAGTGATTGGTTAAATGAGTTACACGGTTGCATGGGCGAAGCAGGCTCTTCAGAAATCGAATCCTCACTTGATTTATCAAAGCCGGAACCCGAGCCTTGCCACTATGCGGCAGACATTGAACGGCTTTTTCTGCGCCTGCGTGGTTGCAGTAATGTTTCCCATCCTTGGCTCCTTTGGGGCGGAACCTGCGCCGCCGGCCAAACCACCGGCTTCCGCCAAGCCGACCATTTACCGCCTAAGCCAGGTAGAAGAAGCCAAGAAACGTGCTCAAACCGAAGGGAAGCCTATCGCTTGGATTGGCGGTTTTCCCGAGCATCTGGAACCTTACAGCAAACCAATCCTCGGCAAAGGAGCCCACGCCGCCACGGCTTACGCCATTGCAGCGCTTCAGAAAGACACAATCCTTGTTTTCAGTGATGGGCGGACCGAAAACCATACGGAGCCAACCATCGTCGACCAGGCGCTGCATTCGCCGAACCCGCATTACACAGTTCCTTACGTCATCGTCCTCACGCCGTCGCTCGATAAGGTGATTTGCAAGGCACCCTATACGGCGGAATCTGCCGACCGAATCAAGATCTACACGGCAGTGTTGAAAATAATCCGCGACAAAGATTCGTGGAACCCCAAGCCGCCGGAGGAAAAGCCCGCGAAGTGATCTGCAATTCGCGCTACCCTCGCACTGCTCGTCGCGCTAAATTATTCCCATGAACAAGGACGAAGTTGCCACAATCCTCGTCAGCATCGGCACGCTGCTGGAGTTGAAGGGAGAGAATCCCTTCAAGACACGCGCCTACCATAACGCCGCGCGAACCATCGAGACGTTGAGCGAACCGCTCGAAAAGCTGATCGCGGAAAACCGCCTCGGTGACATCAAGGGCATCGGCGACGCGCTCCAGCAAAAGATCACCGCGCTCGTCACGAACGGCGCCCTGCCCTACTACGATGAACTCAAAGCGTCCGTGCCGAAGGGACTTGTGGAGATGTTGGAAATATCCGGCTTGGGCCCGAAAAAAATCGTGGCGATGAACAAGCAGCTTGGCATCGAGACCATTGAGCAACTCGAACAAGCGTGCAAAGACGGCAAAGTCGCCGTGCTGGCCGGCTTTGGCGAAAAGACCCAGACAAATATTCTCGATGGCATCCATCGGATGCGCTCTTACGCCTCCCGCCATCTGTACGCGGACGCCTTTGCCGTTGCGGAGCCGCTGCTCGAAGCGTTGCGGCAGCATCCTGATGTCACGCGTTGCAGCACGGCGGGCAGCTTGCGGCGTTGCAAGGAAATCATCGGCGATGTGGATTTGCTGGCGTCGTCGAAAAAACCGACGGAGGTCATCGAATACTTTGCCAGCCAGCCCGGCATCCTGAACATCATCGCGAAGGGCGAGACGAAAGCTAGCGTACTGCTGGAAGGCGGCATCCAGGCCGACCTCCGCGTGGTGAGCGACGCGGAATTTCCGTTTGCGCTCGCCTACTTTACTGGAAGCAAGGAGCACAACATTGTGATGCGCCAGCGGGCCATCGCGCGCGGCTTGCGGCTGAATGAATACGGCCTGTTCAAATCGAAAGAGGAAACGCGCGACCCGAAACTGCTCGTGAAGTGCAGCACGGAAGATGAGATCTTTGAGAAGCTCGACCTCGCCTACGTGCCGCCGGAAATGCGCGAAGCCATGGGGGAATTTGAAGCCGCTGAAAAGAATGCCCTGCCCAAACTGCTGGAATGGTCGGAGCTTAAGGGTTCGTTGCACAATCACTCGAACTGGAGCGATGGCAACCAGACGCTGGAGCAAATCGCGCGCGGGATGATTGGCCTCGGTCTCGCGTACTGGGCCGTGACCGATCACTCGAAGGCGTCGTTCCAAGCCAACGGATTGGACGAGGCCCGCTTGCGCAAGCAACTGGGCGAAATCCGTGATCTCAACAAGAAGCTGGAGGACGAGGGCGAGGAATTCCGCCTGCTCACGGGCAGCGAAGTGGACATCCTGAAAGACGGGCGCTTGGATTATCCCGACGACTTGCTCGCAGAACTTGACGTCGTCGTGGCCAGCATCCATCAGAGCCTGACATTGCCGGAAGCCGAGATGACCGCCCGGCTCATCGGCGCGGCGCGCAACAAATACGTTCACACGCTGGGCCATCTTACGGGACGACTGCTCCTCGCCCGCGAGGCATATAAGATAAATCATCAAGCAATCATTGAAGCGTGCGCCGAAACCGGCACGTGGATTGAATTGAATGCAACGCCCGAGCGCGGCGACATGGACTGGCGCCACTGGCATTATGCGAAGTCCAAAGGCGTGAAATGTGTCATCAACTGCGATGCGCATCGCTTCGAGCACTCTGGTTATCTGCGACTGGGCACCGGGCTCGCGCGGAAAGGGTGGCTGGAGAAAGGGGACGTCATCAATACGCTGCCGTTGGCGAAACTGCGCAAGGCGCTGCAGGCGAAGCGAGGTTAACCCGGAACGTCATTCCAACTTTGCAAACCACCCGCGAGCCAATGACGGCCAAGCAAAGGGCGGAGTTGCAAGGTTATGCGAGCTGGGGCGTGCGCGTTACGCGGGTGGTGCTTTATTTTGTCGCGGTCGGTTTCGTCGGCGCGTGTCTACGTTCCATTCATCACACGTTCCTGTTGTCGCATTCGGTCTTCGTATGGGATGTGTGGTGGATTGTTCCCACGATTGCATTTGCGGTTTGGCTGGCGCGGAGGGCGAAGAAGTGGACGGGCGGAAAGCAAGGCACGGAGGACATCAAAGCCGACCTTGCCGAAGGAAATCTTGCCGTGCATCGGATCGTGGTCGCGGACGCGATTGAAGTCGAGGAGCAGGAAGATGAAGGTCCGTCCTACTTTGTGCTGACGACCGAAAGAAAGGTCATCTATTTTCACGGGCAGGTGATGGATGGGCACAAGCGACGCGGTTTTCCCTGGAAGGAGTTCGAGATCAGGGAAGCGCCCCGGTCCAAGATGCTTTTTCGCCTGAAGAAAAAGGGAGACAAGTTTCCGCCGTCGTTTGTCAGAAAGCCGATGACCTACGAGGAGATGAAGCACTATTCCGGGAATTTCCGCGGCGATTATCAGATGCTGGACGTCGACTTTGAGTCGTTGAAAACCGAGCAAGCGAGCGGGTGAAATGAGAAACTCACCCTGACCGGCTCTAATCGCTACCTAGTAAATAGCCCTAATTATAGGGTATTTACCTACCACTTTTGACTTGCGGCCAAAACGGCACCCGCTTAACTAGCACTTGTAGTCCAAAGAAGGGCCGTAGTGCCTGTAAATCTGATTAAAATAAGAATGCAACAGCTTCAACCGGTGAGGGTCGCTTGAGTCGACCCTATTCTCCACGTAGCGCTCCCAACCCCGCTTCGTTCATCCGCATCAACGGGAAGATTCGTGCCCGTGAAGTTCGTGTCGTTGGCGATGAAGGCAAGCAGCTTGGCGTCATGTCTCTCAGCGACGCCCTCAATCTCGCCCGCAATCACGGCGTCGATCTCGTCGAAATCGCCCCTAATGCCGTACCGCCCGTGTGTCGTATCGTCGATTTCGGCAAGTACCGGTACGAGATGGCGAAGAAGGAGAAGGAGTCCAAGAAGCACCAGCACGCGAGCACGGTGAAGGAAGTGCAGCTTAGCCCGCGCATCGACCCGCATGATCTCGGCGTGAAAACCAATCACGCCATCGCCTTCCTTTGCGATGACATGAAGGTCAAAGTCGCGCTGAAATTCCGCGGGCGCGAAATGGCCCATACCGAATTCGGCTTTCAGGTCATCAACAAGTTCATCGAGAATATCGCGCCTTGGGGTCACCCTGATTTCCAACCGAAGCTCATCGGGCGTAACATCAACCTGATGATCAGCCCGCTTCCGCGCAACAAGCGTGCGAAGAATCCGAACGAAGACGAAAGCAAGCCGCCCGGCCCCAAACCGCCAGCCGGTAACAACGGCGCGCCAGCGGAAGGCAAACCGGCCAAGGCCAAGCCGGAAAGCTCGAGCGAGCCAAAGCAAGACGGCGGCAACCCACCGCCACAGGCTGAGGCGTAAGCACCGTTCCATTTTCAGCGAACAGGACGGAAGCAATTCCGTCCTGTTTTGCTTTTTGGTAATTGCCTGTTGGAGCAAGCCGCCCGCTTTCAACCGTCCTTCGACATGTTGGGCGGATGGAATTCTCCCGCAATTGTGGTATGGCGTTCACAGGGAGAAGAATCTAATTTTACCCCGTGAAGTCCACCAGCGCTGCCCCTTCCGGCACCGTGTTTGCGATTGGGCTCGCGTTGTTTGTGGCCGTGCTCGGTGCGCGGGGGGAAGAGCCGCGCGAGCCTCGTTTCAACCGGGATGTACGGCCCATCCTTTCGGACAACTGCTTTCGTTGCCACGGTCCCGAGTTAAAGAGCCGCAAGGCGAAGCTGCGCCTCGATGTCCGCGAAGTCGCCGTGGAGAAGGAAGCCATCGTCCCCGGCAAACCGGACGAGAGTGAGTTAATCCGCCGGCTCGAAACGACAAATCCCGACGACCACATGCCGCCGGAGGATACGCACAAGACGGTTACGCCGGCGCAAATCGCAACGCTCCGTCGTTGGATTGCTGCCGGGGCGAAGTATGAACCGCACTGGTCTTACGCGCCGTTGCAGCGCCCCGCTGTCCCCGCCGTCCGCGACACGAAATGGGCGCGCACACCAGTGGACGAGTTCATCCTGGCACGACTGGAGGAGCAACATATCGCCCCCTCGCCCGCCGCGGACCGCCGCACGTTGCTGCGCCGATTGTCGCTCGATTTGACCGGCCTGCCACCGACGCCGGACGAAGTGGAACGCTTCGTAAAAGACGGTTCGCGCGACGCCTACACGAAACAGGTCGAGCGATTGCTGGCGTCGCCGCATTACGGCGAGCGCATGGCGGTGCCGTGGCTGGACGCGGCGCGGTTCGCGGACACGGTCGGCTATCACGGAGACCAGAACCAGCACGTGTTCCCCTACCGCGATTACGTCATCGCATCGTTTAACGCGAACAAACCCTTCGATCAATTCACGGTCGAGCAACTCGCGGGCGACTTGCTGCCTAATGCGACGGAGGAGCAAAAGATTGCCACGGGCTTCAACCGTTTAAACATGATGACGCGCGAGGGTGGCGCGCAACCCGGCGAATATATCGCCAAGTATCAGGCCGACCGCGTGCGCACCGTCTCGACGACGTGGCTCGGTTCGACGATGGCCTGCTGCGAATGTCACGAACACAAGTTCGACCCGTTCACGGCCAAGGATTTTTACTCGCTCGACGCGTTCTTCGCTGACGTAAAACAATAGGGCGTCTACGCCGACTATGCCTACACGCCGAACCGGGACTTGCGCGGGTACAATAATGATTATCCATTTCCGCCGGAACTGCTCGTCACGAACCAAGCCATGCTGCGCCGCGAGACCATGTTACGCGGTGAACTAAACGAGCTCGTTGCCGATACGACGCGGGCGCTCGATTCCAATGGGCAGGCGGCCTTCGAGAACTGGCGCGGTTCGCTCCGGACCGCACTCAAGGAATTCCCTGACGGCTGGAGTGTGGCGCGCAAATCCGTCGCAACGGTAGCGGAAACGAATTCCATTTCGTGCGAGGTATCGGCGGATGGCGTGGTCATGCGGGGCATGAAGGGAAAGGCGGATACGATTGATCTTGAGGCAGAGCCGCCAGCCGGGTGGCTCGCGGCGCTGCGGCTCGAACTGGTCGCGGGCGAAACAAACGGCACGTGGGCCCGCAAGCCCGGAACGGAGACGGACATCACACTGGAAGCGGAATTGCAGCGGGGAACGAATTCGCCAACCAAGCTGGCGTTTCGCGAATCCGCTGCGACAACGCATCTGCCGCGATATCAGAACGGGACCGAGCTGCTCCGCGTGCATCCGTCATGGAAGCTTCCCGGCATGGCTACGACGAATTCGCAGTGCGCGGTGTTCGTACTTGATACGCCGGTGCACCTGGATGATGGCGCGACACTCAAGCTGAAGGTCACTTCCGCCAATCTCGCCAGCTTTCGTGTCGCCACCACGCCGCTCGCCGCGATGGAGCCGTTGAAGTCGGGTGCGGACGACACGTTGCGTCGAGCCGTCAATGGACGCGCCACGAAGGCGAACATTGGTGCGCTGGCTGGCGCATGGATCCGGGGGACAACGAACCGGCCCGCGGAGTTCGGGCAATTGAAGCAATTAGAAGCGGACATCCGCGATTGCCGTGGCGGCATGGCGATGACGCAAGTGACGGAGTCGTCGACAAACCGTCTGGTCATGCGTGTGCTGCCGCGTGGCAACTGGCAGGACCAGTCCGGCGAAATCGTCACGCCCGCCGTGCCGCATTTCCTGCCGCAACCAAAGCACGATGGCACGAACCTGCTCACGCGACTGGACCTCGCGCGCTGGCTCGTCGCCCCGGAGAACCCGCTGACGGCACGCGCGTTCGTGAACCGGTTGTGGAAGCAACTGGTCGGCAACGGTCTTTCAAACCAGCCGGAGGAACTGGGCGCGCAAGGCGAATCGCCAACGCATCCAGAACTACTCGACTGGCTGGCGGTTGAGTTTCGCGAGAGCGGCTGGGACGTGAAGCACCTCGTGCGGCTCATCGTGAACTCCGCCACCTATCAACAGGACTCAAAATTCCGCCCTGAGCTGCGTGACATTGACCCGAACAACCGCCTGCTGGCGCGGCAGAACGCGCGGCGGCTCGACGCGGAATTCGTGCGAGACAACGCTCTGGCTATTGCCGGGCTGCTAAATCCCGAAGTCGGCGGGCCCAGCGCGTTCCCGTATCAGCCCGCGGGCTACTACGCCAATATCCAGTTCCCGGACCGCGATTATTCAGCAAGCCCCGACGAGCTCCAGTATCGGCGCGGGCTTTATTCGCATTGGCAACGAACGTTCCTGCATCCGATGCTGGCGAACTTCGACGCGCCGGCGCGCGAAGAATGCGCGGTGGACCGCCCGCAATCCTGCACGCCGCAACAGGCGCTGACGCTGTTGAATGATCCGTCGTTCGTGGAAGCGGCGCGCGCGTTCGCGGAACGCATCCTCACCGCGCCGAAAACAAAAACGGATGTCGCGCGAGTGGACTTCGCCATTGAGACGGCGCTACTGCGTCCGGCCAAACCGGCGGAACGCGAATCGTTGGTGAAGTTTCTCGACGGCCAGCGGTCTTACTACGCGGCTAACACAGCAGACGCGGAAAAACTCCTGAATGTTGGCCAGCATGAGTCCGCGTTGGTGGGCACGCCTGCCGAACGCGCCGCGTGGACGAGTGTTGCGCGTGTCATCTTAAACCTGCATGAATCCATCACGCGCTACTGAATGAATCCATTTTCCATTTTCGACGAAGCGGCATTCGCGCAGAGCATCAATCGCCGCAGCTTCCTCACGCGATCAGCTTACGGGTTAGGTGGTCTGGCGCTGGCGACGTTGTTCAATCCAAAGATTTTCGCAGCGGATGCGCCCGCGCGGCGCGGCATCCCCGGCGTTGTCACCCCGCTGCATTTTCCGCCGCGCGCGAAACGGGTCATCCATCTGTGCATGGCGGGTGGGCCATCGCAGTTTGAGTCATTCGACT